>WBZP01000656.1_pt1 | contig 46110 bp, 41 predicted proteins | sample 5204301 | NCBI WGS metagenome assembly WBZP01 (sample SAMN12412401, study PRJNA552823) | activated sludge metagenome | isolation source: activated sludge from nitrification reactor of wastewater treatment plant... | place: USA: Pennsylvania | collected 2017
GCTGCCGCACCGGTGTCACCGGAACCGGAACCGGACGATCCATCGCCACCGGACGAAGCGCCCGCCGACGAACCCGCACCCGAATCCGAATCGGCGAATGCCACCGCAACGTCGGGGCCATTGACGACCGCGAGCCCAACCCCAAGGGACACTGCCAACGCGCCGACCCGCCCGATATAGATCGCGTATTTCGACGTGGACTTACGTGCATGTCGCCGTCGATCGCTCTGTCCGGCGCCTGCAAGGAGGTCACTCGCCACCCAGAAAGCCGGGCCCGATTCCGGTCCGTCGGACATGTGGGCAGCACTGTGCCGAGCTGGACGTGCAGACATTGCGTTTCCCTTCGTTCGGGCTAGCGGTCCCCCGACCATTTCGCCGTTGCGCCGCTCACCCCATGGGCGGCGAGAGGATTGGCGGGTAGCACGGGGCAAGTCCGCGCAGGACTAACCGCAAAGTGATCACGCTGCCCGACCAATCAGTAGTGGCGGAGCGTTGCCGACGACACCAGCAACCACACAGCCTTGCCGAGTATAAGCGGCTCGGACCCGTGTCGGGAATGATTTTGAAATATCATTCTAAAAATAGCTACGCGTGAAATTTTGCAGTCACTGACAATGAATACCGCTTGATTGCGCAGCGACTGTTCAGACCGGCATTGGTCCGCACATCACCACCTGGGCACGCGGCCGTCGGGACTGTTCGACGGCCGCCCAGAGGGGCTACAGCGAGAGGACCGTCGCCGATGCGGTGCCGGGCGCGCCGTACACCTGAGCCAGGCCGACGCGGGGCTGCCCCGGCACCTGGCGGTCGCCGGCCTCACCGCGCAGCTGACGCACCAGCTCGTGCATCTGCCGCAGACCCGAGGCCCCGATCGGTTCACCGTTGGCGATCAGGCCGCCGTCGGTGTTGACCGGAATCGAGCCGTGGATCTCGGTGGCACCGTCGGCCAGCAGCTTCTCCTGCTCACCGTCGGCGCACAGACCGGTCTCGGCCATGTGGATGACCTCGGCGCCTGCATCGGTGTCCTGCAGCTGCGCGATGTCGACGTCCTCGGGGCCGATGCCCGCCGCCTCGTAGGCCGCCCTGGCGGCGTACACGGTGGGCGACGGATCCTCATCGAGCGGAGCGGAGGTGGCGTGCACCTCGTAGGCGCCGAACGTACGGGTGCGGATCTCGCTGGCCCGCACGTAGACCGGCTTGTCGGTGAACTTGTGGGCGATGTCGGCGCGACACATGATCACCGCAGCGGCGCCCTCGTCGGGAGCGCAGAACATGTACTGCGTCAGCGGGTAGTTCAGCACGCTCGAATTCAAGATCTCCTCGACGCTGATCTCCTTGCGGCGGAACGCATTCGGGTTCAGTGCACCGTTGCGGAAGTTCTTGTTGGCCACCCGCGCCAGGGTTTCCCGGCTGATGTTGTGGTCGTGGATGTACTTGTTGGCCTTCATGCCGAAGAACTTGGTGGTGACGAACTGGCCGTTCTCGGCGTACCACTGCGGCAGGGCCAGCTTGGCCGGGTCGTCGGTGAACGCGCCGCGCGGATGCTTGTCCAGGCCGACGGCGACACCGATGTCGTACTTGCCCAGCCGGATGGTGTCGGCGGTCTGCTGGATCGCGCTGGCCGAGGTGGCGCACGCATTGAAGACGTTGGTGAACGTGATGCCGGTCAGGCCGACCAGGCGGGTGACGGAGTCCGGGTTGGAGACCTCGTAGCTGCCGCCGAAGCCGAACTGGATGTCCTTCCATTCGACCCCGGCGTCCTTGAGCGCCAACCGGATTGCCTCGGCACCCATCTGGACCGCGGGCTTGTCGAACCGGCCGAAGGGGTGCAGGCCGACACCGATGATCGCGACGTCATTGGACATTCGGGCGCCTCCCTAGACCGGCTTGAACGCGAACGTGACGACCTCGTTGCCGTCGGCGTCGGTGGTGAACGGAATCATGGTCAGCTCGACCTCCTGGCCGAACTGCAGCTTGGCCGGGTCGTTCTCGGTGAGCCGGCCCTCGACGCGGATCACGTCGCCGAGTTGGACCAGGCCGACACCGAACGGCACGAAATCCTTGCCCGTCGGACCGGCGTAGGGGGCGCCCGGCGGGAAACCCTGGGTGGTCCACGCGATGACCGTTCCGCGCCGCGGCAGCTTGACCTCGCTCATCTCCGCGCCGCTGCACTTGGGGCAGTGATCCTGGACCGGGAAGACGGTCGCCGAGCAGGTGCCGCACTGGCTACCGATCAGCTGCGGGTTCTCGTCGGGCCAGGTGGAGATCTCCGGCGCGAGCGCTTTCTGCATGGACGATCCTCCGCGGTGGTGGGCCAATAATGCGTTTCCCGGATCGTACAACAGCGTTGGCGAAAAGTGGAAAGGTCATTCTCGCAACCGTGGACAAGAGGCCGCTCGCCCGGTTCGTGCCCGGCGAACGGCCTCATGCCGTTCTGGATCAGCTAGTGGAAATTGACCGTGACCAGCACCGCCGTGGTGCCCCCGTGACCATCGTCAAGGGTGACCGTGAAGGTGTCGCTCCCACTGCTGAGAAACAGGTTGTAGGGCGTGAAACTCCAACTCGACCCGGTAACCGTGGCAGTGCCCTTACTGACAAGTCCCCCACCGCTGTAGGACAGCGAATCGCCATCGGCGTCACTGGCATTCACCGACCCGTAGTAGGTGCCCAGGGTCTTGGTGACGCTGGACGACATCGATCCCGTGGGTGCGGTGTTCTTCGAGACGATGTCGACCGTCACACTCTTGCTCGTCGTGCCGCCCTTGCCGTCATCGGCGGTGACCGTGATCGTCTCGGTCTTCGGCGCAAGCAGCCCTGCGAGTCCCGTAGTGGCCGCCACATGTCGGGCGTCGTCGGTGGGCGTGAACGTCCACGACCCGTCGGGATTCGCCGTCACGGTGCCGCGGCCATTATCGGCGGCCGCCGTGACCGTCAGCGTGTCACCGTCGGGATCGCTTGTCACCGCGGTGATCTTGGAGACACCCGTCGTCGAGTTCGGTGTCGTCGCGCTCACCGAGCTGATGGTCGGATCGTGGTTGACGGCGATGGTGATCGGCACGGTGACCGTCCCCGTCCCGCCGTGGCCGTCATCGACAGTGACGACGAACGAGTCGGTCGCGCCGGTGAACCAAGTGAGCAGGTTCGGAGTGTAGGTGTAGGTGTTGCCCAACATGACCACGGTGCCCTTGTTGTTCGCCGGCCACGACGCCGAGTACGACAACGAATCACTGTCCGCATCGGCGCCATTCACCGTGCCGACGTAGGTCAACAGAACCTGCGACGGGCCGCTACCCAACGACACCGTCGGATTGGTGTTTTTCGGAACCAGATTCACGGTCACGCTCGAGGTCTTCGAGGCACCCGTCTCATCGGTCGCCGTGACGGTGATGGTCTCCGTCTTGGGAGCCAGGCCTCCGAACAACTCGTCGGTCAGTGCATGCCGAGCCGCATCGGAGGCGACGAACGTCCACGACCCGTCCGCATTGGCCGTCACCGTGCCGCGATCGTGGTCGGCCTGGGCGTTGTACGTCACCGCATCGCCGTCGGGATCGGTCGCCGCCGCCGTGATCTTCGCGGTACCCGTCGACGCATCCGTGATCGTCGCCGTCGCCGGGGTGGTGAACGTCGGCGCCTGATTGGCCCCATTGATGGCCACCGTCACCGACGCGGTGCCGCCGTGGCCGTCATCGACGCTGACGACGAACGAATCAGAACCGCCGTTGAACCACGCCGATCCCAACGGGGTGTAGGTGTAGGTGTTGCCCAGCACCACCACGGTCCCACCCGCACTGGTGATCGTCGAACCACCGTACGACAACGAATCATTGTCCGCGTCACTGCCATTCACCGAACCGACGTAGGAGGTGTGCAACACGTTCAGCGCCGGCGCACCGGCCAACGTCAACGTCGGATTGGTGTTCAACGGAACCAGGTCCACCGTCACGCTCGAGGTCTTCGAGGCACCCGTCTCATCGGTCGCCGTGACCGTGATGGTCTCCGTCTCGGTCTTGGGCACCAGCAGACCGGCCAACCCCGTCGTGGCCGCCGCATGCCGAGCCGCATCGAAGGCGACGAACGTCCACGACCCGTCCGCATTGGCCGTCACCGTGCCGCGGCCGTTGTCGGCCTGAGCGGTGTAGGTCACCGCATCGCCGTCGGGATCGGTCGCCACCGCCGTGATCTTCGCCGTGCCCGTCGACGCATCCGTCACCGTCGCCGTCGCCGGGGTGGTGAACGTCGGCGCCTGATTGGCCCCCGCGATGACCACCGTCACCGACGCGGTGCCGCCATGGCCGTCATCGACGCTGACGACGAACGAATCAGACCCGCCGTTGAACCACGCCGATCCCAGCGGGGTGTAGGTGTAGGTGTTGCCCAGCACCACCACGGTCCCACCCGTGCCGGTGATCGTCGTACCACCGTAGGACAGCGAATCATTGTCCGCGTCACTGCCATTCACCGTCCCCGTGTACGAGGTACGCAAGAAGTTCAACGCCGGACCATCACCCAACGCCAACGTCGGATCGGTGTTCAACGGAACCAGATCCACCGTCACACTCGAGGTCTTCGAGGCACCCGTCTCATCGGTCGCCGTGACCGTGATGGTCTCCGTCTTCGGCGCCAGCAGCCCCGCCAACCCCGTCGTGGCCGCCGCATGCCGAGCCGCATCGAAGGCGACGAACGTCCACGACCCATCCACATTGGCCGTCACCGTGCCGCGACCGTTGTCGGCCTGCGCCGTGTACGTCACCGTCCCACCCTCGGGATCGGTCGCCACCGCCGTGATCTGCGCGGTACCCGTCGACGCATTCGTGATGGTCGCCGTCGCCGGGGTGGTGAACGTCGGCGCCTGATTGGCCCCCGCGATGACCACCGTCACCGACGCGGTGCCGCCATGCAGATCGTCAACGGTGATATCGAACGAATCGGAGCCGCCGTTGAACCAGGCCGTCCCGGCCGGCGTGTAGGTGTAGGCACCATCGAGCGGATTGACCGTGACCAGCCCGCCCTTGGCGGTGATTCCCACCACCGGCAACCCGGACGCCGAGAAGTACAACAGATCGTTGTCCGCGTCACCGGAATTCAGCGTTCCCTCGTAGGAGGTACGCAAGAAGTTCAACGTCGGGCCAGTTCCCAACGACACCGTGGGATCGGTGTTCTTCGGCGTGATGTCCACCGTCACCGAAGCCGGAATTATCGACAACCCGCCCTTGGTATCGGTGGCCGTGAAGTAAACGAGGTCGTTCTTCAGCCCCAACAGCGTTGCCGCGGCATGCCGCGCAGCAGCGTTGGGGGTGTATGTCCAGTTCCCGTCGGCGTCCACCTCGACATCGCCCGTGTTGGCCAGCGTCGACCCGGTGTACGTAATCGCATCGCCATCGGGATCCTTTGCAACCACCGTGCCGTGCACCACGCCGTCGACATCGGTGCCGGTGACCTCGGCCGCCCCGATTTCGAAGTAGGGCAGGCCGTTGATCGTGATGACAGGGTTGATGTGCACGGGGATGTCGACGGTGACCGATTGCGCGCCAATGGGATGGTTCAAGTAACCCAGGCTGTCGTCCACGGTGAATTCGATCGTGTCGTCGCCACCGTTCAGGAGCATCCCTGGATTCACGGTCGTGAGGACGATGGTCTGGCTGATCGGCTCGTAAACCCACGTGTTGCCGTTACCGGTGATGCCGATCAGCTGCGGGAGGTACACGGCGTCGTCGGGGTTCTGGACATCCAGGTCGACCGTGACCAGGCCGAGGGTCTGGCTGGTCCCCGTGGCCTTCACGGTTGCCAGGGTGTTCGTCCCGATGTCGATCAGGCGCTGGTAGGCGGCGGCGAACAGCACGTACACGGGCCACGTGAAGATGGTGTCCTGGCCGTTCTGCTGCGTCCATCCCACCGCATCGTTGAGGAACTTGACCACCATCACGGCAAGCGAGACTGGGGTGAAGCCGTCGACCGCGGGATAGGCCGGAACGATCGACTCCACCCACTGCCCGATCGGGTTGAGTTGTTGGCGCGTGGGATCAGTCGTGTTGAACGGGTTGGCCGGCAGGCCGTAGGGGTCGATGACGAGTGCGGCCGCGCCGACATCCGCCGAGTCGGCCAATAACGACATCGTCTTGGCGGTTCCCGCAGTGGCGTCAGCGCCTTCGTCTTGCGTCGCTGGGCCCGCGCCCTCCGGGTCGGAACCTTCGGATCCGCCCGTCGGCGTGGGTGCCGGTGCCGGAGTCGGCGCCTCGGTGCTCGGCGGGGCCTCGGGCTGGGGTGCGGTGGTGGTCTCGACGGTCGAGGTCGTCCCGGCGCCCGTCGTGGTGTCGACGGAACCCGTGGAACTCGACGGGTCGGGATCGGTTGACGTCGGTGTCGATGACGACCCATCCGATGTCTCGTCGGGCTCGCTATCGCCGGCCTGGTTGTCGTCGGTCTGCTCGCCCGCGTTGGCGCCGCCGGCCTGGTTGCCCGCCTCGCCGCCGGACTGACCGGCACCGGATCCGTCACTGCCGGATCCGGTGTCGCCGGATCCGCTGTCGGAAGACTCGTTGCCGGAGGACCCGGCCGCTGCGCCCGCGGTGGACGACGAGCCCGAACCGCTCGAGCCGGTTTCCGACCCGGAACCCGCGCCGGTGTCGGTGGAGGATCCGGTCGAACCGTTGTCATCGGTCGCCGCACCCGCCACCGGGGCGGACACCACCGCGAGCCCCAGGAACGCCATGACGGCCAATCCGTGGGCGTGCTTCTGCCGCCGCGCTGAAATCTTCCGATGACGGGCCATGTTCTCCCCCTATGCCTGACTGCGCCAGTACTGGATGCTGACGGTGCCGTCGACCACAAGGAAGGCACCGGAACGGCGGGGAGCGTGCGCAGATGCGCGCACACAGCGGCGTGACCGCAGCGTCATCACGTTTCCCCGACCGATTGGACGACTGACTCATTTGGTTGCTGAATCCACAGGACGATGCACGTGAATATCAGCTCCGCAGAGCTTAGAGTGCCGTATGCCCAGGGGCGAGATGTTCCTCACAGTTAATTTCTAGCTACTTGAAAACGCAAGCAATTATGTTTAACCCGGCTAACGGTTGCTCCCCTGGAACCCCTGTCGAACTGCATAGACGCCAGAATCGCCCGCGTCCGCACGCCTGACGGTCGCGGCAATTTTGTCAGGCCAGCGCCGGAATCACTTCCTGCTCGAACAGCTCGATACCGGACCGGTCATACGCCGCTTCGGGGAAGTAGCAGATGACGTACTCGCAGCCGAGATTTTTTAGCGCTGTCAGGGACTCGACGAGTTGCTCGGGTGTCCCACAGCCGGCCTGCGGCGTGTTCATCGAACCCAGCATCGCGTCGGTGGCGGTTTCTCCGGCGACGGCGCTGACCCGTGAGCGCACGCGGGCCAGCCGGTCGGCGACGTCGGACTCGGACGAACCGACCACGGCGTTGATGTTGGCCGAGCGCACGATCGCCCCGTAGTCGGTGCCGACGGCGGCGCAGTGCTCGGCAAGGACCCGCGATTTGTGGGCGAAGCCGTCGGGCTCGGAGGTGAAGTTGGTGCACTGGGCGTACTTCGCCGCGATGCGCAGGGTGACCTTCTCGCCGCCGCCGGCGATCCACAGCGGAATACTGTTGGCCTGCAACGGTTTCGGCTGAACTATGGCGCCGTCGGCCTGATAGTGCTTCCCCTCGAAGGTGACGACGCCGTCGCGCCAGGCGGCACGCATGATCTGGACACCCTCGTCGAGCCGGCCCAGCCGTACCCCCGCCGACGGGAAGCCGTAACCGTAGGCGCGCCATTCATGCTCATACCAGCCGCCGCCGATACCCATCTGGATCCGGCCACCGGAGATGACGTCCGCGGTGGCGGCGACCTTTGCCAGATACACCGGGTTGCGGTAGCTCATGGCCGTGCACATCTGGCCGAGTTTGATCCGCGACGTCGTCGCCGCGAACGCCGACATCAGCGACCAGGCCTCATGCGTGGCCTCGGCGGTGGGCACCGGCACGGTGTGGAAGTGGTCGTAGACCCACAGCGAGTCCCACGCCTCGCGGCCGTCGGCATAGCCCGCGAGGTCGCGCATCACCGCCCATTGCGCTGCGGGGTCGATGCCGACCAGATCCAGTCGCCAGCCTTGCGGGATGAACATTCCGAAACGCATGAGTCCGACTGTAGGCGCACAGACTGCGGGCCAGTCATCGGAATTTGAATAGGTCCCACGGAGTTGGCCCTGACATGGCTCTGTCAAAGGACGAACGCGAACAGTTTCTGGCCGAACCCCACGTCGCCGCGCTGGCCGTGAACGCGGGCCCCGACCGTGCTCCGCTGACGGTTCCGATCTGGTACCAGTACTCCCCCGGCGGACAACCGTGGGTGCTCACCGGGTTGGGCTCGCGCAAGCACAAACTCATCGAGGCGGCCGGCCGATTCAGCCTGATGGTCGAGCGCGTCGAACCGTCGGTTCGCTACGTGACCGTTGAGGGCACCGTCGCGGCCATTACCCCGGTGACCGGCGAACAGGGCTACGAGATGGCGGCCCGTTACGTGGCGCCCGACAAGCTCGAGGGTTACCTGGCCTACGCCGAGTCCTACGGCGAGCAGGTGGCGATCTTCCTCGAACCCGAGCACTGGCTGTCCGCCGACCTCGGATCGTTCTGAGGCCGAGCAGGCACAGACTCCCCCTCTTCCGTCGGGAAGAGGGGGAGTCTGTGTCTGCTCGCGGTGGACTACTTCTCCAGCGACGCCGGCGGGTTGAAACGCTCGCCGTACTTCGCGGCCAACTCCTTGGCCCGCGCGACGAAGGCGGCCTTGCCCACACCGCCGGCACCCTGGTAGCCGACGATGAACTGCGCGCTGCCGCCGGTGTACGGAGGGAAGCCGATGCCCATGATCGAGCCGATGTTGGCATCGGCGGTCGAGGTGAGCACGCCCTCGTCGAGGCACTTCTGGGTTTCCAGCGCCTCGGCGAACAGCATCCGGTCGATCATGTCCTGCAACGGAATATCGGCGCTGCCGGACTTGAACGTCTCGGTCAGCCCCGGCCACAGACCGGTCCGCTTGCCGTCGACGTACTCGTAGAAGCCGGCGCCGGACAGCCGCGACGGCCGGCCCGCCGCGATCATCTTCTCGACCACGGCCTCGGCCGGATGCGGGGTGTAGCTGCCACCGGCATCCTCCACCGCCTTGCGGGTCGCGGCCGCGATCTTGTGCATCAACTCCAGGTTGAGCTCGTCGGAGAGCTGCAGCGGCGGCGCCGGGTAGCCGGCCTGCGAACCCGCCTGCTCGATGCTCGCCGGGGCCACACCTTCGCCGAGCATCGCCAGCGCCTCGTTGACGAAGGTGCCGATCACGCGGGAGGTGAAGAAGCCGCGGCTGTCGTTGACCACGATCGGGGTCTTGCCGATGGCCAGCGTGTAGTCGAACACCCGGGCCAGCGCCTCGTCAGAAGTCTTCTCGCCCTTGATGATCTCCACCAGCGGCATCTTGTCGACCGGGGAGAAGAAGTGGATGCCGATGAAGTCCTCCTGGCGCTTCACGCCGGTCGCCAGACCGGTGATCGGCAGCGTGGAGGTGTTGGAACCCAGCACCGCATTGGACTCGACGATGTCCTCGATCTCCTGGAACACCTTGTGCTTGAGTTCCTGATTCTCGAAGACGGCCTCGATGACGAAGTCGACACCCTTCAGATCCGCCGGATCGGCGGTCGGGGTGATGCGGGCCAGCAGCGCCGCCGACTTCTCGGCGGTGGTCCGCCCCCGCTCGAGCGCCTTGGCTTCCAGCTTCTCGCTGTAGCCCTTGCCCTTCTGCGCCGACTCGATGCTGACATCCTTGAGGACGACGTCGAAGCCGGCTTTCGCTGAGACGTAAGCGATTCCGGCGCCCATCATGCCCGCGCCGAGCACGCCGATCTTGTTGATCTTGACCGGTGCGATGCCGTCGGGCCGCGACCCGCCGCCGTTGATGGTCTGCAGGTCGAAGAAGAACGCCTGGATCATGTTCTTGGCGGTCTGCCCGGTGACCAGCTCGGTGAAGTACCGGCTCTCGATGCGGCTGGCGGTGTCGAAGTCGACCTGCGCACCCTCGACCGCGGCGGCCAGGATGGCCCGCGGGGCCGGCATCGGCGAACCCTTGAGCTGCTTGCGCAGCAGGGCGGGGAACGACGGCAGGATCGCGGCCAGCGCGGGCGACGACGGCGTGCCGCCGGGCATCTTGTAGCCCTTGGCATCCCACGGCTGGGTGTGCGCCTCCGGGTTCGCCTTGATCCAAGCCTTGGCCGCCGGCACCAATTCGTCGATGCTGCCGACGATTTCGTCGACCAGGCCGGTCGCCTTGGCCTGGGCCGGCTTGAACCGGGTGCCCTGGGAGAGCACCTCCATGAACGCCTTCTGGATGCCGAACATCCGAACGGTGCGCGTCACACCGCCGCCGCCGGGCAGCAGGCCCAGGGTCACCTCGGGCAGGCCGATGACCGAACCCTTGACGTCCGCGGCGATCCGGTGATGACAGGCCAGGGCGATCTCCAGGCCACCGCCCAGGGCGGCGCCGTTGATCGCCGCGACGACGGGAACCCCGAGGGTTTCCAGTCGGCGCAGATCGGCCTTGATGGCCTCCGGGGTGGCGAACGCCGCCGCGGCGTCATCCGGTCCGAGTGTCATCATGCCCTTGAGGTCACCGCCGGCGAAGAAGGTCTTCTTGGCGCTGGTGATCACCACGCCGGTGATCGAATCCTTCTCGGCCACAAGGCGATCGACCGCGTTGCGCATGGATTCGGCGTAGTGCTCGTTCATCACGTTGGCCGAACCCGTCGGGTCGTCCAGCGTCAGGGTGACGATGCCGTCGGCATCCTTGTCCCACTGAATGGTGTTCTCTGCCATTGTCTTAAACCCTCTCGATGATGGTGGCCACACCCATGCCGCCGCCGATGCACAGCGTGACCAGGGCACGCTTGGCACCGCGGCGCTCGAGCTCGTCGACCATGGTTCCGGTGATCATGGCGCCGGTGGCGCCCAGCGGGTGGCCCATCGCGATGGCGCCACCGTTGACGTTGAGCTTCTCGTCGGGAATCTTCAGGTCCTTCTGGAACTTCAGCACCACCGAGGCGAAGGCCTCGTTCAGCTCGAACAGGTCGATCTGGTCGACCGTCAGACCGGCGCGGGCGAGCACCTTCTCGGTGGCCGGGGTGGGCCCGGTCAGCATGATGGTGGCGTCGGCGCCCGAGGTGGCGGTGGCCACGATGCGGGCCCGGGGGGTCAAACCTTGTGAGGCGCCCGCCTTTTCACTGCCGATCAGCAGCAGGGCCGCGCCGTCGACGATGCCCGAGCTGTTCCCGCCCGTGTGGACGTGGTTGATCTTCTCCACCCAGTGGTACTTCTGCAGCGCCACGTCGTCGAAGCCGCCCATCGCGCCGATGCCCTCGAATGCCGGCTTGAGCTTGGCCAGACCCTCGGCGGTGGTGTCGGGGCGCATGTGCTCGTCGTGGTCGAGCACGATCAGGCCGTTCTGATCGCGGACCGGGATGACGGACTTGGCGAAGTAGCCGCCCGACCAGGCCTGCGCGGCCAGCTTCTGCGAACGCAGCGCGTAGGCGTCGACGTCGTCGCGGGAGAAGCCCTCGATGGTGGCGATCAGGTCGGCGCCGATGCCCTGCGGCGCGATGAAGTTGTCGTAGGTGAAGGTGACGTCGCTGAACATCGCGCCGCCGTCGGAGCCCATCGGCACCCGGCTCATGGACTCCACGCCGCCGGCGAGTACCAGGTCGTCCCACCCCGAGCGCACCTTCTGCGCGGCGGTGTTGACGGCCTCCAGGCCCGAGGCGCAGAACCGGTTGAGCTGGAAGCCGCCGGTGGTGTCGGGCAGGCCGGCTGCCAGCACCGCGGTGCGGGCGATATCGCCGCCCTGATCGCCGACCGGCGACACGCAGCCGAGCACGACGTCGCTGATCAGGGTTTCGTCCAGGTCGGGGTGGCGCGAGCGCATCTCGTCGATCAGGCCGACGACCAGTTCGATGGGGCGGACTTCGGTCAGCGAGCCGTTGCGCTGCTTCCCGCGCGGCGTGCGGATTGCCTCGTAGATGAAGGCTTCTTCGGACATCGGTGTCTCCAGGTCCTGATTCTTGTTGTTGTATGGGTGTGCGCCAGCGGCGTGCCCACGTGCTGAGGGACAGTCCTCTGCGCGCCAGCGTAGCAGCCTCACCCAACCCGTTGGTTGGGCGGTGAGTGGTGCCGCACCACGGACGAGAACTGGAGGAACATGCCGAGCTGGATCGCGGAATTGGTGCGGCTCGACGGCAGCGGCGCCACGTTCAGGACCTCGGCGGCGTTCGGCGTGGGCGCACGCCTGTTCGGCGGGTTGATCGCGGCTCAGGCACTTGCGGCCGCCGGTGCAACCGTCGCGCCGGATCGGCTGCCGCAGTCGCTGCACGCCTACTTCATCAAGGGCGGCCGGGTCGGCGTGGACGTCGAGTTCGCCGTGGCGAACACGCGGGACGGTCGTTCGTTCAACACCCGCCGCGTGACGGCCAGCCAGGACGGCGAGGCCATCTTCGAGATGCTGGCGTCGTTCCATCGCCCGGAGCCGACCCTGGATTTGCAACGGTGCGAGCCGCCGACGCTGGCCCGCGCAGACGCGACGGCGGCGACTCCGCTGCCGGAGAAATGGGCCGACCACTTCGAGGCCCGCGGTGCGGCGGGCAGCCCGGACGGTTGGCCGCACCAGCCGTTCTGGTTCCGTAGCCGCGAGCCGATCGAGGACGACCCGCTGCTGCGGGCGTGCGCGCTGACGTTCATCTCCGATGTCGGCCTGGTGTCCGCGGCCCGCCCGCCGGGCCGGGATTCACCCGGTCCGGGCGGGGCCGCCACCCTGGATCACGCGGTGTGGTTGCACCGGCCGGTCGATCCGCGCCGCTGGCACTACTACGACGCGGTGGGCGTCAGCCACAGCGACGCCCGGGGCCTGGCGCGCGGATCCATTCAGGACGAACACGGCACGCTCGTCGCGAGCGTTGCCCAGGAGTCGCTCTGGCGGATCTGACGGCGGCTCAGCGGGTGTGGCCCGCTCACCGACGCCTACGCTCGTGACCCATGACGGTCTCCCGGCTGCAGCCGTATGCGGTGACGATCTTCGCCGAGATGTCGGCGCTGGCGGCCCGCATCGGCGCGGTCAACCTGGGCCAGGGCTTCCCGGACGAGGACGGTCCCGCGGCAATGCTCGAAACCGCCGAGCGTGCGATCGCCGACGGCGTCAACCAGTACCCGCCGGGCCTGGGCATCGCGCCGCTGCGGGCGGCGATCGCGGCCCAGCGACTGCGGCGGTACGGCATCAGCTACGACCCGGACACCGAGGTGCTGGTGACCGTCGGCGCCACCGAGGCCATCGCCGCCGCCGTGTTCGGTCTTGTCGAACCGGGCTCGGACGTGATCCTGGTCGAGCCGTTCTACGACTCGTACTCCCCCGTCGTGGCGATGGCCGGGTGCCGCCGGGTGACGGTCCCGCTGGTGCCCGACGGCCGCGGTTTCGCGCTCGACGTCGACGCCCTGCGGCGCGCCGCCGCCGGGGCTCGGGCGCTGATCATCAACTCGCCGCACAACCCGACCGGGATGCTGCTGTCCGACCGGGAGTTGTCGGCTGTGGCGGACATCGCCGTCGAGCACGACCTGCTGGTGATCACCGACGAGGTCTACGAGGCGCTGGTCTTCGACGACGGACGGCACCGTCCCCTGGCCGACTACCCGGGCATGGCGCAGCGCACCGTCACCATCTCGAGTGCCGCCAAGATGTTCAACTGCACCGGCTGGAAGATCGGATGGGCTTGCGGCCCAGCCGATCTCATCGCCGGGGTGCGCGCGGCCAAACAGTACCTGAGCTATGTCGGCGGCGCGCCGTTCCAGCCGGCCGTCGCGCAGGCCCTCGACACCGAGGACGCCTGGGTGGCCGGGCTGCGCGATTCGCTGCAACGCAAACGCGACACCCTGAGCGCCGCGCTGGCCGACATCGGTTTCGACGTGCACGACAGCTCCGGCACCTACTTCGTGTGCGCCGACCCGCGTCCCCTCGGGCACGACGACGGAACCACGTTCTGCCTGGAGTTGCCGCACCGGGTCGGGGTGGCCGCGATTCCGCTGTCGGCGTTCTGCGACCCCGACGGGCCGCACTTCACCCGCTGGAACCACCTGGTGCGCTTCGCATTCTGCAAACGCGACGACACCCTCGCCGAGGCGATCCACCGGCTGCAGACGCTGCGCCGGTAGGGCGCGTCAGCCCTTCTTCACCTTGAGGACCTGCTTGCGCAGGCCGTCGGTGGCCGTCTCCATGCCGCCCTTGATCGTGCGCTTGAGCAGGAAGCCCGGGATCGGCACCGACGGGTCGACCTTCATGTCGAACCGCACCTTCGTCTTGGCGCCGTCCGCGGTGAGCGTGTACTTCGCGTCCTGGGATTTGAGCTGCCCCGCCGAGACCAGCGTCCAGCTCACGCTGCTGTCGGTCCAGGTGTATTCGATGACCTGCGTGTCGGTCAGCCCGGCGGCCTTGATCACCATCCTGGCCTGCTTGGGCCGGCCGTCGTCGTACCGGTCGATGATCTCCGAGCTCTGATACTGGGGCGACCAGGTGGGCGTCGCTTCGACGTCGGCGATGACATCGAGGATTTCCGCCGGCGTCGCTTCGATGACCACTTCGCGCGAATCACTGACTGCCATTTCGCCAACCCTAGCCATGCTGCGCCGGTGTCGGGCAGGATTCCGCGGGTGAGTGCATCATCCGTCACACCGGTACCGTTCGCGCAGCGCAACGGCAAGGACGAGTTCAACGCCTCCGGCGTCACCCAGGTCGGCGCCGGCCGGTTCGTGTTCACCGACAACCACGACCCCGGCGCCCTGTTCGAACTGGTCCTCGACGCCGCCGGCAACCAGGCCGCACCGATCGTGCGGCGACCGTTGGCCGGGCTGGGACGCGACGCGCTCTCCGACCCCGAGGGGCTCGCCCGCCTTGACGTCCACGGCCAGATCGTCCTGGTGGTGGCGTCCTCGCTGGCGGTCAAGAAGAAGACCGGCCATGACGGCCTGGTCCGGGTGCGCTACCACCCCGAGGGCGACCTGACCGCCGAGCCGATGCCCGGATTCCGCGAATGGCTGCTGTGCCAGTACCCCGAATTGGCGAAGGCGGCCGGCCGCGCCGCCGACAAGGGCGGGCTCAACATCGAGGGCATCGCGTGGGATCCGGGGAGTTCGACGCTGCTGTTCGGTGTCCGCTCCCCGGTCGACGAGACCGGAATTCCGGTGCTGCGCGTGCGACTGGACCCCGGCGCCGGGTGGAGCGTCGACGCACTGTCCGAACCCGACACCTTGTACATCACGAATCATCAAGCCGGACAAGGAATCCGGGACATCACCCACGATCCGGTCGCGGGCGGCTTCCTGGTGTTGCTCGGCCGCTCGGTCAGCGGCGACGACGTGCCGTTCCAACTGTGCCGCTGGAACGGTGCGAGCACAGCTGTCGCAGTCGAAGCCGAACTGCCCAACCGCATGAAACCCGAAGGGGTGACCGTGATCCAGGCCGAGGCCCCGCGCCGCGCGCTCGTCGTCGGTGACGCCGGCAGCTTCGCGTCGCTCGCCCTGGACTGATCTCAGCAGCGCACCAGACCCGCCGGGACCAGGCGCCGGTGCGAACGCACGGGGCTGCGCCGATCCCGCTGGGTCACCCACACCGGTGTGGCCGCTTCGTCGTCGACGCCGTGGGAGCCGTTGCGCTGCAACCGGATCCACGCGGACACCGTGTCCAGACCCGCGTCCGAGTCGTAGCAGCCGGCTCGGACCACGATGCGCTTGCGGCGGAACACCCGGTGACTGCAGGCGGTGAACGTGACGGGACTCTCGTAGCCGAACCCGCACTGATCGACATCGTGGATCGGGCGCACCAGGAGGCTGTCGTCGAACCGCAGGCCCAGCTCGGACTCGCCGAAACAGGCCGTGTAGCAGACCAGGAACAACCAGCTCCGATCGTCGCGGCAGTCTGCTCGGACGATCATCCGGTCATTGCCCACCGTGGCCACCGTCGCCTCCTCGGTCGTGTATCCGACACAGTCATCGTCGGACTCACGACGCCCCGGCTCACGCGTAGCGCACTACCCGATGTTCGCGGCGCTACCTGGCACGCCTCAGAGGTGGGGCACCTGGCTGATCTTGGCGTCCGGGGTGCCGACGGTCTGGCAGTAGGTCTGCACCGCCAGCCGGCGGCCGGTCAGTTCCAGATTGGACGGCTCGTTCTTGCCCTCGTCCTTGATCATCTTGGTGATCGTCTCGTTCTGGGTCTTCTCATCGGCGGCGGTGAAGTCCTTGCAGGTGGTGTCGCCGCCGGAATTCAGCACCGACGAGCACCCCGAAACCACGGCCGCCACGGCCATACCCGACACCAGGATCATCTGCACGCGCGTCATGCGCACAATTGTTGCCAATCGACGCGACCGTCAAACCTTCGGCTCAACGGCACCGCGCGATGACGTCCTCGGCGAACCGCTCGACGCCCGCGCGGTAGCCGTCGGCGTCACCGGGAGCCACGGGGGTGCCCGCCCACGGCGAGCACATGACGCCGGTGACGCCGAGATCCTCGGCACGCCGGTACAGATCGGCCGACGGCGGCTCCATGAGCGCCAGCAGGATCTCGAACGCCTCGCCGTCGCGGCCGTACTCGCGCCGGTAGGCCCGCAGGCGCTCCAGAACCGGCACCGCTTCGTCCCAGCGGTAGGCCTTGCCGACCCAGCCGTCGCAGAGCCGTGCCGCGCGCCGCAGCGCCACCCCGGTGTCACCGCCGCAATAGATCGGCACCGGGGCCGGCGGATGAGGTTCGAGCATGAGCTCGGGGATCTGATAGTAGGTGCCGTCGAACGACACCCAGCCGCCCTGCCACAGGGCCCGTAGCGCGTCGATCATCTCGTCGGTGCGCGGGCCGCGGTCGTCGAAGTCCTGGCCGAGCAATTCGAACTCCTCGCGCATCCAGCCCAACCCGAGGGCCAGCGACACCCGCCCGGCCGATAGTTCGGCGGCGGTGCCCACCTGCTTGGCCACCTCCAGCAGCGGCCGTGCCGGGGCAATGTAGACGGCGTTGGAGAACAGCAGGTTGGTCGTGACGGCGGCCATCGCGCCGATGGTGACCCAGGAGTCCGGCCAGGCGGTTTCCGGCGGCCACGGCGGCTCACCGCCGGTCGGGTACGGGGAGCGCAGCTGCCGCGGGTAGATCAGATGATCTGAGGTGGTAATGCCGTCGTAGCCGGCCTGATCCAGCAGGGCCGCCACCACCGGAATATCCCGGGTAGGCAAAAACGCAGTGCCACACCAAAACTGCATGCGGTCACACTATCGTTTCCGACATGTCAGAAGACCAGCACAACCACCAGATACTCAAGGATCTCGCCGGTCAGTCACGCGAGCTCCGGCAGCTGATCCCCGATGTGTACGCCGGTTTCGCCGGGATGAGCAAGGCCGCACTGGGTCCCGGTGGCGAGCTGGATCCCCGGATCAAGGAACTGATCGCGATGGCCATCGGCGTGGTGCACGGCTGCGACGGCTGCATCGCCTCACATGCCCGCGGTGCGGCGCGGGCCGGCGCCAGCAAGCAGGAGGCCGCCGACGCCATCGGCGTGGCGATCTTGATGCACGGCGGACCCGGAACGGTGTACGGGGCGCGGGCGTTTGCGGCGTTCTGCGAATTCGCGGATGCCGGCGGTGCGCCGTCGTGACGTCAAACGAGTAGTAGCGGCGCTGGATCCGGTCGGGCAGCGGTCTACCTCCGCGCGGCGACCGCTTGTTTAGCTGCCTCGACCAGGCGCTCCGCCGCTCGGTTCATCTTCTTCAACTCGGCGGAGGTCAGGTCCAGATGCGTGTAGGCAGCCTTGTTCTTCAAGTTCAATAGTGTGTTCAGGTGTCGCTCGGATCCGCTGTCCGCCCGTTTCAGTAAGGCGACAGCCTCGCTGTGGTTGCCGGTGTTGGGCATGTCCTCTCCCAGATGCTCGGCGGCGTCGAAGAACTCGTTCGCCTTGGACATGCGCCCCGCGGTGACCACGGCGTCGCAGTCGCGTTGGCCCGCCATCAGGACCTCCTCGCCGCCCCGCGCAGCTGCGCATTCAGCCATGCCCGTGTCCCCGCGACGGTCAGGCCCTGCTTCGCCACGTCACGGAGCAGGGGTTCACCGGCGGCGGCCGCAGCGCGGAACTCCTCCTCGGCGTACTCGACGATGCGGCCGTCGTTGCCGGTCCACGCAGTGACGAGTCGGGCGAGTTCGGTCACCCGCTGTTCCCACCCGTCGTCGCCGTCCTGGCTGGAGCCGGAGGCGCGCACCAGGATCAGGTCGATATCGCTGTCGAGTTTCATGCGTCCGGTCGCCGCCGACCCGAACACCGCGGCGTAGCGCAGCGTCTTGCCCCACCCGTCCAGGTGCTCCTCGAGGCGGTTCAAGAACGTCGACGCGAGTCGCGCGAGCGTCATAATGGGCTCGGCCGCGAGGTGCTCGGTGTTGAGTCGGTATGTGTTCGTCCTGCCTACCTGATCGTGCAGCACCACGCCCTGCGCGGTGAGACGGTTGAGAACCTTGCGGATGCCTTCGCCCGACGCTGTGATAAGGATGCGTTGAATCTGACTGATGGTGAACGTGACCTCGGCGCTTGCCAGGACCGCGAGCACATCGCCGTCGAGAGTCGGCGTCACCGTGGCGAACGGCCTGTTCAGCTGCATGGTCAGACGCCTCCCTATTCCCTAACTATTGTTAGAATACAACAACTATAGTTGGAATAGGTGGAAGTCGCGAGCAGGAGCGTCTCGCGGATCGGCCCAGAAGCGAGAAAGCCACCCATCCGATGAAAAAGTGCGTGACGGAACTGCTTTCACGCGGTCGGGGGCGGGGCTTTCTTGTCGATCGCGTCGCCACGCTGATCGACGGCAGCGGTCCGTCCGCGCGGGTTGGGGCCGACCAGCTCGGCCACGCACGGCCGACGTGCCGGACAAAGCGGTCGGCATAAACGACGAATAAACGTCAAGTGAGCTGGAGAACCGAGGCAGAAATGGCCTCTGAGTGGCCAGGGCCGGGATCGAACCGGCGACCTTCCGCTTTTCAGGCGGACGCTCGTACCAACTGAGCTACCTGGCCGGAAGGCATCCGATGAAACCTGAAATGCCTCGCCTCGATGGCGACCCTGACGGGACTCGAACCCGCGACCTCCGCCGTGACAGGGCGGCGCGCTAACCAACTGCGCCACAGGGCCTTGCTTTCCTGCGTGTACTGCGTACCCCCAACGGGATTCGAACCCGTGCTACCGCCGTGAAAGGGCGGCGTCCTAGGCCACTAAACGATGGGGGCCCCAGCCGAATCTCTTCGGGGTTGTTCTCGGCGCTTTCACGCCGGGAGCCACGTTAGCTTAGGGCACGCCGAGCGCATTCCCCAAACCGCGTCGGGACTCAGCGACATGAGGCCCAAATCTGTGCCCCCACCAGGGCTCGAACCTGGGACCTGCGGATTAAAAGTCCGTAGCTCTACCGACTGAGCTATAGGGGCGTGAGGCATCAGGATAGCCGAGTCGACCGGCGCCTCGGCCGCCCGGTGGCGCACGCATCGAGACTGCGATGAGAGCGAAATCCCGGGGCGGGAAATCGCTCTCATCGCAGTCTCAGCGCGAGATTCGGAGCTAGTCGGGGATCGAGTCGCTCTTGTCGTCCCGGCTCTGCTGATTGTCACCCAGGGCGTTGTTCTCGTAGGTGACCTGAATCGGACCCGCCGTCGGCTCCGGATCGGCGAAGTTGACCACCAGCGGAGCGGCGGCCTGGTCGACCTTGGTCTCGACCAGCTTGACCGGCTCCGGCGCGGGCGGCGGAGGCGGAGCAACCGGCCGCGGTGGCGGCGGGGGCGCAACGGGCCGCGGAGGCGGCGGCGGAAGCTTTTCCTCCACAACCGGTTTCGGCGGGGCCGGCTTCGGCGGCGGCGGTGGGGGCACCGGTCGCACCGGCGGCGCCGGCGGTATGACGGGGGCTTTCACCTCCGGCTTCGGCGGCGCCGGCGTGTCGACGACGCGCGGTGCGGGCGGCCGCACCTCGGGGGCGCGGACCACCGCGGTCTCGGCCTTCCGGCGGCGCCCCAGTGCGGCCAACAGGCCGGCGAGCAGGGCGACGACGGCCAGCGCGATCACGACCGGCCACCAGTTGAATCCCTTCTTGTTCACATCGACCGTCGGCGCGGTCGCAGTGGTCGCGGGGATGGACACCGATGTCGTCCCTTCTACGGTGGTGGTCGCTGCGGCGGTGGTCTCGAGGGTCCCCGTCGGAGCGCTGAGGCCGGGAATCGATGCGGCCAGTGCCGCCGGCACGGTCGCCAAGCCGATCTTGTCGGACCAGCGGATCTCGGTGCCCTCCGGACCGGCGAACTGCGCGCTGCTCACCCCGTTGACCTCGGCGATGTCCGACGTCGGATAGCCGAACGGGCCCTTGGTGCCACCGCTGATCTTCCAGGCTTCGAGCACCTTGCCGCTGATCACCCAGGCACCCGTGGCGGGATTCCAGAAGATCGATGCCCCACCGGGTTTGGTGAAGTCGTTGACTCGCCCGACCCCGTCGCCGGAGTCACCCTCGTCATTCGTCGGGAATCCGAGGCCGCTGCCGTCCGGCCCGCCGAGGGTGTTGAACTTGTCCAGGATGGCGCCGTACATCACGTGGGCACCGGACTCCTTGGAGTAGAAGATCGACCCACCGGTGTAGTCCTGGCGAGCGCCGGCGCCGACGTCGACCGCATCGCCCACCGGGGTGCCCAGGAACGAGTTCTGGGCAGTGAACGCCTCGAAGCGTTCCTGGATCGCGTTGACGGCCTCGCTCGACGGCGTCGCGAATGCGGCCGGGGTACCGACGAGCAGGCCCATGCTCATGACGGCCACGCCGCCGAACACCGTCGCGACCATCGGCCGCCGAAGGTTGAATATATTGGCGTGCTTAGGAATTGGCACCACCACTGACTCCTTTGTCATACGAAAAACGATCGGATGGGGTCGATTGGGGTCGATCCCCCGGGGGGTGGATTCAGTGCCACCCGCCCGGGGTATCACCCGTCAGATCACCGCTTCGGGCGCTTCGGATCCTCCGGTCGCTCATGCCGGCCCTGCTCATGCATGAACCTGCGGAACTCCGGATTCTCGTCGCCGACGATCTCGTCCTCGGGATGCTCACCGGTGATGCGCTCGACGAACTCGGTCTCCCGGATTCCCCGTTCGACGAACCTCGCCTTGACGTCGGTGACGCGGCCCTCGACCTCGTGGGTCACGACGCGGGTCGTTTCGGTGGTCTCGACGACTGTCTCCACCGGCTTCTCGACGAACTTCTGGATGATCACCGGCTTCTCGACGATCACCTCGACGATCTTCTCGACCGGCTTCTCGATGATCTTCTCGACCTCGACGTACACCGGCTTCTCGACGATCTTCTCGACCAGGTGCTCGACGGGCTTCTCGACGACTCGCTCGACGTTGACGCGGACCTCTTTCTCGATGATCTTCTCGATGAGCACCGGCCGGGTGACCTGCTTCTCGAGGATCTTCTCGACCGGCTTCTCGACCAGCTTCTCGACGATGTGTGGCCGCTCGATCAGCTTCTCGACGACCCGGTCGACGGGCTTCTCGATGATCTTCTCGATCACGTTGGGCTTCTCGACGATGCGTTCCACCACCCGGTCGACCGGCTTGTCGATGATCTTCTCGATCACGTTGGGCTTCTCGACGATGCGTTCCACCACCCGGTCGATCGGCTTCTCGATCACCTTCTCGATCACGTTGGGCTTCTCGACGACGCGTTCCACCACCCGGTCGACCGGCTTCTCGATCACCTTCTCGATCACGTTCGGCTTCTCGACGATCTTCTCGATGACCCGGTCAACGGGCTTCTCGATGATCTTCTCGATCACGTTGGGCTTCTCGACGATGCGTTCCACCACCCGGTCGACCGGCTTCTCGATCACCTTCTCGATCACGTTGGGCTTCTCGACGATGCGTTCCACCACCCGATCGACCGGCTTGTCGATCACCTTCTCGATCACGTTGGGCTTCTCGACGATCTTCTCGATGACCCGGTCGACGGGCTTCTCGATGATCTTCTCGATCACGTTGGGCTTCTCGATGATCTTCTCGATGACCCGGTCGACGGGCTTCTCGATGATCTTCTCGATCACGTTGGGCTTCTCGACGATCTTCTCGATGACCCGGTCGACGGGCTTCTCGATCACCTTCTCCACCACATGCGGCTTCTCGACGACCTTCTCGACCACCCGATCAACGGGCTTCTCGACGATCTTCTCGATCACGTTCGGCGTCTCGACAACCTTCTCGACCACCCGATCGACCGGCTTCTCGATCACCTTCTCCACCACATGCGGCTTCTCGATGACCTTCTCGATGACCCGGTCGACGGGCTTCTCGATGACCTTCTCGACCACATGCGGCTTCTCGACGGTGCGCTCGACCACCCGGTCAACGGGCTTCTCGATGATCTTCTCGACCACGTTGGGCTTCTCGACGATCTTCTCGACCACCCGATCGACGGGCTTCTCGATCACCTTCTCGATGACGTTGACCTTCTCGACAACCTTCTCGACGACGCGCTCGACGATCTTTTCCACGGGCTTTTCGACGATCTTCTCGACGATGACCTCTCGGGGCACCTCGACCACCTTGACGACCGGCTTCTCGACGAAGACCTCGACGATGCGCTCGACGGGCTTCTCGACGGTCTTGTAGACGATCTTCTCGACGGGAACCTCGATGATCTTCTCGACGATCTTCTCGACCGGCTTCTCGACGACCCGCTCGATGACCTTCTCGACCGGCTTCTCGACGACCCGCTCCACGATGCGCTGGATCGGTACGTCGACGATCCTGTCCACCACGTCGACGACGGGGTTTTCGACCAGTCGCTGCAAGGTGACCGGCTTGTCGACGACGTTGTCCTGGATGTTGACGAGCAGGTTCTCGACCAGGCGCTGGACCTGTGCGGGGCGTTCGGCGACCTGGTCGACCACCGTCACGACCAGCTTCTCCACCAGGCGCTGCACCTCGGCGGGTCGATCGACGATCTTGTCGACGATGTTCACCACGGGCCGTTCGACCAGTCGCTGGATGTCGACGGGCCGATCCACCACGTTGTCCACCACGTTGACCACCGGACGCTCGACCAGACGCTGGATATCCGACGGCCGGTCGACCACCTTGTCCACGACGTTGACGACCGGGCGTTCCACCAACCGCTGCACATCCACCGGCCGGTCCACCACATTGTCGACCACGTTGACCACCGGACGTTCCACCAGACGCGGTACATCAGACGGCCGGTCGACGATCTTGTCGACCACATTGACCACCGGACGTTCCACCAGACGCGGCACATCAGACGGCCGGTCGACGATCTTGTCGACCACATTGACCACCGGACGTTCCACCAGACGCGGCACGTCCACCGGCCGGTCCACCACGTTGTCCACCACGTTGACGACCGCGCGCTCCACGGTGCGGGCCACATCCACGGGCCGGTCCACGACCTTGTCCACCACGTTCACGACCGCGCGCTCCACGGTGCGGGCCACATCCACCGGCCGGTCCACGACCTTGTCCACCACGTTCACCACGGGCCGGTCCACGAGACGCTGGACGTCCACGGGCCGGTCCACGACCTTGTCCACCACGTTCACGACGGGGCGCTCCACGGTGCGGGCCACATCCACGGGCCGGTCCACGACCTTGTCGACCACGGTGACCACCGGCTTTTCCACGAGCCGGCCGATTGTCACCGGTTTGTCCACCACGTTGTCGCGGACACTGACGACCGGGCGTTCCACCGCTCGCTGCACCTGTACCGCTTTGTCCACCACGTTGTCGACGACCGTCACGATCGGCCGCTCGACCACCCGGCTCACGCTTGCCGGCTTGTCGACCACCTTGTCGATGGTGTCGACCACGAGCCGCTCGACGACGCGCTCCAGCGTGACCGGTTTGTCGACCACCTTTTCGACCGGATTCTCCACGAGTCGCTGGATCGTGTAGGGACGGTCGATGACGTTGTCGACGATGTTCAAGTGTTGATTTGGCAAATTCGATGATTTGTCAGCGTTGACCATCATGCCTCCTGCTGTCTGATACGGACCGGACGCCTGTGGTCCCCGGCCGATTTGATATCCCGGAGTCACTCTAGGCATAGATCTACGTCACAAATGTTGCTTCCGACTAATTTGCAGTCAGCTAATGTCCATCGCCGACGGCCAGAGACCTTTGGCAGTCGATCGCCGGCCGCGAACGGTGCCATTCGTACCTCTCCACAAGGGGAGTTGGTCCCAATCCGGCGCCCGACGACCCGGCGGGATCGGCGGCCGGGGCGTCTGCGAAGCAGAAAGAATCAGTTAGCCGTATGAAATTTCGCAACCACTCGTTTCCCCGGCGATCGTCGCGACTGCGCTCCCCTCGACCCCGCACCAGACGGCGGGCTCTGCAAAAAGCCGGCGGCCCGACGGCCGGGCGGCGCGCCGAGCCGAAATGCGATGACCCCGAGCGTCAAGCCGCCCCGACGGCGATCAGGAGGCCGATGTCAATGCCGGAAGCGAGCAAACCCCACGAAGACCACCCGAACCGGCCGCGCAACGGCGGGTGCGCCGGCACCCGGATAGGTCCGGGCGGTTTGCAGCACCGGCGAAGGTTGCAGCCCTATTGAACCGGTGCGTGCGGGCAGTAGTGCATTCCGTTGCCGCGGTGTTCGACCGGCGGGAGGTTGCGTGCCGGGGTTTCGGGCAACGGGGAGTCGGAGGCCATGCGTCCCATCGCACGGTCCCAGCCGGCGCGCGCCCGCGGGTGCATCCGGCTCCGCTTCGGCAGCGCCCGGAAGACGAGGTTCACCACGTCGCCGAACCGCCGGTGCAACCATTCGTCGCGACGAGACCAGCTGTAGCCCATCAGTTTTCGCACCGGCGGGTCGTAGAGGCCGACCGTGAACCAGACGAAGAACCGCGAAATCACGGCGCGGTTGGCCCGCCACATCCAGTCCGGCATCCACGCGACGAACGGCGGCTTGGGCAACTCGCTCAGATCGAGCACGTCGCGGGCGGCCTTGTTGTTCTCGAGGACCTCGGTGCACATGCGTTCCCAGTAGACCTGGAACTCCTCCCAGGTCTTCGGCACCGGCCGCATGCTCATGCCGTACATCGAGTACCACTGGACGTGCTCCTCGAAGAGTTGGCGTTTCTCGTCTTCGGTGATCCCGCCGCACAACCGGTCGGCCACGATGATGGTGCCGACGAAGAACGTCGAGTGCGCCCAGTAGAAGACGTCGGGATTCAGCGCGTGGTAGCGCCGGCCCTGGGCGTCGACGCCCTTGATGTCGATGTGATAGTCGCGCACCTGCGCACCGGTCATCGGCGCCCGCTCGGCATCGAACACCACTCCGCCGATGGGATACAGCGACCGCAGCAGCCGGGGCCAGCGCTCCTGGAAGAAGATCGAATGCTCCTCGACCGCGGCGCCGAGCTGCGGGTGCATGTTCTGCATCGAACCGGCCCAGGGTCCCTGCAGCATGCCGCGCCAGTCCCCGAAGTACTTCCAGGTCAACGAGTCGGGCCCCAGTGGCAGCGGGGGCGCGTCGTAGCCGGTCGCCGACATCGGACAGCCCGCCGCCGGAGCGTCGACCCGGCCGTCGGTGTTTCCGGACAGCGGCGGGGCCTCAGAAGTATCTTGAGTCACAGGTGCTCTTTCCGATCGCCACGAGAAGCTGACTACATACGTTGTCAAAATGGAGTCTAGGAGTCATGTGACCTCAGGTCAACGTCGCGGCCGCTGGACTGGCGTTCCCCTGGAGGACCGTCAGGCCCGTCGTCGTGACGACCTGGTGGCCGCGGGCGTTCGACTGCTCGGCGCCACGGACGGCCCGGCCGTCACCGTCCGGGCCGTATGCCGGCAGGCCGGGTTGACCGAACGCTACTTCTACGAAAGCTTCGCCGACCGCGACGACTTCGTTCGCGCCGTCTACGACGATGTGTGCCGGCGGGCGATGACCACGCTGACCACCGCCGGCACCCCACGCGAGGCCGTCGAGCGGTTCGTCGCGATGATGGTCGACGACCCGGTGCGGGGTCGCGTCCTGTTGCTGGCCCCGGAGGCCGAACCCGTGCTCGTCCGCTCGGGTGCCGAGTGGATGCCGAATTTCATCGACCTCCTCCAGCACAAACTGACGACGATCACCGACCCCGCCGTCCAGAAGATGGCGGCCACCTCCCTGATCGGCGGCCTGACCGCGTTGTTCACCGCCTATCTCGACGGCCGGCTGACCGTCAGCCGGACGCAGTTCATCGACTACTGCGTCGACATGCTGCTCGCCCGCGCGGCGATTCAGCACCCCTGACCGGACCGGTCGCGGCGAGGTCACGGAACGGCATCGCGCCGGGACACATCGCGGCGAAACTTGTTGGTACCGGGGGACACAGATATATTGACTGCAACCAACAGGTACAGATAACTGGGAGGACCCGTGTCGCAAGACCTGACGGACCTGCAACTGCTGCATGAACTGTCACCGACGGTGGAGCAGCTGATCAACCGGCACATGAAAATGACCAAGGACTGGAACCCGCACGACTACATCCCGTGGTCGGACGGCAAGAACTACTACGCCCTGGGCGGCCAGGACTGGGATCCCGAGCAGTCGAAGCTGTCGGAGGTCGCCGTCACCGCGATGGTGCAGAACCTGCTCACCGAGGACAACCTGCCGTCGTATCACCGCGAGATCGCGATGAACTTCAGCATGGACGACCCGTGGGGCTTCTGGGTCAACCGCTGGACGGCCGAGGAGAACCGGCACGGCATCTCGCTGCGCGACTACCTCGTCGTCACCCGCGCCTGCGACCCGGTCGAACTCGAGATCACCCGGATGGAACAGGTCACCCGCGGCTTCTCGCCGGGCCAGAACCAGCAGGGCGACCTGTTCGCCGAGAGCCTGTTCGACTCGGTGATGTACGTCTCGTTCCAGGAACTGGCCACCCGGGTGTCGCACCGCAACACCGGCAAGGCCTGCGCCGAACCGGTCGCCGACAAGCTGCTGCAGCAGGTGTCCGCCGACGAGAACCTGCACATGATCTTCTACCGGGACGCCAGCGCGGCCGGCCTGGACATCGCCCCGAACCAGGCGATGCGCTCCCTGCACCGGGTGCTGCGCAACTTCAAGATGCCCGGGTACACCGTGCCCGCGTTCCGGCGCAAGGCCGTCATCATCGCCGTCGGCGGCGTGTACGACCCGCGCATCCACCTGGACGACGTGGTGATGCCCGTCCTGAAGAAGTGGCGCATCTTCGAACGTGACGACTTCACCGGCGAGGCCGCCGCCCTGCGCGACGACGTCGGCCTGCTGATCGAGGAACTCGAGGAAACCTGCGAGAAGTTCGAGGTGGCCAAGGAACGCCGGCTCGAACGCGAACGTCAGGTCGCCGAGAAGAAGGCCATGAAGAACCTGCTGGTGGCGTCATCGTCGAAGTGACCGAAGTCCGCGACACGGGCCGATCCGAACTCCGGATCGGCCCGTTTGCGCTGTCCAGTCCCGTCGTGCTGGCCCCCATGGCCGGGGTGACCAACGTCGCATTCCGGACGTTGTGCCGTGAACTGGAGCAGGCCCGGACCGGGACCACCAGTGGCCTGTACGTGTGCGAGATGGTCACCGCGCGGGCGCTGGTGGAACGCCATCCGGTCACCATGCACATGACCGCGTTCGCGCCCGGGGAGTCGCCCCGCTCGCTGCAGCTCTACACCGTCGACCCGGCGACGACGTACGACGCGGTCAGGATGATCGTCGAGGACGACCTCTCCGATCACATCGACATGAATTTCGGCTGCCCGGTGCCCAAGGTGACCCGCCGGGGCGGCGGCGCCGCGCTGCCCTACAAGCGAAAGCTGTTCGGAAAGATTGTGCGCGCCGCAGTCACCGCTACGGAGGGCACCGGCATCCCGGTGACGGTCAAGTTCCGGATCGGGATCGACGACGCCCACCACACCCACCTGGACGCCGGGCGCATCGCCGAGCAGGAAGGCGCCGCCGCCGTGGCCCTGCACGCCCGCACCGCGGCGCAGCGGTATTCGGGCACCGCCGACTGGGCCGAGATCGCCCGGCTCAAAGAGCACGTGACCAGCATTCCGGTGCTGGGCAACGGCGATATCTTCGACGCCGCCGACGCGTGCGCGATGATGGCGAGCACCGGGTGCGACGGGGTGGTCATCGGGCGCGGTTGCCTCGGCCGGCCGTGGTTGTTCGCCGAACTGTCGGCCGCCTTCACCGGGGCGCCGGCGCCCACCCCGCCCACGCTGGGCGAGGTGGCTGACATCATGCGCCGTCACGGCGCCCTGCTCGCCGACCACTTCGGCGAGGACAAGGGCATGCGCGACATGCGCAAGCACATCGCCTGGTACCTGCACGGCTTTCCCGCCGGCGCCGACCTGCGCCGGGCGCTGGCCCTGGTCAAGACGTTGGAGCAGCTGGACACACTGCTCTCCCAGCTGGATCCCGACGTCCCGTTCCCGGCCGCCGCGGCCGGCCCGCGCGGCCGACAGGGGTCCGCGGCGGCGGTATCGCTGCCCGAGGGCTGGCTGCGCGACCCCGACGACTGCACGGTGCCGGCCGGCGCGGATGTGATGCATTCGGGCGGCTGAATCGAGACGGTCTCGATATCGGCCCTCCCGAGTTGCCTAAGTACGATGGAACCTGTTCCAATTCGCCCCAATGGCGGGGCCCGGAGCACTGCGGCACGATCAGAGAACCGGACCACCGTGATGCCGGCACCGCGGCATCACGGCGACGCGTGTATCCGACAGTTGACCGGAAGCGGAGAAGCAGATGAGTGACGGCGACAACGCCACTCCTGACTCCCCCGCGCCGAAATCCGGTTCCGACGAGCCCAACAAGTGGGTCACCCGAACCTCGCGCCCGGCACCGGCCGCCGCGCCGTGGGAACGCGCATCGACGCCGGCGGAAGCCGCCACCGGCAGCCACACCGACGGCGTACCCGTGGCCGACCTCATCGCCCGGCTGACCGGTGAGATCCCGGTCGTCCTGCAACACCGGGACGGCCCGGACAGCCACCGGCACCGGTCGCCCGACGACGGGCCCGAGGACCCGGCGGACGTGGCGCCGCCGACCGCCCCGGCATACCTCTCCGGGCCGCTCGGCCCGCCCTACGCCTCCGAAATCCCCGACCTGTCCGCCCTGCACGACCGGCCGGCCGACCACCCGGCACCCCGGCGCCGGCGGGCCGGCCCCGCCCGGCTCGCGGCGCCGCCCACCGGTCCGGCGGCGCCCGTCGCACCGGAGCGACGGCACACCGGAACCATGCTGGCCGCCCGGTCCTTCGCCGCCCTGATGGCGGTTCTCGCGCTCGCCCTCACCGGCGGGGCCTGGCAATGGACCACCTCCAAGAACAACCTACTGAACTATGTGGCCGCGCTCGACCCGAATTCCCGCGACATCGTCGACCCCAATGCACAGTTCGGTGACGAGAACTTCCTGATCGTCGGTGCGGACAGCCGGATCGGGGAGAACGCCGACGTCGGGGCCGGCAGCGTCGACGACGCCGAAGGCGCCCGATCCGACACGATCATGCTGGTGAACATCCCGGCGAACCGTAAGCGTGTCGTGGTGGTGTCATTCCCGCGGGACACCGCGATCACGCCGATGCTGTGCCAGGCCTGGGATGCGCGGACCGGCGAGTACGGTCCCGTCTACGACGAGAACGAGGGCGTCTGGAGCCCGGACGAGCGCTACACCGACACCAAACTGAACTCCGCCTACGCGCTCGGCGGGCCGAAATGCCTGGTGAAGGTCATCCAGAAGATGTCCGGCCTGTCGGTGAACCGGTTCATGGCCATCGACTTCAGCGGCTTCTCCAAGATGGTCGACGCGCTCGGTGGCGTCGAGGTCTGCACCACCACCCCGCTGGAGGACGCCGAACTCGGCACGGTGCTGGCCGCCGCGGGCCGCCAGACCATCGACGGGCACACCGCACTGAACTACGTCCGGGCCCGGCAGATCGAAACCGAACAGAACGGGGACTACGGGCGGATCAAGCGTCAGCAGATGTTCCTTTCGTCGCTGCTGCGGTCGCTGATCTCCAGAGACACATTCTTCTCGCTGAGCAAGCTCAACAACGTCGTCAACCTGTTCATCAACGACAGCTACGTCGACAACGTCAAGACCAAGGACCTGGTGGACCTCGGCCAGTCCATCCAGGGCGTCTCGGCGGGGCGGGTCACCTTCATCACCCTGCCGACCACCGGGATCACCGACGACGACGGCAACGAGGTTCCCAACGACGACGCCATCCGCGCGTTGTTCGACGCGATCATCGACGACGACCCGCTGCCCGGTGAGAACGACCAGAACGAGACCACCACCCCGGTCACCAGCACCTCCGCGCAGAGCACCGAGACCGCGACGCAGACCGCCGGAACCACCGCCACGACCACGGTGTCCGAAACACCCGTCACCGAGGTGGTCAACGCGGTCGCCGCCGACCCCCGCGACGTCACCGTGCACGTGTCCAACGCCACCGCGCAGAGCGGCCTGGGCTCCTCGGTCAGCATCGACCTGCAACTGCACGGCTTCAACGTCGACACCCCCGACGACTACTCGGAATCCCGCTCGCAAACCACGGTGATGTACGCGCCGGGCAACGAACAGGCCGCGGCCACGGTCGCCGGCGCCCTGGGCAACCCGCGTATCGAACGGGTGGCGGGCCTGGGCGAGGCCGTGCACGTGGTGCTGGGCAGCGACTTCACCGGCGTCACCGCGCCGCCGTCGAGCGGCTCGCAGCTCAGCGTCCACGTCACCCACACCGGTGCGGCCACCCCCACCAAGCTGCCCGAGGACCTCACGGTCACCAACGGTGCCGACATCAGTTGCGAGTAACTGAACTCGCCATTCACCGTCAGTTCACCGGCCGCGTCATGACGATCACGGGGTGTTCGCCGTAACCTTGGACGTATGCGCACCGCATATCATGAGCAACTTTCCGCCCTGGCCGAACACCTGGGCGAGATGTGCGGCCTGTCGGGACGGGCCATGGAACACGCCACCCAGGCGTTGCTGCAGGCCGACCTCGTCCTGGCGGAGCAGGTCATCACCGACCACGACCAGATCACGGCCATGAGCCACCAGGCCGAGGAGAGCGCGTTCGTACTGCTCGCCCTGCAGGCGCCGGTGGCCGGCGATCTGCGGTCCATCGTCGGCTCCATCCAGATCGTCGCCGATATCGATCGGATGGGCGCCCTGGCCCTGCACGTGGCCAAGATCGCGCGGCGACGTCACCCCCAACACGCGCTGCCCGAAGAGGTCAACGGCTATTTCGCCGAAATGGGCCGGCTGGCAGTCGAATTGGGGAACAGCGCGCAAGAGGTGCTGCTGTCGCGCGACCCGGAAAAGGCCGCGCGCATCCGCGAAGACGACGACGCGATGGACGATCTGCACCGGCATCTGTTCACCGTCCTGATGGACCGGGACTGGAAGTACGGCGTCGCGGCGGCCGTCGACGTGACGCTGCTGGGCCGGTTCTACGAACGGTTCGCCGACCACGCCGTCGAGGTGGCCCGCCGGGTGATCTTCCAGGTCACCGGGACGTTGCCGGAGGAAAGCATCTGGCACACCCCCTGATTCGGGGCCTCCGGTGACATCCAGTGATTTGGGTGCGATTTCCGTCGCTGACCGACGGTTATCGCACCCGAATCACCCAAATCACTCAGCCGAAGCGCCCGGAAATGTAGTCCTCGGTGGCCTTCTGGCTCGGGTTGGAGAAGATCTTCTCGGTGTCGTCGATCTCGATGAGCCGGCCCGGCCTGCCGGTTGCCTCCAGGTTGAAGAACGCCGTCTGATCACTGACCCGCGCGGCCTGCTGCATGTTGTGCGTGACGATCACGATCGTGAACTCCTGCTTGAGTTCGGCGATCAGGTCCTCGATCGCCAGCGTCGAGATCGGGTCCAGCGCCGAGCACGGCTCGTCCATCAACAGCACATCCGGCTGCACGGCGATGGCGCGGGCGATGCACAGCCGCTGCTGCTGGCCGCCGGACAGACCGCCGCCCGGCTTGTCGAGCCGGTCCTTGACCTCGTTCCACAGGTTGGCGCCCTTGAGTGACTGCTCGGCGGTCTCGTCGAGCAGCTTCCGGTTGCGCACCCCCTGCAACTTGAGCCCGGCCACCACATTGTCACGAATTGACATGGTGGGGAAAGGATTCGGGCGCTGGAACACCATGCCGATGGTCTTCCGCACACCGACCGGATCGACACCGGCCCCGTAGATGTCGTCGCCGTCGAGCAGGACCGAACCCTCCACGCGCGCGCCGGGGATGACCTCATGCATCCGGTTGAGCGTGCGCAGCACCGTCGACTTGCCGCAACCGGACGGGCCGATGAACGCCGTCACACTGCGCGGCGGGACCGACATCGACACATCGGCGACCGCGTGGAACGAACCGTAGTAGATGTTGACGTCCTTGAGGTCCAGACGCTTGGCCATTGTCGAACTCTCCTAAACCTTTTTGGGAGCAAAGAATTTCGCGAGGTACCGTGCTCCCAGGTTGAGCACGGCGACCAGGATGATCAACGTCAGCGCCGCGCCCCAGAGTCGGTCGGTGGGCACCGGATTGGCACCCGCGCCGGCCGAGACCTGGTCGTACATCATGCCGGGCAGCGAGCCCTGGAAGCCGGCGAACATGTCGAAATTGATGGCCTGCGCATAGCCCACCAGGATCAGCAGCGGCGCGGTCTCGCCCATCACCCGGGCCAGCGCGAGCATGATGCCGGTGACGATGCCCGACAGCGCGGTCGGAATGACGATCCGCGCAATGGTTTTCCACTTCGGAATTCCCAGCGCGTAGCTCGCCTCCCGCAGATCCATCGGCACGATGCGCAGCATCTCCTCGGTCGAACGCACGATCACCGGGATCATCAGCAGCACCAGGGCCAGCGACACCGCGAAACCCGAACGCGGGAAACCGAGGGTGGCCACCCACAGTGCATAGATGAACAACGCGGCCACGATCGACGGCACGCCGGTCAGGATGTCCACCATGAACGTGGTGACCCGGCCCAGCTTGGTGGCGCCGCCGTACTCCACGAGATAGATACCGACGAACACCCCGATGGGGATCGAGATCGCCGCGCACACCACTCCCTGCAGCAGCGTGCCGACGATGGCGTGGTAGGCGCCGCCGCCGGGGGCGAACGCCGTCATGCCCGCCTGCGAGTTCAGCCACCACGTCCGGGACGTGACGATGCCGACGCCCTTGCCGATCACCGAGTAGAGCACCCAGACCAGCGGGACCAGCGCGACGACGACCGACAGCGTCACCAGCACCGTGGCGGTCCGGTCGGCGAGTTTGCGGCGCAGGCTGAGTCCTTCGAAGGTGGGCGCCTTGACCGGGCGATCCATGGTCGAGGTCATGACCGTCCCTTCCCGGACACCACCGCGCGGGCCAGCGAGTTGACGACGAGGGTCAGCACGAACAGCACCAGACCGGCCGCGATGTAGGCGCCGGCCTTGTACTGGTCGTTGAATTCCGAAGCGGCGGCGGCGATCTTGCTCGCGAACGTGTAGCCACCGTCGAACAGCGACCAGCCGAACGCGGTCTGCGTGCCGCGCAGGATGATCAGCAGGGCGATCGTCTCGCCGAGCGCCCGGCCCAGGCCGAGCATCGCGCCGCTGACGTACCCGGACATGCCGAACGGCAACACCGTCGTTCGCACGACCTCCCAGCGGGTGGCCCCCAACGCCAGTGCCGCCTCGATCTGGCCGGGCGGGGTCTGGACGAACACCTCGCGGGTGACCGCGGTGATGATCGGCAGGATCATCACCGCGAGCACGATGCCCGCCGTGAAGATGGTGCCGCCGCCGGCGACGGAGGCGTTGCCGGTGGCGAACAGGAAGAACCAGCCGAGATGCTGGTTGAGCCACAACGCCAGCGGTTTGAGCACCGGCGCCAGGACGTAGAGTCCCCAGACGCCGTAGATGATCGACGGCACCGCGGCCAGCAGGTCCACCAGGTAACCCAGCGGTCCGGACACCCGCCGCGGCGCGTATTGCGTCAGGAAGACGGCGATGCCGAGCGCGACCGGCATCGCCAGCACCAGTGCGAACAGCGACACGAACACGGTGACCTGGAACAACTCGAACACGCCGAAGTGCATGGCCGAGGTGTCGGTGGTGATCCAGTTCCTGCCGTAGAGGAAGAAGTTCTCCTCGTTGCGGGACAGCGCCGGGACCGCCCGCCACAGCAGGAACAGGCCGATGGCCGCGATCAGGACGACGATCAGCACCCCGGACCCGGTAGCGAGCCCACCGAAGATCCGGTCGCCCAATCGGACCTTGGACCCGTGGGACGGGTCGGTCGCCATGGGTTCGAAGCCGCTGATCGAAGCGCCGATGACCTGCCCCGAGCCCGCCTGCGACGGATCCGGCACCGGCTCGTGGCTCGTCACTGCGACACCTTCGCTGACCTCATTGCTCATCGGTTGGGTACCTCAATCCTCACCGCATTCGCGTCGCTGCGCAGAACATCTACTGGATCGCCGCGACGGCGGCGACCAGACGCTCCTTGAACTGGTCCGGCAGTGGCACGTAGCCCGCAGCCGCCAGGTTGGCCTGACCCTGGTTGGCCGCGACCGTCAGGAATGACCGGACGGCGCCGGCGGTGTCGGCGTCGTAGCCCTTGGAGCACACGATGTTGTAGGTGGCCAGCACCAGCGGGTAGGCCCCGGGCTCGGCGGTCCCGTACAGCGAGTTCAGGTCGAGCACCAGATCGTTGCCGGTCCCGGAGATCTTGGCGCCCTCGATGGCCTTCTTCGCGGACTCGTCGGTGAGTTCGACCGCACCGCCGCCGTTGTCGATCTGGATCACGGTCAGCTTGGCCTGGTCGGCGAAGCCCTTCTCCACGTAGCCGATCGCCCCCGGGGTCGACTGCACGGCCTGCACCACGCCGGCGGACTTCTGGGCGCCCTCACCGGCGCCGCCCTGGAATTCCTTGCCGGCACCCTTGGTCCAGGTCTGCGGGGCGGCCGCGCCCAGGTATTTCTGGAAGTTGTCGGTGGTGCCCGACGAGTCGGACCGGTAGATCGGGGTGATTTTCGTGTCGGGCAGGCTCGCGCCGCTGTTGAGCGCGGCGATGGCCGGGTCGTTCCACGCGGTGACGGCCCCGGTGAAGATCTTGGCGAGCAGGTCGGCGTTGAGGACGAGCTTGTCGACGCCGGGCAGGTTGTAGCCCAGCGCGACCGGACCGAACACCAGCGGCAGGTTCCACGCCGGGTTTCCGCCGCAGCGCGCCGCGGCCTTGTCGACCTGGTCCCCCGACAGCGCCGAGTCCGAGCCGGCGAAGTCGACGTTATTGGCGATGAACTGGGTCACCCCGGCACCCGAGCCTGTCGGGTTGTAGGACAGGTTCTTCCCCGGGCAGGCCTGGCCCCACGCCTGGTTGAACACGGCGATGGCGTTCTGCTGCGCGGTCGAACCCTCGGCGGTCAGCGTGTTCTTGCCCCCGCATTCGGCCGAGCCGGCCGCCGCCGAACCCGCGGCCGAGGTGCCCGCGCCACCGGTGTTGTTGTCGCTACCGCACCCGGACAGCGCCAGACCCGCGATCGCACCCACCGACACCGTCGCGAGCATTGTCTTGCCAACCAGATTGCGCTTCACCTATTCCGCCTTCTCGAGTACGCACCCGGGTGTCTCCCGGTGCGGAGCTTGGTCCTGCGCAAGGTATTCGGCGCTGATTGCCAGCAACCCGATTGCGGGTGAACCGCCGGTGAACAGCCGTGTGAACGGACGGTTGCGCGCAGCCGAGTCAGCGCGAAACGGCGTAGGCGGTATCGGTGCTATGGACGGTGAATCCCTGCGCCTCGTAGGTCCGCACCGCGGCGCCGTTGTCCGATTCCACGTAAAGCAGCACGGTCGGCTCCGCGGCGCCCGCCAGCCGCCGGGCCAGGTGCTGCAGGCCGATGCCGGTCAGTACCGCCCCCAGGCCCCGACCCTGCGCGGCGGGATCGACCCCGACGACGTACACCTCACCGAGGCCGTCGGCCGGATCGCCGTGCACTTTCGTCCAATGAAAACCCAGCAGCCGATCCCCGCTGCCGGCGTCGAAGGCCAGGAACAGTCCGGCCGGATCGAACCATGGCTCGACCCGGCGCTCGGCGAGCTCGGCCTCCGTCCAGCCGCCCTGCTCCGGATGCCACGCGAACGCGGCGTTGTTCACCCGCAGCAGCTCGGCGTCGTCGCCGGGGCCGCTATAGGTGCGTATCACCACGCCGTCGGGGACGGCCACGTCCGGGACCTCGCGCAATGACCGACGCATCTGCAGCAGCGCCCGGACCGGAGCCAGACCGGTCGCGGCTGCGGTGGCGGCGGCGGCGGGCAGGGTGCCGTGCGCCCAGAACTGGTTGGCGCCGCCGCTGCGCCGCAGCGCGGCGGCGATCAACGCCGCACCGATACCCCGCCGGCGGTGCGCGGGATCCACCACCAGCTCGGCCATCTCCGCGGTCAAGTTCAGGTAGCCGGCGAGCCGGCCTTCCGAATCCGGGTCGGTGGCCAGCAGGTGCCCGGTGCGGTCGTGGTCCAGCTCCCGCAGCACCTGCTCACCGACGGGTGCCACACCATCGAATTGTGTTGCCGCAGTGATCAATTCGGTGATCGAACGACATTGGCCAACGGACAGCCGGACGCACCAGTCCAGCCGGCTCACGGACTGTGTACGGCGTCGGGCACGGCCTCGCCGTCCAGATCGGTCTCGCTGTCATCGCTCTCGCCGCCGGCGAGGGCCCGCCCGCGCGCCGGGCGGACCGCCTTGTAACCGACGTTGCGGACCGTGCCGATCAACGATTCGTACTCGGTGCCGAGCTTGGCCCGCAACCGCCGCACGTGCACGTCGACCGTGCGGGTGCCGCCGAAGAAGTCGTAGCCCCAGACCTCCTGCAGCAACTGCGCGCGGGTGAACACCCGGCCCGCATGCTGCGCGAGGTACTTGAGAAGTTCGAATTCCTTGTACGTCAGGTCCAGTGGGCGCCCGCGCAGCCGGGCGGTGTAGGTGCCCTCGTCGATCACCAGCTCGCCGAGGCTGATCTTGCCGGCGCCCTCCTGATTGGCCGTGCCGCCGCGGCGGCCGACCAGCAGCCGCAGCCGGGCGTCGACCTCGGCCGGACCGGTGCCCGGCAGCAGGATCTCGTCGAGACCCCACTCGACGTTGACGGCGACCAGACCGCCCTCGTTGACCACAGCCACCACCGGCACCGCCGCGCCGGTGGTGCCCAGCAACCGACACAGTCCGCGGGCCGCCGCCAGGTCGGTGCGGGCGTCGACGATCGCCACATCCGCGTTGCCCGCCTCCAGCAGCGAGGACACTTCCGTCGGCGCGGACCGCACGGTGTGCGGCAGCAGCGACAACGACGGCAGCACCGACTCGGGATTCGGGTCAACGGTGAGTAGCAACAGGTCCAACAGGTTCCTCCAGAGACCGAAGCACAACTTCGCTGACTCATGGCCGACACATCGACGTTACGGCCGAGGTCCGTCAACGATATCGCGCAACCTGCGGATTATCGCCCCGGAGGGGTCGCGGCGGCTCCGCCCCGCGGTCACTGGGCCACAATATTCGGTGTGCGGAAAGTCCTGACCCGGTTCGGGGCGGCCATCGCCGTCGTCGTGATCATCGCGATCGTCGTCGATTTCGGCGCCACGATCTTCGCCGAATACCGGCTGGCCCGGTCGGTTCGCGCGGCGGCGCAGCTGAGCTGGGACCCGTCGGTGGCGATCCTCGGGTTCCCGCTCTTTTCGCAGGCACTCGGCCGGAGCTACCGCGAGGTCGAGATCAAGGCCCACGACGTCGAGCACGCGCATGTGGGCAAGGCGTCGCTGGAAGCCACCATGCACGCCATCGACCTCGGCGAATCCACGTGGCTGATCGGACCGGACGCCCGGCTGCCGATCGGCAAACTGGAAAGCCGCATCATCATCGACTCCCGCCACCTCGGCGGTTTCATGGGCATCTCCGATCTCGTGGTGGAAGCGCCCTCCCGCGACATCGACGATCAGGGCGGCACCGACCGCGGCGGCGGGGACAAGCCGCTGACCACCGAGTCCGGTATCTCCGACAGTCACGGGCTGATCTTCACCGGCACCCCGACGGCGGCCGGCTTCGACAAGCGGGTCAGCGTCTCGGTGGATCTGACGATCGGCGGCGCCGACCACGCCACCCTGGTGATCACGCCCACCCGGGTGCTCACCGGTCCGGGCACCGCCCAGCAGGACGTGCCCGGCGATCGGGTGGCGGCGGTCCTCGCCGCCTTCAAAGCCGAACTGCCCGACCAGCGACTGCCCTTCGGTGTCGCCCCGACGAGTCAGGGCGCCCGCGGCTCCGATGTCATCATCGAAGGCATCACCGAGGGAGTAACCGTGCAACTGAACGGGTTCAGACAATCATGAGCACATCCGTCCCCGTCGTCGCCGCCGTCGTGATCGGCGTGCTCGGCCTGGCCGCCGTCGTGGGCCGACTGCTGACCCTGCGGCAAGGCATGTTGCGCGCCGCGGACGCGGCAAGCCACGTCGACACCAGCGATCTGAACCTGGGCCTGTCGACCACCGGCCCGACGATCCTGCACTTCAGCGCGTCGTGGTGCGGTCCGTGCGCGGCGGTCCGCCGGGTCGTCGACCAGGTGTGTGCGGCCGTGCCGGGGGTCGCTCACGTCGAGGTCGACATGGACGCCAACCCCGATGCCGCCAAGCGCCTGTCGGTGCTGTCCCTGCCGACGACGATCATCTTCGATGCCGCCGGACACCCCCGCTACCGCACGACCGGCGTCCCCACCGTGGCTGACCTGCGTTCGGCCGTACAGCCGCTATTGGCCTGACCGGGGTTCCATTGGGTAAGCTCTCCGTCGTGCCAACCCGCCTCGAGCTTCTGCTCACCAAGCGCCGCGCAGTGGACCTGTGCCGCGTTGCGGGTTGTTGCTGTTGTTGTCGTAGCTGCTGAGCCGTCCGCGCCCTCTTCCGCGCCGCTCACCGGGCAGCCACCTGTGGCGTGCTCATGCCGGCCCACTCGTCAACAACAGCAAGGATCTCTGATGTCACACAACACCAATGCCGTCCTGACCACCGATCAGGTGGATGTGCGCGGCCCCCGGTTCGCCGCCTGGGTCACCACCGCGGTGCTGATCGCCACCCTGCTGCTCGCCCCGGTGAGCGCCACGGCCGCCGCGGTCGTGCTGGGACTGCAGGCCGTGGTCTTCGCGATCGGCGCGTGGCGCGGCCCCCGGGCACATCCCTACGGCCGGATCTTCGCGGCCCTCGTCGCCCCCCGCGTGGGGCCGGTTCAGGAGCGGGAACCCGTGCCGCCCTTGCGTTTTGCGCAGTTGGTCGGCCTCGTCTTCGCGGTGGTCGGCACCGCCGGCTTCGCCTTCGGCGCGCCGGCCGTCGGTCTGGTCGCCACCGCGTTCGCACTGTTCGCCGCGTTCCTCAACGCGGCGTTCGGCATCTGCCTGGGTTGCCAGATCTACCCGCTGGCGGTGCGCCTGCGCCGCGCGCCGGCGAGCAGCTGACCACCGACATCAGTACCTCGAAAGGAATCCCTATGGCCCGCTCCGACGTCCTGGTCTCCACCGACTGGGCCGAGAGCAACCTCGACGCGCCGAACACGGTCTTCGTCGAGGTCGACGAGGACACCAGCGCCTACGACACCGGCCACATCGCCGGTGCGGTCCGGCTCGACTGGAAGTCCGACCTGCAGGACCCGGTCAAGCGCGACTTCGTCGACGCCCAGCAGTTCTCCAAGCTGCTGTCCGAACGCGGTATCGGCAACGACGACACGGTGATCCTCTACGGCGGCAACAACAACTGGTTCGCCGCCTACGCGTACTGGTATTTCAAGCTCTACGGCCACCAGGACGTCAAGCTGCTCGACGGCGGCCGCAAGAAGTGGGAGCTCGACGGGCGCCCGCTGACCGGCGATTCCGTCGAGCGGCCGCAGACCAGCTACACGGCCAAGGATCCGGACACCTCGATCCGCGCGTTCCGCGACGAGGTGATCGCCGCGATCGGGACCAAGAACCTGGTCGACGTCCGCTCCCCCGACGAGTTCTCCGGCAAGATCCTCGCCCCGGCGCACCTGCCGCAGGAGCAGAGCCAGCGCCCCGGCCACATCCCCGGCGCCATCAACGTCCCGTGGAGCAAGGCGGCCAACGAGGACGGCACGTTCAAGTCCGACGACGAGCTGGCCCGGATCTACGCCGAGGCCGGTCTGGACGGCGAGCGGGAGACCATCGCGTACTGCCGCATCGGCGAGCGGTCGTCGCACACCTGGTTCGTGCTCCAGGAGCTGCTCGGACACCGGAATGTCAAGAACTACGACGGCAGTTGGACCGAATACGGCTCCCTGGTGGGCGCCCCGATCGAGTTGGGAAGTTGATTATGTGCGCAGCACCGAAACAAGGACAGGCCATCCCCGCGGGCGTCGACCTCGAGAAGGAAACCGTCATCACCGGCCGGGTGGTCGACGGCAGCGGCCAGAGCGTCGGCGGGGCCTTCGTCCGTCTGCTGGACAGCTCCGACGAGTTCACCGCGGAGGTCGTCGCCTCGGCCACCGGTGACTTCCGGTTCTTCGCGGCGCCGGGCACCTGGCGGGTTCGCGCGCTGTCGAAGTTCGGCAACGGCGACGCCGTCGTGGCCCCCGAGGGCGCCGGCATCCACGAGGTCGACATCAAGGTCGCTTAACCCCCCACGGCGACCGGGCGCGTCGGTCCGGCGACACGCCGGCGAACGTGAGATTTCCCGCACGGTCGCCGGGAGGATCAGCGCGACTTCGACCTCCGCGACGAACTAGACTGCGACCGTGGTGTTGTTCTTCGAGATCATGCTGCTCGCGTCCGTCGGGGTCATCACCTGGTTTGCGTTGTACGCGCTGTTCCGGCTGATCACCGACGAGTCGTGACGGACGACGAAGCCCTCCCCGGAGTCGACCCGGGATCCGGTGACCGGGCCGTCGCCGCGGCCGCCGAACGCGCCAGGGCTACCGCACCCCGCAACATCCCCGTCTTCGACGACCTGCCGCTGCCGCCGGACACCGCCAACCTGCGTGAGGGCGCCGACCTGCACGGCGCCCTGCTCGCCCTGCTGCCCCTGGTCGGCGTGTGGCGCGGTGAGGGTGAGGGGCGCGGACCGCACGGCGACTACCGCTTCGGCCAGCAGATCATCGTGTCCCATGACGGCGGCGACTACCTGAACTGGGAGGCCCGCTCATGGCGGCTCACCGAGGACGGCGGGTACGAGGCGCACGGCCTTCGTGAAACCGGCTTCTGGCGATTCGTCAGCGACCCCGACGATCCCAGCGAGTCGCAGGCCATCGAGCTGCTGCTGGCGCATTCGGCCGGATATGTCGAGCTGTTCTACGGCCGGCCGCTGACGCAGTCGTCGTGGGAGCTGGTCACCGATGCGCTGGCCCGCAGCACGTCCGGGGTGCTCGTCGGCGGGGCAAAGCGGCTCTACGGGATCGTCGAGGGCGGCGACCTCGGTTACGTCGAGGAACGCGTCGACGCCGACGGTGGGCTGGTGCCGCACCTGTCGGCCCGGCTGTCCCGGTTCGTGGGCTGACCGAATGCTGCGCGCCCTCGCCCTCTCCTGCATGCTGCTCGTCGCGTTGACCGGTTGCGGCACACAGACCGGACCCGCCCCGGCGGGGACATCGGCCCCGGCTCCCACCGAACACGGCGCCTACGCGCACTGCCTTGCCGAACACGGCGTGACCGTCTCCGCAGGCGCGCCGGCCGGTCCGGCACCGGGTCCCGCGGGCCCGCCCCCCGGCGTCGACCAGGCGACCTGGGAGTCAGCCCAAGAGGCTTGTGCCGCAATGGCTCCCGGCCCCTCATCTTGACCCGCCGGTTCACAGCATCCTCATAGCCGGCAGCTAATGCGGGCCAATTCGGCGTGCCTAGCGTCTGGGTTGACCTGTTCCACCGCCCGAGAGGAGACCCACCGTGGGTTCCACCACCCTGCGCCTCGGCTTCGTCACCGCAGCCGCCGCGCTCATGACGATGACCGCCGCATGTTCGTCAGCAGCCACCACCGAATCGACCGCCGGCCCGGCGACGACCCCGTCGGCGAGTGTTGCCGAACTGTCCAACACCACCACACCCGGCCCGGGTGACCACGACGCGTTCACCGCGTGCCTGACCGAGCACGGTGTGCCCGCACCCCCCGAGGGCGGACCCGGCGGCCCCGGCGGGCATGGACCCGGTGGACCGGGCGGGCCCGGTGGTCAGCCGCCTGCAGGTCCGCCGCCGTCGGGCGCTCCGCAGCCCGGCCAGGGCGGTACCCCACCGGCCCCGCCGGGAGTCGACCAGGCCACCTGGGACACGGCGATGCAGGCCTGCAGATCACTGGCGCCCGCCCCACCGCAGCGGTAGGCGCAACACGTCATACCCACCGTCGACATAAGGCACGCCAAACGGCTTCTTGCGTAACATTTCTCGACGCCCGCCGGAGGCAGTGCCGCCATGACATGGGGCGGCCCCCGAGCCGTTGCTACCTGGTTGGACGAACCGGGGCTCGGGGGCCGGGTGGCTGCGGGAATTCGCCTTGCGCGCGCAGGTGATTCCTCGCCCGGTGCTGCTAGCGGACAGCCACCTCACATGTCCATACGTCAATCAATTTGTCGGACCACCTCCTTCCCTGTGTATCGCCGACCGTACTCCCGTCCACCATGGCCGACAACAGGTTTTCGGTGGGCTCAGCGGTCGCTGACGACGGCGGCGTCGACCAGGGCCGCGAACTCGCCGGCCATCGGGGTCGGCGGCAGGCGCCGTGCGTCCAGCGTGTGCACGCGGGCCCCCAGGGTGATCGCCGATATCAGCCAAACACCCTGTGCGGCAAAGAGATCCGCCAATGACAAGGCCCGGTAGTCGCAATCGTAGCCCTTGGCCCGGGCCACCTCGAACAAGGCCCGCTGGGTGGTGCCACGCAGGATCGGATACCACGGCGGCGGCGTCAGCAGACAGTCGTCGGTGGCGATGACCACCGTCGAGCGCGGACCCTCCAGGACGTGGCCGTCGGAACTGACGAACACCACGTCGTCGGCACCCAGCCGGGCGGCGTGCCGCAGCGCCGCCATGTTCACCGCATACGACAGCGTCTTGGCGCCCGCCAGCAGCCACGGCATCGCGTCGGTGCCGGCACTGGGCAGCCCCCGATCCAGGGATACCGCGGCGATCCCGTCGCGCCGGGCGCCGGCCACCCGGTCGGCCAGCGGTTGGACGGTGACATAGGCCGTCGGCACGGACCCCGATTCCCGGCCCCGTGTGTACACCAGCCGCAGCGCGGCCTCGTCGGGGGCACCCGCGGCCCACTGCGCGGTCGCCGCGGTGATCGCGTCCCGCCACGCCGGCAGGTCCGGTTCGGGCAGATCCATCATCCGGGCCGATTGCGTCAGCCGCTGCAGATGCGCCTCCACCAGACAGGCCCGGCCGTCCCGAACCAACAGCGTCTCGAAGATGCCGTCCCCGCGCACGGCGGCGAGGTCGTCACCGCACAGCAAGGGTGCATCCGGATCGTGCACGACGCCGTCGAGCGTGACCAGGACAGTCATGGACATGCAGCGTAGTCCCGGCCGCCCGGTGCCACCGTAGAGTTGAACCGTGTCAGCGTCTGTGTCTGCAGTACCCGCTCCGAGTCCCGGCCCCGACGCCGGCGCGGTCTGGCATCACGGGGATCCGTTGGGCGAACAGCGCTCGGCGGCCACCGGCGTGGTCGTCGTCGACCGCTCACATCGCGCCGTCCTCGCCCTCACCGGCCCGGACCGCCAGAGCTGGCTGCACAGCATCTCCACCCAGCACGTCGCTGACCTGCCGGACGGCGCCAGCACCGAAAACCTGAGCCTCGACGGACAGGGCCGGGTCGAGGACCACTGGATCCAGACGGAATTCGACGGTGTGACCTATCTGGACACCGAGCCCTGGCGGGGCGAAGCACTGCTGTCCTACCTGCGCAAGATGATCTTCTGGGCGCAGGTCGGCGTCGAACCGGCCGACCTGGCCGTGCTGACGTTGCTGGGCGCCGGGAGCGCCGAACCGGCGGTGGTGCAGTGCCTCGGCCTGACGGCCCTGCCGGACGACGTGGCGGTGGCGCTGCCCGGTGGCGGCTTCGTGCGCCGGGCGCCGGGCGCCGACCTCCCCGAACTCGACCTGCTGGTGCCCCGCTCCGAGACCGGCGCCTGGATGCGCCGGCTCACCGCCGCCGGGGTGCGGCCCGCCGGGACGTGGGCCCACGAGGCGCACCGGGTCGCCGCGCTGCGCCCGCGGCTGGGCGTGGACACCGACGAGCGGACCATCCCGCACGAGGTCGGCTGGATCGGCGGGCCCGGCCAGGGCGCCGTGCACCTGGACAAGGGCTGCTACCGCGGCCAGGAGACGGTTGCCCGGGTCCACAACCTGGGCAAACCACCCAGGATGCTGGTGTTGCTGCACCTCGACGGCGCCGCCGAACGACCCGCCGCCGGCGATCCCGTGCTGGCCGGCGGGCGGGTGGTCGGCCGGCTGGGCACCGTCGTCGACCACGTGGACCTGGGCCCGATCGCGCTGGCCCTGCTCAAACGCGGTCTGCCCGCCGACACCCCGCTGCACACCGGCGGGGATCACCAGGTCGGCGCCGCGATCGACGCGGATTCGCTGCCGCCGTCCGACGCCGCCGGCGCCGGGCGGGTGGCGGTGGACCGGTTCCGGGGAGCCGGCCGCGACGTGTGACGTTCGCCGCCGCCGGGCCTACCGGCACGGCGGCCGAGAGCACGGTAGAGTAGCCGCCAGGACAATAAACACACTCAGATCGGAGCCGCCTGCACGTTGGGCCGCTCCGTTATTGCGCGAGGGGGTTCCCCCATGGGCCGCGGCCGGGCTAAGGCAAAGCAGACCAAGGTTGCACGAGAGCTGAAGTACAGCTCCCCGCAGACCGACTTCAGCCAACTCCAGCGGGAGCTGGCCGGGTCGCCGAGCAGCGACACCGACCAGTTGGACGACGATCTGGACAGCGAGGCCTGGGCCGACGACGACTGGCGCCGCTAGCGCGGGGGCGTTCTAGAACCTCGGGTGCCGGCCCACCAGTTCCACGCGGGGGGCGTCCTTGCCGCCCTTGTTCACCGTCCCGAGTGTCCAGCAGTCGAGGTGACGCGCGGTCAGCACCGCCAGCGCCCGGTCGGTGTCCTCCGGGGCCACCACGGCCACCATTCCGACCCCCATGTTGAACGTCTTCTCCATCTCGGGGTGCCCGATGCGCCCGCGCTGGGCGATCAGCCCGAACAGGGGCGCCGGCGTCCAGGTCCCGCGATCCAGCTCGGCGGTCAGCCCCGCCGGGATCACCCGCTCCAGGTTCCCGGCCAGCCCGCCGCCGGTGACGTGGCAGAAGGTGCGCACCTGGGTCTCGGCGACCAGCGCCAGGCAATCCTTGGCGTAGATCCGGGTCGGCTCGAGCAGCTCCTCGCCGAGCGTGCGGCCGAACTCCTCGACGTGTCCGGCCAGTTTCATCCGGTCGATCTCCAGCAGCACCTTGCGGGCCAGTGAATACCCGTTGGAGTGCAGGCCCGAGGACCTCATGGCGATGACGACGTCGCCCGGGCGCACCCGCTCCGGGCCGAGCACGTCGTCGGCCTCCACCACGCCGACCCCGGTCGCCGACAGGTCGTAGTGGTCCGGCTCCATGAGCCCCGGGTGCTCGGCGGTCTCCCCGCCCAGTAGGGCACATCCGGCCAGCACGCAGCCTTCGGCGATGCCGGCGACAATGGCCTGCACCCGTTCGGGAACCACGCGGCCGACCGCGATGTAGTCCTGCAGGAACAGCGGCTCGGCGCCGCATACCACCAGGTCGTCGACCACCATCGCCACGAGATCCAGGCCGACGGTGTCGTGCTTGTCCATCGCCTGGGCGACGGCCAGTTTGGTGCCGACACCGTCGGTGGAGGCCGCCAGCAGCGGTTCGCGGTATCCGGGGCGCAGCGCGAACAGCCCGGCGAAGCCGCCGAGGCCGCCGCGCACCTCCGGCCGGGTCGCGCGCCGGGCCAATGGCTTGAACAGTTCGACGGCGCGGTCGCC
>WBZP01000657.1_pt1 | contig 46095 bp, 44 predicted proteins | sample 5204301 | NCBI WGS metagenome assembly WBZP01 (sample SAMN12412401, study PRJNA552823) | activated sludge metagenome | isolation source: activated sludge from nitrification reactor of wastewater treatment plant... | place: USA: Pennsylvania | collected 2017
TGCCGCCGAGCGCCAGCGAACCGGTGTCGCCCATGAAGATCTTCGCCGGCGCGGCGTTCCACCACAGGAAGCCGATGCAGGCGCCCGCGGCCGCGGCCGCGATGATCGCCAGGTCCAGCGGATCGCGCACGTTGTAGCAGCCGACGCCGGGCGCTGTCGCGCACGCATTGCGGTACTGCCAGAACGTGATGAGCACGTAGGCGGCGGTGACCATGCCCATGCTGCCCGCCGCCAGGCCGTCGAGCCCGTCGGTGAAATTCACCGCGTTCGACCAGGCCGACACCAGCACGACGACGAACAGGACGAACACCACCGGAGTCAGCGTGACCGTGGCGATCTCGCGGACATAGGACAGTTCCGGGCTGCCCGGAGTGAGGCCGTCTCCGTTGTGGAACCCCAGCACCAGGATGCCGAACAGCGTCGCCGCGGCGATCTGGCCGACCGTCTTGGCGGTCTTGTTCAGGCCGAGGTTGCGCGACTTGCGCAGTTTGATGACGTCGTCGAGGAACCCGACGATGCCGAGCGTCGTGGCCAGGGCGAGCACCAGCAGTCCCGAGGCCGACGGCCCGATCCCGTCGAGCGCCGCGCCGATCAGGTGGGCGCCCAGATAGCCCGCCCAGATGCCGGCCAGGATCGCCACGCCGCCCATCGACGGGGTGCCGCGCTTGGTCTGATGGCTCGGCGGGCCGTCCGCACGGATCTCGTGGCCCAGACCCTGCCGGGCGAACAGCCGGATCAACAGCGGCGTCAGGAGGATGGAAACCGCCAGTGAGAGGCCGACGGCGATCAGGATCAGTCTCATCGGAGCGGGGCCCCGTCCGCGGGCTCGATCAGCGCCTGGGCCAGGGTGGCCAGACCCGCGGAGTTGGAGGCCTTGACGAGGACCACGTCACCGGGCCGCAGTTCGGCGCGCAGCAACGCCAGCGCGGCGTCGGCATCGTCGACCCGCGCGGCCTCGGCTCCCCACGAACCCTCCATCACCGCCCCCTGATGCATGGCGCCCAACGCCCTCCCGGTTCCGACGACGACAAGTCGAGACACATCTAAGCGCACCACGAGCCTGCCGATGCGATCGTGCTCGGAAATCGTGTCGTCGCCCAGTTCGGCCATCTCCCCCAGGACCGCCCAGCTGCGCCGGCGATCGGCGCCGGATTCGGGTCGCGCCATCCACGCCAAGGCCTGCAGGGCGGCCCGCATCGAGTCCGGGTTGGCGTTGTAGGCGTCGTTGATGACGGTGACGCCGTCGGGCCGGGTGACGACGTCCATCCGGCTCGGTGAGGCCGGGCCGGCGGCGGCCAGGGCGGCCACGACCTGATCTCCGGTGGCCCCGCATTCGAAGGCGACCGCCGCCGCGCACATCGCGTTGGACACCTGGTGGTCACCGAAGACGGCGAGCCGCACCGGGACGGATACGCCGCCGGTGCGATTGAGCGTGAACCGCGCCCGGGCCAGGTCGTCGAGGGTGACGTCCTCTGCCCACACGTCGGCCGCCGAGTCGACGGGAGCCGACCTGCTGACCCGCACCACCCGCGCCGCGGTGGTGTCGGCCATCGCGACGACCGCGGGGTCGTCGGCGTTGAGCACAACCACCCCGGAGGACGGAACCGCCTGCGGAAGTTCAGATTTGGTCTGCGCGATGATCTCCCGGGACCCGAACTCGCCCAGATGGGCGGTACCGACGTTGAGCACCACCGCGATCTGCGGGGGTGCGATGGCCGCCAGGGCGGCGATGTTCCCCGGATGTCGCGCCGACATCTCCAGCACAAGAAAGTCGGTGTCCTCGGTCGCGCGCAGCACGGTCCACGGGTGGCCCAGTTCGTTGTTGAAGGACCCGGGCGGGGCGACCACGTTACCGAGCGGCGCGAGCACCGCGGCCAGTAGATCCTTGGTGGACGTCTTGCCCGACGAGCCCGTGACGCCGATGATCGTCAACCCGCCGTCGACGAGTCGGGCGGCGACCGCCGCCGCCAGTTTGCCCAACGCCGCCAGCACCGCCGCCCCGGAGCCGTCGCGGTCGTGCTCGAGGACGCTTGCGGACGTGTCCCCGGGCTGCGGCGCCACCACGATCGCGGGCACCCCGACCGGGCGGGCGGCCAGCACCGCCGCCGCGCCGGCGGCCACCGCCGCTTGGGCGTGATCGTGCCCGTCGCTGCGGGCGCCGGGCAACGCCAGGAACAGTGCGCCGGATGTGACGGCGCGGGAATCGAATTCGACGGTTCCGGTGATGTGGGTGCGGGCGGCCTCGGCCGGGCTGATGTCGGCGAGCGCGCCGCCGACGATCTCGGCGATCTCGGCGACGGTGAGATCGATCATGCGCGCGCCGCCCGGGCCTCCAGGGCCGCCGCGAGTTCGTCGCGGTCGTCGAACGGCCGGGTGTGCCCACCCGCGGTCTGCCCCGACTCATGGCCCTTGCCCGCGATCAGCACAACGTCGCCGGGACCGGCCCAGTTCACGACGTGGGCGATCGCGGCCCGGCGGTCGCCGATCTCGACCACCTCCGCGGGGCCGCCCTCGGTCCCGGACAGCACGGCCGCCCGGATCGCCGCCGGGTCCTCGTCGCGCGGGTTGTCGTCGGTGACCACCACCAGGTCGGCCAGTTCGCCGGCGACCTCCCCCATCGGGACGCGCTTGCCCGCGTCGCGGTTGCCGCCGGCGCCCAAGACCACCGCGATCCGCCGGGTGTTGGGTGCTCGACGCAGGGTCTGCAGCACGGCCCGCAGTGCACCCGGCTTGTGGGCGTAGTCCACCAGCGCCAGGAAGTCCTGTCCGCGGTCGACCGGTTCCAGCCGGCCCGGCACCCGCGCATCCCGCAGACCGGGCGCAGCCTGTTCGGGCGCCACTCCGATGGTATCCAAAAGTGCAAGTGCCACAAGACAATTGGCCACGTTGTAGCGGCCGGGGAGCCGGATTCCGATCAGGTGGTGGACACCGGCGGGGTCGACGGCGAGGAACTCCTGCGAACCGTCGGGCAGTTCGGTCACCGACTCGGCGGTCCAGTCGGCCGGGCCGAGCACACTGACGGTGATCGGCGCCTGCGCGCGCCGGGCCATCGCACGGCCGGCCTCGTCGTCGATGCACACCACGGCGATGCCGGCGCTGGTCGGTGCGGCCGGATCGAACAGCCGGGCCTTGGCTTCGAAGTAGTCGTCCATCGTCGGGTGGAAGTCGAGGTGGTCGCGCGACAGGTTGGTGAATCCGCCCGCGGCGAACCGCACACCGTCGACTCGGCCCAGCGACAGCGCGTGGCTGGACACCTCCATGACGGCGGTGTCCACACCGCGCTCGCGCATCGTCGCGAGCAGCGCCTGCAGCGCGGGCGCCTCCGGGGTGGTCAGCGCGCTGGGCTGGTCGGTGCCGTCGATGCGGACCCCGACGGTGCCGATCAGCCCCGCATGCCGGCCCGCGGCCCGCAGCCCCGCCTCGATCAGATAGGCGGTGGTGGTCTTGCCCGACGTTCCGGTGACGCCGATGACCGTCAACGTCTGCGACGGCCGCCCGTACACCTCGGCCGCCACCTTGCCGAGCACGCTGCGCGGATCGGGGTGCACCAGCACCGGGGCCCCGGCGGATTCCAGCAGTCCGGCCCCGGCCGCGTCGGTCAGGATTGCGACGGCGCCGTTGGCGACGGCATCGGCGGCGAAGGTGGCGCCGTGGGCAGTGGCGCCCGGCAGTGCGGCGAACAGGTCGCCGGGTCGCGCGTCCTGACCGCGCAGGGTGACGCCGGTGACGACGACGTCGGGGATGTCGGACCCGGCCGCCGCTACCGCGTCGACCCGGGCGGCCAGCGCAGCCAGCGAAACGCTCGGACGAGCGGGTGGGAAACCCGGAGCCCCGGATGGAGACGACATCGGCAACACCCTACCGAGCGATGTCCGCGTCTCGTTTCCACCGCGCCACGGTCGGGGCAATGTCACGTGGTCCCCAGGAGACAGCGGTCGCCCTGCTGACGCCGAGGTCGGCTGCCACATGAGCGATCGTCGTCTGCGCTCCGCGTCGCCGCGCGCAGCCCGGACTGCATCAAAGCGCTGCTGATCCCGTATTCCCCCGGTCAGTCGGCCTGAAGTACCAGCGGCGGGCCCGGATCCGGCGACAGCGGCACGTTCTCGCGCTGCATCAGCCAGGCCGCGATGTTGTGGAACAACGGTGCCGCCGAAGAACCGGGCGAACCGTCGGCCGCGCGGTGCGGCGCATCGGACATGATGCCGATCACGTACCTCGGGTTGTCGGCGGTGGCCAGGCCGGCGAACGTGATCCAGTAGACGTCGCTGTAGTAGCAGCCGCAGGCCGGGTTGATCTGCTGGGCCGTGCCGGTCTTGCCGGCCATCTGATAGCCCTCCACAGCGCCCGCCGGACCGGTGCCCTGCTGGTACCCCATCGGGTCGCGCTGGACGACGGCGCGCAGCATGTTGCGGACCGTGCGTGCGGTCTCCGGCGAGACCACGCGCACCCCATCGGGCCGCGGCTCCTCCTTGCGGCTGCCGTCCGCGCCGATAGTCGCCTTGATGATGCGCGGCGGAATCCGCACACCGTCGTTGGCGATCGTCTGGTACATCCCGGCCATCTGCAGCAGTGTCATCGAAAGGCCTTGCCCAATAGGAAGATTGGAGAATGTGCTGCCCGACCATTGCGCCATGGGCGGCACCAGTCCGTCGCTCTCGCCGGGCAGACCCACATCGGTGCGCTGTCCCAGCCCGAACTTCCCGAGCATGTCGAAATACCGTTCCGGACCGATCCGCTGCGACAGCATCAACGTGCCGACGTTGGAGGACTTCCCGAGAATGCCGGTGGTGGTGTACGGCATGACACCGTGCTTCCAGGCGTCGCTGACCGTCACGCCGCCCATGTCGATCGCACCCGGAACCTGCAGCACCTCGTCGGGGTTGGTCAGCCCGTTCTCGATGGCGGTGGAGATCGCAACGATCTTGTTGACCGACCCCGGCTCGAACGGTGAGGACACCGCCAGGTTGCCCATCTGCCGGTCCCCCTGCCGGCCGATGTCCTGGCTCGGGTCGAACGTGTTGTCGTTCGACATGGCCAGCACCTCACCGGTTTTTGCGTCCAACACCACCGCCGAGACGTTCTTGGCGCCGGAGGCGTCCTTGGCCTGCTGTACCTGCTGCTGGACGTAGTACTGAATGTCGTCGTCGATGGTCAGCTGCACGGTCGAGCCGTCGACGGCGTCATGGCGGTTGCGGTAGCTGCCCGGGATCACCACGCCGTCGGAACCCCGGTCGTAGGTGATCGACCCGTCGGTGCCGGCCAGCACGGAGTCCAGCGAATCCTCCAGGCCGAGCAGCCCGTGCCCATCCCAGTCGATGCCGCCCACCACGTTTGCGGCCAGGGATCCGCCGGGATACTGCCGGATGTCCTGACGTTCGGCGCCGACCTCGGGGAACTTGTCGATGATGGCCGCGGCGACGGCCGGGTCCACCGAGCGGGCCAGGTAGACGAATGTCTCCTTGCTGGTGAGCTTCTGCAGCAGCGTCGCCGCGTCGGGACGACCGTCAAGTCGGGTCGACACCTCACGGGCGATGTCCTTGAGCCGCTGCTGCGGGTCCGGCGCTTTCGCGCTCTTCGCCCGCGCCTCGTCGAGTTGCTTGCGGATGCGCACCGGCTGGAAGGTCAGCGCGCGCGCCTCGATGGTGTAGGCCAGTTTGTTGAGGTTCCGGTCGACGATGCTGCCGCGGACGGCCTTCTCGACGTCGGTGACCTTGAGTTGGCCGGCGGCTTCGGCCCGCAGACCGGCCGCGCGCGGTACCTGCAGGTAGAACAACTGCGCACCGGCCACCGTCAGGACAACGAAGATGACGAGGAGGCCGATGCGCTGGCGGAACTCGAATGACGCTGTCCGAGAAGAAATTTCGGCTGGCAGACGGGTGCGCCTGGCGCGGGCGGGGTGGCCGCGGCCTTCGGCCGGTACCGGGGACGGACGGCTCTGACGGCCCGACCGCGGCTCCGGCCGGCGCCTCACGCGGGTGCTCCAGCCGGGGCGGGAGCAGGCGCAGGCGCGGCGGGCGGCGGTGGGGACGGGGCCGCCGGGACGGGGACGATGACCAGACCCGGGGCGGTGTCGGCGGGACCGGGCGCTGGACCCTGTGCCGGCGCGCCGAGCGGGGTCGCGGCCGGTCCGCCGGGTGAATGATCAAGGGGAACTGGAACTTCCGGCGAACCGCCGGGTGCCGGGGCTGGTGGCGCCTGCGCCGGGACGACGGCGTTCGGGGCCGGAGCGGGCGCCGATGGGGCCGGCCCGACGCGCACGGGCCGTTCCGCGGGGCGGGCGGGCGGGGCCGGCGGTGCCTCGTCCGGCAGCTTGACGTTCAGCGGCGGTGGCGGGACCCCTTCGGCGGGCTTCGGATTCCCGACGACGATCCAGTTGCCGCCGGGATCCTGCACCAGATGCGCGGTGTCCCGCGACGGGATCATGCCGAGGTTACGGGCGGCCTCGGCCAGCGCGGGCGCCGCCTGCGACTCGAGCACCTGCCGCTCCAGAGCCTCCTTCTGTTGCTGCAGAGCCTGATTCACCGCTCGCGCCCGCCCCAGCTGGTAGGAGCGCTCGGCGGCGTCGGTGGACAGCCACAGCGTCACACCGAGTCCCAGGCCGAGGGCACCGATCACCAGAACCACGAACGGAACCCTGGCCAGCAGAGTGCGCGGACTCAGGTCGATCTCTGTCAGCCGCTCCAACCGTGCCAGTAGACGCTGCCGCAACGGAACCCGAACGACCTTGGGAGCCTTTGCCTTACGTGCCTTCGCCCGGGCCTTGGCCTGGCTTGCGCTCTTCGCCGGCGCGACCGGGGACATCGGTGCGGTAGCCGGACCGCCGGGGCGCATGCCGCGCTGATCCCGCGCCGGTCCAGACACCCGGGCATTCTTGGGGCGACGGTCACGGGTGGGGCCGTCGACGGTTCGGCCGTCGGCCCGGCGGGGCCGGTCGTCGAGCATTGGAGCGTTGCCCCGGCGCCCGGGCGGTGGCGTGTCGCGGCGCGGTGCGGCCTTCGGGGTCTTTCGCGGCTGTCTCATACGCGGCCCTTCCCTGTCGCTCGCTGCACGGCCCGCAACCGCACTGCGGCACTGCGCGGATTGCGTTCGATCTCGGCGGCGTCGGCGCGTTCAGCGCCACGCGTCACCGCGGTGAATTCCGGCTCGTGGCCCGGGAGTTCGACCGGCAGCCCGGCGGGGGAACGACTCGCGGTGGCCTCGGCGAACACCGTCTTGACGATCTTGTCCTCGAGCGACTGGTAGGCCATCACGACGGCCCGCCCGCCCGGGACCAGAGCCGCCAGGGCGGCGGGCAGCGCGGCCCGCAGCGAGTCCAACTCGGCGTTGACGGCCACCCGCAGGGCCTGGAAGGTGCGCTTGGCCGGATGACCGCCGGTGCGGCGCGCCGGCGCCGGAATGGCCTCGTACAGCAATTCGACGAGTTCGCCTGTGTTGCTGAATGCTTGCTGTTCGCGCCGTCGCACAATCTGGGCCGCGATGCGGGCGGCGAACCGCTCCTCGCCGAAGTCCCGCAGGATCTTCGTGATCTCCCGCGCGTCGAACGTGTTCAGGATGTCCGCGGCGGTCAACGGCAGATCGGGATCCATCCGCATGTCCAGCGGCGCGTCGGCCGCATACGAGAAGCCGCGTTCGGTGCGGTCCAGCTGCATCGAGGACACACCCAGGTCGAACAGCACACCGTCGACGGATTGCACAGCGGCATAACCGCATTCGCCGAGTGCCGCGGCGATGCCGTCGTAGCGGGTGCGGACGGCGCTGAACCGGCTGCCGAAACCGGCCAGGCGGTCGCCGGCGATCCGCAGCGCACTCGGGTCGCGGTCCAGACCGATCACGCGCAACCCGGGCAGATCGCTCAGAAATCGCTCGGAGTGTCCGCCGGCACCCAGCGTCGCGTCGACGAGCACCGCGCCGGAACCGTCCGAAGCGGCCCGGGTCAGGGCCGGGGTGAGCAGATCGACACAGCGGTCGAGCAGGACGGGCACGTGGCCGAAGTCATCTGCCACCACGGCTCCCCTTTCAGCGCTTCCCGTTGCCGCGGCCCGCCGGCGGGGGGCCGTTGCACCGAGGTCCCTGTCCGAGGCGAACCTGACGTCGGGGAAGTACGCCAGGGTCGGTTCGGGCAGAGGCCACGATGCACGGGCCGGGGCCGGCACGGTTCTCGGTTCCACCTCCAGGTCAGCCGCCGGGTCGAGCGCGGTGGTCGTGTCAAACACTGTCGCCGAACGCTTCGTCGCCGGCTGCGGAGAAGTTCTCCTCATGGGCCTGCTGGTAGGACTGCCACGACTCGGCATTCCAGATTTCGAGGTAGTCGACCGCGCCGATCACCACGCACTCGCGGGACAGGTTCGCGTAGCGGCGCAGATCGGCGGGAAGCATGATGCGGCCCTGCGCATCCGGGAGCTGCTCGTCGGCGCCCGCGGCGAAGACGCGCAGACCCGCCCGGGCATCCGGATTGGCCTTGGACTCGGCGACCGCCCGACGAGCGCGCTCCTCGAACTCGGCGCGCGGGTAGACCGCCAGGCTGTGGTCTTGACTTTTGGCGACCATCAACCCCCCTGCGAGTGCTTCACGGAATTTGGCCGGCAGCGTGAGCCGTCCCTTGTCGTCGAGCTTGGGTGTGTAGGTGCCGAGAAACATGCTGCGCACATCTCCTAGCCCTTACGGACGTCCGCGGCGAACGCCCTTCACCACCCCGGAGCCTCATTCACTCCGTTAGCTGCCACCATACCCCACAATCCCCCACTTCGCTCCAAATCACTCCACCAAAGTGCGTGTCCGCCCCACTGTCGTCGATATGAGACGTGTGCGACCGCACAACGGGTCGCGTTGGGCTCGACAGGATCAGACAAAAGCCCAGCTCATTGGGCATGCCTGGCCCGGTGGCCAGCCAGGTGGGGCGTAGTGGGGCCGTGACCCGATCGGTGCCGGGCCGTCACGACCCCACAGACAACGAAAGGGACAGCCCAAGCTGTCCCTTTGTCACACCTGACGTCGTGTTATTCGTCGAAACGACGGCGGAACCTGTCCTCCATGCGGCTGGTGAACGACCCCCCGGCGCGGGGCTTCCTGGCCCGCGCGCCACCGGGGTTCGGCCCGCCTGTGCCGCCGTTCGGAATCCGAGGCCCGGTGACTGCGATCACCGCGCCGGCGAACATCGAGACGAAGCCGAGCACGCTGATGATCAGGAACAGCTGATTCTGGGAGGAGAACTGCACACCGGCGATGAGCATCGCCACACCCGCCACGAACAGCCCGGCACCCTTGAGGCGCCGCCGGGCCGAGGGGGCCCGGAAGGTCCCGCCGCGCACGCTGGATGCGAACTTGGGATCCTCGGCGTACAACGCGCTCTCGATCTGGTCCAGCATGCGCTGCTCGTGCTCGGAGAGTGGCATTCGTCCCTCCTTGCCGGGTGACGGGCCTGCGAACCGTTCGGGTCCGCTGCTGAAACGGCGAATCTATGACTGACACACCCGCGGTTGCGGGCAACTAACCATGATGATACGAGCAGAACGTATGCCGTACCACCTAGTTCGAGAGGCGATTCTACGTCGTGCAAGTCGTCCTGCGGACCGCCGGCCCGGTGCCGAGCGTGCCCGGCCCCCTGCCCGTTCGCGGCGGCGATAATGGGGCCGGAACCAGAGGGAGGGGACCGGTGGTGTCGACGTACCTCATCGACCTGTCGACGCAGGACATGCGGCGACGCCTCGGCGAGGCACTCTCGGTGTACGTCGACGCGATGCACTACCCGCGTGGAACCGAGGAAAATCGCGCGTCGATGTGGCTGGAACACACCCGCCGCCGCGGCTGGAAGGCGGTCGCGGCGGTGCACCTGGACGAATCCGGCGACACCGACCCGGCCGACGCCCCCCTGCTCGGCGTCGCCTACGGCTACTGCGGAGCCCCCGACCAGTGGTGGCAGCAGCAGGTGGTCCAGGGCCTGCGTCGTGCCGGCATGCCGAACACCGAGATCGAGCGTCTGGTGGCCAGCTACTTTGAACTGACCGAACTACACATCCACCCCGAGGCGCAGGGCCGCGGCCTGGGTGAGGCGCTCGCCCGCCGGTTGCTGGACAACCGTGACGAAACGCTCGTGCTGCTGTCGACACCGGAGGTGAACGGCGAGGGCAACCGGGCCTGGCGGCTGTACCGGCGGCTCGGCTTCACCGATGTCATCCGCGACTACCACTTCGCCGGTGACCCGCGGCCGTTCGCGGTACTGGGCCGCGCGCTGCCGCTATCGGTGCCGGTTTCCGGCGTTGATCTGGCACGATGACCGAGTGCCCCACCGCCCTCGTCGCCTGCGTCTGGTTACCCTGGTCGTGTTGATGCTGGTCGTGACCCCGATGATGGCTGGTTGCCTGCGCGTCCGCGCCTCGATGACGGTGTCCCCCGACGACACGGTGTCGGGCCAGATCGTCGCGGCCGCCAAGCCTCGCGACGACAACGACAAGGGTCCGCAACTCAACGAGAACCTCCCGTTCGCGCAGAAGGTCGCCGTCTCGCGGTACAACGAAGACGGGTACGTCGGGTCCCAGGTGGTGTTCTCGGATCTGACGTTCGCCGAGGTGCCGCAGCTGGCCAACATGAACCCGGATGCGGCCGGTGTCGACCTGACGTTGCGGCGGGCCGGGAACCTGGTGATTCTCGAGGGCCGGGTGGACCTGACCCTGGTGAGCGACCCGGAGGCGCAGGTCGACCTGACCGTGAACTTCCCCGGCGAAGTGACGTCCACCAACGGCGAGCGGGTCAGCACGGATTCCGTCCAGTGGGCCCTCAAGCCCGGCATCGTGAACACGATGAGCGCGCAGGCCCGCTACACCGACCCCAGCACCCGGTCGTTCGTCACCGGCGCCTGGGTCGTCGGCATCGCCTCGATCATCGTGGCCGGGATCGTCGGCTTGCTGGCCTGGCTGGCCCGCGATCGCTCACCCCGGGTGCCCGAGACCGCCGACGAGAGGTGACGTCACACCCGCCGACGCACGCCGCACAGAGGGTTTCGCTCTACGCTGGTCGACGGGCGATCACCCGAACAGAAAGGGGCGCGGCGCTGAGCGTCGACACAGCGGAGCCTTCAGCCGCCGAACTGGCCGCGGCCGTCACCGATCAGCTGCGCGGCTATCTCGCCGACCGCCGCGCCGCATCGTCGTACATCGGCGCGGACCACGAGACCCTGGTGACCGTGCTCGAGGACTTCGTCCTGCGCGGCGGCAAGCGGATCCGGCCCGCCTTCGCATATTGGGGCTGGCGGGCGGTCGCCGCCGACCCGGGCCCCGGAGACGTTCCCGACGAGGCGATGCGCCTGTTCTCGGCGCTGGAACTGCTGCAGGCCTGCGCCCTGGTCCACGACGACGTGATCGACGACTCACACACCCGCCGTGGGATGCCCACCGTGCACGTGCGGTTCGAGGAACTGCACCGGGCACGGGGCTGGCGCGGCTCCCCCGGTCAGTTCGGCATCTCCGCGGCGATCCTGCTCGGCGACCTCGCGTTGGTATGGGCGGACGACATCGTCGCGACGACCGCGCTGCCCGACCAGGCGCCGGCACGCATCCGGCGGGTGTGGTCCGATATCCGCACCGAGGTCCTCGGCGGCCAGTACCTCGACATCGTCGCCGAATCCAGCGCCGCCGACACGATCGAATCGGCGATGCGGGTCAACACGTTCAAGACGGCCTCCTACACCGTCACCCGGCCGCTGCAGTTGGGGGCCGCGGCCGCCGCCGACCGGCCCGACATCCAAGCCGTCTTCCACGACGCCGGCACCGATCTGGGTATCGCCTTCCAGCTGCGCGACGACGTCCTGGGAGTGTTCGGTGACCCCGCCGTGACGGGCAAACCGTCCGGCGACGACCTGCGCTCCGGGAAACGCACGGTACTGCTGGCCGAGGCCATCGAGCGGGCCGACACGTCGGATCCGTCGGCGGCCAGGCTGTTACGCGCCTCGGTGGGAACCGACCTCGACGACGCCCAGGTCGCGGAGCTGTGTGCTGTCATCGAGTCGGTGGGAGCGTTGCGTGCCGTCGAGAAGCGCATCGCAACCTTGACCGGCCGGGCGCAGGCCGCGTTCGCCACGGCGCCGATCAACCCTGCGGCCGCGCGCGGCCTGGCCGAGATGGCGCGGCTGGCGGGCAACCGGAGCGCCTGACGCCGATGCCGACCCAGATCCCCGAGGCCCCGCACCCGCCGTCCCGCGGCCCGTCGCGGCCGCTGGCGCGACTGGCCGAATTCACCGTCTCCGACGCCGCTCGGCCGGCGCTGCTCGGCCTGCTCGGGGCGCTGCTCATCACGGCCGGCGGCCTCGGGGCGGGCAGCACCCGCATCCACGACCCGTTGCTGGAGTCGCTGCACCTGTCGTGGCTGCGATTCGGCCACGGCCTGGTGTTCTCGTCGTTGCTGCTGTGGGGCGGCGTGGCGGTCATGCTGTTCGCCTGGCTGTGGCTGGGCCGACGGGTGGCCGACCGGCAGGCGGACGAATGCACCCTGCTGACCACCACCTGGTTCTGGCTGGCTCCGCTGTTGCTGTCGGTCCCGGTGTTCAGCCGCGACACGTACTCCTACCTCGCGCAGGGCGCGCTGCTGCGCGACGGGCTGGATCCCTATGTGGTGGGTCCGATCGAGAACCCGAACATCTTGTTGGACAACGTCAGTCCGATCTGGACCACCACCACCGCACCCTACGGTCCGGCGTTCATCCTGGTGGCCAGGTTCGCGACCATGCTGGTCGGAAACAACGTCATCGCGGGCACGATGCTGCTGCGGCTGTGCATGTTGCCCGGGCTGGCGCTGCTGCTGTGGGCCGCACCGCGGATCGCCCGCAGGGTGGGCGGCGACGGTGCGACCGCGTTGTGGATCTGCGCGCTGAACCCGCTGGTGATCATCCATCTGATGGGCGGCGTGCACAACGAGATGCTCATGGTGGGACTCATGATGGCCGGGATCGCGCTGACACTGGACCGGCATCCGGCACCCGGTGTCGCGCTGGTGGCAACCGCGGTGGCGGTCAAAGCGACTGCGGGCCTTGCCCTCCCGTTCCTGGTCTGGGTGTGGATGCGGCAGCTGCGCGACTCACCGCGCCGGCCGATGCGGACCGTCCCGGCATTCGTGACCGCCGCGCTGACCTCCATCGCGATCTTCGTCGCGGTGTTCGCGGTGCTGTCCTGGCTGGCCGACGTCGGACTCGGCTGGCTGACCGCGTTGGCCGGGTCGGTGAAGATCATCAACTGGCTGACCGTCCCGACGGCGGTGGCCAATATCACCAATGCCGTTGGCGGACTGTTCTTCCCGGTGAATTTCTATGCGGTGCTCGACGTCACGCGGATGATCGGCGTGGGCGTGATCGCCGTGAGCCTGCCGCTGCTGTGGTGGCGTTTCCGCCACACCGACCGCGAGGCGCTGGTCGGGATCGCGTGGGCGATGGCGGTGGTGGTGCTGTTCGTGCCGGCCGCGCTGCCCTGGTACTACACCTGGCCGTTGGCGGTGATGTCCTCGGTGACCCAGTCGCGTGCGTGGATCGCGGCGATCGCCGGGTTCTCCACCTGGATCATGGTGATCTTCAAACCGGACGGTTCACACGGAATGTACTCGTTGATCCATGTGCTGGCGGCGACGGCCTGCGCCCTGGCGGCCTGGTACGCCCTGGTGCGGCCGGACCGCTTTCCCAAGCGGTTCGCGCCTGCGCGAGTCGACTAGTACGCGAGGGCCTGTGCGCGGCGCAGGATCTCGCGGGCCTGATGCGATTTCAGCGCGTCCACGGGCCGGGCGTTCGCGGCCGATTCGCGGGACCCGTCGAACGTCAACGTCAACGACGGGTCGGGGGTGAACAGCCAGCGCAGGATCTCGGTGTCGTGATAACCCCCGTCGCGCAGCACCGCCAGCAGGCCGGGCAACGGTTTGACCACCGCGCCGGATTCGGTGAAGAACGCCGCGGGCACCACCACCGCGCCGTCGCGACGCAACGCGACGAGGTGGCCGTCGCGCAACTGTTGATGCACCTTGGTGACCGGGATCCGCAGCATCGCGGCTACGTCTGGCAGGGGCAATACCGGTTCGGCGGCATCGAGCACGTCGTCTCCGGCCGGGATGCTGCTCACCGCATCAGTTTAATTCCGATACGGACATGGCACGACCCCTGCCGGTGAGTCAGGCCATACGATGAACCCGATGAGCGTCAGCCAGATCGACGGCCCCCTGGAGGGAATCCTGCTCGACGGGCGCTACCTGCTGCAGACGCCCATCGCCGTCGGCGGAATGTCGACGGTCTACCGCGGCCTGGACACCCGACTGGACCGGCCGGTGGCGGTCAAGGTGATGGACGCCCGCTACGCCGGCGATCAGCAGTTCCTGACGCGGTTCAAGCTGGAGGCCCAGGCGGCGGCCCGGCTGTCGGATCCCGGCCTGGTTGCCGTCTTCGACCAGGGTCTGGACGCCCGGCACCCCTACCTGGTGATGGAACTCGTCGAGGGCGGCACGCTGCGCGAGTTGCTGCGCGAACGCGGCCCGATGCCGCCGCACGCGGTGGTCGCGGTGCTGCGGCCGGTGCTGCGCGGGCTGGCGGTCGCCCACCGCAGCGGCCTCGTACACCGCGATCTCAAACCGGAGAATGTGCTGATCTCCACGGGCGGCGAGGTCAAGCTGGCCGACTTCGGTCTGGTGCGTGCCGTCGCCCAGGCCGGCATCACCTCGACAAGCGTGATCCTGGGCACCGCGGCCTACCTCTCCCCCGAACAGGTCAGCACCGGTGCTGCGACCCCGCGCAGCGACGTCTATTCGCTGGGCGTGCTTACCTACGAATTACTCACCGGCACAACACCTTTCACCGGAGACACGCCGCTGGCGGTGGCCTACATGCGGCTGGATCAGGACGTGGCGCCGCCCAGTGCCGCCGTCGACGGCGTGCCGCCGCAGCTCGACCGGTTGGTGCGCCGGGCGACCTCGCGCGATCCGGCCGCCCGGTTTGCCGACGCCGCGGAGATGGGGGCCGCCGTCGATGCCGTCACCGCCGAGCTCGACCTGCCCCCGTTCCGGGTGCCGGCACCGCACCGGCTCGCCCCGCACGCGTCGGCGGCGCTGCCGTCAGCTCGGGTGGACGAGCGCCAGCGCATCGGCCGGCGACTGCCCGACACCCCGCCGGTGCACGTGACCCGCACGCGCCGACCGACGCTGGCGCTGATCCGCGGCCCGGACGACTGGCAGCCCGACCGCGCCACCCCGGTCGCCGAAAGTGCCTCGCCGCCAAGCCGGTTCGCCGGCATCGAGCTGGACGAGTTCGTCTGGGCGCGGCAGCGGTCCCGGCGGATGACGATGGTGTGGTTCACGCTGGTGCTGCTGGTCACCGTCGGGGTGGCCGCCGCGGCGTGGAACCTGGGCAGCAACCTGCACGGGTTGATCGGGTAGCGCCCAACTTCCCGCGAGGGTGCGCAAGAGTCCGCCCCGGATCGGCGTGTCGCGGACCGACACGCACGCTCGCCGACGGAGGTTTCAGTCGCGCAGCATCTCCGCGACCAGGAACGCCAGCTCCAGGCTCTGCTGGGTGTTCAGTCGCGGATCGCAGGCCGTCTCGTAGCGACCGGCCAGGTCGTCGTCCGAAATGTCTTGTGCGCCACCAAGGCACTCGGTGACGTTCTCGCCGGTGATCTCGACGTGGATACCGCCCGGGTGGGTGTCCAACGCACGGTGCACCTCGAAGAAGCCCTGCACCTCGTCGACGATGCGGTCGAAGTGGCGGGTCTTGTACCCGGTAGAGGACTCATGGGTGTTGCCGTGCATCGGATCGCACTGCCAGATCACCTGGTGGCCCGAGGCCTGCACCTTCTCGATGATGCCCGGCAGCACGTCCCGGACCTTGTTGTTGCCCATCCGGCTGACCAGGGTCAGCCGGCCCGGCTTGTTGTGCGGATCCAGCCGTTCGACGTACTCCACGGCCAGCTCGGGAGAGGTGGTGGGGCCGATCTTGACCCCGATCGGGTTGGCGATCACCTCGGCGAACGCGATGTGCGCACCGTCGAGCTGGCGGGTGCGTTCACCGATCCACACGTAGTGCGCCGACAGGTCGTAGAGCTTGGCTTCCGCCCCGGGGCTTTCCAGCGAATCCGCCAGCCGCAGCATGGCGCGCTCGTAGTCGAGCACCAGGGCCTCATGGCTGGCGAAGATCTCCGCCGTGTCCAGATTGCGGTCGTTGACCCCACACGCGCTCATGAAGCGCAGGCCGCGGTCGATCTCACCGGCAAGCGTCTCGTAGCGGGCCCCGGCGGGCGAGGTCCGGACGAACTCCCGGTTCCAGTCGTGCACCAGGTGTAGCGAGGCCATGCCCGACGTGGTCAGGGCGCGCACCAGGTTCATCGCGGCGCTGGCGTTGGCGTACGCGCGCACCAACCGCGAGGGATCGTGATCACGCACCGCGGCATCGGGGGCGAACCCGTTGACCATGTCGCCGCGGTAGGACTTCAGGCCCAGCGAATCGATGTCCGACGAACGCGGTTTGGCGTACTGGCCGGCGATGCGGGCGAGTTTGACGACCGGCATGCTCGAGCCGTAGGTCAGCACGACGGCCATCTGCAGCAGGGTGCGGATGTTGGCGCGGATGTGCGGCTCGGTGTTGTCGGCGAATGTCTCGGCGCAGTCGCCACCCTGCAGCAAAAACGCCTCGCCGCGGGCCACCTGGGCCAGCTGTGCGTTCAGCTTCTCGATCTCCGACGGCACGGTGACCGGCGGGACGCTCTCCAGCACGGTGCGCATGGCCTTGGCCTGGTCGGCGTCCCAACTCGGTTGCTGAGCGGCCGGCTTGGCCAGCGCGTCGTCCAGACGCTGGCGCAGGTCGTCAGGCAGCGGCGGCAGTGCCGGCAGCTGCTCGATGGGTACGTCGACGGTCCAGTTCACCCGTCTATGGTAACCGGGCAAAACAGCGCTTCCGACCACCCGGCATCGGGGGCGGAGACGGGTTCGGTGCTACTGCGCGGCCTTCGTCATCGGCTGGTCACAGCACATTTCCGCGTGTTCCGTCGGCGACGTGCACGGGCACGGCTTCTCGTAGACGAGCGCCGCGCCGCACACCGCGCATTCATAACGTTCTCCGGCACTTCGGGGCATGAGGTCTCCTGTCGCAGGCGGTCGGATTCCACCACCCTAGGCGTCCTGCGCCTCGGTGACACCCGTCATGATCTGGAATCGCCGCAGATTGTGGCGCGCGTCGACCAGCGCATCGTGGGTGTCCTTGGGCCGCGGCGGCATGCGCGGGGACCCGCGGTCCTCCCAGAACTGCCGCAGCTCCCGGGTGAACCGCGGGATCTGGGGCGGCAGGCTGGTCATCGGTCCCCACAGCTGGCACAGCGCCACGTGGTCGTAGGCGGCCACCCAGGCCCACAGCTCGATCGGCTCGTCGCCGTCGATGCCGAGGAACTCCTCGAGTTCCTCCCGGATGACGCGCCGCGACCTCCAGAGTTTCGACGCCGGCGACGGCAACTTGGGCAGGACATGGCTGCGCACCCAGCGACCCGCCTGCTCGGCCGGGAACTCAGTGGAGACTGCGTAGTATTCGCGACCGTCCTCGGCAACCACAGCGATCGAAATCAGCTCGATGGTGCGGCCGTTGTCGATGAACTCGGTGTCGTAGAAATACCGCACGTCAAGGCACCTTGTCGGCGACGCCGCCGGTCTGGGACCGTCCGGGTGCGGCGGCCGCGTGGATCTCGCGGTCCAGTTCGGCCTCGACAGCGTCGTCGTCGGGGAACCGCGGCATCCCGGCCAGCACGCTTTGCAGCCACAGGTTCGCCTTCACCAGCGGTCGACGGATCCGGCGTTCGCGTTCCAGTGCGCGCTCCATCGTCTTGGGTCTGGTGGTGTAGCGCCAGCGCGCCCACGGGGCGTGCGGACGGGCCAGCCGCAACGCGCCGAGCACCAGCAGCGGCGGGATCCCCATCCCGACGAATGCGGTCCACAACTTGCCCTTGAGCACCACCACCAGCGCGAACCCCAGGCTGACGAGGATCGACCCGATCACCGCGGCGCGCACCGACGGAGACGCGTCGTCGCTCCAGATGTCGATGTCGAGGAAGGTCAGCGGGTTGAAGCCCATGATCAGCAGCCCCGCCACGGCCACCGCGACGAACACCGCGTCGACCGAGGTCCGGCCGTCCTCGGACCAGTACACGTCCTCCAGGTGCAGGATCAGGGCGAATTCGTCGAGCACCAGGGCCGCGCCGATCCCGAAGACCACCGCGGCCGCCGTGAACTGACCGGCGCTGCCGTCGACGGCCAGCGTGACCATCGCCACACCGGAAACCAGCACCAGCACCACGCCTATCACCACGTGATGCAGGTGAAAACCGCCACCGGACGTGCCGCCGAGCGACATGTTGCGCGGCTGCCACCACTTGCGCGGCGCCGTGTTGTCGGCGTTGGCCCGGATGTAGCGCACGATCAGCCTGGTCACCAGAAATGTCACGATGAAGGCGATCAGACACCACATCAGCGGCAACCGACCCGGGGCGATGAAGTCGAACTTCAAGTTGAATTGCGCGTCCGGCACGGGGAGAACTTACGCGTCGGCGGTGGCCGCTGACACGGCAGCGCACCGATAGGCTGTTCAGGTCATGAGTAAAGGGCAGGCAGGGCCCCGCATCGCCTGGCGGCTGTTTCAGCTGTGCGCGGCGGCGGCATTCGGTTACGCCGGTTGGCGGTTGCTGGGCCATACGGCATACCGCATCGACATCGACGTGTACCGGATGGGCGGTCGTTGCTGGCTGGACGGACGGCCGCTGTACTCCGGCGACACGTCGTTCCACACGCAGGCCGGCGTTGATCTGCCGTTCACCTACCCGCCGCTGTCGGCCATCGCGTTCGCCCCGTTCGCCCTGCTGTCGCTGCCCGCGGCGAGCGCCACGATCACCGCGCTGACCCTGGTGCTGCTGCTGGTGTCGACGATGATCGTGCTCACCCGGCTCGACGTCTGCGGCGGGACGGGCTGGGCCGGCATCACCCGCGAGCCGGCCTGGGCTCGGCGCTGCTGGGTCACGATCGCCCTGGTCGGCCCGGCGGTCGTCTACCTCGAGCCCGTGCGGTCCAACTTCGACTTCGGCCAGATCAACGTGGTGCTGATGACGCTCGTGCTGGCCGACACGGTGCCGCGACGCACGCCCTGGCCCCGCGGCCTGCTGGTCGGGCTGGCCATCGCGCTGAAACTCACCCCCGCGGTGTTCCTGGTGTATTTCGTGCTCCGCCGCGACGGCCGCGCCGTCGCGACCGCGCTGGGCTCGTTCGCCGGCGCGACGCTGGTGGGGTTCCTGCTCGCCCGGCGCGACTCCTGGGAGTACTGGACGACGACGATCCGCGACACCGACCGCATCGGCAACGCCACGCTGAACACCAACCAGAACATCGCCGCCGCGCTGGCCCGGCTCGGCCTGAGCGAGGGCGCCCACTTCGTGCTGTGGGCGGCGGCCTGCGTGGCGGTGCTGGCCGTGACGGTGTGGGCGGCCCGGCGGCTGCTGCGCAGCGGCTCCGACTCGGGCCAGGTCCTCGCCCTGATCTGCGTGGCGATGTTCGGGCTGGCGGTCTCGCCGGTGTCGTGGTCGCACCACTGGGTGTGGACGTTGCCGACCCTGGTGGTCACCGCGGTGGTGGCCTACCGCAACCGTGATGCGGCCCTGGCAGCGGTGACGGTGGCCGGCGCCGCGTTGATGGTGTGGACGCCCATCGACCTGATGCCCCAGCACCAAGAGACGGAGGTCGGCCTGTGGCGGCAGTTGGCCGGCGCGTCCTACCTGTGGTGGGCGCTCGCGGTGATCGTCGTGGCCGGATTGACGGCCGCGCGTTCCGAGGTCAGCCGGCCGCTGTCTCCGGGACCCGGGCCGGCGACTGGCCCGCAGCAGGCCCCTGCGCCGGTGTTGCACCCTCTTTGAGGCCGGCGGCGTAGATGTCGACGTACTCCTGACCGGACAGCTGCATCAGCTCGTAGACCACCTCGTCGATGACCGCGCGTTCGATGAACCGGTTACCGGCCAGTCCGTCGAACCGGGTGAAGTCCATCGGTTTGCCGATGCGGACCGTGACCCGGCCGAACCGCCACATCTTCGAGCCCGGCGGGTTGACCACGTCGGTGCCGATCATCGCGACCGGGATCACCGGGACACCGGTCTGCAGCGCCAGTCGGGCCAGGCCGGTCTTACCCTTGTATAGCCGACCGTCGGGTGAGCGGGTGCCCTCCGGATATATGCCGAGCAGCTTGCCCTCGTTCAGGATCCGCTCGGCGGTGTTCAGCGCCGCCTGCGCCGAGTCGGCGTCGGTCCGGTCGATCGGCACCTGCCCGGCGACCGTGTAGAACCATGCGACGGCCCGGCCTTTCAGCCCGGTGCCGGTGAAGTACTCCTGTTTGGCCAGGAACGTGATCCGGCGCGGAACCACCAGCGGCAGGTAGAAGCTGTCGGCGACGGCCAGGTGATTGCTGGCCAGGATGGCCGGACCGTCGGCCGGAATATGTTCCAGCCCTTCAACTTTCGGACGACCGAGCAGAGACAGCAGCGGGCCCATGAAGATGAATTTGAACAACCAGTACCACATGGGTCCTCCAGTCGGGCCGCACCGTCGGTGCTTTGCGCCAACCTTACCGACCCGTGCTGGGTGCCACCACAGCGACGGGCCGCCGACGGGCGGCGGATCGCTCAGTCTTCGAACGTGATGGGAATGTGCTGATAACGGCCATTCGCGGGGGTCGGATCCGGCGTGGGATCGGGCTCCGGTTCGGGACTGCTGTCGCCGGCGGCGCCGGGAAGGTCCGTGAGGAGCGCGCGCAGCACCGCCAGCAGGCTCACACTGTGCTCGGCGACCACCGTCAGCAACGGGTGCTCCTCGCCGGTCGCCACGGCCGCCAGTGCGCACACCGGGCACCAGACCTGTTGGCAGCGACCGGGTTCTCCGCCGGAACGGGCGGCCGCCAGGGCGGCCATCGACCGCACCGCGGGGTCGAGGCGGTCCAGGATGTCCTGGGCGAGTTTGCGCAACTCCGGACCCAGGTCGCCGTGCCCGGCGGTGGGTGTGCTCATTTCGGCCACACCGCCGGATTCGGCCGGAACCGCACCGTCAGCTCGTCGTCCTTGAATTGGGCGCCGATGACGTGGCACCTGCGCAGTACCGAGGCCAGCCGGACACGCCGGCGCAGTCCCCCGACGGCGACGATGAGGTCGTCGTCGACCCGGCCCAGCGACAGTGCCGCCCCGGCACCCGACGTCCCGGGGGCCAGCGGGGGCAGGTGCAGGCGCAGCCGGTAGACCGAGTCCAGCCCCGAGCCCGACTCCAGGTCGACGACGGCCCGCAGCGGTCCCGGTGGAGGCGCGCTGCCGCGCCGGCGGGCGCAGTCCAGCAGCTCGGCGAGCGCCTTGGGGCCGATCGGTTCGCCGGCCAGATGCGGCACCAGCACGAGTGCCGCATCACCGGTGCCGGCGGCGAGTTCGTCGAGCACCGACTGCTGCTCGGCGATCCGCTCGGCGTACCAGTCGAACGCGGGATGCGCCGGCAAGTTGCGGTACTCGTACGAATCATCTTGAACCAGAACCTGATTCACGATGAGCTCGCGAACGCCGACCCCCATCAGGGCCAGCGAAGTGAGCGTTCGGGCCGCTTCGGCGGCCACCACCCGTTCGGCGGTGAGCACCAGGTGCGCGCCGACGTCCCCGCCGGCGTCGGTGATCATGGTGGACAACCGCTCGAGGCTGCCGGCGGTGCGCTCCAGCAACTCCACGACGGCCACCGAGTGCGCATCGCCCGGCGCGACGCTCAACCGGCGGTGCCGGGGCCAGGCGCGTTCCAGGTACAGCGCGAATGCCGACGGCAGGGTCAGCATCCGCAGCGCGTCGGACGTCGAGGCGCAGTCGACGACGACATGGTCCCAGTCGCCCGACTCCGCCAGGTCGGCCACCGCGCGCAGACCCAGCACCTCCTGGATGCCGGGGAAAGCCGAGAGTTCTTCGGGCGCAACATCTCCCAGATCGGATTCGGGGAACTTGCCCGCCACCGGACCGCGGGCCTGCCGCCAGTTGGTCTCGAGAAGGGCCAGCGTGTCCAGTGCGAGTGCGTCCAGAAACCCGCCAGATCCCCCACCGTCCGCGCCCACCGGCAGGTCGGCCGTCACCCGGACCGGATCGCACGTACCGGTCGGCGGCACCGGCACGCCGAGCACGTCGCCCAGGGAGTGCGCCTGGTCGGTGGAGACCAGCAGGACGCGCCGCCCCGATCGAGCGTCGCGTACCGCGGTGGCCGCTGCCAGCGTCGACTTCCCGACCCCGCCCTTGCCCACGAAGAGGCTGATGCGGGCCCGGCCACCGGTGTCGACTTCGGTGGATTCCGTCAGCCCTCGACTCGTTTCTTCAGATCCTTCAGCGCCGTGTCGGTCAGGCGGCGCTCGGCCTTGCGTTTGAGCAGCCCGATCATCGGGATCATCAGATCCACCGACAACTCGTAGGTGACCTCGGTCCCGGATCCCCTGGGCGCCAACCGATATTCGCCGTCGAGAGCCTTCAGCAGCGAACTCGAGACCAGCCACCAGCGGACCGACTTTCGATCGGCGGGCCAGTCGTACTCCAGCACCATGGTGTCCTTGAGCACCGCGGCGTCGAGCACCAGCCGGGCGGTGTGCGGGTTGCCCCCGGCGTCGGTGTCGAGCACCTCGGTTTCCCGGTACTCCTTGACCCACTCCGGGTAGGAGCCGATGTCGGCGATCACATCCATCACCGTGCCGGGATCGGCATCGATGAAGATCGTCTGCGCGGTCTTGTCCGCCACGTGAACGCTGCCTTGCCTCTCTCACGGTCTCTTTCGCGGCCACGCTACCCTCCCGGGCAGCCCTCCGGCCCGATATCTACGGCGTGGGCGCCGAACCCACCGGCCGTCCCGCCTCGAGCTCGCTCTTGATCTCGAAGGACATCCGCTTGCCCGCCACCCGGCGCCGATGGGTCAGCGCTGCCGCATCCATCCTGGCCGCCTCGGCGGCGGAGGCGCCGGTCGGTTCGGCGTGCAGGAAGTAGTGCAGGATCACGCCGTCGAGCATCGTCTCCAGCCAGATCTCCATGGTTCCGGTCAGAGGGCCGCCGACGGTCCAGCGGATGCCCTTGTCGGCCCGGTCCTCGACGACGTCGAGCCTCAGATCGGGCCACCACCGCCGCCACCTGGCCGGATCCGCGACCGCCGCCCCCACTCTTGCGCCGGCGGCGGCCACGAACGTCTCGTCCGCGACCTGGATGCTGTGCATACCCGTTAGCTTCACATACCCCGCTGGCCGGTCCGAAGTCGGCCGAACGCAATACCGTGAAGCACGTCACATCCGCACCGCGGGGCGGACTACTGTGGGGGCCGATTCATCAACGCACAGCCAGGAGGACAGGGATTTGCGCGAGTTGAGCGTTCCGGCATCGTTCGAGGTCGTCGACACCGACAACGTCGTCTCGGTGATCTACGAGCACGAACGCACCGACCCCGACTTCGCCATCTACCAGCGTCAGATCGACGGCACCTGGGTCGATGTGACGTGTGCGCAGGCGGCGGCCCAGATCCGTTCGGCCGCAAAGGGTCTGATCGCGCTGGGAGTTCAACCCGGCGACCGGGTGGCGATCTTCTCGGCCACCCGTCTCGAGTGGGCCATCCTCGACCTGGCGATCCTGAGTGTCGGCGCGCTCACGGTGCCCATCTACGAAACCTCCGCGGCCGATCAGGTGCAGTGGGTGCTGCAGGACTCCGGCGCGGTCGTGGCGTTCGCCGAAACCGACTCGCATACCGGCATCATCGCCGAGCTCGCCGCCGGACTGCCCGACCTGCGCCACTACTACGCGATCGACGGCTCGGGCCCGAAGGCGCTCGACGAGCTGGCTGTGGCCGGCGCCGAGGTGGACACCGCCGAGGTCGACCGTCGGGTCGCCGGTATCCGGGCCACCGACCCGGCAACCCTGATCTACACCTCGGGCACCACCGGCCGGCCCAAGGGCTGCCAGCTCACCCACTCGAACCTGCTCTACGAGATCCGGGGCGCCAAGGCCGCCGTGCCGACACTGCTGGACAAGGGTCAGCGGCTGCTGGTGTTCCTGCCGCTGGCCCACGTCCTGGCCCGCGCGCTGACCCTCGCCGCCTTCCACAACAAGGTGACCGTCGGCTTCACCAGCGACATCAAGAACCTGGTGCCGTTGTTCTCCGTGTTCAAGCCGACGGTGGTGGTGTCGGTGCCGCGGGTGTTCGAGAAGGTCTACAACACCGCCGAGCAGAATGCCTTCGACAGCGGCAAGGGCAAGATCTTCACAGCGGCCGCGAACACTGCCGTCGCCTACAGCCAGGCCCTGGAGACCCCGGGCGGACCAGGGCTTCTGCTGCGCGCCAAGCACGCGGTGTTCGACAAGCTGGTCTACGGCAAGCTCAAGGCCGCCCTCGGCGGTGACTGCACCGCGTCGGTTTCCGGCGGTGCGCCGCTGGGCGCCCGGCTCGGTCATTTCTACCGCGGTGTCGGTCTGACCATCTACGAGGGCTATGGCATGACCGAGACCAGCGCCGCCATCACTGTCAATCGGGTCGGCGACCTGAAAGTGGGCACCGTAGGGAAGCTGTTGCCCGGCAACAGCATGCGCATCGTCGACGACGGCGAGTTGCTGGTGAAGGGCGGCGTGGTCTTCCACGGTTACTGGAAAAATGAGCGCGCCACCAAGGAGACCATCATCGACGGTTGGCTCTACACCGGCGACCTCGGCACGGTCGACGACGACGGCTTCCTGAAGATCGTCGGCCGCAAGAAGGAGATCATCGTCACCGCCGGCGGCAAGAACGTCGCGCCCGCGATCCTCGAGGACCAGCTGCGGGCCCATCCGGTGATCAGCCAGGCGATGGCGGTCGGCGACGCGAAACCGTTCATCGGCGCGCTGATCACCATCGACCCGGAAGCCTTCGAGAGCTGGAAGGCCCACCACGGCAAGACCGGCGCGGCCACGGTGGCGGACCTGATCGCAGATCCCGATCTCATCGCCGAAGTCGAGCATGCGGTCGAGGAGGCCAACAGCCACGTCTCGCACGCCGAGGCGATCCGCAAGTTCCGGATCCTGCCAGTCGACTTCACCGAGGAGACCGGCGAACTGACGCCGACCCTCAAGCTGAAGCGCAAGATCATCGTCGAGAAGTTCGCCGACGAGATCGAGGCGATCTACCGCAAGGACTGACCCACTGCGGACGCGCCCCTACAGCAGCCGGCCCATCCGCGCCGCCAGCGTGTCCCACCGCCAGTGCTCGTCGATCCACTCCCGGCCGCGGGCGCCCATGCGTGCGGCGGTCTCGGGGTCGGCCAGCAGGGCGCTGACGGTGTCGGTGATCTGGGCGAGGTCGCGCCCGTCGACGACGAACCCGGTCTCACCGTCCAGGACCGCCTCCGGCGCCCCGCCCGAATCACCCGCCACCACCGGGATCCCGGTGGCCGACGCCTCCAGGTAGACGATGCCCAGACCCTCGACGTCCAGGCCGGCGCCGCGGGTGCGGCAGGGCATCGCGAACACGTCGCCCAGGTTGTAGTGCGCGGGCAGCTCGGCGAACGGCACACCCCCGGTGAAGATGACGTGATCCGCGATTCCGGTGTCGGCAGCCAGTTTTCGCAGGGCCGGCAGATGGGGTCCGCCGCCGACGATCACGAGTGCGGCGCCACCGACGCGCTGGCGAATCGCGGGCAAGGCCCGGATCAGCATGTCCTGACCCTTTCGGGGCACCAGACGGGACACGCAGACGATGATCGGGCGTTCGCCGAGCCGGTAGCGGGCGCGCAGTTCGGCGCGTGCGGCCGGGTCGGGCCGGAAGGTGTCGGGATCGACGCCCGGCGGCAGGTGCTCGAATGCGGCGTGGGGCCCGAACGCCGAGGCGAACCGCGAGCGCGTGTAGCGGCTGATATAGGTGAGCACGTCGGTCCCCTCGCCGATCCGGCGCAACGCCGACCGCGCCCCCGGCAACATCGACCACCCGACCTCATGTCCGTGGGTGCTGGCCAGCACCCGGTGCGCGCCGGCCCGTCGCGCGCCGGGCGCCAGCAGCGCCAGGGGTGCCGCCGCGCCGAACCAGACGACCTCCGCATCGTGTTCGCGGACGAGTCCGCGCATCCGGCGCTCGACGGTCGGCACCGGCAGCATCAGGGAGCCGGGATGGCGCACGATGTTCAGGCCGCTCGACCGCGCGTCGTACTCCCGGGCGCCCTTCCATTCGGGGGCGTAGACCGTGATCCGATGGCCGCCGGTATCGGCCAGCCGGGTCACCAGGTTCTCCAGGTAGGACTGGATGCCGCCACGGCGGGGCGGAAAGTCGTTGGTGACCAACAGAACCCGCTTGGGCATCACTGCGCCCACTCGCGCCACCGGGCCAGCACGTCGTCGGGGCCGGCACCGAGCACGTCGCGCAGCGCGGTTACCGTGTCGGCGTGCCCGACGCCGGCGGCTCGCAGGTACAGCAGCCGCAACGCCGGGGCGCCGTACCGGTCGGCGACGAACCGGGCGAACAGCCACGCCCGGTCGTAGGCCGCGGACAGCTCCGCGGGGGTGCCGGTGAACTCGGCGTCGGAGGGCAGTTGCGAGGTGTCCACCCGGATCGGCGGGGTGGGCGCGGGCCGGGCCAGGTAGTCGGCCACCCCCTCGGTAAGCCAGCGCGGTGCATCCAGCGCCGTGTCGGCGCGCGAAGCGTAGTGAAAAAGTTCATGCCGCAACACGATTCGCAAGTCTTGCGGATTCATCGCGGCGGCTCCCGGGGCCAGGACGATCCGCTGCCCGTCGACGGCGCGCAACGCCGGGTCGACCCGGTCGGCCACCGCGACGGCGGCGGTGTCCGCCCGTTCCGCACCGGCGGCCCCGGCGCGGACGGCGAACTCGGCGGGCGTTCCCGTGGCCACGATGACGATCGGTTCGCCGGGCGCGCCGTCACCCCGGCCCCAGTCGGTCCCCCAGAACCCCTCCACCGCCGCGACGGCGGGACCGGCCTCGGTGGACACCCGGTCCAGCAGCGCCTGGCCGTCCGGGCCGCCGGCATTGAGCAGCGAAACACCTCGGGCCGAATCCTGTTTTCCTGCAATGGTATGCGGAACCGACGGCGCCGGGGAAAGACGCTGAACGGCGACTGCCGCGAGGATGACCAGAACGACCGCCAGTGCGGCCCACCAGGGCCGCGCCAGGCGGAAACGGTCAGTAACGGCGCGCGTTGTAGAACGGACCGGCACCGTCAAGCGGCACCACCTTCACCGGTACGCCGTAGGTGGAGGCGTGGACCACCATGCCATCGCCGACGTAGATACCGGTGTGGGAGGCGTCGGAGTAGAAGTTGACGACGTCACCGGGCTGGAGCTGGTCCCGCGACACCGGGGTGCCGCCCGCGGCCAGCGCATAGCTGGAGTGCGGCAACGAGATACCGGCCTGCTGGAACGCCCACATCACCAGGCCCGAGCAATCGAATGCGCCCGGCCCCGAGGCGCCCCAGGAATACGGCGAGCCGACCCGGGTCAGCGCCGCCTGCACGGCGATCGCGCCCTCCCCGGTGCCACCGCCGACTGACGGCACCGCCGCCTCCGGCGGGGCGATGTCCGCGGGCGGGACCAGCGCATCCGGGGCGGCGGCCACGACGTCCGGTCCGGGCGCGGCCGCCGGGGGCAGCGCGGCGGCGACGGGACCCGGCGCGGCCAGGGCCACCTGCTGGTTCGGCGAGAGCATGTTGTACTGCGACTTCACCACGGCGATCTGCATTTGCAGCTTGGCCTGCTTGGCCTGCAGGTCGGCGCGCACGGCAGTGGCCTGATCGGCCGCGGTCTTGGCATCGGTGGCCGACTTGGCGGCCGTGGCCTGCGCGGTATTGGCGGCGGCGGCCAGTCGCCGGTAGTTGGTCATCTGCGCGGACATCTCGCCTGCCATGACCCGCTGCATGGCGAGCTTGTCGATGAGGCCCTGCGGGGATTCGGCGGTGAGGATGGCGGCCATGCCGTCGGTGCGCCCGCCCATGTAGGTGGCGGCGGCGACCCTGTCGACCGAGCTCTGGAACGAGGAAAGCTGCGCCTGCGCGACGCTGACGTCGGCCTGGGCCTGGGTGAGCTGCTTGTCGGCGGCGACCTGCACGTCCAGCTTCTGGCTCAGGTCCAGCTGGGCGGAGTGCATCGCCTCGGTGGCCTGTTCGGCCTGACGGGAGAGGTCGTTCAGCTTTGCCATGGCGTCGCCGGCCGGATCCGCGAGGGCGCCGGCGGCCACCAGTCCGCTGAGGACAGCGGCCCCGGTCACCACACCGAGGATGGGCAGAGCCGCAGCGCGCTTCTTCCGGTGTGAACCGTCGAGGGTCAAGATCACGTGTCCTTAAACTGCCTTCGACGTGACTTGTCACGCCGCCGCCGAACCGCCTTAGGTCTCAGTTAGGTTACGAAACGGCATCGGTGTTGTCCATCAGAAGCCCAAATTTACCCATGCGCGCAAAGCGCGCCGCGGATCGACACGTGTTACTCAGGCCACACCCGGCCTCGGGGCGCGGTGAATCGGCACCAGCCGCAATCTGGGCGCCAGACCGGCCTCCGCCAGCACCTCCAAGGCCGCCCGCTCATCGTCCAGCAAGGTATCGGGTACGCCGAGCAGCACGCTGACCACGCAGTCTTTGCACCCCGGCCCCCGCACGGCGCAGTCGTCGCAGTCGATGACGATCGGGCCGTCCGGCACTGGGTCGTATCCCATGGTTCTTCTCACCTTCCTGTCTCCTGCTCCTGCCCGCGGACGCTAATACCGACCCCCGACAACTTCCGACGGACAACTGAGACACCTGTGGCGGACGAGGCTGTCGGGACCCACGTCTAGCGTCCTGATGCGTGGAACGCAGCCGGGCTCAGCAGTTGAGTTTCGGCGACATCGATCCCACCTCGGACGTGTCCCTGCGGGAGACCACCTTCGTGGTCGTCGACCTCGAGACGACGGGCGGCCGGGCGCGGGCCGCTGCCCCGGGCGGGCCGTGCGACGCGATCACCGAGATCGGTGCGGTCAAAGTTCGCGGCGGAGTCGTCCTCGGCGAATTCGCCACGCTGGTCGACCCGGGTCGCGACATCCCGCCGCAGATCGTCCGGCTCACCGGAATCACGACGGCGATGGTGCACGATGCGCCGACGATCGACGCGGTGCTGCCGATGTTCCTGGAGTTCAGCCGCGGCGCGGTGCTGGTGGCGCACAACGCGGGCTTCGACATCGGCTTCCTGCGCGCCGCCGCCGCTCGCTGCGGCCTGACCTGGCCCGGCCCGCCGGTGCTGTGCACGGTGCGGCTGGCCCGGCGGGTGCTGACCCGCCAGGAGGCACCCAGCGTCCGACTGGCGGTGCTGGCCCGACTGTTCCGGGCCGCCAGCGAGCCCACCCACCGCGCCCTGGACGACGCCCGCGCAACGGTAGACGTGCTGCACGGGCTGATCGAGCGCGTCGGCAACCTCGGCGTGCACACCTACGCCGAGCTGCGTTCCTACCTGCCCAACGTCGGCCCGGTCCAGCGCCGCAAGCGGGTGCTGGCCGAGCACCTGCCGCACCGGCCGGGCGTCTACCTGTTCCGCGGGCCGGGCGCCGAGGTGCTCTACGTCGGGACCGCCGTCGACCTGCGCCGCCGGGTCGGCCAGTACTTCACCGGCGCCGACCAGCGCGGACGGATGCGCGAAATGGTGACGCTGGCCGAGGCCGTCGACCATGTCGAGTGCGCGCATGGGCTGGAGGCCGGGGTACGTGAACTGCGGCTGCTGGCGGCCCACGCACCGCCCTACAACCGACGGTCGCGGTTCCCGCACCGCTGGTGGTGGATCACGCTCACCGACGAAGCCTTCCCGAGGCTGTCGGCGGTACGAAACCCGCGCGTCAGCGACGCGGAACACACGGCCGCCGGGCCGTTCCGGGCCCGCGCCGACGCCATGGCCGCCGCCGACGTGCTGGCCCGCTTCGCCGGTCTGCGCACCTGCACCACCCGGCTGGCCCGCTCGGCCCGGCACGGCCCGGCCTGCCCCGAACGGGAGGTGTCGCCGTGCCCAGCCGCCCGGGACGTGTCGGCCGCGGAATATGCGCCGGCGGCGCAGCGAATGACCGCGCTCATCGCCGGCACCGACCGGTCGGCGCTGACCGCGGCGGTCGCGCACGTCGCAGAGCTGGCGGCCCACGGCCGCTACGAGAGCGCCGCCCGGTTGCGCGACCAGCTGGCCACCGCGATCGACGCGCTGTGGCGCGGGCAGCGACTGCACGCCCTGGCCACGGTCGCCGAACTGGTGGCCGCCCAACCCGACGGCGCCGGCGGATGGCAGCTCGCGGTCATCCGGCACGGTCAGCTGGCCGCCGCGGGCACCGCGGCCCGGGGCATACCGCCGATGCCGGTGGTCGACGCTCTGACGGCCGGTGCGCAGACCGTGCTCTACCGGGCCGCGCCGGTGGGCGGCGCGCTCATCGAGGAAACGGCGCTGCTGGACCGCTGGCTCGCGACACCCGGCACCCGGATCGTGCGGGCAAGCACCGGCTGGGCCAGCCCGGCGGCCGGCGCCGGACACTTCGCAGACTGGGCCGCCGCGGCGCGGTCGGCACGGCTGGCCGCCGCGGTCATGCCGGAAATGTCTGCAGCACAGGACTTTTCAGAGCGAATGACTGAACTTCGCCCAGGCGGCCAGCTTCTCCCCCGCCGCGCCGCCGTCGAGGGCGGCCGCGGCACGTGACAACCCCGCCTCCCAGGCCGGCAGCCATTCCGCCGAACTCGACAACCCTGCGTGCGCCACCATCGCGCCGGCGGCGTTGAGGATCACCGCGTCGCGCACCGGACCGGTCGCCCCGCCGAACACCGAATGCGCTTCGGCGGCGTTGAACTGCGCGTCGCCGCCGACCAGTTCGGACAGTTCCGCACGGACGAAGCCGAACCCGGCCGGGTCGAAGGTCAACCGGTCGACGGTGCCGGCCTGCACCCGCCAGATGGTGGAAGTGGTCGTCGTCGTGAGTTCATCGAGACCGTCGTCGCCGTGCACCACGAGCACGCTGCAGCGGCGCGCGGCGAACACACCGGCCATCACCTCGGCCAGGTCTCCGAACGCGCAACCGATCAGCCCCGCCCGTGGTCCGGCCGGATTCGTCAGCGGCCCAAGGAGATTGAAGACCGTCGGCACTCCGATCTCGCGGCGCGCCGCACTGGCGAACTTGTAGGACGGATGAAACGTCGGCGCAAAGCAGAACCCGATGCCCACCTCCTCGACGCAACGGGCCACCTCCTCGGGGCCCAGGTCGATTCGCACCCCCAGCGCCTCGAGGGTGTCCGCGCCGCCGGACATGGAGGACGCGGCCCGGTTGCCGTGCTTGACGACCGGGATACCGGCGGCCGCCACCACCACCGAGGCCATCGTGGACAGGTTGACGGTGTTGGCGCCGTCCCCGCCGGTACCGACGATGTCCACGGTGTCGGTCCCGATCACGTCGGTGGGCACGCGGCGCGCGTGCGCGAGCATCACGTCGGCCAGTTCGGTGACCTCGCCCGCCGTCGGACGCTTCATCTTCATCGCGACGCCGAACGCCGCGATCTGCGCGGGGGTCGCGGACCCCGTCATGATCTGCTCCATCGCCCAACCGGCCTGCCCCGCCGCGAGGTTTTGCAGATCGGTCAGGCGGCCCAGAATCTCGCGCCAGCTCGGGGCGGGTCGCGAGGGAGATGAAGTCGACGCAGTCACGTGCCGATTTTCCCACGTCGCACGCCTTGTCCCGGACCCGGGAGCGCGACACCGAAAGTCAAATCCCTCCCCGGGTGGAGTTGGACAACTACAAAGCGTCATACTTCTTCATGTGACGAGCGCTGTAGGAACCTCTGGGACTGCCATCACGTCGCGCGTACATTCGCTGAACAGGCCAAACATGGTCAGTGTCGGCACCATCGTGTGGCTTTCCAGCGAGCTGATGTTCTTCGCCGGACTGTTCGCGATGTATTTCACCGCGCGCGCCCAAGCCGCCGGGGACTGGCCACCCCATCCGACCGAGCTGAATCTGGCGCTTGCCGTACCGGTGACCCTGGTGCTGATCGCGTCGTCGTTCACCTGCCAGATGGGCGTGTTCGCCGCGGAACGCGGCGACGTGTACGGGCTGCGCCGGTGGTATCTGCTCACCCTGGCGATGGGCACGTTCTTCGTGCTCGGCCAGGGCTACGAGTACGTACACCTGGTCCAGCACGGCACCACGATCCCGGGCAGTGCCTACGGCACGGTGTTCTACCTGGCGACGGGCTTCCACGGCCTGCACGTCATCGGCGGTCTGATCGCCTTCGTGCTGCTGCTGACCCGGACCACGATGAGCAAGTTCACGCCCGCGCAGGCCACCGCCGCGATCGTGGTGTCGTACTACTGGCACTTCGTCGACATCGTGTGGATCGCGCTGTTCGCCGTCATCTACTTCGTCCGATGAAGAAAATTCGTCCGATGAAGAAAAGCGACGTCCGATGAGACGTGCCATGAAATCTCCGCAGCCCATGGACAGGAGTGCTCGGTTGAAGATCTCGCGGTTGCTCGAATCAACCAAAGATCGGTCGCGCAGGCGTCTGCGCCGACGGCTGTCGGCCGGACTGCTGCTGCTGATCGCACTCGCCTTCGCGGGCGGTTTGGCAGCGGTCCTCACCCCGCGGCCCCAGGTCGCGGTGGCCGACGAGTCGGACTCGGCGCTTCTGCGCACCGGCAAGGAGCTTTACGAGACGTCGTGCGTCAGCTGCCATGGCGCGAACCTGCAAGGTGTGGGCGATCGTGGGCCCAGCCTGATCGGTGTCGGTGAAGCCGCCGTGTACTTCCAGGTCTCCACCGGCCGGATGCCGGCGATGAGCCTCAACGCGCAGGTGCCCAAGAAGCAAGTGGCCTTCGACGAGGCGCAGATCGACGCGCTCGGCGCGTACATCCAGGCCAACGGCGGCGGCCCGACGGTGGTGCGCGACGCCAACGGCCACATCGCCCAGGAGTCCCTGACCCACGGTGACGTGGCCCGCGGCGGCGACCTGTTCCGCCTGAACTGCGCGTCCTGCCACAACTTCACCGGGAAGGGTGGTGCGCTGTCCTCCGGCAAGTACGCCCCCGACCTCGGCGAGGCCAATCCGCAGCAGATCTACACGGCGATGCTGACGGGCCCGCAGAACATGCCCAAGTTCTCCGACCGGCAGCTGTCCGCCGAGGAGAAGACGGACATCGTCTCCTACGTGCGGCACGCCGCCGAGGCACGCAGCCCCGGCGGCTACGGGCTCGGCGGATTCGGTCCGACCTCCGAAGGAATGTTCATGTGGATCGGCGGCATGGTCCTCATGATCGGCATCGCGATGTGGATCGGGGCACGCTCATGAGTGACGCAGCAGGAACACCGCAGCCCACCGACGCCGAACTGGCGCGGATGTCCAACGACGAACTGCTCGCGCTTGGCGGCGAGCTCGACGGCGTCGACATCGTCTTCAAGGAGGACCGCTGGCCCGTAGCGGGCACCAAGGCCGAGAAACGCGCCGCGCGCACGGTGGCCGTCTGGTTGCTGCTCGGCGGCCTGATGGGCCTGGCGCTGCTGGTCGTCTTCCTGTTCTGGCCGTGGGAGTACGACCCGGACAGCTGGTGGTACAGCCTGGCCACGCCGATGTACGGCCTCACCTTCGGTCTGTCGATCCTGGCGATCGGCATCGGCGCGGTGCTGTTCCAGAAGAAGTTCATCCCCGAAGAGATCACCATCCAGGACCGTCATGACGGTGCCTCCCCGGAGATCCACCGCAAGACCATCGTGGCCAACCTGACCGACGCGCTGGAGGGCTCGACGCTCAAGCGCCGCAAGGTGATCGGCGCGTCCCTGGGGCTGGCCTTCGGCGCGTTCGGCCTGGGCACCCTGGTGGCCTTCGCGGGCGGTCTGATCAAGAACCCGTGGAAGCCGGTGGTTCCCACGGCGGAGGGCAAGAAGGCCGTGCTGTGGACGTCGGGCTGGACCCCGCGATTCCACGGCGAGACGATCTATCTGGCCCGCGCCACCGGCGAAAGCCACAGCCCGTTCACCAAGTTGCGACCCGAGGACATCGACGCCGGCGGCATGGAGACGGTCTTCCCGTGGCGGGAAACCGACGGCGACGGCACCACCACGGCCTCGCACACCGCGCTGAGCCGGATCATGATGGGCGTACGCAACCCGGTGATGCTCATCCGGATCAAACCCCAGGACATGCCCAAGGTGGTCAAGCGCAAGGGTCAGGAGAGCTTCAACTACGGCGAGTTCTTCGCCTACACCAAGGTGTGCTCGCACCTGGGCTGCCCGTCCTCGCTCTACGAGCAGCAGACCTACCGCATCCTGTGCCCCTGCCATCAGTCGCAGTTCGACGCGCTGCACTTCGCCAAGCCGATCTTCGGCCCGGCTGCCCGTGCCCTGGCACAGCTTCCGATTACCATCGACAAAGACGGCTACCTGGTCGCCAACGGCGACTTCATCGAACCTGTCGGCCCGGCCTTCTGGGAGCGCAAATCATGAGTTCGAAACTAGGCGAACGACTGGCCATGCAGGGTGACGCGATCGACTCGCGGTATCACCCGTCCGCAGCGGTCCGGCGCGGCATCCTCAACAAGGTCTTCCCGACGCACTGGTCGTTCCTGCTCGGTGAGATCGCGCTGTACAGCTTCATCATCCTGCTGATCACCGGCGTCTACCTGTCGCTGTTCTTCGATCCGTCCATGGTTGACGTCACTTACCAGGGCGTCTACCAACCGCTGCGCGGGCTCTCGATGTCGCGGGCCTACGCGTCGGCGCTGGACATCAGCTTCGAGGTCCGTGGCGGCCTGTTCGTCCGGCAGGTCCACCACTGGGCGGCGCTGATGTTCTCCGCGGCGATCATGGTGCACCTGGCGCGCATCTTCTTCACGGGCGCGTTCCGCCGGCCCCGGGAGGCCAACTGGGTGATCGGTTCGCTGCTGCTGATCCTGGCCATGTTCGAGGGCTACTTCGGCTATTCGCTGCCCGACGACCTGCTCTCGGGCATCGGTCTGCGCGCGGCGATGAGCTCGATCACCCTGGGCATGCCGATCATCGGCACCTGGCTGCACTGGGCGCTGTTCGGCGGCGACTTCCCGTGCGGCGGTGTGGGCAACACCTGCGACCTCACCGGCGTGTTCATCCCCCGGATGTATGCCCTGCACATCCTGCTGATCCCAGGCATCATCCTGGCCCTGATCGGCGCGCACATGGCGCTGGTGTGGTTCCAGAAGCACACCCAGTTCCCCGGCCCCGGCCGCACCGAGACCAACGTCGTCGGTGTCCGCGTCATGCCCGTCTTCGCGGTGAAGTCGGGTGCGTTCTTCGCCATGACGCTCGGTGTGCTCGGCCTGATGGGCGGTCTGTTCCAGATCAACCCGATCTGGGAATTGGGCCCCTACAAGCCGTCCCAGGTGTCGGCGGGCAGCCAGCCCGACTTCTACATGATGTGGACGGAAGGCTTGGCCCGTATCTTCCCGCCGTGGGAGCTGTACCCGTTCGGTCACACGATCCCCGCCGTGGTGTGGGTGGCCCTGCTGATGGGCCTGGTTTTCATCCTGCTGATCGCCTACCCGTTCCTGGAGAAGCGGTTCACCGGCGACGACGCCCACCACAACCTGCTGCAGCGCCCGCGTGACGTTCCGGTCCGTACCGCCATCGGCGCCATGGCGATCGCCTTCTACATGGTGCTCACGCTGTCGGCGATGAACGACGTCATCGCACTGAAGTTCCACATCTCGCTGAACGCGACGACGTGGATCGGCCGCATCGGCATGGTGATCCTGCCGCCACTGGTCTACTTCATCACCTACCGCTGGGCCGTCGCCCTGCAGCGCAGCGACCGCAACGTGCTCGAGCACGGCGTCGAGACCGGCATCATCAAGCGGCTGCCGCACGGCGCGTACGTCGAACTGCACCAGCCGTTGGGGCCGGTCGACGCCCACGGCCACCCGATCCCGCTGGAGTACGAGGGTGCCCCGCTGCCCAAGAAGATGAACAAGCTCGGTTCGGCCGGCAAGCCGGGTTCCGGCAGCTTCCTATTCCCCGATCCGGCCGGACAGAACCGGGCGCTCACCGAGGCCGCGCACGACTCCGAACAACGCGCACTGGCCGCGCTGCGCGACTACCAGGACGGCGAGATCGTGGGCGCGGGCGACGGAAACGGACACCGCCACCACCAAGCCGACTAGTCCACCGCCGTCACGACGCCGGACTAGTCGAACCACAACGCAATTGGGGCCCGGGTTAGAACCCGGGCCCCAATTGCGTTGGCGCAGAACGCGAACGGCCGCGCTGGGCGGTTAGGACGGAGCGGCCGACCCATCGACAGCCCAGGTGTCGATCCGGCGCTGGCCCGCATGAGGACGACCGCGGTCGGGAGCGGCCGGGCGGATCAGCTCCCGTGCGATTCGAGTTCAGCTCGCAACTCACGCAGCGACAGCGCCGGGATGGCGCACATCGCGATGGTGAACACGGCCGCGACGCTCATAGCCACCCATGCGGCGGTTTCGGATTCGACGGCCAGCAGGTAGGCCGCCAGTGCCACCGCCAGCATCGCCGCGCCCGTGGCGGCCAGCACACCGACACCGCAGCGCAGCCAGATCCGGTCCAGGACGTGGTCGGGCACCGGGCCCTCCGCGGGCTCCCGCGGCGGCTCGACGTACCCGGGCGAATCGTGGTCCTCCCGCAGTACCGGCGTGCGCCGGGACGGTGCCGGCGCCGCTCCCCCGGCCTCCGCGGCCACGACCGCGGCACGCCGGGCGCGCAGCAGCAGTGGAACCGCCACCGCGATCACGGTTGCCGAAACCGCGATCACCACGTACAGCAACCATGATGTGCCGGAACCACTTTCGCCGGGCGGCCGACCATGAGCCAGGTCGGCCAGCGCTACCGCCGCCGCGACGCCCATGCCCACCACCAGCAACCAGATCATCGCGCACGCGATCACCAGGGAGCGGTCCAGCGTCTCCGCCGAACCCGACCACCGACTGCTGAGGCCACCCATCAGCAGCTGGTCTGGGCAGAGTTGCTGGTGTTGGACGACAACACGGTCCCGTCACTCGTGGTGATCGAACAATTCAGCCGGCTCACCAGGAAGAGGCTGGAGGCCTGAACCGATCCGACCTCCGACTGCGAGATCGGTGTCACCGTCAGCGACCACGGGATGTAGACGTTGCGCTGCGTGCGCTGCCGGCCCGATGCGTCGATGTAGGTGATCGAGATGATGTCGCCGGGCGCCTTCGTCCCGGTGACCGAGTAAGTCACCTGCCTCGGTCCGACCGGTGCGGGGGGCGGCGGCGGCGTTGTGGGCGGCGGCGGGGGCGGCGCCTCTGGCGTGGCCGGTGGGGGCGGCGGCTCGGGCGTCTCGGTCACCGTTTCGGTAGGCGGCGGCGGGGGCGGCGGCGGGGGCGGCGGCGGTTCGACCGTGGTGGTTGGCGGCGGCGGGGGCGGCGGCACCATCGTGGTGGTGATCTCGTCCTGCACCGGCGGAACCGACGTGGTCGTCGTCACGGGAGCCGCGGTTATGGTGGTGTCCCGTTTCGTCACCAGCAGCGCGACGGACACCACCAGGGCGATGGCGGCGATGATCGCGGTGACGCCCACGATCCACGGCCAGCGCGGTGGTCGAGGATCGGCGACGCCGACTCCGGCGTGCTCACCGCCGTGCCGGTAACTGTCGTAGTCGTAAAGGTCGGTCTCGGCAGGGACGTACGGAGCGATGGTGACGTGTTCGGATTCCGGCGCGGAGTACGCCTGCGACGGGAACTCCGATCCGGCGAGCTCGTCGTCCGGATCATGTGAGGTGTCGCCGCCCGCGCCCGCCCCGGCGTCGTCGTCCGGGGGTGTCGGCCCGCTCATTGCCGCCTCATACCGTCTGTCTGTCCTTCGCTACTGCCGTCACTCGCCGGGAACACTACCCAAGGCTGTGGGCACAGCGAACGCGACAGAACCGTAGGACGAAAACCGCGCCTTGATTGTGACCTTCGGTGCAGGTCAGTGCTTCTCGGGGCCGACGTAGTACTCAAACACCAGCCCGGACACGGAAGCCAGTACGAGAACCACACCGGCGACGATCAGCCAGGGCAGCCACAGCGCCATGCCGACGGCGGTCACCGAGGCCGCCAGGGCTACCATCAGCGGCCACCAGCTGTGCGGGCTGTAGAAGCCCAGCTCGCCGGCGCCGTCACTGATCTCGGCGTCCTCGTAGTCCTCCGGCCGGGTGTCCAGGCGCCGGGCGACGAACCGGAAGAACGTCCCGACGATCAGCGCCAGACCGCCGGACAGCGCCAGCGCGACGGCGCCCGCCCACTCCAGGCCGCCTTGGGCGAACAGCGCGGTCAGCACGCCATAAACGACGGCAGAGATGACGAAGAATGCGGTCAGGATCTCGAAAATCCTGGCTTCGATGTGCATCGCTGCTGCCTCCCTAGTTCCGCACCGGTGGTGCCTGCTCGCCCCGCCGCGTGTCGAAGGGTTCGGTGGTGATCGCGACAGGCGACTGGTTGATCGACTTCAGCGCTTCGGCGTTGGTCTTGCCGGCGATGCGCTGCTGCAGGTAGGTCTTGAAATCGGACGGCGACACGACACGAATCTCGAAGTTCATCATCGAGTGGTACGTGCCGCACATCTCCGCGCAGCGGCCGACGAAGGCGGCGCTGGTCTTGCCGTCCGGCAACTGGATCTCGCTGACCTGGAAGACGTTGTCGGAGTGGTTGGCCGCCGGGTGAGGCATCGCGTCGCGCTTGAAGAGGAACTCCGGGACCCAGAACGAGTGCACGACGTCGGCCGCCGCGACCTGGAACTCGATGCGCTTTCCGGCGGGCACCACCAGCACCGGGATCTCGCTGCTGGTGCCGAGTGTCTCGACCTTGTCGAAGTTCAGGTAGGTGCGGTCCTCGGAGTTCAACCCGCGCACGGGGCCGACGCGCTCCTCACCGTGGGCGTCCACGCCCTCAGGCTTGGAGACCATGGCGGCCTTGCGGGCCGGATCGGCACCGTCGTACTGCAGCGACCCGTCTGAGTAGGCGACCTTCTGGTAGCCGAACTTCCAGTTCCACTGGAAAGCGGTGACATCGACGACGACCTCGGGGTTGGGATCCTTGTGCAGCATCTTCTCCTGCACCACCACGGTGAAGTAGAAGAGCGCGGAGATGATCAGGAACGGCAGGACCGTCAGCACCAGTTCCAGCGGCATGTTGTAGCCGAACTGGCGGGGCAGTTCAGTCTGGCCGGCCTTCTTGCGGTGGAACGCCGAGGCCCAGAACATCAGGACGTAGACGATGGCGCCGACGACGAATGCGGCGACCACCGAGTAGATCCACAGGTTGTAGTTGGCGTGGGCTTCGGGGGTTATGCCCTTGGGCCAACCCAGGCCGATGACGTCCTTCCAGCTGCAGCCGCTCAGCGTGACCGCCAGCACACCCAGCGTTCCCGCGAGGCCCAACATCCGGAACCGACGAGAACGACCCTGCAACACGGCCTGCCCGCGGGTTTTCACGTCGGCGCCTCCTGTGTGAGATCCAGCTCGGTGTTATCGGTTACGCGCGCAGCGCGAATCGAATACTACGCAGCGTAGACCACCGCCACCACGCAGGCACGGCGCACCCGCCTTTCGGTTTCGGGCGGTGTCCCATCGGCGCTCGAAACGGTCCCGTTTGGCATACTTGCCGGCGATGTGCGGACTGCTTGCCCTGATCTGTGACCCGGCCCGGTCCGTCACCCCGGAACTGGTCGACGCGGTGGCCGGCGCGTCGCACCTGATGCGCCACCGCGGCCCCGACGAGCCGGGGACCTGGTCGGACGAACGCGTGGTGCTCGGGTTCAACCGTTTGTCGATCATCGACATCGCCCATTCGCACCAGCCGCTGCGGTGGGGCCCGCCGGAGTCCCCCGACCGCTACGTGCTGGTGTTCAACGGCGAGATCTACAACTACGTGGAGCTCAGAGCAGCGTTACGTGACGAATTCGGCGCTGTGTTCGCGACCGAGGGCGACGGCGAGGCGATCGTCGCGGGTTTCCACCACTGGGGTCCGGAGGTGCTGACCCGGCTGCGCGGCATGTTCGCGTTCGCGCTGTGGGACACCGTCGCCGGGGAACTGTTCTGCGCCCGCGACCCGTTCGGCATCAAACCGCTGTTCATGGCCACCGGCCCGGGCGGCACCGTGGTGGGCAGCGAGAAGAAGTGTCTACTGGACCTCGCCCGGCCGCTGGGCATCGACCTGGACATCGACCGGCGCGCCGTGCAGCACTACACCGTGCTGCAGTACGTGCCCGAACCCGAGACGCTCAATGTCGGGGTGCGGCGACTGGAGTCGGGCTGTTTCGCCCGGATCCGGCCGGGCGCGGCCGCCGAGGTCGGCCGGTACTTCACCCCCCGGTTCTCCCCCGTCGCGTTCCGGCCCGGCGCCGAGCAGGCCCGCTACGACCAGATCACCGCGGTCCTGGAGGACTCCGTCGCCAAGCACATGCGCGCCGACGTGACGGTGGGGGCGTTCCTGTCCGGCGGCATCGACTCGACTGCCATCGCGGCCCTGGCGATCCGCCACAATCCGAAGCTGATCACCTTCACCACCGGGTTCGAGCGCGAAGGCTTCTCCGAGGTGGACGTCGCCGTCGCATCGGCCGAGGCGATCGGGGCGCGCCACGTCACCAAGGTGGTCAGCCAGCCCGAGTTCGTCGCCGCGCTGCCCGAGATCGTCTGGTACCTCGACGAACCCGTCGCCGACCCGGCGTTGGTACCGCTGTTCTTCATCGCCCGGGAAGCACGCAAGCACGTCAAGGTGGTGCTGTCCGGCGAGGGCGCCGACGAGCTGTTCGGCGGCTACACTATCTACCGGGAACCGTTGTCGCTCAAGGCTTTCGACTATGTGCCCGGCCCCCTGCGGCGCTCGCTGGGCAAAGCGTCGCGGCCGTTGCCGGAAGGCATGCGCGGCAAGAGCCTGCTGCACCGCGGGTCGCTGACCCTGGAGGATCGCTACTACGGTAACGCCCGCAGCTTTTCCGACGATCAGCTGCGCACCGTGCTGCCAGGCTTCCGCGCGGACTGGACGCACACCGACGTCACCGCCCCCGTCTACGCGCAATCGCGCGGTTGGGATCCGGTGGCCCGCATGCAGCACCTGGACCTGTTCACCTGGCTGCGCGGCGACATCCTGGTCAAGGCCGACAAGATGACCATGGCGAACTCGCTGGAACTGCGCGTGCCATTCCTGGACCCCGAGGTGTTTGCGGTGGCCTCCCGGCTGCCGTTCGACCAGAAGATCACCCGCACCACCACCAAGTACGCGCTGCGCCGTGCCCTCGAGCCGATCGTGCCGGCCCACGTGTTGCATCGCGCCAAACTGGGCTTTCCGGTGCCGATCCGGCACTGGCTGCGGGCCGGCGAGCTGCTCGAATGGGCCTACGGGATGGTGGACACCTCACAGGCCGGCGACCTGATCGACCTCGCGGGGGTGCGCCGCATGCTCAACGAGCACCGGGAAGGTGTCAGCGATCACAGCCGCCGGCTGTGGACGGTGCTGATCTTCATGCTCTGGCACGCGATCTTCATCGACGGCAGCATCGTGCCCGACATCAAGGAGCCGACCTACCCGGTCGAGCTGTGATTCACCGTTCGCCGAGACGTACGAACGTCGTCTTGGGCTCCGGCCCCCTCAGAGCAGCGCGGCGGAGACCTCGCTGGCGGCCTCGGCGCCGTAGGCGTCCTTGATGCGCGCCAGGCCGCCTTCGCGATTCCATGTCCAGTTCTGCGTGCCGGTGGATTCCAGCACCAGCACCGCGACCAGCGAACCCAGCTGCGCGGCGCGCTCCAGGCTCAGCCCGGCGCTGCGCGCGGTCAGGAACCCGGCCCGGAACGCGTCGCCGACGCCGGTCGGATCGGTCCGGCTGGTCTCGGGGACCACGTCGACGTGGGTGGTGGTGCCGTCCGGCTCGACCACGTCGACGCCCTTGGGGCCCAGCGTGGTGACCCGCAGACCGACCTGGCTCATCACCTCGGCCTCCGTCAGGCCGCTCTTGGACAGCAGCAGGTCCCACTCGTAGTCGTTGGTGAACAGGATCTCCGCGCCACCGATCAGCGACCGGATCTCCGCGCCGGACAGCCTCGCCAGCTGTTGGGACGGGTCGGCGGCGAAGGCCAGGCCGAGCTCGCGGCACTCCTCGGTGTGGCGCAGCATCGCCGCCGGGTCGTTGGCTCCGACGATCACCAGTTCCGGTGTGCCACAAGTCTTCACGACTTCGGCAAGGGAGATGCCGCGGGCCTCCGACATCGCTCCGGGGTAGAACGACGCGATCTGGGCCATGTCCTCGTCGGTGGTGCACACGAACCGCGCCGTGTGCGATGTCCGGGACACCAGCACGGTGGTGCAGTCCACGCCGGCGGCCTCCAGCCAGGCGCGGTACTCGTCGAAATCGATGCCGGCGGCACCCACCAGCGCGGCGTTGCCGCCGAGGACGCCGATGGCGTAGGCCATGTTGCCGGCGACTCCGCCCCGGTGCACCACGAGGTCGTCGACGAGGAAGCTCAGCGACACCTTCTGGAGGTGCTCGGCGAGCAGTTGCTCGGAGAATCGGCCCGGGAAGCGCATCAGGTGGTCGGTGGCGATCGACCCCGTTACCGCGATGGTCACGTAGCTGTACCCCTTCGTTGATCGGGCGGTCCTGGGAACCCTACCGAATACCGCGCGGCCGCCGACAGCTCACCGGGTGCGCTAACCTGCCTAGCATCGGTGACAACGTGTACAAGCGCCAATCCGGGAGACAACCTATGGCCGGCCCGCCGTACCCGTACGCCGGGCAACCAGTGCCCTACCCCGAGCCGTTCCCGGGTCCCCCGCCCTACCAGGTGCCCCCGCAGCGGCCGCGGCGGCGCGGCCGTGTGCTGGTCGTCGCGCTGGCCTGCCTGGCGGTGGTGGCCGGTATCGTCGTCGCCGCCGTGCTCGGCGGACGTGATTCGACACCGGCGACCACCGGGTCGATGGGACTGACCTCCGACGCCGCGAAAGTCGCCATCCAGACGTATCTGGACGCGCTGTCCGACGGTGACATCCAGACGATCTCGCGCAACACGCTGTGCGGGCTCTACGACGGCGTCAAGGACCGGCGCACCGACGACGCGCTGGCGCGGATGTCCAGCGACGCCTTCCAGAAACAGTTCGCGAAGGCCGACGTCACCTCGGTGGACACCATGGTGTTCAGCTCACCGAACAGCGCGCAGGTGTTGTTCACGATGAAAGTCGCACCGACGGCGGGGTCCAGGGACGCCGGCGGAATCGAGCGGCAGGCCGTGGCGCAGCTGCTCTCGCACGGCGGCGAGATCCTGGTGTGCTCCTATGTGCAGCGTGCCGCGGGGACGTTCTAACCAATCAGTTGAATGAGTCGCCGCAGGCGCAGGAGCCGGTGGCGTTGGGGTTGTCGATCGTGAAGCCCTGCTTCTCGATGGTGTCGACGAAGTCGATGGTGGCGCCCTGGACGTACGGCGCGCTCATCCGGTCGACGGTCAGGGTGACACCGGCGAAATCGACGTTCAGATCGCCGTCGAGGGTGCGGTCGTCGAAGAACAGGTTGTATCGCAGGCCCGCGCAGCCGCCGGGCTGAACGGCGACCCGCAGCGCCAGGTCGTCGCGGCCTTCCTGGTCCAGCAGCGACTTCGCCTTCGTCGCGGCGGCATCGGTCAGGACCACGCCGTGGGTGGTGGTGGCCGATTCGTCCTGAACGGTCATTGCGTCTCCTCGGATTGGCTTGGGTCGCAGCTAGCTCAACGGTACCTTGCTCAGGCGTTATTCCCGCAGTCCGCGCAGTCCCCGCTCAGCTCGGCGGCGGTCCGGCGGGCCAGTCCGGTGAGCTGGCCGGCGGCATCGTCGATGGCCAGCCGCAACGATCCGGCGAAGTCGGCGATCGCGTGCGCCGCCCGGATGCCCGCCGCCGCCAGAGTGCGTTCATCCAGGGTCACCTGGCCGGCCAGCACCAGCACCGGCACACCGTGGGTGCGGGCCACGCCGGCCAGCGCGCCGACCACCTTGCCGTGCAGCGACTGGTCGTCGAACCTGCCCTCGCCGGTGACGATCAGCTGCGCCGCGGCGATGTCGTCGGCCAGCCCGGTGCACTCGGCGATGATCGCGGCGCCCGATTCCCGGCGGCCGCCGAGGGCCAGCAGGGCCGCGCCGATCCCGCCGGCCGCACCGGCACCGGGTTCGGCGCTGACGGCGCGCCTGGCGACCCGGTCGAGTTCGGCGCCCCAGGCGGTCAGCCGATCTTCGAGCAGGCCCACGGTCGGGCGGTCGGCGCCCTTCTGCGGGCCGAACACCGGGGCGGCGCCCAGCGAACCCAACAGCACGTGTTCGACGTCGGTGGCGGCGACGAGATCGACCCCCGCCAGCCGCTCCCGGGCCGCGGCCAGGCCGCCGAGGGCCTCCACCAGCCCGCGGCCACCGTCGGTACAGGCGCTGCCGCCCAGTCCGACGGCGATCCGGCGGGCGCCGGCGGTCAGTGCCGCGTCCAGCAGCCGGCCCACGCCGCCGCTGTGCGCGGCGACGGCCGTTTCCACCGTGGGGCCGTCCGGGAGCAGCGCCAGGCCGCAGGCCTGTGCGGATTCGATGTAGGCCGTACCCGTTTCGGCGTCGTACACCCACTCGGCGTCGACGTCCGCCTCAAGCGGTCCGGACACCCGGCTGTGCCGACGCTGCCCGAGCCGGCCGGCCAGCACGTCGACGAAGCCGGGGCCGCCGTCGGACTGCGGAGCGAGCGTGAGCCGATCGTTCGGGCGGCCCTGCCCCCAACCCTCGGCGATCGCCCGAGCGGCCTGCACCGCGGTCAGGGAGTCGCCGAAGCAGTCGGGCGCGATCAGCACTCGCAGACCGGGCGTCATACCAGCAGGTTAAGGGTGACGGGGCACGGGTGCATGCCGGACGGCCGCCGCCGCGAAGTAACCTGGCAGCGTGAAACTGCTGGGCCGCAACAAGGGTGACGGCGACGATCTGACCCCCCGCGACGGCGCCGCCGGCATCGACGGCACCGTCGAGGCCACCGCTGACACGTCGGGCACGTCGGGCAATGCCAAGCAGACCGCGCCCAAGGGCCGCCCGACGCCCAAACGCGACAGCAACACCCGCCGCGGCCCGATCGCACCCGCGCCGATGACCTCCGCGGAGGCCCGGGCGCGGCGCAAGGAGCTGGCCGGCCCGAAGCTGTCCCGCGACGAGCGCAAAGTCGAGCGGGCCGAGCGCCGGGCGCGGACGGACGACCGCCGCGCCCGGATGATGGCCGGCGAAGAGGCCTACCTGTTGCCGCGCGACAAGGGACCGGTGCGCGCGTATGTCCGCGACATCGTCGACGCACGCCGCAACCTGCTGGGGCTGTTCATGCCCGCGGCGCTGTTGATGATCTTCTTCATGATGGGCGTCCCGCAGCTGCAGGCCTACGTGTCGCCCACGATGCTGCTGCTGATGGTCGCGATGGCGGCCGACGGGCTCCTGCTGGCCCGCAAGGTCCGCAACATGGTGGACGTCAAGTTCCCCGACAACACCGAAAGCACTTGGAAGCTAGGCACCTACGCGGCCGGCCGCGCTTCCCAGCTGCGCCGGATGCGCGCCCCCCGGCCCCGAGTCGACCGCGGCGCCAAGATCGACTGACGCACCGCAAGCAGATGCGCACCCTGGTGCTCGGCGGGATCCGGTCGGGCAAATCGGATTGGGCCGAGGCGAGAATTGCCGAGTCCGCCGGCCCCGTGCGCTACCTGGCGACCGGGCCGGCCCCCGATTCCGATCCGTCCTGGGCGCAGCGGGTGGCCGCGCACCGTGCCCGGCGCCCGCCGAACTGGGTGACGGTGGAAAGCGCCGACGTCGCCGGACAGCTGCGCGCCGAGCCGGCCACCGCCACGCTGGTCGACGACATCGGCGGCTGGCTCACCGCCGCGATGGACCGCGCCGACGCCTGGAACGGCGGTCCGGTCGACGGCCCGGCGGCCGAGCTGGTCGACGCGGTCGGCCAGTTCCGGGCGCCGCTGGTGCTGGTGAGCCCGGAGGTCGGGCTGACGGTGGTGCCCGCCACCGCGGCCGGCCGGCGGTTCGCCGACGAGCTGGGCACGCTGAACCGGCGATTGGCGGCCGTCAGCGAGCGCGTCGTGCTCGTCGTCGCG
>WBZP01000660.1_pt1 | contig 45970 bp, 40 predicted proteins | sample 5204301 | NCBI WGS metagenome assembly WBZP01 (sample SAMN12412401, study PRJNA552823) | activated sludge metagenome | isolation source: activated sludge from nitrification reactor of wastewater treatment plant... | place: USA: Pennsylvania | collected 2017
GACGCCGGGCAGGGTGTCGGTGTGCTCGCCGGTCGCCGGTGCGGGAGCCTCCTCAACGGCGGGTTCGCTGCTCGGCAGCGGGTCCTGGGTATTCTCGGGGATGGTCATGCGCGGTTCTCCAAAAAAATCTGCGGAGGTATGTGGGGACGCTTGTCCGGATTTCAAGGGCGAGGCCGCATCTATTCGCGCACGGGAAGCCGGTGACCTGCGGGCTGGCTGCATGCTACGATGACACCCGTGAATCGACTTTCCTCAGGCGCATGGAACAGATAGGCAAGTACCGGGTCATCCGGGAAATCGGCAAGGGGGCGACCGCGACGGTATACCTGTGCGTGAGCCCTGATTCGGATCGCCCGGTTGCCGTCAAGCTCATCCGTTTCGGAAAGGACTGTGCGGCCATGTCGCGCCGCCTGCGCAAGCTTTTCGGGAACGAGCAGATGGTTGCCCAGCGTCTCAAGCATCCCAACATCGCCAAGGTCTACGAAGGGGTTGTCAAGGACGAATACGCCTTTCTGGCGATGGAGTTCGTCGATGGATTTACCCTCGAGACCCACACCCGGATCGACAAGCTGCTGCCATTGCACAGGGTCATCGGGATCATCTTCAAGTGCTGCATGGCGCTCGACAGCGCTTACCGCCAGGGAATCATTCATCGCGACATCAAGCCGGCGAACATCCTGGTGGCCGCCAACGACGAGCCCAAGCTGGTCGATTTCGGACTGGCGCTCAACCTGAACAAGAACATGGACCGCGACTCGACCTTCATCATGGGCGTGGGGTCGCCATCCTACATGTCGCCGGAGCAGATCAAGGGTTATGCGCTGAACCAGAAGACCGATCTCTACTCGCTCGGCGTGGTCATGTTCCAGTTGCTGACCGGACGCTTGCCGTTCCGCGCCAAGAACCAGGCGACGCTGATCTACCGCATCATCAATACCGATGCGCCGGACGTGACCTCGCTGAATCCGAGCCTGCCCGAGGGGCTCAACGCGATCCTGCGCAAGGCGCTGGAGAAGGATCTATACAGCCGTTACCGGAATGGTGCCGAGTTCGCCAAGGACCTGGCGGCTGTCCGCTACCAGATCCTCGAGGACGACGAGACCGTCCAGGACACCCGGCACTTCGAGATACTGAGAAAGCTCGACTTCTTCATCGACTTCGAGAACGTCGAACTCTGGGAGGTGTTGCGGATCGCCGTCTGGCGCGAGATCGCTCCGCGTGTGACGATCATTCGCGAAGGCGAGGCCAGCCGGGTGTTCGGCGTCCTGATCGAGGGTTATGTCGAGATCTCCATCGCCGGCCGCACCTTGTGTCGCCTGGGGAAGGGCGAGGTGATCGGCGAGGTGGCGTATCTGCACCCGACCAGCGACGATCGCTCCGCCAGCGTCGTCACCCTCGAGAATTCGCTTTTTCTCGAAATCAATGCCGCGGCGCTGGCGCTGGCCTCCGACGAATTGCAGGAGCGCATGCGAACGGCGCTGCTGGGACGGATGATCGACCGCCTGCGCACGGTCAATGGCATTGCGGCGGCTCTGGGGGCGCCGGCCGTGGAGAGTACGAAGAGTCTGATGGCCGGTTCCACACGCTCGGGCCCCGGTTCGGGGATCGATCTCGAGTTGTCGCCGATGTAGTTCTCCAGGCGCCAAAGCGAAACTCATAGCTGCGCGCGAACCCAGCGCTCAAGGGTTGCCGCGTCGACGGCGCCGCTCTGCCGTGTGACCTCGCGCCCGTTGCGGAAAATGGCCAGGGTCGGGATGCTGCGGATGTTGAAGCGGGCGGCGAGTTGCTGCTGACTCTCGGTATCGACCTTGGCCAGGCGGACTCCCGGTTCCAGTTCGTGCGCAGCGCGGGCAAACGCAGGCGCCATGGCGCGGCAGGGGGCGCACCACGGCGCCCAGAAATCGACGACGACGGGCAGGTCGCCGCGCCCGACATGGCGATCGAAATTGCTGGCGGTCAGTTCGAGTGGCTGGCCGGTAAACAGGGCCTGCCGGCACTGGCCGCAGGTCGGCCGCTCGCCGAGGCGCGCCGCCGGCAGGCGGTTGACCGCATCGCAATGCGGGCAGACGACGTGCAGATTGTCGCTCATGATGCGTCCTTCGTATCAGAAGACTCTGATATCAGGTCAGCCGCGCCGGTTTCAAGATCTGGCCCCGTGCGCTTTGGCCTGGCGGGCCGAAGCGGCCAGCGCAATCGAATCGGCCTGCTCTGTCGACGGCCAGCCAGCCAGGTGGCGCTCGACAAGGTCGGTCAACGCCGCCAGCCAGCGCTGGTCCTCGTTCAGAGCCGGAATGTAGTGGTAGTCCTTGCCGCCGCGCGCGAGGAACGAGGCCTTGCCCTCGATGGCGATTTCTTCAAGGGTTTCCAGGCAGTCGGCGACGAATCCCGGACAGATGAGGTCAACCCGTCGCGTACCTGCCCTGGCCAGCGCCTCGAGGGTCGGCGCGGTATAGGGTTGCAGCCATTCAGCCTTGCCGAAGCGCGACTGGAAGCAGATCTTGTGCTGCTCCGGCCCGAGATTCAGCCGCTCAACCAGCAGGCGCCCGGTTTTCATGCACTCGCAGTAGTAGGGATCGCCGCGCTCGAGATTGCGCCGCGGCAGGCCATGGAAGCTGATGATCAGTTGGTCGCCGCTGGCGAGCGGCCCGTGCCGCATCCAGTGCTTGCGCACGGACTGCTCGAGCGCCTCGATGTAGCCCGGGTCGTCATGGAAATTGCGGACAAAGCGCAGCTCTGGCTGATTGCGTCGGGTCAGCAGCCAGCGGCAGGCCTCGTCGATCACTGTTGCCGTGGTGCTCGCCGAATACTGCGGGTACATCGGCAGCAGCAGGATGCGCCTGGCGCCGGCAGCCGCAAGGCGGTCGAGGGCCGCGGGCAGCGACGGCGCGCCGTAACGCATCGCCCAGGCGACCGTCACATGATGTCCGCGTTCGCCGAGATGACCGGCGAGGAACTTGCTCTGGCGTTCCGTGTGAACCTTGAGCGGCGAGCCCTCGGGCGTCCACACCGCAGCGTATTTCTCGGCGGATTTCTTCGGGCGGGTGTTCAGGATGATCCCGTTCAGGATCAGCCACCACACCGGCCGCGGGATCTCGACGACACGGGGGTCGGACAAGAACTGCCGGAGGTAGCGTTTGAGGGCGGGGGGGGTCGGCGCCTCGGGTGTACCCAGGTTGATCAGGACAACCGCGGTGGCCGGTGCTGTCCCGTGCTGGTACGGTGGTTCCTGCCGAAAACCTGGCATCAGTGATCGTGGGGGGCGGAGAGGGCGCTGGAAAGCAGTCTGGCCGTGATGTCGACGATCGGGATGACGCGCTCGTAGGCCATTCGGGTCGGGCCGATGACACCGACCGAGCCGACGATCTGGCCATCGAGCGTATAGGGCGCGGCGATCACGCTGCATTCGTCGAGCGGGGCGATGCCCGATTCGCCGCCGATGAATATCTGGACGCCAGCGGCCCGGTTCGATAGCTCCAGCAGGCCCATCAGGCGGGAGCGCTGCTCGAACAATTCGAACAGTTCGCGCAGGCGCTTCACGTTGGATGACAGTTCCTCGAAATCGAGCAGGTTATGCTCGCCCGAGATCACGTAGGGCGCCGCGTTGCGCGAAAGGGCCTCGTCGCTGGCATCGAGCGCCAGGGCCATGAGCGGCCTGATGTCATCGCGCAGTTGCTGGAGTTCCAGCGAGAGGCGGTGGCGGATCTGTTCGAAATCCATGCCGGCGAAGTGATGGTTCAGATAATTGGCGGCAGTGACCAGTTCTGCTGCCGAATGCGCCCGCTCGGTGACCAGGACGCGGTTTTGCACGTCACCGTCGGTGGTCACGATGATCAGCAGGATGCGTTTCTCGGTCAGATTGAGGAACTCGACCTGGCGTATGCGGCTGGCGCTGCGGCGGGGTGCCATGACCACGCCGGCGAAATGGGTGAGGCTGGAGAGCAGTTGCGAGGCGCTGGAAATGGCCCGGCTTGCCGGTTGACCGTGCAAGGCATCTTCCATTTCATCGAGCTGCCGTGCGTCGAGCGGGCGCATGGTCAGCAGCCTGTCGACAAACAGCCGGTAGCCGCGCGGGGTCGGGACGCGACCCGCCGATGTGTGCGGGCTGGCGACAAAACCAGCTTCCTCGAGGTCCGCCATGACATTGCGGATCGTTGCCGGCGACAGGTCGAGACCGGAAAACTTCGAGAGCGCGCGCGAGCCCACCGGCTGGCCGTCGGCGATGTAGTGTTCGACCAGGGCCTTGAGCAGGGTGCGGGAGCGATCATCGAGCATGGCAGGGCATTGTACAAAAATCTGGCGACGGCGCGCGCGGGCATTATTTTGTGCAAGAATTCGCGCCATGAATTCCAGCTTCGCCTCTTACCGTTCACCCAGGACCATCGCGCTGGTGGGCAAGTATCACAGTCCGGAGATCGCCGAATCCCTGCGCGCCCTGGCGCAATATCTGCACGAGCGCGGCGTCTCGGTGTTCATCGAGCACGACACGGCTGAGCATATCGGTCGCCACGTCGATCTTTCGCGCTGGGTTGCCTGCGACTTCAGCGACGTCGGCGCGCATGCTGACCTTGCCATCGTGATCGGCGGCGACGGCACGATGCTTAACGCGGCACGCCGCCTTGCGCGTTATCGCGTGCCGCTGGTCGGCGTGAACCTGGGGCGGCTGGGGTTCATGACCGACATCGCGCGCAGCGACATGCTGACCTGCATGGACGATCTCCTCGACGGGCGCTTTACGCTGGAAAACCGCATGCTCCTCGACGCGGAAGTGATTCGCGATGGCAAGGAAATTTTTGACAATCAGGCGCTCAACGACGTCGTCGTGGACAAGGGGCCGATCGGCCGGATGATCGAGTTCAAGTTGTCGATCGACGGCGAATTCATCTACAACCAGCGTTCGGACGGCCTGATCATCTCGACGCCGACCGGGTCGACCGCCTACTCGCTCTCGGCGGGCGGGCCGATCCTGCATCCGACGCTCACCGGCATTGCCCTCGTGCCGCTGTGTCCGCATGCGTTGACCAACCGGCCGATCATGGTCAATGACCAGGCCAACATCGAGGTGACCATCGTCCAGGCCGATGACCCGCGCGTGCACTTCGACGGCCAGGTGACGCACGACCTCCAGCCCGGTGACGTTGTCCGCCTCAAGCGTTCTGACTACACCATCCGTTTCCTGCATCCACCGAGCTACAGCTACTTTGCGATGCTGCGCCAGAGACTGCACTGGAGCGAGCGTCCCAAGGGCACCTGATGTTGCGCCATCTCGCGATTCGCGACTTTGTCATCGTCGATCGCCTTGAACTTGAGTTTTTGCCCGGTTTCGGCGCGTTGACCGGGGAAACCGGGGCCGGCAAGTCGATCCTGATCGAAGCGCTGGCGCTGGCGCTCGGCGACCGCGCCGATGCCGGCGTCGTCCGCGCCGGCTGCGACAAGGCGGAAGTCGCGGCCACCTTCGCGATCGGCCGTCTGCCGCAGGTGGCGGCGTGGCTGGCGGCCAACGACCTCGACGGCGACGACGAACTGCTGCTGCGGCGCGTGCTCGATGCCGGCGGCCGTTCGCGCGGCTACATCAACGGCTCGCCGGCGACCGCCCAGCAATTGCGCGAAGTCGGCGAATTTCTGGTCGACATCCACGGACAGCACGCCCACCAGTCGCTCCTGCGCGCCGACGCGCAGCGCGCGCTGCTCGACACACATGCCGGATTGTCCGAACTGGCGCTGCGGGTCGCGGCGGCTTACCGGAGTTGGCGTGAAGCCGAGCAGACGCTGAATTCGGCCGCGACCGGCGCCGAGGCACTGGAACGCGAGCGCGAACAGATCGAGTGGCAGGTCCGCGAACTCGACACGCTGGCGTTCACCGCGGATGAATGGGCAGCCCTCGAAGCCGAGCACAACCGTCTGGGACACGCCGCGGGCCTGATCGACGGCGCCCAGTTTGCGCTTGCGGCGCTGGCCGATGGCGAAACCGCCTGCTCGGGCACGCTCGATCGCGTCGCGACCCGGCTCGATTCGCTGGTGAGCTACGATCCGGCGCTGCAGGAGGTCGCCGGCTTGCTGCAGTCGGCGTCGGCCGAGCTGGCGGAAGCGGTGTCAACCCTGCGCCGTTATGCCGACCGGGTCGACCTCGACCCCGCGCGCCTGGCGGACGTCGAGCGGCGCCTGGAAGCGGTCCTTGCCTGCGCCCGCAAATACCGCGTGCCGCCGGCTGAACTGCCGGGTTTGCTGGCTGGCTGGCGGGCGCGGCTGGAGACGCTCAGCGCCGCCGCCGACCTCGGCGCGCTGGCGGCCCGGGTCGCGGCGGCGCATGGCGAATTTCTGGATCTGGCCGGCGAACTGTCAGCCGGGCGGCGGCGCGTCGCCGGCGAGATGGCGGGGGCGGTCAGCGCGCTGATGCAGAAGCTGGCGCTGGCGTCCGGGCGCTTCGAGGTGGCCCTGCTGCCGATGGCCGAGGGCGCGGCCCACGGCCTGGAGCAGGTCGAGTTCCGTGTCGGCGGCCTGGCCGGGCTGGAGGCGAAGCCGCTGGCCAAGGTGGCGTCGGGCGGAGAACTGTCGCGGATCAGTCTGGCCATCCAGGTGCTGACCTCGCGTTCGGCCAGCGTGCCGACCCTGATCTTCGACGAGGTCGATGTCGGCATCGGCGGCGGCGTCGCCGAAATCGTCGGCCGCCTGCTGCGCGAACTCGGCGATGAGCGTCAGGTGCTGTGCGTGACCCACCTGCCGCAGGTCGCGGCCCGCGCCGAGTGGCAGTGGCAGGTGAGCAAGGCGATCCGCGACGGCGTGACCCTCAGCTCGATCGAACCTCTCGACGAAGAGCGACGCGTGCGCGAAATTGCCCGGATGCTCGGCGGGGTCGAGGTGACGGACATCACCCTCGACCACGCGCGGGAGCTGTTGCGCGCCGAGGGTGCTTCGTTCGAGTCGGGTTCAACTCCGCCAGACTCCAAACGATGAACTGCGCCCGGCGGTGGTTCGGGAAACCTGGACGGTCCCGGCTTGCACGGCGGATGTCGCCATGAATTCGCGCTTTCAAGCCACCGTATATGGGGCGATCTTCGCGCTGGCCATTGGCTGGGTGCTCCACATCGGAAAAGGCGTTTTCGTTCCGATCGTCTTCAGTATCCACGTCATCGTCGGGCTGGGCCGAATCCTCGTGCGACTTCCGCTCGTCGGACGTTTCCTGCCCCCCCCGGACCGGTTATCCCTTGTCGGCGCCGGCGCCGACCTGTGCCGCATCACTCCTGAATGCTGTCCAGAGCGTCGCCGACCGGCAGGGAGTCGAACTGGCGCCCACCCGGGCCGCTCTTCGCCAGGATTTCCAGTGATCCGCGGAACGTCCGCCAGATTCAGAACATCGTCGCCCAGGTCAATGCCAGGATCGGTGCGTATCTCGCGCTCAAGACCGTGGTAAGCGTCATACAGGGTCTGGTCAGTTGGGCGATACTGGAATTAGTCGGCGTCGAATTTGCGGCATTCTGGGCCGTACTGATCGGGATGCTGAACTACGTTCCTTACCTTGGTTCGGTCCTGGGCGTCCTTTTTCCCGTTGCGTTCGCGACGATGCAGTCTGCGGATTTTGGTGTCGCGCTGGCCGCCTGGTCGGCCCTCTGGGGACTCCCTGGCGCCTTCCTGGCAGTCCCCATCACCGCTTGCATGGTGCTGGTCTTCGCCGAATTCCCGGAGACATGTCCCATCGCGATCCTTCTTTCGCGGAATGGGGAAATCTGAGCAATCCGGGGCGGGCCTGTCTCCCGGTTTCCCCGAGGCGCGGTCAACCCGCGGAACCGCCCGAAAACCGCCCGCTTCCCGGGGGCTTCCGGAACAGCCGGATTCCTCTCCTATCCTTGCCTCAGCGCGCGGGAAGCGCCGTCCACGAAGCGTCGGGGTCGAAGCGTGTCATCGCGCCGGCAATGGTCGCTGTGTTGGGGCCCAGATATTTCTGGTACACGACGCCGTCCTGATTGACGATGAAGGTCATCACGCCGGTCTCGCCGTAGCGTGCGGGCCAGGCAACCAGCGCGAACCCCTCGGTCATGCGCCCGTCCTTCACATAGCTGCGCGCACCGCCTGGCGCCGCCTTGCCCTGTGCCTTGAGAATCCTGAAGCGGTAGCCGTGGTAGCCGTCCTTCAGGTCTCTTGTCTCAAGCAGCGGACCCGCCGGGCTTTCCGGCTCACCGTCTGCCGTCGGCCAGTAGAGGCCGTCGTGCTTGCCCGGGGAGCTCAAAATCTTTTGGGCAAACTCGCGGATGCCGTCGCCGTTGCGGTCCTGCTCGGCATATTCCCCCTGCGCCTCCACGTAGGCGCGCATGGTTTCTATCGCCGCCAGTTCATTACGTCCGATGCGGCGGGTGCGCATTTCTTCCTTGCCCGCCTGCGTGTCGAAGACCCAGCCGCTGGCGTTACGCACTACCGGAATCGGGAAGGTCCAGCCGCTGCTCACTTCGAGGTGCGCCAGCGTGTCGCTGTCACGCAGGATGCGGTGTCCTTTCGCCCAGGCGGCGAGAAAAGCCAGGCGATCCTCGGCCGAAGGGTCATCGAGCGACAACAGTTGATTGTACTTGAGGCCGAGAATCGCCCGCATCTCGGCATCGTCATTGCGCGCGAGGCTGTCAACCAGTGCTTCCACGGCAATTTCCGGCGTGGCAAAAGTCTTTTGCGGGGCGGCGGCGGCACCAAGCGGCACTGACAGCGCCAGCCCTAACAGCAGCGCCGCAGCGCTCTTGAACCATCGATTGCTCATCATTCGATTATTCATCGTTGGCTCCATGATTAGCGATTGCGCTGTCGCTGGGCGGCGGCGCCACCACCCGCGGGGCGCGAAACGTTGCCCTGGCGCTGGTTCGCGGTGCGTCGCTGGGCGGCTTGGCTGGCCTGGCCGCGGTCGATCTGCTGGCGCGTCTGCTGGCTGTTGCTGGCTCCTCGCAGTGCATTGTCGCGATTGGTTCGTGCGGCGCTTTCGTTGCGGCTCGGCGCGGGCCGGCGGTCGACTTTGGCGGCACGGTTCTGGACCTGACTGCGATCAATGTTGGCGGCGCGGTCACGGGCCTGGCTGCGATCTACGTTCGCTGCCCGATCCCGCACCTGGCTACGGTCGATGTTGCTCGCGCGATCCTGGGCCGGGTTGCGATCGATGTTGGCAGCCCGGTTCTGAAGCTGGCTGCGATTGATGTTTCCCGCGCGATCGCGCGCCGCAGCGCCGGAGCCAGCCGCCGGCCGCTGCGGAATCTGGCTGCGGTCGATGTCACGCAGCGCATTGCGATCCAGGTTCTCGGCGCCGACACGATCACTCAGTGCCGCGCGCGCCTGCGCCCGCTGATCCTCACGCCCGCGAAAATCCTGAAGTCCGCCACGCTCGCCTATTCTGGTCTGCTGCAGCCGATCGCGTGTCGCGGCATCCCGATAGGGGATGCCCCGCCGGTTGCCGGGGTTGTGGTTCCAGTTCACGTTCCGGTTATTGGACGTGATGCGGTTATTGACGTTGATGTTGTTCCAGCGATTGACGTTGATGTTGACGTCGCGCCGGCCCCAGTTGACGCCGCCCCACAGCGCGTTCGTCACGCCGATGCCGACGCCCCACCAGATGGCGGTGGCGACCGGGTTCCAGCCGAATCCCCAGACCGGCGGCGGCGGGAAGAAGAAGGGCGGAAACAGCGGGTGCCACCACGGGCCGAAGACGTGAACCGGATTGTAGATGGGCACGAAGACGACCTGCGGGTTGGCCGGGGCGATGGCGATGATCTGCGTTGGCGGTGGCGGCGCATTGACGACGATCGTCTGGGGCGGCGGTGGCGCGGCCTCGACAGTGACGATCTGCTGTTCGTTGCTGCTCAGGTTGCCGGCCTCCTTGGCCCTGGCGCGCAGGAATTGCACCGAGTCCATGACCTCCTTCGGCTGGTCGAGGAAGGCGTCGCCCAGGTCGTGCACCCATTCGGGCTTTTCGCCGAGCATGGCGAGTACCTGCGGAAAGGCGACCAGCGACTGCACGCTGGGATCCCAGGGCTTGTCCTGCACCGCCTTTACGGCATCGTCGCCTTTCAGGCTGCGGTTGGCGAGCGCCCAGTCGGCGGCTTCGGCGACATCCTTCGGGTAGGTGGTCGCCATCAGCACCTGCGCCAGCAAGGCATCGGGAAAGAGGGCGATGGGCGCCAGCATCTGGTCGAGCTGCGCGACGGTGAACTTTGGCGGGTCGGCGGCACGTACCGGCATCGCGAGCAGCACGAGCGTGGCGGCAAATATCGCGGCGAGGCTACGCAAGATCGAATGCATTACAAGATTCCTTTCTGGTAATACACGAATATACCTTTCCCGATGATTGGCCCACCAGAAGATCGGAACTGGGTTCGACAGTTGCCTGGCCACATCATCCTCCATATTGGCTAGCACCGGGGTGGCTGACAACATTCAGCACACCCCGGTTGCCGCCAGCCGGAGATGCGTGTCGATGGAGATAGGCATGCGCTCAGAGATCCAGCGGTGTCACCCTGTTGCCATTGAGGCTGACGTTCGCCATCAGCCCGCCGTTGGTCAGCACGAAACCTACGATCGGCTGCTGGGCGGTCTGGGTCGTGACCTGGGCATTGGCGCCAAGCGACAGCAGCACGATCGAGCCGTCGACGCCTGCTGTCCAACCCCGGCTTGTCTCGAAGCGGGCCAGCGCATCCTGAGTCATGAACAGGATGAAGACTGCCTGTGACTGTGCTCCCGCCAAAAGCCCGACCGAAGCCTCCGTCATGCGGAAGTACGAAGTGGTTTTCCCGTTTTTGCGCAACGCTCCCTGGCCGTGTGATCCGCCGACAATGAACCCGGCGGAAACCACCGAAGGAAAGACCAGCACGCCGCGTGCGGAAGCGACGATTTCCTGCGATCCCCGGGCTTCGCTGTAAAGGCGGGAGAGCGCGCTGTCGACCGCGGCATCGATGGCTGCACGCCTTGCCGCCGGGTCGCCGGCATTGCCGCCGGTAGTGGTGCAGCCAACCCCCAGGATGCTGAGTGCCGCCAGCGAAACGCCGTTGGTAATGAATTTGCGCTTGTTCATGATTGTTTCTCCATTGCTCAAGTTTGTATGCCGATACGAAATTCTCAGTCGCCCGCCGAATTCGGCGGCAGCAGATCGGGTACTTCGAACGGCTTCGGGCCTGCCGTCGGTGCCTTCGGCGCCGTGCCCGGCAACATCTCGAAGTTCGGATGGAACACCACCATCAGCGTGCGCAACTGGTCGAACGGTTTGCGGTCACCCTCGAACTTCGCCTTGCCGGCCGCGATCAGGTCGTCGAAGGTGCTGGCGCCCATCATCACCTGGTTGAGGTCGCTACGGTTCACCGTGATCGTCAGATCCGGCTTGGGCGCCTGTTCGCCCTTGATGTTGGTCAGCGTCGCGTTGCTCAGTTCGATCAGGTGCTTCTCGCCGTTGTCGGGCGTCACCAGATTGACCGTGAAGCGCATGCCCTCGGCCTTCCGCGGGTCCATGCTGATGCCGAGGAAGTCGAGCCATTGTTCGGTGGACATGGCGCGGATCACATCGGGTCCGCTCGATCTGACCGGGTTGCCTCCCGGCAAGCCATTGCGCAATTCATAGGCGCCCTGCAGGTAGATGTTGCGCAGGCTCGGACTTTCCTTCTGGTAGCCGAGTTGCTCGAAGGCGTCGGCCAGCAGGTCCTTGGCCGGCTGGTTGCGCGGTTCGGCGAAGACCAGGCGGTTCAGGATTTCCGTGGCCTCCAGATACTTGCCCTGGGCGATCAATTGTTTGCCCTTGGCGATGATCTTGCCGGAGCCGCCCATCATCTCGACGTAGAGCGGTGCCGAATCCTTCGGCGAGAGCGGGGCGATGTTGGTCGGATTGCCGTCCCAGTAGCCGAGGAAACGGTTGATGACGCCGCGGCTGTTGTGCTGCTCCGAGCCATGGTAGCTGTGCGCCGGCCACTGCTTCCACAGGCTGTCGGGCAGCTTGTAGACGTTCTGGATCTCGTTGACTGTCACCCCGAGGTTGGCATAGTGCAGCGACTGGTTGTTCAGGTTGGCGTAGGTGTCGCGCTGGACGCGCATGACTTCCTGAATGCGCGCGTTGCCCCAGCGCGGCCAGCTGTGCGAGGCGAACATCACTTCGGCTTCCTGGCCGAATTTGTAGAGCGCCACGTTGATCTGTTTTGACCAGTTCAGGGCGTTGCGCACCGGTGCGCCGCGCGGCGTGTAGATGTTGTGGATGGTGCCGGTGATGTTTTCCGCCGCCCAGAAGGCCTTGAACTGCGGGAAGTACGTGTTCATCTCGGCGGGCGCCTCGGTGTCCGGGGTGTTCTGGAACACCATCCTGACGCCGTCGAGCGTCACTTCCTCGAAGTCCTTGCTGATAATGACATTCGGCGCAATCAAGCCGGTATTGCCGTTGGCCACGTTCTTGCCGATCGACTGATCGACGTGGCCGTGCGGGTCGCGCGGCAGCAGCACGGCGTAGGAATATTGCGTGCGGCGCGACATGGCGTTGCCGCTATACACGTTTTCGGAAATCGCTTCGTGCAGGAAGCCCACGGGCGCGATGATCTTGACCTTGCCGCTGGCGACGTCGGCTTCGTCGACCACACCGCGCACGCCGCCGAAATGGTCGACGTGCGAGTGCGAATAGACGACGCCGACGACCGGGCGCTTGCCGAGCTTCTCGTTGATCAGGGCGAGCGCGGCGCGGGCGGTTTCCTTGGCGGTCAGCGGATCGAAGACGATCCAGCCGGTGTCGCCCTTGATGAAGCTGATGTTGGCCAGGTCGAAGCCGCGCACCTGGTAGATCCTGCCCGGCACGACTTCATAGAGGCCGTAGGCCATGTTGAGCACGGCCTGGCGCTGCAGCGACGGGTGGATGCTCTGGAAGTCCTTGCCTTGCAGCAGCCACTGGTAACTTCCCATGTCCCAGGCGACGTGGCCGGCATCGGCCATGATCTGCTTGTACGGCGGCTCGGCGATGAAGCCCTTCTTGGCCTCGTCGAAGTCGCGCTTGTCCTCGAACGGCAGGGTGGCGGAGATGCCCTTGCGCAGCTCGATCGTGAACTTGGAGGGCAGGTTGCCTTTCGGGTCGAAGTGCTTGCCCGAAGCGGCGCCCGGATTGGTGACTACCTCGCCGCCCGCTGCCGCGTGGGCGGCAGACATTGCGCCGCCGCTCAATGCGATGGCCATCACGGCAAGCAATTTTCCAGAAAATTTCATGAGATGCTCCTTGCAATTGTTGAACGAGTCGTCACTGCCACCGCACCGCACCGCACCGGATCCGTGATTACCGTCGGCCGCCCCTGATGTTGCCAGCCACGCCGCCCGCAAGCGCCCATGGCCGCGCCGCTCATCATTCCCTGCTGGCGCGGGGTCATGTCCGTGCATCCCGCAACGCCCACCCGGACTGCAAAAGCCTGTTGCGGCCTGATAAAGATATAGCATAACGGATCGCTCCACGCTAATCACTTTTTCGTGGAGTATGATAACCTTTAGCTTATCATGATCACCCAGCGCCGCCTTCGCCACCTGCTGCTGCTCGTCGAATATGGGCATTTCGGGCGTACGGCAGCGGCGCTCCATATTTCGCAACCGGCGCTCACCAAGAGCATTCAGGCGCTGGAGGCGGAACTGGGCGTCGTATTGCTGGACCGCAAGCGGGGATCCCTCGTGCTGACGGCTTTCGGCGAACTGGTCGTCCAGCGCAGCAAGACTTTGCTCAATGCCGAAGAGGATCTGCTGCGTGAGATCAGCTTGCTCGCCGGTCTCGAAGCGGGTTCGTTGCGCGTGGCGCTGGGACCCTATCCCAGCGTGATTTCGGGTTACCCTGCCATGGCGCGCCTGCTCGCCCGGCGCCCGAAAATCACCGTGGCGGTGCACGTCGCCGGCTGGCAAGCGGTGGCGCATCAGGTGACGGCGCGCGAGGTGGACCTCGGACTGGCCGAACTGACCGGCGTTCAGGAAGACGACCAGGTCGCTACCGAACTGGTCGGGCAGCATCGCGGCCGCATCTTCTGCCGTCCCGGACATCCCGTTCTTGCCGCCGGTCGGGTGGCGCTGCCCGCGCTGTTCGAATTTCCATGGATGGCGTCGCGGATTCCGGCGCGCATCGCGGCGACCCTGCCGCGCGCGGTTGGCCGCGCCGGCAAGATCGATGCGCTCTCCGGCGACTTCATTCCAGCCGTCACGATCGATGTGCCGATGCAGATCGCCGATCTGCTGGCCGGCAGCGATGCCCTGGCGCTATCTTCGCTGACGCTGATGGAGCGCGACCTGGAAGCCGGCAACGTGGCCATGGTGCCGACCAGCAAGATCGCTTTCCAGGCCAGCTACGGCTTCATCTACCTGAAGGATCGTTCGCTGACCCCGGCAGCGCTGGCCTACATGCAGGAAGTCCGGGCCGTCGAAAAGAATATCGTGGAGCGGGAAGAAGCGCTCGCGCGCCGCTACGGCGACACGCTTTAGGCTTGGCTGACTTGCCCGAATCGCGCCGCGCGCGGTCGACCCCGGAAAATGCCCGAAAATGAAGCGCGCCCGCCGACGCTCAGAACAGCCGGGTCACCGCGAAGATCGCCAGCAACAGGAAGAAGACGCCGCTGATCCGGTGGATCCACAGCAGGGGCAAGCGGTTGAGCAGCTTGCGCCCGGCGAAGACGCCGAGGATCGACGTGATCGCCAAGGCCACCGTGGCGCCGGCCCACACCGCGGAGGGTTCGCTGGTGCTACCGAGGCCGGCGACCGCAAGCTGGGTCTTGTCGCCGAATTCGGCGAGAAAGATGAGCAGGAAGGTGGTGGCGACGATTCCGTGCCCGGGCTTTTCCTCGACCGCTTCGTCGTCGCCGTCCTCCTTGTAGCGCAGGGCGCTGATGCCGAAGCCGGCGAAGAGAACGGCCACCGCCAGGACGACGATCCACTCGGGCAGCCAGGCGGCGACGGCGGCGCCGAACAGGACGGCCAGCAGATTGAGAGCGGCGAATGCCGCAATCGCGCCGATGACCACCGGCAGGCCGCGATGGCGGGCGGCCAGGGTCATGCACACCAGTTGGCTCTTGTCGCCGATTTCGGCAAGCCCGACGACCAGGAAGGTCGTTCCGGCGGAAGCCAGCCAGTTTCCTGAAAGGAAATCGGCGAAGCCGGTCAAGATTTGTTTTCCTTGTCGCGGTTGGGGCAGTCGGCCTTGGTGCACTGCGCGTACAGGTAGAGCGCATGGTCCTGAATGGCGAAGCCGCGCTCGCTGGCTACCAGGTTTTGCCGGCGCTCGATTTCCGGGTCGTAGAATTCCTCGACGCGACCGCAATCGACGCAGACCAGGTGATCGTGATGCTTGCCGTGATTGATCTCGAAAACGGCCTTGCCCGATTCGAAAAAGTGCCGCTCCAGCAGTCCCGCCTGCTCGAACTGCGTCAGCACCCGGTAGACCGTCGCAAGTCCGATATCCATGTTTTCGGCGATCAGCATCCGGTAGACGTCTTCCGCCGTCATGTGGCGCAGCGTGCCCTTCTCGAACAGTTCGAGGATCTTGAGGCGCGGGAAGGTGGCCTTGAGCCCCATGTTCTTGAGGCTTTGCGGATCGCTCATTGCTTTTCCGTGGGTGGTCGGGGGCGGGGACGCCATGAATTCGGGTATGATATACCGCTTCAAACCCGTTTGAGAAACTTCGGATTCCCGCATGTTCCGTTCCCGCCTGCTCATTCTCGGTGCTGTCTGCTCGCTGCTTGCAGCGTGCAGCAGTTTCAATCCCTACAAGATCGATGTCCAGCAAGGCAATGTGCTGACCCAGGAAATGGTCGCCCAGCTCAAGCCGGGCCAGACACGCGAACAGGTGCGTTTCATTCTGGGCACTCCTTTGCTTGCCGACATCTTCCACCAGCAGCGCTGGGACTATGTCTACAGCTATCGCAAGGGCCGCAGCGGCGAGGTCGAGACCCGCCAGTTCTCCGTCTATTTCGACAAGGACAATCGCCTTGAAAGGGTATCGGGCGACGTCGCGGTCGGCGACCCCGATGAACTCGCCGCGCCGACGGCGCAGACGCGCGTGGTCGACTTTGGCACCCTGCCCAGTGACGGGTCGGCGCCGCCGATGCCTCCCCCCGAGGGGCCGGGATTCATCGAGGGTTTGATAAAGTCCATCGGATTCTGATCATGAACAACGGAACGCGAGTAGGTGTCGTGGGCGCCGGGGGGCGCATGGGCCGGATGCTGCTCGAGGCGGCCCTGAACGATGAAGGCGTGACGCTGGCCGGCGCGTTCGACGTGCCGGGGAGCGCCGCGGTCGGCCAGACGGCGGGGCGATTGACCGGCCTCGCCAGCGCGATCCGGGTCAGCGACGATCTCGCCGGGGGCCTCGCGGCGATCGACTGCCTGATCGATTTCACCCGGCCGCAGGGTACGCTGGCGCATCTCGAACTGTGCCGTCAGGCCGGCGTCGGCATGGTGATCGGCACCACCGGCTTCGAAGGCGAGGGCAAGGAAAGAATCGCCGCCGCGGCCCGCGACATCCCGGTTGTCTTCGCGCCGAACATGGCCGTCGGAGTCAATCTGGTTTTCAGACTGCTGGATACCGCCGCGCGCATCCTGAATCAGGGATACGACATCGAGATCGTCGAGGCGCACCACCGGATGAAGGTCGATGCGCCATCGGGTACCGCATTGTGCATGGGCGAAGTGGTCGCCGGCGCACTCGGCAGGGATCTCCGGGAATGCGCCGTCTACGGCCGCGAAGGCGTGACCGGCGAACGCGACCCGTCGACCATCGGCTTTGCCACCGTTCGTGGCGGCGATGTCGTCGGCGACCATACCGTGATGTTCTGTGGTATCGGCGAACGCGTCGAGATTTCCCACAAGGCGGGCAGCCGCATGCCTTATGCGCTGGGCAGCATGCGCGCGGCGCGCTTTCTGGCCGGCCGCCGCAACGGCCTGTTCGACATGCAGGACGTCCTCGGGCTGCGCTGACAGTCACCGCGCATATTTTCCATTGTCGGGCGCGGGCGACGGCGGGTCGCCAGTCTGCCAGGGGTCCGCGAATTTGCCCGGCCGGGTCGTTTCCGCTAGAATTGCGCGGCTGCATTGCACGAGCGGGGAGGCGCAAGCCTTCCCGCTTGGCACATGAACAAGCAGGAATTTCCAGGAGAGCCGGTCGTGTCGTTGCTGCCCTCATTTACCCCCGCCATTCTCGCCCTGGCCGACGGAACGTTGTTCCGGGGACAATCCATCGGCGCAGACGGCGTGACCAGTGGCGAGGTGGTCTTCAACACCGCGATGTCCGGCTATCAGGAAATCCTCACCGATCCCTCGTACTGCCGGCAGATCGTCACGCTGACCTATCCGCATATCGGCAATACGGGTTGCAACGCCGAAGATTTCGAATCCGGCGCCAATTACGCCGCCGGCCTGGTCATTCGCGATCTGCCGAGCCGCGCTTCCAGCTGGCGCTGCGAGGACGACCTGTCTTCGTATCTGAAGAGGCATGGCATCGTCGCCATTGCCGGCATCGATACGCGCAGGCTGACCCGCATCCTCCGCGAACAGGGCGCCCAGGCCGGTTGCATTTTGGCTGGCGAGGCCGATGACGCCAAGGCCCTGGCTCTGGCCCGCGCCTTCCCGGGATTGAACGGGATGGATCTGGCCAGGGTGGTTTCAGCCAGGCAGGGCTATCCCTGGAGCGCAGGCGAATGGACCTTGAAGGGCTACGAACAGGGCTCGGCGCCGCGCTTCCATGTCGTCGCCTACGATTTCGGCGTCAAGAAGAACATCCTGCGCATGCTGGCCCAGCGCGCCGTCAAGCTGACCGTCGTTCCCGCGCAGACGCCGGCGGCGGAGGTGCTGGCGCTGAAGCCGGACGGCGTGTTCCTGTCCAACGGCCCGGGTGACCCGGAGCCGTGCGACTATGCCATTGCCGCAATTCGCGAGTTCCTCGACCGCGGCGTGCCGACCTTCGGCATCTGTCTCGGGCATCAGCTGCTGGCGCTGGCCTCGGGCGCCAGGACGCTGAAGATGAAGTTTGGTCACCACGGCGCCAATCACCCGGTCAAGGACCTGGATTCCGGTCAGGTGCTGATCACCAGCCAGAACCACGGCTTTGCGGTCGACGGCGATTCCCTGCCGGAAAACCTGCGGGCCACCCACGTGTCGCTGTTCGATGGTTCGCTGCAAGGCATCGCCCGCACCGACGTGCCGGCCTTCTCCTTCCAGGGCCACCCGGAAGGCAGCCCCGGTCCGCACGACCTGGCCTACCTGTTCGACCGCTTCCTCGACACCATGACGCGCGGTGTCGCGGCGCTGCTGCCGGCGCACTAGGGCGGGAATCGACATGCCGAAACGTACAGACATCCACAGCATCCTCATCATCGGCGCCGGCCCGATCATCATCGGTCAGGCCTGCGAATTCGACTACTCCGGCGCCCAGGCCTGCAAGGCGCTGCGCGAGGAGGGCTACAGGGTCATCCTGGTCAATTCCAATCCGGCGACGATCATGACCGACCCGGAAATGGCCGACGTCACCTACATCGAGCCGATCACCTGGCAGGTGGTCGCCAAAATCATCGAGAAGGAGCATCCGCACGCGCTGCTGCCGACGATGGGCGGCCAGACCGCGCTCAACTGCGCGCTCGACCTCGATCGCGAGGGCGTGCTCGCCAAATTCGGCGTCGAGCTGATCGGCGCGTCGAAGGAAGCCATCGACAAGGCCGAGGACCGCGAGAAGTTCAAGCAGGCGATGACCCGCATCGGCCTCGGCTCGGCGCGCTCGGCCATCGCCCACTCGATGGAGGAGGCCTACCAGGTGCAGGCGATGGTCGGTTTCCCCACCATCATCCGTCCCTCGTTTACACTCGGCGGCTCCGGCGGCGGCATCGCCTACAACATGGAGGAGTTCGAGACCATCTGCAGGCGCGGCCTCGAGGCTTCGCCGACCAACGAGTTGCTGATCGAGGAATCGCTGCTCGGCTGGAAGGAATACGAGATGGAGGTGGTCCGCGACAAGGCGGACAACTGCATCATCGTCTGCTCGATCGAGAACCTCGACCCGATGGGCGTGCATACCGGCGACTCGATCACCGTTGCGCCGGCGCAGACGCTGACCGACAAGGAATACCAGATCCTGCGCAATGCCTCGATCGCCGTGCTGCGCGAGATCGGTGTAGACACCGGAGGCTCCAACGTCCAGTTCGCGATCAATCCGCGCGACGGCCGCATGATCGTCATCGAGATGAACCCGCGCGTGTCGCGTTCGTCGGCGCTGGCTTCCAAGGCCACCGGTTTCCCGATCGCCAAGATCGCCGCCAAGCTGGCCGTCGGCTACACGCTCGACGAACTCGCCAACGACATCACCGGCGGCAGGACCCCGGCTTCGTTCGAGCCGTCGATCGACTACGTCGTCACCAAGGTGCCGCGCTTCGCCTTCGAGAAGTTTCCGCAGGCCGACTCCACCCTGACCACGCAGATGAAGTCGGTCGGCGAGGTGATGGCCATTGGCCGGACTTTCCAGGAGTCGCTGCAGAAGGCGCTGCGCGGGCTGGAAGTCGGCGTCGACGGCTTCAACCTGAAGACCGTCGATCCCGAAACCATCGACGAGCAACTGGCCCGGCCGACGCCGGATCGCTTGTGGTACGTCGCCGATGCCTTTGGCGTCGGCATGTCGGTGGAGAAGATCTTCGACCTGACCCGGATCGATCCGTGGTTTCTGGTGCAGATCAAGGAACTGGTCGATCTCGAACTGCAGATCGAAAAGCGCGATCTGGCGACGTTGTCCGTGGAAGAGTTGCGTTACCTGAAGCGCAAGGGATTTGCCGACCGCCGCCTCGCGCATCTGACCCGGACGAGCGAGACGGCGGTTCGCGAGCGCCGCCATGAACTGGGCGTGCGCCCGGTGTACAAGCGCGTCGATACCTGCGCCGCCGAGTTCGCGACCGATACCGCATATATGTATTCGACCTACGAGGACGAGTGCGAGGCCAATCCGACCGACAAGAAGAAGATCATGGTCCTGGGCGGCGGTCCGAACCGCATCGGCCAGGGTATCGAGTTCGACTACTGCTGCGTGCATGCGGCGATGGCGATGCGCGAGGACGGTTACGAGACCATCATGGTCAACTGCAACCCGGAAACCGTCTCGACCGACTACGACACCTCGGACCGCCTCTATTTCGAGCCGCTGACCCTCGAGGACGTGCTCGAGATCGTCGCCGTCGAAAAGCCGCTCGGCGTCATCGTCCAGTACGGCGGCCAGACCCCGCTCAAGCTGGCGCTGGCGCTGGAAGCCAACGGCGTGCCGATCATCGGCACGACGCCGGAGTCCATCGACATCGCCGAGGACCGCGAGCGCTTCCAGAAGCTGCTGCACGATCTCGGTCTCAAGCAGCCGCCCAACCGCACGGCGCGCACCGAGGAAGAGGCGCTGCGCCTCGCCGCCGAGATCGGCTACCCGCTGGTCGTCCGCCCGTCCTACGTGCTTGGCGGCCGGGCGATGGAAATCGTCCATGAGCGGAAGGACCTCGAGCGCTACATGCGCGAGGCGGTCAAGGTTTCGCACGATTCGCCGGTGCTCCTCGACCGTTTCCTGAACGATGCCTGCGAAGTCGACGTCGATGCCTTGTCCGACGGCGAGCAGGTCATCATCGGCGGCGTCATGGAGCACATCGAACAGGCCGGCGTGCATTCCGGCGATTCGGCCTGCTCGCTGCCGCCGTACTCGCTGTCGCAGGCCGTCCAGGACGAACTGCGCCGCCAGACCAAGCTGATGGCCAAGGCGCTCAACGTCTGCGGCCTGATGAACGTGCAGTTCGCGATCAAGGACAACGACGTCTACGTGCTTGAGGTGAACCCGCGCGCCTCGCGCACGGTGCCCTTCGTTTCCAAGGCCGCCGGACTCCAGCTGGCCAAGATCGCGGCACGCTGCATGGCGGGCCGCAGCCTCAGGGATCAGGGTGTGACGCGGGAAGTGATTCCGCCGTATTTCTCGGTCAAGGAAGCCGTCTTTCCCTTCGTCAAGTTCCCCGGGGTCGACACCATTTTGGGCCCGGAAATGAAGTCGACCGGGGAAGTCATGGGCGTTGGCACGACCTTCGCCGAAGCCTTCGTCAAGTCTCAACTGGCGGCCAGTGTCAAGCTGCCGTCGTCGGGCAGGGTGTTTCTGTCGGTCAAGGACGGTGACAAGCCGAAGGCGGTGGAGATTGCGCGTCATCTGTCTGAAGCCGGATTCCAGCTGGTGGCGACGCGCGGCACGGCGCATGCGCTCGAAGGCGCCGGCCTGCCGGTGCAGCAGGTCAACAAGGTGACCGAAGGCCGCCCGCACGTCGTGGACATGATCAAGAACAACGAGATTTCGCTGATCATCAACACGGTCGAGGAGAAGCGGCTGGCGATCAACGACTCGCGTTCGATCCGGACCTCCGGACTGCAGGCCCGGGTGACGATGTACACGACGATCTGGGGCGCCGAGGCGGCGGCGGAAGGAATCCGCAGTCTTGGCGAACTGGTGGTCTATCCGATCCAGTCGCTGCACGCGCAACTCCACTGAGACCAACCCCGACTGCCGGCCCGCCCTGTCGCGTGCCGGCGGCCGGCCTTTGCTGGAATGAATGATGAGTAAGGTTCCTTTGACTGTTGCCGGCGCCGCGAAGCTGCGTGAGGAGTTGCAGCGGCTGAAGACGATCGAGCGGCCGAAAGTGGTTGCGGCGATTGCCGAAGCGCGTTCGCATGGCGACCTGTCCGAAAATGCCGAATACGATGCCGCCAAGGAACGCCAGGGATTTCTCGAAGGGCGCATCAAGGATCTCGAGGGCAAGCTGGCCAACGCCCAGATCATCGACCCGGCGCTGCTCGATGCCGACGGCCGCTGCGTCTTCGGGGCCACTGTCGACCTCGAGGATCAGGAGTCCGGTGACGCCGTGACCTACCAGATCGTCGGTGAGGACGAGGCCGACATCAAGCAGGGCAAACTTTCCTTCGGGTCGCCGATGGCGCGTGCGCTGATCGGCAAGTACGCCGGCGATGTCGCCCAGGTTCAGGCCCCCGGCGGGATTCGCGAATTCGAGATCATCGACGTCCGCTACCAGTGATCCGCCTTGCGCAGACTGTCCGAAGCCCTCTATTTCGTGACGATCACCCTGTGGGTGGGCGGGATGTGGGCGATCGGCTACATGGTCGCGCCGGTTCTCTTTGCGGGTCTGGGCGACCGCCAGCTTGCGGGAACGGTGGCCGGGAAGCTGTTCGCGCTGATCGGCTGGGTCGGCCTCGGCAGCGCCGCTTACCTGCTCCTATTCCTGGTTGCCCGCTTCCGCGGGCAGGCATTCCGGCGTGCCGTCTTCTGGCTGGTGCTGCTGATGGCGCTCTCTGCTGCCGCCAGCCAGTTCGGCTTACAGCCGCTGATGGCCCAGCTCAAGGCCGATGCCTTGCCGCGCGAGGTGATGGAAAGCGTGTTGCGCGACCGCTTCGCCGCCTGGCACGGGATTTCCAGCATCCTCTATCTGGTGCAAAGCCTGCTGGGCTTGTGGCTGGTGGTCTGGGCCAGCCGCGGGCTGAGATGATCAGACCTGAAAGTTGCGCTTGCTCTTGCGCGGAGCCGAGGCAGGGCGGCGGGATTTCGTGTCTTTCGCCGCGTCGACCGCGACAGCCTTGATCGGGGCGGGGCGGTGGATGACCAGCAGCTTGCCGATGTGCTGAACGGCGGTGGCGCCCAGTTCGCAACATATTTTCTCAAGGTAGGCGAGACGGTCTTCGCGGCGGTCGCCATAGACGCGGATCTTGATCAGTTCGTGAGCATTCAGATTGACGTCGATTTCCTTGAGGATGGCCGGGCTCAGTCCTTTTTCGGCAATCGAAACGACGGGACTCAGGTTGTGGGCGCGGGCGCGCATTTCGCGGAGCGCGGCGGACGACAATTGCGGCATGGCAAACCTTTCAAAAGGGGCATTTTAGCGAATGGCTAGAACCAGGACCAGCAAAGCTTGGATGCGCGAGCATGTCAATGACCCCTATGTCCAGCTCGCGAGGAAGGAGGGCTGGCGCTCGCGCGCCGCCTTCAAGCTGATGGAAATCGACGACAGGGACAATCTGTTGCGGCCCGGCGAAGTCGTCGTCGACCTCGGCGCAACCCCCGGCGGCTGGTCGCAGGTGGCCGCCAGGCGGGTCGGCGCCGGTGGTCTCGTGCTTGCCCTCGATCTGCTCGAAATGGAGCCGATCCACGGGGTGGACTTCATTCACGGCGATTTCCGCGAGGACGAAATTCTTGCGCGACTGGAAGAAAAGCTGGCCGGCCGTCCGGTTGGACTTGTAATGTCCGACATGGCACCCAATATGTCGGGTGTGCCGCTCGTCGATCAGGCGCGCATCATGCACCTCGCCGAACTTGGCCTGGATTTTTGCAGGGCGCATCTGAAACCGGAAGGCGCCTTCCTGGTCAAAGTCTTTCAGGGAACCGATTACGAGGCATTTCTCCGTTCGATGCGCGAGGTCTTCAGAAAGGTTGTGGTGCGCAAGCCGGATGCGTCGCGCGACAGGAGTGCCGAGCTTTATCTGCTCGGCAGTGTGCTGCGCTGAGAGTTGTGTATAGAATGGCGTCTTTGTCGCTCGACGCTGTCAAAGGAGAGCAAGCTTGAACAACATGTTCAAAAATCTGGCAATCTGGATGGTTATCGGCCTCGTGCTGATGACGGTCTTCAATCAATTCAGTACCCGCCAGGTCGCGCAGAATTCGATCGAATACTCGCAGTTCCTCGATGAAGTGAAACAGGGCCACATCACCAAGGTGCTCATTGAAGGCCGCACGCTGAAGGGCACGACCACCGAAGGCAAGCGCATCACTTCCTACGCGCCGCCCGATCTCTGGATGGTTTCCGACCTGTTGAAGAACGGCGTCAAGATCGAGGCCAAGCCGGAAGAGGAGCCGTCCTTCCTGATGAACATCTTTGTCAGCTGGTTCCCGATGCTGCTGCTGATCGGCGTCTGGGTCTTCTTCATGCGCCAGATGCAGGGCGGCGGCAAGGGCGGGGCGTTCTCGTTCGGCAAGTCGCGCGCGCGGATGACCGACGAGGCCCAGAATACGGTGACCTTCGCCGATGTCGCCGGCTGCGACGAGGCCAAGGAGGAGGTGCAGGAACTGGTTGATTTCCTGCGCGATCCCTCCAAGTTCCAGAAGCTCGGCGGTCACGTTCCCAAGGGCGTGCTGATGGTCGGCAACCCGGGTACCGGCAAAACCCTGCTTGCCAGGGCCATCGCCGGCGAGGCCAAGGTGCCGTTCTTCTCGATTTCCGGTTCCGACTTCGTCGAGATGTTCGTCGGCGTCGGCGCCGCGCGCGTCCGCGACATGTTCGAGAACGCCAAGAAGCATGCGCCGTGCATCATCTTCATCGACGAAATCGATGCGGTCGGCCGCCATCGCGGCGCCGGGCTCGGCGGCGGCAACGATGAACGCGAGCAGACGCTGAACCAGATGCTCGTCGAGATGGATGGCTTCGAAGGCCACGCCAGCATCATCGTGATCGCCGCGACCAACCGTCCGGACATCCTCGACCCGGCGTTGCTGCGTCCGGGCCGTTTCGACCGCCAGGTCGTCGTGCCGTTGCCCGACATCCGCGGCCGCGAGGAAATCCTCAAGGTGCATATGCGCAAGGTGCCGATCGCCGGCGACGTCAGGGCGGACATCATCGCCCGCGGCACGCCCGGTTTCTCCGGAGCCGATCTCGCCAACCTGGTCAATGAATCCGCGCTGTTCGCGGCGCGCGGGAACAAGCGCCTGGTCGACATGGAGGATTTCGAGAAGGCCAAGGACAAGATCATGATGGGCGCCGAGCGCCGCAGCATGGTCATGTCCGAGGAAGAGAAGCGCAATACGGCCTACCATGAATCCGGACACGCCGTCATCGCCAAGCTGATGCCGAAGTCCGACCCGGTGCACAAGGTCACGATCATTCCGCGTGGCCGCGCCCTCGGGCTGACGATGCAGTTGCCGGAGGAGGATCGCTATTCCTATGACCGGCAATACCTGATGAGCCGCATCGCCGTGCTCTTCGGCGGGCGCATTGCCGAAGAGCTGTTCATGAACCAGATGACGACCGGCGCCTCCAACGACTTCGAGCGGGCCACCGCGATGGCGCGCGACATGGTCACGCGCTACGGCATGTCCGATCTCGGGGTCATGGTCTACGGCGAGAACGAGGGCGAGGTCTTCCTTGGCCGCTCGGTCACGCAGCACAAGAACGTTTCCGAGGCGACGATGCAGAAGGTCGACGCCGAGATCCGCCGCATCGTCGACGAGCAGTACGCGCTCGCCCGCAAGCTGCTGGAAGAGAATCGCGACAAGGTTGAAGCGATGGCGCACGCTCTCCTCGAATGGGAAACCATCGATTCCGAGCAGATCGAAGACATCATGGCCGGCAAGCCGCCGCGTCAGCCGAAGCCTTCCCAGAGCGCTTCGCGTCCGTCCGCGCCAAGCGATTCGCCGGGCGCCGAGCCGAGCGCGCCGGCGACCGCCTGATCGGCGCGGTACATAGCCAAGCCGGGAGTCGGTTCCCGGCTTTTCATTTCTGCCATGCCTGAACTTCACTGCGGCGGTTTCCGGCTACCTCTCGATCGCCCGCTGATCATGGGCATCGTCAATCTCACGCCGGACTCGTTCTCGGGCGACGGCATGGGATCGGACGTCGACCGTGCCATCCGTCATGCCCGTCACCAGCTTGATTCAGGCGCGGACATTCTCGACGTCGGCGCCGAGTCGTCGCGGCCCGGCGCCATTCCGACGCCTCAAGACGAGGAGTTGCGGCGACTGCTTCCGGTCCTTCGGGAGATGGTCGGCTGGGGCGTGCCGGTTTCCGTAGACACCTACAAGCCGGCGGTCATGCGTGCCGCGCTCGCCGCGGGAGCCTCGATGATCAATGACATCGGCGCTCTCAGGCACCCCGACGCGCAGGCTGCGGTCGCGGCCAGCGATTGCGCCGTATGCTTGATGCACATGCAGGGGGAACCGGGAACGATGCAGAACGCGCCGGCATACGGCGACGTGGTCAGGGAGGTTCGCGAGTTTCTGGCGGCGCGTGTCGCCGCCGCTCGCGCGGCCGGGATCGACGATTGCCGTCTGGTTCTCGATCCGGGGTTCGGTTTCGGCAAGAGCCTGCAACACAATCTCGCGCTTTTCCGGGCGTTGACCGCAACAGGCGTCGACGACCTGCCGATGCTGGTCGGGGTCTCGCGGAAATCGATGCTGGGCGCCATTACCGGCCGGCCGGTCGAGCAGCGGGTGGCGGCCAGCATAGCCGCGGCGACCCTGGCGGCGCTGAAAGGTGCGAAAATATTGCGCGTGCATGATGTTGCGGAAACCAGCGACGCGCTGGCAGTTCTGGCGGCAATCGAAAAGGGAGATCGGCAATGAGCAGGAAATACTTTGGCACCGATGGGGTGCGTGGTCATGTCGGACAAGCGCCGATCACGCCTGATTTCGTGATGCGACTCGGGTACGCGACGGGCAAGGTGCTCATCGAACGCACCACGACGCTGGAGGGTGACCGCCCTGCGGTCCTCATCGGCAAGGACACCCGGCTTTCCGGGTACATGCTTGAAGCCGCGCTGGAGGCCGGATTCTCGGCAGCCGGTGTCGATGTCTCTCTGGTCGGGCCGATACCGACCCCGGCAGTCGCCTATCTGACCCGGGCGCTGCGTCTGCAGGCGGGCGCCGTCATTTCCGCCTCACACAACCCGTATTACGACAATGGCATCAAGTTCTTCTCGGCGCAGGGCACCAAGTTGCCGGACGATGTCGAACACGCCATCGAAGAGGTCATCGATCAGCCGATGGCTTGCGTGGCGGCCGCCGACCTCGGGCGGGCGAAGCGGATCGGCGATGCGCGCGGCCGTTACATCGAATTCTGCAAGAGCACGTTTCCCAACGATCTCGACCTGCGCGGCCTGAGGATCGTCGTCGATTGTGCGCACGGCGCGGCGTACCACACGGCACCAGACGTTTTCCATGAACTCGGGGCCGATGTGGTTGCGATCGGAGCACAGCCCAACGGTCTGAACATCAACGACGGATTCGGGGCGACGGCGCCACGAGCCTTGTGCGAGGCCGTCCTTGCCGAAGGCGCTGACCTCGGCATCGCTCTCGACGGCGATGCCGATCGCCTGCAGATGGTCGACGCGAGGGGAAAGCTCTACGATGGCGATCAACTGCTCTACGCGATTGTCCGGAATCGGGCGAAGCACGGGCAGGTCAGGGGTGTCGCCGGAACGCTGATGACCAATCTGGCGCTCGAGCATGCCCTGGACAGGCTGGACATTCCGTTCGCGCGGGCGGCCGTGGGTGACCGCTACGTCCTCGAGATGCTGCAGGACAGAGGCTGGATCTACGGCGGAGAAAACTCGGGGCATATCATCGCCCTCGATCGCCACACCACCGGGGATGGTACGGTCGCTGCCCTGCAGGTGCTGGCGGCATTGAGGGAGTCTGACGGCGACCTGGCCAGCTTGCTGGGAGATCTGGAACTCTATCCGCAGAAGCTGATCAACGTGCCGATGGTCAGGGGCTTTCCCTGGCAGGACGACGATTCGATTCACGGGGCGCGGGCGGACATCGAGAAGCGCCTGTCCGGCAGGGGTCGCGTCCTGTTGCGCGCTTCCGGCACAGAGCCCTTGCTGCGAGTCATGGTGGAAGGCGAGGACGCCACAGAGGTCCATGAAGCGGCCGAGGAACTTGCCAGGGTGGTGCGTGAGGCCGGGCAATGAGGCGGCAGGGTCCAGCGTTTCTTGACCCGTGGACTGCCTGCCGGCTATAATTTCAGGTTTATTAACCCATCGGAACCACCCGCAGACGCGCAAGAAGCTGCGGAGTGCCGCCGAGCAGTTGGCTCCGACTGAAATCGATGGTGGCCGGATTGGCGGGGCGGCACTGGGTGCCGGGGACTTTCTTGCGATTTGCCTGGCGGCAAACTGATAGGCGGAAACATGAACTGGGTATTTTCTCTTCTTCTGACGGTCCACATTCTGGTGGCGCTGGCGATCATCGGCCTCGTGCTGATGCAGCATGGCAAGGGGGCGGACATGGGGGCTGCGTTCGGTAGCGGTGCCTCCGGCAGCCTGTTCGGGGCGACGGGTTCAGCCAACTTTCTCAGCCGGACGACTGGCGTTCTGGCTGCCGTGTTTTTCGTGACCAGCCTGAGTCTGGCCTATGTTGCCTCGGTGAAGCCAAAAACGGCTGGCAGTGTGATGCAGGAAACGGTACAATCGCAAGCGGTTTCACAGCCTGCAGCCATGGGTGGTGAGCCGCCTGCGGCGCCTGCGGAGGCTGGTTCCAAGGCAAAAGATATTCCGAAGTGACGAAGGGTGGATTCCTCGGCATGGGCTCTCGCCGGGGTGGCCAAAAAGCAGTGCCGACGTGGTGGAATTGGTAGACACGCTATCTTGAGGGGGTAGTGGCGCGAGCTGTGCGAGTTCGAGTCTCGCCGTCGGCACCAAAATGGGGGCAGTGGCTGAAAGGCGCGCTGTTTCGTACAAGAAACTGAATACTGGCGGCGGATGATGGAAAACTACTTTCCTATCCTGATGTTCGTTCTGGTGGGGATCGCGGTCGGCGTCTTGCCGGTGGCGATGGGATTCATGCTTGCCCCCAGCCGTCCGGACCCCGAGAAGCTCTCTCCCTACGAATGCGGCTTCGAAGCCTTCGAGGACGCGCGCATGAAGTTCGATGTGCGCTATTACCTGATTGCACTCCTTTTCATCCTCTTCGATCTGGAAATCGCGTTCCTGTTTCCGTGGGCAACGGTTTTCAAGGATATCGTTGCGGCGGAATCGATAAGGTTCTTCGGCTTTGTCGAGATGCTGGTCTTCGTCGCCGTCCTGGTCATCGGCTATGTCTATGCCTGGGCCAAGGGCGCGCTTGAATGGGAGTAGGGCTCGATCATGGGTATTGAAGGCGTCCTCCAGGAAGGCTTTGTCACGACGACGGCCGACAAGCTGATCAATTACATGCGGACCGGGTCGATGTGGCCGATGACCTTCGGTCTGGCCTGCTGTGCGATCGAGATGATCCATGCCGGCTGCTCGCGCTATGACCTCGACCGTTTCGGCATTGTCTTCCGCGGCAGTCCGCGGCAGTCGGATGTGATGATCGTTGCCGGCACCCTGACCAACAAGATGGCGCCGGCCCTGCGCAAGGTCTACGACCAGATGTCGGAGCCGCGCTGGGTGATCTCCATGGGATCGTGCGCCAACGGCGGTGGCTACTATCACTACTCGTATTCGGTGGTGCGCGGTTGTGATCGCATCGTGCCCGTGGACATTTATGTTCCCGGCTGCCCGCCGACGGCCGAGGCGCTGCTCTACGGCTTGATCCAGCTGCAGAACAAGATTCGTCGTACCAACACCATTGCTCGTTAATTGCCGAGGCTGATTTGCCATGTCCGCCAAGCTGGAAACGCTTAGCCAGAACCTTCAGGAGCACTTCGGGGACAAGCTGAAGACGCTCAAGCTTGCCCTCGGCGAGTTGACCATCGAAGTGGCTGCCGCCGACTATCTCGCCGTGATGACGTCCCTGCGTGACGAACCCGACCTCGGCTTCGAAGAACTGATCGATCTCTGCGGGGTCGACTATTCGACTTACGGGGGTGGCGGGTGGTCCGGTCGCCGCTTTGCTGCGGTCTCGCACCTGCTGTCGGTCGCGCACAACTGGCGTGTGCGTGTCCGGGTCTTCGCCGAAGACGACGAGTTTCCCGCGATAGATTCGGTAACCGGGGTGTGGAAGAGCGTGAACTGGTTCGAGCGCGAGGCGTTCGACCTCTATGGCATCGCCTTCGTCGGCCACGACGATCTGCGCCGGATCCTTACCGATTACGGCTTCATCGGGCATCCGTTCCGCAAGGACTTTCCGATCTCGGGGCATGTCGAAATGCGCTATGACCCGGATCAGGGCCGGGTCATCTACCAGCCGGTGACGATCGAGCCTCGAGAGAACACCCCGCGCATCGTGCGCGAAGATAGCTACGGGGATCCGGCACATGGCTGATATCCGCAATTTCACGCTCAACTTCGGTCCGCAGCACCCGGCTGCGCATGGTGTGTTGCGCCTGGTTCTCGAACTGGATGGCGAAGTGGTGCAGCGTGCCGACCCGCACATCGGCCTCCTGCACCGGGCCACCGAGAAGCTGGCCGAGACGCGCACTTGGGTTCAGTCGGTCCCCTACATGGATCGCCTGGATTATGTGTCGACGATGAGCAACGAGCATGCGTATTGTCTGGCGACCGAAAAGCTGCTCGGCATCGAGGTTCCCGAGCGCGGCAAGTACATTCGCACCATGTTCGATGAGGTGACCCGGCTCCTCAATCACCTGCTCTGGGTCGGCTGTCACGCGCTCGATGTCGGTGCCATGACCATGGCCCTCTACACCTTCCGCGAGCGCGAAGACCTCATGGACGTTTTCGAGGCCGTGTCCGGCGCCCGCCTGCATGCGGCCTATTATCGTCCAGGAGGCGTTTACCGCGATCTTCCGGACCGCATGCCGCAGTACGAGGAGTCGACCTGGACCAGCGCCAAGAAGGCCGCTGAACTCAATGAAAACCGCAGCGGTTCGTTGCTCGATTTTCTCGAGGATTTCACCCATCGTTTTCCGACTTACCATAGCGAATACCACACGCTGCTGACTGATAACCGGATCTGGAAGCAGCGACTGGTCAACGTTGGTGTCGTCTCTCCCGAACGAGCCCTGCAGATGGGTTTCACCGGCGCGATGCTGCGCGGTTCCGGAATCGCCTGGGACTTGCGCAAGAAGCAGCCGTACGCCGCTTACGACAAGGTCGATTTCGACATACCGGTTGGCGTCAATGGCGACAGCTATGACCGCTATCTGGTGCGCATGGAAGAGATGTTGCAGTCCAACCGCATCATCAGGCAGTGCATCGACTGGTTGCGCAAGAATCCCGGGCCGGTGATCACCGACAACCACAAGGTGGCGCCGCCGCCCCGCGAGGGCATGAAGTCGAACATGGAAGAACTGATTCACCATTTCAAGCTATTCACCGAAGGGATCCATGTTCCAGCGGGCGAGGCTTATGCCGCGATCGAGCACCCGAAGGGCGAGTTCGGGATCTATTTCATTTCCGACGGGGCCAACAAGCCGTATCGCATGAAGATCCGCGCGCCGGGTTATGTTCATCTGCAGGGGATGGATGAAATGGCCCGCGGGCACATGATTGCCGACGTCGTTACGATTATCGGTTCCCAGGATATTGTTTTTGGCGAGATCGACCGCTGATGTTTGCCGCTGAAACCCTCAAGAAATTCGACCGCGAGATTGCCAAGTATCCCGCCGACCAGAAACAGTCGGCAGTGATGGCCTGTCTCGCGCATGCCCAGGAGGAAAAGGGCTGGTTGCCTCCCGAAGCCATCGAGGCGGTGGCTGCGTATCTCGGCATGCCGCCGATCGCAGCGTATGAAGTTGCCACCTTCTACAACATGTATGACCTCAAGCCGGTCGGCAAGTACAAGATAACGGTCTGCACCAACCTGCCCTGCGCGCTCTCCGGCGGTTATCACGCCGGGAAGTACGTGCAGCAGAAGCTGGGCATCGGCTACGGGGAAACCACCGCCGACGGCAAGTTCACCCTGAAAGAGGGTGAATGCATGGGTGCCTGCGGCGATGCGCCGGTGATGATCGTCAATAACCGCAGCATGTGCAGCCACATGCATCCGGAGCAGATCGACAAGCTGCTGGAGGAGTGCAAATAATGGCCATGCTCGGTTCGATCAACGGTGTCCTGATGGAAGGTCTTGACGGCGACAGAACCTGGCGCCTCAAGGATTATGTCGCCCGTGGCGGCTACGCGCAACTGCGGCGCATCCTGGAAAGCGGGATGTCCCAGGAGGAAGTGATCAGCGAGGTCAAGAAGTCCGTCCTCCGCGGGCGCGGCGGTGCCGGCTTCCCGACCGGTCTGAAGTGGTCTTTCATGCCGCGCTCCTTCCCGGGCGACAAGTACGTCGTCTGCAATACCGATGAAGGCGAACCTGGCACCTTCAAGGACCGTGACATCATGCGCTTCAATCCGCATTCGGTCATCGAGGGCATGGCGATCGCCGGCTACGCCATGGGTGCCAACCGCGGCTACAACTACGTGCATGGTGAAATCTGGGAGCTCTACGAGCGTTTCGAGGAGGCGCTCGACGAAGCGCGTGCCGCCGGCCTGATCGGGCAGAACATTCTCGGTTCGGGCTTCAATTTCGAACTGTTCGCCCACCATGGCTACGGTGCCTACATCTGCGGCGAGGAAACCGCGTTGCTCGAGTCGATCGAAGGCAAGAAAGGCCAGCCGCGCTTCAAGCCGCCGTTCCCGGCCTCGTTCGGCCTCTACGGCAAGCCGACGACGATCAACAATACCGAAACCTTCGCGTCAATCCCGTTCATTCTGAAGATGGGCGGCGAGGAGTTTCTCAATCTGGGCAAGCCCAACAACGGCGGTACCAAGCTCTTCTCGGTCTCGGGCCATGTCAATCGCCCGGGCAACTATGAAATCCCTCTGGGTACGCCGTTTTCCACCCTGCTCGAGATGTGCGGCGGGGTGCGTGGCGGGCGTAAACTCAAGGCGGTCATCCCCGGCGGATCGTCTGCTCCCGTGGTTCCCGGTGCGGTGATGATGGAAACCACGATGGACTATGACTCGATCAGCAAGGCTGGCTCGATGCTCGGCTCCGGGGCGGTCATCGTCATGGATGAAACGGTATGCATGGTCAAGGCGCTGGAACGCCTCTCCTTCTTCTACTACGAGGAATCGTGTGGCCAGTGCACGCCGTGCCGCGAGGGCACGGCCTGGATGTACAAGGTCGTGCATCGGATCGAAAACGGTCAGGGAAGACCCGAGGATCTGGATCTGCTGAACAGCGTGCTGGGCAACATCATGGGGCGCACCATCTGTGCCCTCGGTGATGCGGCGGCGCTGCCGGTGCAGAGCTTCCTCAAGCATTTCGGCAGCGAATTCGAGTACCACATCGAACACAAGACCTGTCTGGTCCCCAAGGATGTGCAGTGGGCGGGCAGTGGTTTCCACAAGGTTCATGCCTGAACGGAAACCCTTCCAGGCGATAGATACGAAAGAACTGGCTACAAGGTAGCGACATGCTAGAAATCGAAATCGACGGCAAGAAGGCGCAAGTGCCCGATGGCAGCACGGTGATGGACGCCGCGCAGCAGGTCGGGGTTTACATTCCGCACTTCTGCTACCACAAGAAACTTTCGATTGCCGCCAACTGCCGCATGTGTCTCGTGCAGGTGGAAAAGGCGCCAAAGCCGTTGCCCGCCTGCGCGACGCCGGTGACCAATGGCATGAAGGTCTTTACCCACTCCGACCTCGCGATCAAGGCGCAAAAGGGGGTGATGGAATTCCTGCTGATCAATCACCCGCTGGATTGTCCGATCTGCGACCAGGGCGGCGAGTGCCAGTTGCAGGATATGTCGGTCGGCTATGGGCCGATGAAGAGCCGTTATACCGAAGAGAAGCACGTCGTCTTCCACAAGAATGTCGGTCCGCTGATCTCCATGGAGGAAATGAGCCGCTGCATTCACTGCACCCGTTGTGTCCGCTTCGGGCAGGAAATCGCCGGCATCATGGAACTCGGCATGGCCAACCGCAACATGCATTCCGAGATCATCACTTTCCTCGGTCGCACGGTCGACTCGGAATTGTCGGGCAACATGATCGACCTGTGCCCGGTCGGCGCTCTGACCTCCAAACCCTTCCGTTACACCGCGCGCTCCTGGGAATTGCAGCGCCGCAGGTCGGTGAGTCCGCATGATTCGGTGGGCGCCAATCTGGTCGTTCAGGTCAAGCACGACACTGTGATGCGTGTCCTGCCGCGCGAGAACGAGGCGGTCAATGAATGCTGGATCTCCGACAAGGAGCGCTTCTCCTATCAGGCGCTGAACTCCGACGAGCGTCTGACGAAGCCGATGGTCAAGCAGGGTGGTCAGTGGCGCGAGGTCGACTGGAATGTCGCGCTGGACTATGTCGCGCATGGCCTCAGGGATGTCGCCCGCGAGCATGGCGGCGATGCACTGGCGGCCTTGGCTGCTCCGAGTTCGACCCTCGAAGAGATGTTCCTCCTGGGCAAGATCATGAAAGGCCTGGGCAGTGGCAACATGGATTTCCGTCTGCGGCAGAGCGATTTCGCCAGCGACTCCAAGCGTGCTGGCATTCCCTGGCTGGGACTTCGCCTCGCTGGGATTGCGGATCTCGACGCGGCGCTCGTCGTCGGATCCTTCCTGCGCAAGGATCATCCGCTGATCGCCCAGCGCTTGCGCCAGGCGGCAAAGAAATATACCAAGGTCAGCCTGCTGTCGGTGACGGCCGATGACCAGTTGATCGACCTGCATGAAAGCCTTGCAGTGGCGCCATCGCAGTTGGCCCGCGCGCTGGCGGCGATCGTCAAGGCAGCGGCAGGACTGAAGGGCGCCGCCGTTCCGGCCGGTCTCGAAGGCGTCAGCCCCGACGAGGCCAGCAAGAAGATCGCCGGGAGTCTGGTCGATGGCGAGAAGAGCGCGATCTTCCTTGGCAACGTCGTTACCCAGTCGGATGACGCGACGCAACTGCATGCACTGGCTCTTGAACTTGGCAAACTGACTGGTGCCACGGTCGGCTTCCTCGGCGAAGCGGCCAATGTGGTGGGGGGGCATGTCGCCGGAGCCCTGCCTTCGGGCGACAACGCCAGCCAGATGTTCCTTCAGCCGCGCAAGGCCTACGTGCTCATGGGCATCGAGCCGGAACTCGATTGTGGTAACCCGCAAGTTGCGGTGGCCGCCCTGAAGCAGGCCAGCCTGGTGGTCTGCATGTCCGCTTTCAAACACGCGCCGGCTCTCGAATACGCCGATGTGATGCTGCCGATCGCACCGTTCACCGAAACCGCCGGCACCTTCGTTAACATTGAAGGGCGCGTTCAGGGCTTCAACGGTGTGGTCAAGGCACGTGGCGACTCGCGTCCGGCATGGAAGGTGCTGCGTGTGCTCGGCAACGTGCTGAACCTCGACGGTTTTTCCTACGAGTCGAGTGAAGCAGTGCGTGACGAAGTGCTTGGCAATGGCGGCGAATTCGTCTCCGGTCTGGATAACGGCCTGAAGGGCGTTTCCGTCTCCCTGCCGGTGGCAGGAAGCCAGTTGCAGCGGATAGCCGATGTGCCGATCAATTTCGCCGATCCCCTGGTGCGGCGGGCGCCGGCCTTGCAGCAGACGGCCGACTCGATAGCGCCGGTGGCGCGAATCAATACCCGGACGCTCGCCCAGATCGGTGTTGCCGCCGATGACAAGGTGCGGGTGAAGCAAGGGCAAGGCGAGGCCGTGCTGGTGGCCAGGGCCGACAACAACGTGCCGGTTGGTTGCATCCGCGTCGCTGCGGCGCATGCCAGTACGGCTGCGCTGGGCGGGATGTTCGGCCCGATCTCCGTGGAGCGTGCATAAATGGACGCACTGATGAACTTCGGACAAGGGATTTTCGGCGGCATCTGGCCCGCCGTGTGGACCCTTCTCAAAATCGTCCTGATCGTCGCGCCGCTGATGCTGGCCGTGGCCTACCTGACCTATTTCGAGCGCAAGGTCATCGGCTACATGCAGGTGCGCATCGGACCCAACCGGGTCGGTCCGCTGGGCCTGATCCAGCCGATTGCCGACGGTCTCAAGCTGTTGCTCAAGGAAATCATCCTGCCCACCGGGGCCAACAAGGGAATCTTCCTGGTCGCTCCGATGCTGGCCATTGCGCCGGCGCTCGCGGTCTGGGCGGTCGTGCCATTCACCGATTCGCTGGTTCTCGCCAATATCGACGCCAGCCTCCTCTACATCATGGCCATTGGATCGATGGGGGTCTACGGCATCATCCTCTCGGGCTGGGCTTCGAATTCCAAGTACGCCTTCCTCGGGGCCATGCGCGCGACCGCGCAAATGGTGTCCTACGAAATCGCGATGGGCTTCTCGCTGATCTGTGTCCTGATGGTTTCGAACAGCCTCAACCTGGTCGACATCGTCAACGCGCAGGATCATGGGCGCTTTGCCGGATCGGGTCTTGGGCTGATGTCATGGAACTGGTTGCCGCTGTTCCCGATGTTCATCGTCTACCTGATATCGGGTGTCGCCGAAACCAATCGCGCGCCGTTCGACGTGGCTGAAGGGGAATCTGAGATCGTTGCCGGCTTCCATGTCGAGTATTCCGGCATGGCGTTCGCGCTGTTCTTCCTTGCCGAATACGCGAACATGATCCTGATTTCCGCGCTGACGTCGATCCTGTTCCTTGGCGGCTGGCTGTCGCCGGTCGGCTTCCTGCCTGACGGCATTATCTGGCTGTTCGCCAAGATGTCGGCGGTCCTTTTCCTGTTCCTCTGGTTCCGCGCGACCTTCCCGCGTTACCGTTTCGACCAGTTGATGCGACTGGGTTGGAAGGTATTCCTGCCCGTCTGTCTGGTCTGGCTTGTGGTGGTCGGGCTCTGGATGATGTCCCCGCTGAATATCTGGAAGTGAGGAGAAATTGATGGGTTCGATGAAGGAAGTCTTCAACAGCCTGTTCCTCAAGGAGTTGCTGAAGGGGTTGTCGGTAACCGGCAAGTACTTCTTTGCGCGCAAGATCACGGTCCAATACCCTGAGGAAAAGACTCCCCAGAGCGCGCGCTTCCGCGGGTTGCATGCCTTGCGTCGCTATCCGAACGGCGAGGAGCGCTGTATCGCCTGCAAGCTTTGCGAAGCAATCTGTCCGGCGATGGCCATCATCATCGAGGCCGAGCCGCGTGACGACGGTTCGCGGCGCACCACCCGCTACGACATCGATCTCACCAAGTGCATTTTCTGCGGCTTCTGCGAGGAGGCCTGTCCGGTCGATGCGATCGTCGAAACCCGCATCTACGAATATCACGGCGAACGCCGGGGCGACCTCTACTACACCAAGCCGATGCTGCTGGCCAACGGTGACCGCTACGAGGCGCAGATCGCCAAGGATCGCCAACAAGATGCACCTTACCGATAACAGGTACTAGAGATGGATTTTCAGACCCTGGTTTTCTTCTTCCTGTCGGCAATCCTCATTTTCGCCAGTCTGCGTGTCATTACCTCGCGCAATCCGGTGCACGCCGCGTTGCACCTGATCCTGGCCTTCTTCACTTGCGGCGGCATCTGGGCGCTGCTGCAGGCCGAATTTCTGGCGATTGCGATCATTCTGGTCTATGTCGGCGCGGTCATGGTCCTGTTCCTCTTCGTCGTGATGATGCTCGACATCAACCTTGACCGGATCCGCGAAGGGTTCTGGAGCTACCTTCCGCTCGGGGCCGTACTCGGCATTCTGATGGTCATGGAAATGGGCCTGGTTCTCGGCAGCAAGTATTTTCAGGTACCGGCGGCGCAGGCCATGGTGCCGGCCGGGGTTTCCAATACCAAGGCCATCGGCGCCCTGATGTTCACCGATTTCGTTTATCCCTTCGAGCTCGCGTCACTGGTGTTGCTCGTCGGCATGATCGCGGCAATCGTCCTGACCTACCGCGGTCCGAAACAGTCCAAATACACCAATCCGAATCAACAGGTCTTCGTCAAGGCGAAGGATCGCGTCCGCATATTGCAGATGCCTGTGGAAAAGGACTGAAACAGGATCGCCAATGCTTACTCTATCCCTCTCGCATTTCCTGGTTCTCGGCGCGATTCTCTTTGCGATCAGCGTTGTCGGCATCTTCCTCAACCGGAAGAACCTGATCGTCCTGCTGATGGCCATCGAACTGATGCTGCTTGCGGTCAACATGAATTTCGTGGCCTTTTCGCATTATCTGGGCGACCTGTCCGGGCAGATTTTCGTCTTCTTCATTCTGACCGTGGCCGCCGCCGAATCGGCGATCGGCCTGGCGATCCTGATCGTGCTGTTCCGCAACCTGAAGAGCATCCACGTGGATGACCTGGGGAGCCTGAAGGGTTAAACATGGAAATGCAAAAGCTTTATCTCCTGGTTCCCCTGGCGCCTCTCCTCGGCGCCGTGATCGCCGGTCTCTTCTGCCGCGTCATACCGCGCTGGCTGGCGCATACCGTGACCATCGCCGGGGTTGCGGTCGCCTTCGTCGCGTCGGTGATCATCTTCAGGGATGTTCAGGCCGGTCACCCCTTCAACGGCCCCGTTTACACCTGGTTGACCAGCGGCGACTACCGGTTCGAGGTGGGCTTCCTGATCGACTCGCTGACGACGACGATGATGCTGGTCGTCACCTTCGTTTCCCTGATGGTGCACATCTACACCATCGGCTACATGCACGACGACCCCGGCTATAACCGTTTCTTCAGCTATATCTCGCTGTTCACGTTCTCGATGCTGATGCTCGTCATGAGCAACAACTTCATGCAGCTCTTCTTCGGCTGGGAGGCAGTCGGTCTCGTCTCCTACCTGCTGATCGGCTTCTGGTACACGCGCCCAACGGCGATTTTCGCCAACATGAAGGCCTTCCTGGTCAACCGCGTCGGTGATTTCGGCTTCATCCTCGGCATCGGACTGATTCTCGCCCACTTCGGTAGCCTGGACTACGCCACGGTCTTCAAGACGGCGCCGGAGTTCGCCAACACGACGATCTCGCTGTTTGCCAGTGGACCATGGGCGGCAGTTTCGCTGATGACGGCCATCTGTATCTGCCTGTTCATCGGCGCCATGGGCAAGTCGGCGCAGGTCCCGCTCCATGTCTGGCTGCCCGACTCGATGGAAGGCCCGACCCCGATCTCGGCGCTGATCCATGCCGCGACGATGGTCACCGCCGGCATCTTCATGGTTGCCCGGATGTCCCCATTATTCGAGCTGTCGACCACCGCCCTGTCCTTCGTCATCGTCATCGGTGCCATCACGGCGCTGTTCATGGGCTTCCTCGGCATCATCCAGAACGACATCAAGCGCGTTGTCGCCTATTCGACGCTGTCGCAGCTCGGCTACATGACCGTCGCGCTCGGCGCCTCGGCCTATTCCGTGGCGATCTTCCACCTGATGACGCACGCCTTCTTCAAGGCGCTGCTCTTCCTCGCCGCCGGCTCGGTGATCATCGGCATGCATCACGACCAGGACATCCGCAACATGGGCGGCCTGCGCAAGTACATGCCGATCACCTGGATCACCTCGCTGATCGGCTCGCTGGCGCTGATCGGCACGCCCTTCCTGTCGGGGTTCTACTCGAAGGATTCGATCATCGAAGCCGTTGCCCTGTCGCACATCCCGGGTGCCGGCTTCGCCTATTTCGCGGTGCTGGCCGGCGTCTTCGTCACCGCCTTCTATTCCTTCCGCATGTACTTCCTCGTGTTTCACGGCGAGGAGCGCTTCGGCAAGGCGGACGATACCCATCACCACGAGCATCAAGGCGACCATGATGACGAGGAGGTCGCCCACGACCATCATCATGGCCTGGCGCCCGGTCAGAAGCCGCACGAGACGCCATGGGTGGTGACCCTGCCGCTGGTGCTGCTGGCCATTCCATCACTGGTGATCGGCTACATCGCCGTCGGGCCGATGGTCTTCGGCGACTTCTTCAAGATGGTGATCCCCGGCACCGGCAGCATTCCGGTGATTTTCGTCGATGCTTCGACGCATCCGGCGATGGCCCACTTTGCCGAGCATTTTCACGGCGCCGCCGCAATGGGTATTCATGCGCTGACCTCGCTCCCCTTCGTCCTGGCGCTTGCCGGTGTCGTGCTGTCCTGGTTCTTCTACATGAAGCGTCCCGACATTCCGGCGGCGATCCAGCGGCGCTTCTCGGCGATCTACACGCTGCTCGACAACAAGTACTACTTCGACAAGTTCAACGAAGCGGTCTTCGGTGGCGGAGCGCGTCTGCTCGGCAAGGCCTTCTGGCGCGGCGGTGACGTCGCCGTGATCGACGGGGTCATCGTGGACGGCTCGGCCCGGCTCGTCTCGATGATCGCGGCGGTAACGCGGACGTTGCAGACCGGTTACGTCTATCACTACGCTTTCACCATGATTATCGGTGTCTTTGTCCTGATGACCCTGTGGCTCAACCGCGCCTAGCGTGAACAGTTCGCAGACAAGCAAGGAATAACATGTCGACTTACCCGCTGCTATCTTTCGCCATCTGGATTCCCATCTTTGCCGGGCTGTTGGTGCTGCTCACCGGCAACGACCGGAACGCACCGCTGGCACGGATGCTTGCCCTGATTGGCGCGATCGCCGGCTTTCTCGTGACCATTCCGCTGTGGACGGGGTTCGATGCTGGCTACGGCGGCATGCAGTTCCTCGAGGTGAAGACCTGGATTCCGCGCTTCAACGTCAACTACCACCTCGGCGTTGACGGCATCTCGATGCTCTTCGTCATTCTGAATGCCTTCATCACGGTCATTGTCGTCGCCGCCGGGTGGGAAGTGATCAAGGAGAAGGTTGCCCAATACAATGCCGCCTTCCTGATCATGTCGGGGCTGATGAACGGCATCTTCACCGCGCTCGATGGTGTCCTGTTCTACGTCTTTTTCGAAGCCTCGCTGATTCCGCTGTACCTGATCATCGGCGTCTGGGGCGGCCCGAACCGCGTCTATGCGGCGTTCAAGTTCTTCCTTTACACGCTCTTCGGTTCGCTGCTGTTCCTGCTGGCGCTGATGTACCTGTTCATCCAGTCCAATGGCAGCTTCTCGATCCTCGAATGGCACCAATTGCCGATCGCGCTCGGGGCCCAGATCTGGCTGTTCTTGGCTTTCCTGATCGCCTTCGCGGTCAAGGTGCCGATGTGGCCGGTCCACACCTGGTTGCCGGACGCCCACGTCGAGGCCCCGACCGGTGGCTCCATCGTCCTGGCGGCGATTGCGCTGAAGCTCGGCGCCTATGGTTTTCTGCGGTTCTCGCTGCCGATCGCGCCGGACGCCTCGCACGAACTGTCCGGATTCGTGATCGCGCTGTCGCTGATCGCCGTTGTCTACATCGGCTTCGTCGCGCTGGTCCAGGCCGACATGAAGAAACTGGTGGCCTACTCGTCGATCGCCCACATGGGCTTCGTGACCCTGGGTTTCTTCATGTTCAGCGCCATGGGCATCGAGGGCGCGCTGGTGCAGATGGTGTCGCATGGCTTCGTCTCGGGCGCGATGTTCTTCTGCATCGGCGTCATGTACGACCGCGTGCACAGCCGGCAGATCGCCGATTACGGCGGCGTGGTCAATACCATGCCCAAGTTCGCCGCGCTGTTCATGCTGTTCTCGATGGCGAATGCCGGCCTTCCGGCCACTTCCGGGTTCGTCGGCGAATTCATGGTCATCCTCGGCGCCGTCAAGTTCAACTTCTGGGTGGCGTTCGCCGCCGCCAGTTCGATGGTCATCGGTGCCGCCTATACCCTCTGGATGTACAAGCGGGTGATCTTCGGCGACGTCGCCAATCATCACGTGGCCGAACTGACCGACATCAACAAGCGCGAGTTCGCCATCCTCGGCGCGCTGGCCCTCTGTACCCTGTGGATGGGCGTGTACCCGCAGCCCTTCACCGAAGTCATGCACGCGTCGGTCAATGACCTGCTGCGTCACGTTGCCATCAGCAAGATTCAATAACCGGTAGCCGACATGTTCGACAATTTCCTTGTCCCCGATCTCCTGCCCGCCGCCCCGGAACTCTTCCTGGCGTTCATGGCGCTGGTCATCCTCCTTGTCGATCTGACGGTCAAGGACAGTCGGCGCACGCTTACCTTCGCGCTCGCCCAGCTCACCCTCCTGGCTTGTGCGGTGATCCAGTTGTTCACCAGCACCGGCGATGTCGTCTACACCTTCAGCAACATGTTCGTCGATGACCTGATGGCGGACCTCCTGAAGCTGTTCCTTTACATGACGGTGATCGTCGTGCTGTTCTATTCGCGCGCCTACGTGCTCGACCGCGACGCGATGAACAAGGGCGAATACTACGTATTGGCCTTGTTCGCGACGCTCGGCATGATGGTGATGATCTCCGCCAATAGCTTCGTGACGATCTATCTCGGCCTTGAACTGCTCTCGCTCTCGCTGTACGCGATGGTCGCGATGAACCGCGACTCCGCGGTCTCGACCGAAGCGGCGATGAAGTATTTCGTCCTCGGCGCGCTGGCTTCCGGCCTGTTGCTCTACGGCATGTCGATGATCTACGGCGCCACCGGCACCCTGGAAATCACCGGCATTGCCGAGCGCCTCTACGGCGGTGGCGTCAACAAGGGCGTGCTGGCGTTCGGCCTGGTCTTCCTGGTCTGCGGCCTGGCCTTCAAGCTGGGCGTGGTTCCCTTCCACATGTGGATCCCCGACGTCTATCACGGCGCGCCGACCTCGGTCACCCTGTTCATCGGTTCCGCGCCGAAGCTGGCGGCCTTCGCGATCGTCATGCGCCTGCTGGTCAATGGCATGATCACCATGGCGCAGGACTGGCAGGCGATGCTGGTCATCCTCTCGGTGCTGTCGATGGCGATCGGCAATCTCGCGGCGATCGCCCAGACCAACCTCAAGCGCATGCTGGCGTATTCGGCGATCTCGCACATGGGTTTCATGCTGCTCGGAATCGTCACCGGGATCGTTGGCGATGATGCCCGCTATGCGCTCAATGCCTACAGCTCGGCGATGTTCTACGTGCTGGCCTACGTGGTCATGACGACCGGCACCTTCGGCATGATCCTGCTGATGGCGCGCGCCGGGTTCGAAGCCGAAGACCTCGACGACTACAAGGGCCTCAACAAGCGCAGTCCGTGGTTTGCCGGCATCATGCTGATGATGATGTTCTCGATGGCCGGCATCCCGTTCTTCGTCGGATTCTTCGCCAAGTTCTCGGTTTTGCAGGCGGTCGTCGCCGCCGGCTACATCTGGCTGGCGGTCGTCGCGGTCCTCTTCTCGCTGATCGGCGCCTTCTACTACCTGCGTGTCGTCAAGCTGATGTATTTCGACCCGCCCGCCGACACTTCGCCGCTGACCGCCGGCATGGACATGCGCATCCTGATCTCCGCCAACGGCCTCGCCGTTGCACTGCTCGGCATCTTCCCGCAGATGCTCATGTCGCTCTGCGCCTATGCCCTGTTGCGCTCGCTCTGATCGTTCCTGCTACCTGCCGCAAGCGCCCCGAAATCCGGGGCGTTTCCATTTCCGGAACCTGAAATGAGTCACGATACCCACCTCATCGAGTCCGAAATCTCCAGCGAGAGCGTGTTTAAGGGCGCGCTGCTCGACGTGCGCAAGGACAGGGTGCGCCTTCCGAACGGCAGGGAGACATTGCGCGAGTACGTCGTTCATCCCGGCGCGGTCGTGGTTCTCGCCCTTCTCGACAACGGCAAGCTGTTGTTCGAAAGGCAGTTCCGCTACCCCCTGCGCCGGGTATTCCTGGAATTGCCGGCGGGCAAGATCGACCCGGGCGAGTCCATTCTCGACACCGGGCGTCGCGAACTGCTGGAAGAGACCGGCCACGTCGCGAGCGACTGGGAGTACGTCGGGGTCATGCATCCCTGCATCGGTTACTCGGACGAGCGGATCGAGATTTTTGCCGCGCGCGGACTGCGTCGCGCCACGGAAACGCAGCTCGACCACAACGAGTTTCTCGAAGTCCTCGAACTGACGCCGGCGGAGGCCAGGGCCGCTGTCTGGAATGGTCAGATCACCGACGCCAAGACGATCACCGCGCTGTTCTGGCTGGACAAGCCCTGAGCGAAACAAGCCGGTTGTCGCGGTCGACCGCAGCAAGCGGATAATATCGATCCTGGTGTCGAGGCGAGCGGTGCTCACCTGCCCCTGACTTCGTTTCCGGCAAGTGCTCACGGAACTGCGGCGAAAGGTTTGGGGAGGTGGTGGCGAACGTGGCACACTGACGCTATGGCACGCCCGGGCAACCAGGGCCGCAACGGAAATTGCCCAGCAGGGCGACCGCGAGACCATCGATCGTAGGCAATCATGACAGTCCGCAACCTCGAATTCCTCTTTCGCCCCGCCTCGGTGGCGGTGGTCGCCGAACCCGACGAGCCGAGCCGTTACGCCGAGGTGGTCTTGGCCAATCTCGCGGCAGGCGGATTCAACGGTCCGGTCGTGTCGGTCGGCGCAAGGAAGCGCCTGCTGTTCCCGATGGGCAACGATGTACGCGTCGGCGAACTCGATGTGGTGCCCGATCTGGCGATCGTCTGTGCTTCACTGGACCGGGTGCCGTCGATCATCGCGCAACTCGGCGCCCGTGGCACCCGCGCGGTGATCGTCGGGCCGTGGATGTGGCGGAAGATGAGCGGCGACGCGATTGCCAAGGCGCGCCAAGCCATTCTCGAAGCGGCCCGACCGCACCTGATGCGCGTTCTCGGGCCGGGAAGCGGCGGTCTGGTCGTCCCCGCCAGAGGTCTGAACGCCAGCGCAGCGCCCGTTACGATCACGCCGGGCAAGATCGCCCTGGTCGCACAATCGACGGCCGTGGCGGCGGCCGTGCTCGATCGCGCCGCCAGCAAGGGAATCGGCTTTTCGACGGTGCTGCACCTTGGCGCCAGCCTCGATATCGATCTGCCCGACGTGATCGACTGGCTGGCTGCCGACCCCGACACCCATTCGATCCTGGTCCAGTTCGACGAAGTTTCGGCAGGGCGCAAGTTCATGTCGGCAGCGCGTGCCGCTGCGCGCAACAAGCCCGTGGTTACCATCCATGGGGGACCGGTGCGGGGCAGACTTGAGAGGGGCGGACCATTCACCGTCGCCGACGTGTACAAAGCGGCACTGCGTCGCGCAGGCTGGGTACGCATCGATACCCTCGGGGATCTGTTCGAAGCCATCGAAGGGATGGCGCGGGTGCGCCCCTTGCGCGGTGAGAGTCTGACCATCCTGGCCAACGGTCATGGCCTCGGACGGATTGCCGCCGACACGCTGCTGCGTTCCGGCGGGCAGTTGGGCAAGCTGTCGACCGCCACTGTCAAGCACCTCGAAGGGCTGCTGGAGATGCGCTCCGCGCTCGCCAATCCGCTGGCGCTGCCGGCGGACATCACGGCGACCAACTGGGGAGCGGCGGTGACGGCCGTGCTCGCCGACGCTGACACGGAAAATGTCCTGACCGTCTGTTCGCCGTCGCCGTTTGCGCCAAGCGCCGAGGTTGCCGCGGCAATCTGCCAGGTGTCCCACGAAGCCGAGCGCAACGTCTTCACATGCTGGGTCGGCGGCACGGCGATGCTGGAGGCGCAAAGGATTTCCGCAGCGCAGGGCGTGTTGAGCCATGAGTCGCCGGAAAAGGCGATTGCGGTCTTTCTCGGCGTCGTCAATTACCGGCGCAATCGCGAGTTGCTGCTGCAGATGCCGCCGTCGCTCGCCGAGGACTTTACTCCCGAAGCGGAGGCAGCCCGCAGCGCGGTCGGCGAAGCGATTGCTGCCGGGGCACGGACGCTGACGGCCCGCCAGGCGAGGCGCGTGTTGCAGGCCTATGGTCTGGCCGTTGGCGAGTACCCCTTGGCAGGCAGCATCGACAAGGCGATCGCTGCCGCCGATCGAGCGGGCTATCCGGTCGATCTCTTTCTCGTGCTGGCCAATGGAACGGAGCTTGCGCAGCGCGTATCGGGACTTCGTTCACCTGCGGAGATCGGCATTGCGGCGCGCGGTCTGCGCAGCCGTGCGCGGACACGGCATCCCGGCGACCGCACCAGCGGTTACCGGCTGCACCCGAGCGCAGCCCGCAGTGGCGCCCCCGCACTGCGTCTGGGTGTTGCCGACGATCCGGTGTTCGGGCCGGTGATCTTCCTTGGTCCGGCATCGGTCAGCGGCTTCCGCGAAGGCCGCCTGGTCGTCGCGCTGCCGCCGCTCAATCCGGTGCTGGCCGGCGATCTGGTGGCGCGTAGCGGCTTTGCCGAGGGTCTCCCGGAAGGCGAGCGGCTGGCGCTGCAGGCCGCCGCAAGCAATGCCCTGGTTCGACTGTCGCAACTGCTCACGGACATCGACGAGGTGGCCGGCGTGGAACTCGACCCGGTGCACGTCGAGGCGTCTGGGGTCGTCGTGCTCGGGGCGCGCATCGGCATCGAGCAGCGCGAACGCCGGCACGGCTTCCGCCGCTTCGCGATCCGTCCCTACCCGAAGGAACTGGAGCGGCAGGTCGACTGGGAGAGTCG
>WBZP01000249.1_pt2 | contig 45879 bp, 35 predicted proteins | sample 5204301 | NCBI WGS metagenome assembly WBZP01 (sample SAMN12412401, study PRJNA552823) | activated sludge metagenome | isolation source: activated sludge from nitrification reactor of wastewater treatment plant... | place: USA: Pennsylvania | collected 2017
GCTGACAGTGGAAGGGTTAATCCGAGTTACGACTGGCGGGGAAATGCCATTCCTCTTAATCATTTAGATCTTGTGTATGGCGATAAGAACATCTACACAACCACCCATGACCTGTTGATTTGGGACAGGGCGCTGCGCAGCGGACTGGTTTTCAAGCCGGGCACACTTGACCTCGCATATACGCCTTACAGTAATGAAAAACCCGGCATCAGGAATTACGGATTGGGTTGGCGTATGAATTTATATCCGGATGGGAAAAAGATCATCTACCATAACGGTTGGTGGCATGGCAACAATGCCAGTTTTATAAGGCTTTTAGAAGAAGATGTAACCATAATAGCCATCGGTAACCGTTTTTGCAGATGCATTTACAAAGCGAAAAACCTGGCAGGAATCTTTAATCCTTCATTTATACTTGTTAGCGAAGACGAAGCGGATTCAACAAACGGAAAATAAAAAACCATCATACCGAAGAACCGAAAAACAGGTAAGCCAGTAAGATGGATGTGATAATGCCTACCAGATCGGCCAGCAGCATGGCACCAACTGCATATCGTGTATTCTTAACCGATACTGCCCCGAAATATACAGCAATCACATAAAAGGTGGTGTCGGAAGAACCCTGCAGGATGCATGACAGGCGGCCTGCAAATGAGTCGGCCCCGTAAGTCTTCATTGTATCAACCATCATACCCCGGGCACCACCACCGCTAAATGGCTTTATCAGTGCCGTAGGCAGGCCATCAACAAACCTTGTATCGGTTCCTATGGCTGCAAACATGGCTTTCATACCATCTATCAGCACATCAAATGTTCCGCTGGTGCGCAGCAGGCTGATGGCAACCAGCATGCCTACCAGGTATGGAATGATCCTTACAGCCGTTTCAAATCCACCTTTTGCCCCATCTATAAATGCATCAAATATGGCTGTTTTTTTGTAGATGGCCCCAGCAATGATCAGCAGGAAAATAAGCAGGATAAGCCCGTTGCTGAGTGACCCTGAAAATGACTGCACCTCATCCTGGCCCAGTTTTGTGATATACATGATCAGGAGGGCAATGATAGCAGAAATGCCGATAATCCATCCCAGAATTACCGGCTGAATGATATTGATCTTCTGTTTGAAGGACACGATGAGCATGGCTGCCATGGTGGCTACAAATGTGGCAATCATGCATGGTACAAAAATATCCATCGGGTTGGCTGCCTTCGTTGATGCCCTTAATGCGATGATGCTTACCGGTATAAGCGTTAGCCCGGATGCATGCAGGCAAAGGAACATGATCTGGGCATTGGATGCCCTGGCTTTATCAGGATTAATTTCCTGAAGGCTTTCCATCGCTTTTATACCAAATGGTGTAGCTGCATTATCAAGCCCCAGCAGGTTGGCAGAAAAATTCATCATCATATGCCCCATGGATGGATGGCCTTTGGGTATGTCAGGAAATATCCTGGAAAAAAACGGGCCTATGATCCTCGACAGGAACCTGATGCCACCGGCTTTTTCAGCAATACTCATGAATCCCATGAACAATGCCATAATACCAATGAGGCCGATGCATAAGTTAACGGCCGTTTTACAGGTTTCAATTACACCATCTGAATTCTGTAACCTGAATACCGTAATGCTGCCATCAGCATACCTGACCATCTTTTCATTGCCTGAGCTAAACAGCTTGTTTGTATCAAGGCTACGCAGAATATCCTTTTGTATAAGCGAGGTATCCGTACTCCTGATCCTGATGGTATCACCCGTTTTCCCCGTAACCATGGCACTGAAAATACCTTTGTTATCATTACGCAGAAATAATTTGTATGAGCCAACCAGTATAGCAATTATTATAAAAGCAGACCAGATTCTACTTAAAGCCATGCAGAAAATGTTTAAATGTTTCCATCAATTTTACGTGTTGCCGATCAATTTTCTATGGGCACACAACCATTGATTTAAGTTTTGAAATTACAGTTTTATAATGAATTCCAATATTTCTCCTCAAACCTTACCTTTGCACCTCGAAAATGGGAACGTTTAAGGGTTGAACGTTTAAGGGTTGAACGTTTAAGGGTTGAACGTTTAAGGGTTGAACGTTTAAGGGTTGAAATGCTTATTAAATAAATTATTTCGTAAAAATCAAATAGAAAAATGGCGTTACAAGCAGGCATCGTAGGGTTACCGAATGTTGGCAAATCCACCCTTTTTAATGCAGTAAGCAACAGTGCAAAAGCACAGGCAAGCAATTACAGGTTTTGTACCATTGAACCCAATGTAGGATTGGTTAATGTACCAGACCCACGGCTTACCAAACTGGAAGAGCTGGTTAAACCTAACCGTACTGTTCCTACCCAAATTGAAATCGTTGACATAGCAGGGCTTGTTAGGGGCGCCAGTAAAGGTGAAGGGCTCGGCAATAAATTCCTGGCCAATATACGCGAAGTAGATGCTATCATCCATGTAATCAGGTGTTTTGAAGATGATAACATACTAAGGGATGAAGGCGCCATCAACCCGGTTTCCGATAAAGAGATCATTGAAACCGAATTGCAGCTGAAAGACCTGGAGAGCGTGGAAAAGAAAATGCAACGAACAGAAAAAATAGCAAAAACAGATGCCAAAGCAAAGGCTGAACTTGATATCCTTACCAGGTGCAAAGATCATCTTGATAAAGGTAAAAACATCATAACGCTCGGTTTAAGCAAAGAGGAAAAGAGTGCCATTGCCGACCTTTTCCTGTTAACGGACAAACCGATCCTGTATGTGGCCAATGTAGATGAAGCCAGTATGCACACAGGAAATAAGTATAGCCAGGCTCTTATGGAAGCGGTAAAAAATGAAGGCAATGAAGTGATTGTGATGACCAATGCTATTGAAGCGCAAATTGCGGAATTTGAAAATCCAGACGATAAGCAGATGTTCATGGAAGAGTATAAAATGGTAGAACCGGCGCTGGACAGGCTGATTCATTCCACTTATAAATTGCTTAACCTGGCAACCTATTTTACTGCCGGTGTTCAGGAAGTGCGGGCCTGGACCATTCACCAGGGATGGAAAGCACCGCAAGCCGCCAGTGTGATTCATACCGATTTTGAAAAAGGCTTTATTAAAGCAGAAGTGATTGCCTATAATGATTTTATTCATTACGGATCGGAAGCAGCCTGCCGTGAAAACGGACGGTTACGAATTGAAGGAAAAGAATATGTTGTTCAGGATGGTGATGTAATGCATTTCAGGTTTAATGTGTAGGGGTGGTTTGAGGTTTGAAGGTTTAAGGTTTGAAGGTTTAAGGTTAATAAAAAAATGGCTTTCATAAACTGAAAGCCATTTTTCTTGTAAAAGATTTATTCTTATTGAGGCAATAATACCTGGTCTATTTTATGTAGCACTCCATTCAGATAATGCTGATCACTGGTTCCGGAAGGATCTGGCAATAAAGGAGATGCATTGATAATGATATTAGCTGCAGTTGCATTTCCAAGCCCTTTTACGGTGGCAGCGGAAACGAATGGCGGCGTAAAGGTTGCAGTAATACCCAGGCCCGGATGAGCAGGAATAGCACCATTCAGCAATGTGGGGAAAAATCCGGTAGTTGTTGGCATGTTATTGCTGAAAGCACACTGGCCTAACAAGTGATAAACAACAATTCCTTTTACGGTTTCTGCAGTAAGTACACTATATAATAATGGGTTGCTGAAAACGGCAGGTGTTGATGCCAATGCCGCAGCAGTAGCCTGTGTACCGGCACCCGGGGGATAACCGGCAGCAACAAGCCCCTGGTAAATGGCTCCGGTAAGGGTAGCCTGGAATGCGGCATCTGTTGGTGCAAAAACGGTAAGGTTGGCACCAATATTCAGCAAAGCTCCCTGTAAAGTTCCCGGTGCTGCTGTGCCACTGTCGGCCCGGTTGATTGCTGCTTTCAGGTATGTAAGTTCAGGATCGGTATTGATCCTGTCCCACAGATAACGTTGTGGCGGTGTTACAACAAATGCTGTATGGTGAATCACCCCGTTGGCAGCTTCTGTGTTCAAAGGCGCAATGAGTGGAATATTATTAAGCCAGGCACCGTTCCTGGTTGTGGGGAAATTGGTTAACCTTAATAAAGCACTTATTGTGGGTGCCGGATTGAGGATGCTTGGGTATTGAAAATTAGGGAATGTAGCCGGGATGCTTGATGAAAATAAAGCCTGCGGGCATGTGTTATAGCTTACAATACCTGCGGCAGTGGCTGTTGGAATATTAGCGGTAATGAACCCGGAAAAAACCGCATCCGGCGCATTAATCGGCACCAGTCCGCCGGAAGCCGCATTAATGAAAATCCGCATGGCATTGTTGTCGGGCACAAACATGGTGAATGTGGTAGACTTATTGTTCAGCGAATTCAACAAACCCGATTTTATGATCAGCCTGTAATACAAACTGTCATTCGCACTAGCCTTCAGTGTTTCCCCCAATGCAGATCCGGAAGGAGCTGTAGCGGCAGGTTCCGTAATCGTTTCCAGGTCCTTATTACAGGAAGTAAATACAACCATCGCTGTAATACTCAGTATGAATCCTGTTTTTAAACTCTTGAATTTATATTTCATATGCAATATTTTAATGTAAGTTTTTTAATGTTTCCCCGATTAATAAATATTATATCCAAAACTGATATAGTATAAACCGCCTATTTGTGAATTACCAATGGCATTATAATAATATTGGTTTAACAGGTTGGTTGCACCCAGTTTAAGTATTGATTTGCTGGAAGGGAACTTATAACTTACCTGTGCATCTACCGTATGAACATCTTCCAGGTTTCCGCTGGCAAAATCGCCCTGGTAAAGGAATCCCTGTACATACCTGTAAACGGCATTGAATCCGAGGCGTTTATTTTTTCCGAATCCTGTATTTCCAATTGCTGCATTCATCTTGTACTTGGGAGCATTGAAATACGCAACAAAATTAGTAGGCACATCCTTAAGCACGTCTGTTGCACCATTTATTGAAATGGTGAAATTCCTTGGAAGCCTGAAATCGAAACTGGCTCCGAATCCATATGATTTCACTTTATCCGCTGAGTTAACTGGTATAGAAAGCCTGTTTCCGAGGGAAGTGTCTCCCAATGTGATCTGGCTGCCGGTCATTGACTGCACCGTTACCAACCTGCCCAGGAAATCCTGGTACTGGCCGTAATAACCATACAAATCAATCAACAACTTGTCTTTCATCAATAACCCTTTATAACCTGCTTCAAAAGAAGATATAGATTCAGGTTTTAATTCTTTTGCATTTACAGCAACAATATTCCCTTTTCTTAGTTCTTCAAAATCGTATAACGGGTTACCGGCAAAATTATACAGTTCAGCAAATCCCTGGTTTCCACCGATAAGCCTAACACTTCCCACAGCCAGGTTGATAAACTGCTGCTGATTTGAAGGGAAGCGATATGCTGTCTGGTAAGATATCCGGAAGTTATTGTTCTCTTTAATCTTAAACAACATGGTTGCCCTTGGTGTAAACCTGCCTTTAAAATTTTCATTCTTATCATACCTGCCCGACAAAGTCAGGGTAATCCTGTCAATCAGTTTCCTGGAGGCCTGTAAATAAGCACCGTATTCATTAATGCCCAATGGCCCGGTTGAATCAGCAAACAACGTTCCTTCAGAATTCAGCACATACCTTTTAAAATTGGCACCCACCAGGATATCGGCAAATTTCTTCGTGATATGAGTTAGGTTATAATTACCTTCTACACTATACAGATCAGATTTATCAAGTAACAAAGCCCCGCCTTCCTTGATCGGTTTTTTGCGGATTGAGTCATAGGCAGTCCTGAATCTTTCACTGGTTGACAATGGCCTTCCAACATCTGCGGTGCTCCTGGCGGCAACATGTGCAGCAGCATCACTTAATCCATTAAGCCTGGCTCCCAAATAAGCCTGAGAATATGTTGCATACCATCCTGTTGACCCGCCACTTGGTTTCCAGCTTTCATTGAACAAGCGGGTAGCCACCGTTGTATTGTATGATTCACCGGCATTTTCCTGGGTTGTATAAGCCCTTAATGACCAGTTCTTGTTGTTCAGTTCCAGTTTATACTGGCCCATCTTGAAATCTTTCAGTGAATACCTTTCACTACCGGTATACACAGTATTACCGGTTCCCCAATACGCAGCAAATACGGCTTCTGTATTTTCAGATACTTTATAATGTAATGAACCGGCTATCTTATAATTTACCGTATTTGGATTAGTAACTTCTTTTTCTGTATATCCTGTACGGGATACGTTGATGGCCCTTCCGCCATTTAACGTGTCTATGAAATTTTTAAGGAATGGGGCGGCACTGGCTCCAATGGCATTTAATACGGCAGACCTAATTTCAATGGTCGTTTCATCTCCGTAAACATTTATACCATCATAATTGGGATCTGAAACCCTGTCACCTGCCTTAACAGCGCCATTGGTGGCAGCCCTGCCGTAATTGCGGTAGTCGGTTCCCTGCCAATCTTTCGCCTGTATCAATTCCATATTCAGTTTGAAAGCAAATTTTTCTGAGATTTTTTTAGCCCAGCGTACATTCCAGTTATGATAGGCAGATGCGTCACGCTGCCTTTTATCGGTGTGCATGATTCCTTCCTTAACCAGGAAAGATAAACCCTGGTATTTGAATGGATTTTTGCTGGTCATCAGCAGGGTTCCGTTCATACCGCCAGGTCCGTATAAGGCAGAAGAGGCGCCGGACAATAATTCTATATTATCAACATCCAGTTCGCTTAAACCGATGATGGAAGCAACCGAAAAGTTCAACCCGGGTGCCTGGTTATCCATACCATCCACCAACTGGTTGAAACGGGTATTACCACTACTGTTGAAACCACGGGTAGTAGGCGTTTTAAACGTTAAGGAAGATGTTGTTACATCTACTCCTTTCAGGTTGGTAACTACATCATAAAAGTTAGAGACCGGTGCATTACGAATGGTAGCTGCGCTTACCCTTTCAATAGAAACGGGCGATTCCATAATCTTTTGCGGAACCCTGCTGGCTGAAACAACTATCTCCTGTCCCAGGGAACTGGAAGGTTGAAAGGCAATATTAACAGGTGTTGAAGCACTGCTTACCGATACTTCCTGGGATTCATACCCAATGGAAGAAATAACCAGTGTTACCGGTAAATTTTTCACAGACAACCTGAAATTTCCTTTATCATCTGTAAAAGTTCCGTTCTCTGTGCCCTTTACAAATACAGATACAGCACCGGCAGCTTCTTTAGTATTGCTGTTTTTAACATTACCGCTAACAGTCACCGTTTGTGCTATAGCCGTAATTGTTAAAATATTAGCCAATAAAAAAGCAACCAAATGGCTCGTAACTTTTCTCATATCTCGTAGTTTTGGTTAAAAATAATGGGCAAAATAAGGATACTTAAGGTGGTATAAAAATTTAATTTTGAACCTACTGTTAAAATCTTACCCAACATAAAAACCACATTTACAGGCTATGAGATTACTTTAGCGTATGATTCAGCATCAATTTCCCGGCCAAACAGGATTTTACCGTGGTAAAGTAAGGGATGTATATACCATCGGAGATAACCTGCTGGTAATGATTGCCAGTAACCGAATCTCCGCTTTCGATGTGGTTTTACCACACCCGATACCATATAAAGGACAGGTATTGAACCAGATAGCTGCTTATATGCTGAATGCTACTACCGGCATTTGTCCTAACTGGCTGCTGGAAGTACCGGCACCTACCGTAAGTATCGGTAAAAAATGTACCCCTTTCAAGATTGAAATGGTAGTAAGGGGAAACCTTACGGGACATGCCTGGCGCACCTACGCTTCCGGCAAACGGGAGTTATGCGGCATACCACTTCCCGAAGGAATGAAAGAAAATGACTTTTTCCCTTCCCCTATCATAACACCCAGCACCAAGGCTTCGGAAGGACATGATGAGGATATCAGCCGTGAAGAAATCATTGCACAGCACCTGGCTACAGACAATGAATGGAACAAATTGTCGGACTATGCATTGAAGTTATTTGAAAAAGGGAAGCAATTGGCTGCAGCCCGCGGACTGATCCTGGTTGACACGAAGTATGAATTTGGAAAAATCGGCAATGATATTGTGCTGATGGATGAAATTCACACACCGGACTCATCCAGGTATTTTTATGCCGATGGTTTTGAAGAAAGGCAACAGAACCATGAAAAACAAAAGCAGCTCAGCAAGGAGTTTGTGCGTGAATGGCTAATAGAAAACAACTTTATGGGCAAGGAAGGTCAGCAGGTTCCTGAGATGAGCCAGCCATGGATTGAAACCATCAGCAAACGTTATATCGAGTTATATGAACAGGTTATTGGAGAAAGCTTTATTCCTTCTGATATCACCGACGATGAAACATATGACCTGGTAGTGCAGTCCCTTAAGAAATACGAGGGCTGATCAGTCCTCCACTATTTGTCCGTAATCTATAAACAGTTCCTCTCCGCAACAGATATCCCGCAATGCTTCAAAATCTGCCCCTTCGTTTATAGAAATGATATTGGGTTCATCACTGTGGTTCAAAAAAATAACGAGGTCGGCCATTTTAAAACCATATTCCGGTATGAAATAATTATTGTTGTCGTATAAACAATAATTCTCCACCACGGCCCTGCTGTGCTCAGGTAATTGAGCCACTTCCTCCTTTGAAACCGGAATCCATTCACTGGTATCTTTTGAAAAAATATTTCGCCTTCCTCTGGGTATATCTGTTATGGCAAAAACACCGATACCCTGCACGGGTGAAGGTTTTAACATCACGAGCGTATTATGGGCCAGTTCGGCAAGCAGTTCGGTTTTTGTCATGGTACATTATTAGTTCGCTGCAATGGTCAGGTATGCTGATCTGCCACAAAATCCTGCAGGCGCTTTTTCGATTTGTTGAAAACCTGCCTTCCCTTATCGATCCCTTTTCGTAGCTGTTTTTGTTCTTCTTCCGGCATCGCAATCACTTCCGCACAGACTTCGCTGCAACAGCCATGGTATTTTTCTGCGCATGCCTTGCATTGAATAAACAACAAATGACAAGCCTGGTTGCTGCAATTGGTATGCGTATCGGCAGGCTGGCCGCACTGGTGGCACTGGGAGATGATCTCGTCGGAAATACGCTCTCCCAGCCTTTCATCAAACACAAAATTCTTGCCGTGAAATTTGTTGGGCAGGCCTGCTTCTTTTACCTTATTGGCATAATTGATGATGCCGCCTTCCAGGTGAAATACATTCTTAAAACCACGGTGCAGCATATACGCACTTGCTTTTTCGCACCTGATGCCGCCGGTGCAGTACATGATAATGTTTTTGTCTTTGCTGGCTTCAAGCATATCAGCCGCCATGGGCAATTGCTCGCGGAAAGTGTCACTGGGAATTTCTATAGCGTTCTCAAAATGCCCCACTTCATATTCGTAATGGTTGCGCATATCCACAACGATGGTTTCCTTATCATCTGTGAGCGAATTAAACTCATCTGCGTTTACATAGCGGCCTTTATTTGCCATGTCGAAGCTGGGATCTGTAATTCCATCAGCCACTATCTTTTCCCTTAATTTAACTTTCAGCACCCAGAATGATTTGCCATCGTCATCAACGGCAACGTTTATACGCAATCCATCCAGCTGCCGGTGAAAGCCGAACAGGAATTCCCGAAAAGCCTGGTAATTGCTTTCCGGTACGCTGGCCTGGGCATTGATGCCTTCGCTGGCAACATAAATACGTCCGAATACTTTCAGCGCATGAAGGCCTTTGTAAAGTTCATCGCGGAACGCGGGCGGGTTGTTAATTAAAAAGTACTTGTAAAATGAAACGGTAATGCGTTTCTCCGTCTCTTCAAACAGGCGCTGTTTCAGTTCAGCCTGTGAAACACGGTTGTGTAATATTGCCATATGTTTTTAATTTGATCCCGTATGAACGGGAAACCTTTTAATTACCGCATCATTAATGGTGATTATATATTAATGACCGGAGAAAAATGATTGGATGCTTGCAGGGCAAACCAAATTAGGCTGCAAAGTTACAAAAAAGCCTTTGAATTGAAAATTATGCAGTGCGGATAGCCGTTAATCAGCTACGGTAATGATTATAAGTTAATGCTGGCGCTCCCCTTTCTCCTGTTCACTTCCACGCTGTTGCCCAGTAAACCGCCGGTTCCTATACGGATTGCAGTACGGCCGTGTTTCCCGTTTTCATATGCCAGTACCACATCTACCCTTAATACTTTTAGAATATTTTCAAGCCCGGCAAATACTTCTATGTAGTTACTTTTAGTATTCACATAAAAGGTATTGGTGCCGGCAACCAGGTACCACCCGATCCTTTTAAACAGCGGTACCTGGTTTGTCAGAAACCCGTTAAAATGATGTTCCAGGTGAGCAATCCCGTAGAGGTTTTCCGTTGTGCTGTATGCGTAATATTTTACCAGTTGAAAACTATTTACGTATTCACTGGCGGCAACAGCTTCATTGCCATTAAAATGCTGGTAATCCTGTATATTAACCTTCCTGTTATTCAGGAACCCGCCGGCGCCAATCTTATATTTTAATGATCCTGCCAGTTTGAAATTCCTGTCTTCACTTATTGAAAATTTCCACCGGTCGAAATTAACATCACTTCCAAAAATGTTGGGTATACCCTTTGAATATCCTACAGTGAAAGTAGGGAATTTAGACCCCAGTGAAATTTTACTGTTTGGCAACTGTATATATTTTTGCCCGGGCCTGAAACTGACATTGAAAGAAACGATAAAGGCCTGGTGAGGAAATATTTCAGCAGCAGTTACCCTTTCCGCCGGATAGTTAGGCGTAATGCGAATACTGTCTTTTCTAAAGAACGTATAATATGTGGTGTTATCCAGTGGCGTCCTGTCTTCATAGAGCATGTTCACATTAAACCTGAGCCCGCTTTCATACCTTTTTGAAAACGACAAGCTGCCAAAATAATTTTCATAGGTCTTTATATAGTTGTTTCCATACAACAGGATGCTGAGGCTGTTTACAAAAGGCAACAGGGAGTTATCCTTATTATATTCACTCACCCTTTTTCCTCCGCTAAAAACGAAAGCAAAACGTTTTAGTTTTTTATCCGTATCCAGGTCGCTTGTACGGAAGGAGAGATTCGCCCAGGCATTGAGGTGCGTATTGCTGAACCCGTACCGGATATTCGGTTCAAAAGAGAAATAAGTGCTTTTTTTCCGGAGATAGGCGTTGAATCCTGCATGGATGTTAAGCACAACCCCTTCTGCATTATTGTATTCAAGGTTTTGGATGGGCGAAGCGATGTTCCAGCTATACGTCTGCTTTGTGCTGTAATGTATACGCCTGATACCGCTCCACAGTGCTTTCAAAGGTTTTATGCGGCCCTGTTTCCTGTTAAGGGAATCAACATCTTTTTGCGACAGCAATGAATCTTTCTGCGCTTCATAGATACTGTCTTTTACCGCATAATCTTTTTGTTCTTCCTGTTCCAGCGGCACGGGCCTTATGGAATCCCAGTATTCCTTTGGTTTCTTATTAACACCTGTGTCATATTTGATTACAACACGGTCGAAAAAATTCTTTTTAAAAACGGGAGACACGTCATATCCTGAATATACACTCAGGAAATTACCCACGGCGTCTATCCTGAACTGGTTGAAATTAAAATGCAACAACTGGCTTTTTACCCGCCAGATATCATCGTTGATGGGTACATGCTGTTGAGTTATCTGCAGGCTGTCTAACAGTTCCAGTTGCGATGTTTTAGTAAGCATGAGGTCAAAACTATGTATCCGCCAATCGCCGTCGGTTATGTTGAGCACACCGCTGAATAAAGGTTCGTAATTTCTTCTTGGGGTAACTTTTATGCTGTTGATGGCTTTCCCATTTTCAAAAAATGTGCCCAGGAATTTGAACTTATATAAACGGATGGCTCCATCAGCAATGGGTGATATGAATCCGCGTGGATTGATTGTATTCTGAAATACATTTACATTACTGTTGTACAAACTGATAAATGCCGGAAAAGTAAACCCAAAGTCGCCACTGCCGCTAACACGGCTGCTTATTACATCCATCTTAAATTTATCAGGCATTTTGATATTCACCTTTGCAACCGATTCTGAAAGGTAAACGATGCCCTTTCCGGAAGAATCCAGTTTCAGTTCGTTCCGGTCCTGGTCGGGAATTTTCCTGCCCAGGATCTTATCCGGCAGGTTCCGGAGCTTTATCATGTCTTTTGTGTACAGTTCGCAGGTAAAAGCCGGCACCTGTGATGCATAATAACTCCTTTTTTTAATCGCCTGCCTGATGATTTCGTAAGCCGGGTCTTCAGCACCGGTTTTTACGACCACTTCTTTCATCAGCAGTTTTTGTTCATCCAGTATGAATGTAACTTCTGTATCACCGGTTACCGTTACTTTTTTTTCTGAAGCGGCATAACCGATATGCTGACAAACGAGCGTATACGTGCCCGGCACTACGTTAAAGGAATAATTCGCTTTGTTGTTGGCACTGGCGCCGGTACTGCTACCTTTTATGGTAATGGATGAGAAAGGGAGCAGGTCGCCGGTGGCACTAAATACGGTTCCATATATCTTTTGAGCGGATACCTGACAGGACAGAACAATGAAGATGACAAAGGCAATTATTCTCATAATTCAATTTGCTGATAATCGAATGACGGTACAGCTATTATTTCACAAGGATTATAAAGCTTTTTATGGCTTTCTGATTTTTCGTGTATAGCTTCCCGATATGGCGGCTAAACCACCCACAATTGCACCAATCAATCCGGTAACCAGCATAAGCAGGTATGGATCATCTTTTTTTACAATGAGTTGAGAAACCCGGTGAGCCAGTATATGGTTGTTATTATAACTGATCCAAACACTCAAACCACCCCAGAGCAGGAACAATGCAAGGAATCCCGCCAAAAAGGCCATCCCTGCTTTCTGATGTATAAAAACAGAAACCAAAAAACAAACAATGGCGATACTCCACCATGGAAAATACAGGCCGGCTGTGAAACTGAGAAAAGCCATCAAAACAATTGATACAATGAATTTCATGAAACGCTGTTGGTTTAACTTAAGTTATTATAATGATTCATCCTATAAAGCTTTGCTGAAGCTCATCTCCCCTTTGATCCTTTTATCTGCTTTTTCTGAAGCTTTCATCATCCACAACCTGTAATATTTGCCGTTAGTCCACTGGTCAACAAAATTGTCATAATAGTAGCTGCCCGGGTTACCATTTTGTCCGCCCGGGTAAACGGCATATGCCTCTGTTTCCCTGGTAAGGCTTACTATCATCCGCCAGCTTGGGCCATGATCGCTTTTTGTGGCATTGATGATATGCGTTCCGCCACCTACCGGCAAGTGAAGCCTGCTGAATGCAGGCAATTTCAGCAAATGACTGATACGGGTGTCTTTATGTTTAGCCCATTCCAGTTTATCTTCCAGGGATGCTTTAGACAAATCAGAAACTGCTTTTTTAAATGCGGCGGTTACTATGTCAGGCAATGTTTCCAATTGGGTTGTGGAAATATTATCAATGAATTTGTAAGCAGAATCTTTCAGCACGGATTCAAGCAATGTGCTTTCAAAAGGCTTTTTAACAGGGCCTTGCATAGCAGCATATTCATCATTGAAAGTAGTATCAAAAAAGTTTTTCCAAACATATGCAAAAACGGTGGCCCCTTTGCTGTCGGCATCATTTCTCAGGTTCCAGTTTTTTAAAATTCCAAGGTATTTTTTGTCGCTGTCATTCAATATATCTTCTTTAATATTTTTCAGCAGTATTGGCCTGGCCATTTCAGCAAAAACATTGTAGTTGTCTGTTTGCATGGCCATCATATCTTGCGGCGTAACCTGTTGCATGGAGGCCAGCATACGGTTTATGATAAAGCCCCTGGGAGCAGGATAATCCCTGCCCAGGTAATATGGATAAGTGGAATCAGCGGGATGCTGGTTGGCGCTGCTAACAAATCCTCTTTCGGGGTTATACTGAAAAGGTGTTTCATCCATGGGTATCATTCCCTGCCACATGAAAGTACTATCTGTACCAGGCATGATGAAGTCGCCCTGGCCCTTCCATTTAGCGGGAAAATCGCCTTGTGTCCTGATGGCGATATCGCCGTTCTTGCAGGCAAATACTACATTCTGGCCGGGCGTTTGCAGGTTCAGGACGGCTTTATTATAATCTTCATAATTCCTGGCCCTGTTGAGCACATTAAAAAGCATGAGTTCGTTGCTTGGGTCATGGGCTGTCCATCTAACCGCATAATTTTTGCCGTTGCCTGCTCTTTTTCCACTAAATGACTTGTCATACATTACGGGACCGAATATGGTATATGCAACCGTATCAATGAAATCAGGTTTTCCCGCAACTTTAATTTTTTCATAACGGAATGTTGTCTTTTTCCATTCATTGTTGAACCAGTATTCATTCCTGGAATCATCTTTGAAACGGATCTCGTAATAGTCCCTCACATCCCTTCCACCATTGGTAAAGCCAAAAGCGCAACTGTCGTTAAAACCGATGATGATGTATGGCGCGCCCGGAAAAGTTGCACCATACGCGTTAAATGCAGGAGTACTTATTTGCATTTCATACCAGATAGAAGGAAGGTTAAGTCCCAGGTGCGGATCATTACACAAAATAGGCGCACCGCTTTTTGTTTTAGCCCCGCTGATTGCCCAGTTATTGCTACCGTTATCCCTGTCTGGTTTTGCCAATTCTTCTACCTGTATACTGTCTTTGCCGAAATATAAAGAATCGGCCACATGCGGCATCTGCAATTGGATTTTCGGTTGCTGGAATACCGTTCCTTTGGGTATAATCGGATCCATCGAATCCTGGTAAACGGGAAAAAGTTTATTAAAATCAGATTTACTGAAAAAGCTGAATGCATTGGTTAGTTCAAAATCGTTTTCATGAGCAGCCAGGTCATAAGCCATGTATTTGAGAAATAAAGCAGTTTTCAGGTTGCTCCATTTCTCGGGCTTATATCCCAGTAATTTATATTCAAGCGGTAACTTGCTTTCTGTAAGGGTTTCAATATAAGCGTTTACGCCTGAGGTATATGCATCACATTCTTTTTTGGTTGTATCATTGGCTTCCATTTTACGCAATGAATTTTCAGCGCCAAAAACCATACCCAGCCTCCGGAATTCCCGGTCGTGGTTTAATGCCACGTCACCAACTATTTCGCTAACCCTTCCGGCCGCAGAAAGGGTTTGCAATTCCATTTGCCACAAACGGAATTTTGCATGCAGGAAGCCCTGAACAAAAATTGCATCCAGGTCGTTCTCAGCAAATACATGCGGAACAAGCCTTTCATCAAAGTACACATCAACTTTTCCGGTAAGCGATGGAAATGAAAGGGATGAAGAAATGTCCTGGTTCACGGGATCGGCGTTTTGCCATAATCCATGCTGTGGAGCAAGCAGTTTACCTAATGGTGCAGGAAGTATTGACCTGGTATCCAGGATATAACATACCGCGGCAGTTATTACTGCGAAAAATATAGAAAGGAATATTCGCATATACAGGTTTAAAAACTGTAAATTAATCAAAATATCAATCAGCCATTCATGTTTAAATCAATTACAGCCTGATACGGGGATACCGTTTGCATTATTCAAAGCTATACTTTTGCATGTATGAAAGAGAAATTGAGTGAACACACCCGCAATATCCTTGGATTGAAACTTCCAACTGACCCACGTTGGGTAAACCTGGCAGAGATCCAATTGGAAGATATTTTAACCGATCATGCTTATTGTGAACAGAAAGCGGCAACAACCTGTATCAGCCTTATACAGAAGAATCCGGAAAAAGAGCTGATGGTAGAAGAGTTAAGTCCGGTAGTTACGGAGGAATGGGGGCATTTCAGGATGGTATTGGCAGAATTAAAAAAAAGGAAACTTCACCTGGGGCGACAGCGCAAGGATGTTTATGTAAATAAGTTGCTGGAATTCCGGGTAAAGGGTGGCAGCCGGGATGAAGGTTTTCTAGACCAGATGCTGATCATGGCCTTGATTGAAGCAAGGAGTTGCGAACGGTTCAAGCGCCTGAGTGAAGGCCTGGAGGATGATTATTTACGCAGGTTTTACCGCAAATTCATGGAAAGTGAAGCCGGCCATTATACTTTATTCATAAACCTGGCTGAGCATTATATTGATAAAAAAGTTGTAAGGAAGCGTTGGGCTGAATGGCTTTCCTATGAAAAGGAATTGATGAATAGCCAGGAAGTTCGGGGAGACCGGATCCATTAAACACACCAAATATCCTGTTAAACAAACAGGTAAAACCGGGGTTTTTCACATTTTTATTTCTTGGAAGCGGAACAGTTTTACATAAAACTGTTTTCGCATATGATTAACTCAAGATATAAGGCTCCTTTTTTTGAGTATGAATGTTATCACCTATATAACCGGACAAATAATTTTGAACTTTTATTCCGGAATGATGATGACTATGCTTTTTTCATGGCGAAGTATTCAGCAATTACAGCCGGCTACCTTGATCTGTTTTCCTGGAACCTGCTTCCGACCCATTTCCATTTATTAGCCAAATTAAAGAGCTATGCTGCAATTTATAATCACTTACAGAATATCCCAGAGGAGCAGTTAGTACTTACTGAAAAAAGATTTCTTACGCACAGGGCAACGGTGCATGAGTTGATTAGGACCATTTTCCAGCGGTTTTTTATTTCATATTGCAAATATTATAATTTCATACATAACAGAAAAGGTAATTTATTTCACAGGCCATTCAGGCATGTGCATGTGCATAAGGAAAGCCAGTTTACCCAAGCTGTTATTTATATTAATGCCAATGCGGTAAAACACGGGTTAGTTACAAATATCAATGATCATAAATGGTCATCGTATCATAGCATCATTTCAAACGAAAAGACGAATTTATGCAGGCAGGAAATACTGGATTGGTTTGGAGGAAGGGACCAATTTATTAACGTGTTGAAAGAGCAAACTGCTTATTATTACAATAGCGATGTGGGGATTGAGGAGGAATAATATCAAGATGACATCTCGCCGAAAAACACGCAACCTTTTGATTATCTGTAGTTTATAAGGTAAACTGGGAGATGACATCTCATTTTAAAGCAAGTTATTAACTATCCCCAAGTGGAAAAATACCGCTCTTCAGAGTCCAAATTCAAATAGGGATGTTGTTTTTGCAACACTTTTATTTTTTCGAGATTTGCCTGCAGAAATTTCTTATGCTGTTCAGATAAAGGGTTAAAAGGTTTGTGGTTCCTTGCTGCTATAATAACCGCCAGCTCTTTCATCAATTGCTGCGCTTGTTCATCTATACATGTTAATTTGAATTTTTCCCACACATAATTGGTGGCTGCATAATTTGGATGAACCAGGTCCTCAGCATAAAAACGGTAATCACGCAAATCATCAATCACCAATTCGTAAGCGGGGAAATAAAAAACATCTTCATCATTTACCAGTGAATGTACAGCCTGGATGAGCGCAGATTTACTCCGGTTATTCTCGATGAAACCTTCCCGAAGATGCCTAACCGGGCTTATCGTAAAAATGAACTGAGCCGCCGGGTTAACCTGTTTCACCTTTGCAATCATCTTTACAAGTTCAGTTTTTATTTCTGAGATATCCAACAAACGCCGGTTGAATTTATCAGCCGGTACTTTATGGCAATTAGCTACTACCTGTTCATAACCACCCTTATTCTCAACCGAAACCTGTTCATACACAAATGCTGATCCCAATGTCAGCAATATCCAGTCTGCCTTTTTAATAAAAGCCGAAGCACGCTGCTGCGATTCATTAATATTGTTCAATGCAGTTTGGCAGTCGATACTTGAAAAACGGGTATGATGATCCCAGCTTCCCCATAATTCATTATCAAAAAATAAATCTGCTGCTTCATATAGCCTGCCTGCCGTGTAGGAATTTATAGCCCGGGCGATACTCACCGGATTGAAAAGAATCCCGTTTGGGTTATCCAATACGCAAAACTTATGTTGTAACAGTTTATTGCCAATCTGTTCGGTAAAACAGGATCCAACCAACAGTAAATTGTGTCGATGGGTAATCTTCCTTATTAAAGCCTTTGGAAATAATTCTGCATGAAATTCCATGTAAGCTATCGGTATTTTTTTAAGTTAAATGAAAATTTCCGAAGCAAGCCTGCTGCAAAGCAGCAACTGTTCATGATCAATCCCGGTTTGCAAATGCCTGGCTTCAAAATGATGCAGCATGGCTTCCGTATCCATATTGCCAACAAGGTCATCTCCGGCCATCGGGCAACCACCTATTCCCTTTATCGCTGCATCAAAACGCATACAACCTGCATCAAGGGCAGCATCCAGTTTTTGTATACGGTTTTGATGAGACGAATGCAAGTGCACTCCTATTTCTAAGCCAGGAAAAGATGGTATCAATTTTTGCACTACTGAAGATACCTGTTCTGGTTTTGCTACACCAACCGTATCTGCAAGAGATATAATCTTAATATCCAATTCAGCCATCTTTTCTACCCAGTATGCCACAATGCTTTCATTGTATTCATCTCCATATGGGTTTCCAAATCCCATGGATATATATACAACCAGTTCTTTCTGATTCTTTATACATAAGTTTTGAATCTCACTCACCGTTTCAAATGATGCCAGTATGGAGGAATTGGTATTCCGCTGCTGAAATGTTTCTGAAATGGAAAACGGGAAACCCAGGTATGTAATTTCATCAAAAACCACGGCATCTGTGGCGCCACGCAGGTTCGCAATGATTGCAAGGAGTTTTGTGCGGCCTTTAACCGGATGCAGGCCCTTTATCACTTCTGCAGTGTCTGCCATTTGCGGTATGGCTTTGGGTGAAACAAAACTTCCAAAATCAATCGTATCAAAACCCGCTTTCAACAGTGCATTGATATACGCTATTTTCTTATCTGTTGGTATGAAATGAGGCCAGCCCTGCATGGCATCGCGAGGGCATTCAATAATTTTAATTCCTTTTTTTTCATGTTTCATCATTTTCGTATTTGCCATAATGGAATATTCAATACTGATTGTACATCAAACTTTCATCCGCTGCTTCATCACTTCATACAAAATAATACCCGTAGCCACAGATACATTCAGCGAATCAAAATCACCCGGCATGGGTATCTGAAAACGTTCATCGCATATTTTCATAAGTGCAGGATAAATACCTTTCTCCTCTCCTCCCATCACAATGGCGCAGGGTTCGGAAAAAATACAATCAAATGACCTTTTCTCCGATTTCATCTCAGATGCAAATACCTTTATGCCATTCAGGTGCAGTTCATCTACCGCTTTCATCAGGCTGTTTACACGGCAAACCGGTATCTGTTCCAATGCGCCTGCAGAAGTAAGGATGGCATCCTCATTCAGCGCGCCAATACCTTTATCAGGTATGATAATGGCATTAACCCCAAAACAAAAAGCGCTGCGTGCGATACCGCCGATATTCCTGATATCTGTTATGCCATCTAAAATAAGAAACAGCGGAACCTCACCCTTATCAACTACAAATGAAATGATATCCTGTAATTCCTGGTACTTGATTTTAGATAACTGGGCAATGCAGCCTTCATGATTGCTTACATTAAAATTGTTCAGTTTTTCAACCGGCACCTTATTAATGGGAACGTTATTGCTTTCTGCCAGTTTCTTTATGTCATCAATCAAAGGGCCATGCACGGTTGCCTGCAAGAAAATCCTGTCTAGCGCCCGTCCTTCTTGCATAGCCTTAATAACGGCATCCCTGCCAATAACAAGCGTATTCTTTTTGGGTCGCTGATGCTGGTGCCTGAAATTTTTCACTCTTTAAATTTAGTAAAAATTAAAAAAAGTTTACATCTTTATCAGGATGTAAACTTTTCATTTAAAACGGTATCTTATACCCTGGTAATTATTTCAATCCGAATACCTTTTTCACTTCCTTAACCGCATCCAGTTTCTCCCAGGTAAACAACTCTACTTTCTTTTTAATTGTCTTACCATCCGGTGAAGTGAAAGTTTTTTCCACAATTTCATTCTTACGTCCCATGTGGCCATAAGCGGCTGTTTCACTGTACATCGGGTTGCGCAGTTTCAGGCGCTGTTCTATGAAATAAGGGCGCATGTCAAAACATTTCATACCCATCACTTTCTTAGCAATTTCCCCGTCACTCATCTTCACTTTTGCAGTACCATAAGTAACCACATTTATACTGGTTGGCTGTGCAACACCAATGGCATAACTTACCTGTACCAGTACCTCATCACATAATCCGGCTGCCACCAGGTTCTTGGCGATATGCCTGGTTGCATAAGCGGCCGAACGGTCAACCTTGCTGGGATCTTTACCACTGAAAGCACCGCCGCCATGAGCTCCCTTGCCACCATAAGTATCTACGATGATCTTACGGCCTGTTAAACCGGTATCGCCATGCGGGCCACCAATTACAAATTTACCGGTTGGGTTGATATGGTATTTGATCTTGTCGTTGAACAGGTGGCTGTATTTAGGATACTTCGCCTTAACCCGCGGAATAACGATATTGATGATGTCTTTCTTGATTTTTGCAAGTGCCTGCTCATCTGTCCCGGAAAGAAACTCATCATGCTGGGTAGAAACAACAATTGCGTCTATACGTACCGGTTTGTTATTGTCATCATACTCAAGCGTAACCTGGCTCTTGGCATCCGGGCGCAGGTACTTTATCTGCTTCTTCTCCCTCCGTATGGCTGCCAGCTCTATCAGGATATAATGTGCCAGGTCAAGTGCCAATGGCATGTAGTTATCTGTTTCATTGGTTGCATACCCAAACATCATACCCTGGTCTCCTGCACCCTGTTCCTCTTTTTTCTTACGGTCAACACCCTGGTTGATATCAGACGACTGTTCATGTATCGCAGATAAAATGCCACATGAATTAGCTTCAAACATATAATCGCTAACCACATAACCGATCTTGCGGATGACCTTGCGGGCAATTTCCTGCACATCCAGGTAAGCTTTGCTTTTAACTTCCCCTGCCAGTATAACCTGTCCGGTTGTTACCAATGTTTCGCAGGCTACTTTACTGTTTGGGTCAAAGGCCAAAAAATTATCAATAAGCGCATCGCTGATCTGGTCAGCCACTTTATCAGGGTGTCCTTCACTAACTGATTCTGATGTAAATAGATAAGGCATGTTGTTTTTTTTAAGATTGCAAAGATAAGGGTGTATACATTAAACAACAAAGTCCTTCTGTTCACATATAGAAGGACTTTGTTCAATGATGTGCATTACTATTTTATCGGGGAATAAATAATCCGCAAACGCATGGTATAATTGGGGTTTGTGCCACTACCTACCCTAACCCTTCCAAGCGCCACACTGTTGTTAAAAGGAATGTAAGTTGAGGAATGTTGTGGATAATGAAAGCTAAAAGCAGGGAAAAGCCTGAGTTCATAATTTGCTCCCTGGCTGATCACCATTCTTTGTACATACCTGCTGATATTTATGTTATAATATATGATACTTCCGCCAAATGGGCCTGTTTTCCTGCGTGCATAGCCTCCATAATAACCGAAATCCAACCCGCCTGTAGGGAAATATGGCAAGCCTGTATTAAAATCGGGATCATAGAAAGTATTCGGATTTAGATCGTAATAAATAGGCTTGTTACGTATTGGAGTTACGTTTGCTGTATCTTTTAGGTCAAGATATAAATAATTAGGTGAAGTAAAAATACTATCATAATAAGGGTTATCCGGCACCTGTTCAATAATAATCTCCGCCCTGTGTATGATCCGGTTACTGTAACCAGTAAGCTGCGGTATAGTAAGACTGGCGTAGGTACCAGGTTGAGTTTGCAGGTAAATATCATTCCCCGTAGGGATGGAAGCGGGATATCCGGATTTATCACGATTTATATAATTCGCCGTACTTGATTGTTTAGGCCCGCGAATTGTATCTGCAGAATCAAATAATCGTAGCTTCAATGATTTGTAAGTAGTATCTATTTTCCCGGCGTTTTTAACCCGAAAATGTACTTCTAATTTTGTATTTGTGTCTGCCAGGTTTACATACATGAGTGCATTGCCTGAGCCTATTGCTTTAACGGCAAGGCCATTAAATGCCTTCCTGAATAAAGAATCACTATAAAATGCATGGTTACCGGATCCTGTTAATGTACTATCACTATTGTAAAGCCTTGCAGCATAATCTGCATTCAACTTTATCCTTATCTGGCTTCTTACAGAATCTTTTATATGAGCATAATGCATATAATCACCAAGGCGCCTGATATCAACATTAACAGGTTGGCTAACTACTGATCCTGTACCGGGAGGTGTTGTAGTAACACGCCATCTCTTATAAACTGAATCTTTAAATTCATTATCTACCACTTCACTAACCTGCAGCGTTTGCACTACATTACTATCACCCCAGTATCCCTTATAAAAAAGACACAAAACAACCGAATCCATACCAACGAGCGAATCAAGGTTTCCAAATGTATAAGGGAAAATAGTGGGTTTCAGTTGCAGGTATACATTGGCAGTTGTTTTTCCAAATAAAGGGTCGTTGCTGATATTGCCCAGGGCATGGTCATCTGAATTTAAGACAAAGGTGGTATCCTCAAATTCTTTTTGCTGCGCATTGATGAAAAACGTATCAGCAAACGTGTTTACATTGTCAACAATAGGCAACAACTCACTGCCCAGGTCAGTCGTGTCTAATTTTGTACAACTCCAGTTGATGATTACAATGCCAATAAATATAACAAGGAAATAAGATAAGATGCGTTTGTGCACAAGAATGGTTTTAAGAAATGGGTTGCTAATTATCTATTTGGCAAGGTCGTTATATAATTGTAAATAGTCTGTTAAATCACTTTCAGCATTATATTTCAACACTTTCTTACCTTTCACTTTCGAAAATTCTTCCACCAGTTTCTTGTCAATATTTTCAGCACCGAATGTAATGGCATCCGCATACGTGGCGCCGCCGCGGAACATCGCCACATTGTTGGCATCCTTATACACATCCAGCTCTTTTTTGGTTACATGGTCGTTGATGGCAGCCAGTTTGATGAAATCTGACCCCAGTTTATCCTTTAAAGTAGTTTGACCGATAGTAAACACTACTTTGCTGTTACTAAAAACCGGCTCTTTCTTGTAGGCGGATTTAATGAACATGGGTATCAGCCCCGTCATCCAGCCGCTGCAATGGATAATATCCGGCGGCCAGCCGAATTTTTTAACAGTCTCCAAAGCCCCTTTGCAAAATAATACCGCCCTTAATCCATTATCCTCATACCAAACATCCTTATCATCTGTAAAAACGGTTTTCCGCTTAAAAAAGTCCTCATTATCAAGAAAATACACCTGCAAACGGGCATTGGGCAAAGAAGCCACCTTAATTACCAGCGGGTAATCGTCGTTATCTATCGATACATTGATGCCGGAAAGTCTCACCACCTCGTGCAACCTGTGCCTGCGCTCATTGATAACCCCAAACCTGGGCATGATACAGCGCACTTCCAGGTTATTGTCGTTAGATAAAACAGCCAGTTTATTTACAATCTCCGAAAACTCTGTCATCTCCAGATACGGAGACATCTCGTTGGCTATGAATAAAATCCTTTTCTTTGTTGACATTTGCGCTTGGTTAAATGCACTAATATTTTTTACGGAGTGCAAAGGTACTGGATTTTATTGAAATTGCGCTTGGTCAAGCCTTTGGTATACCATTAAAAACAACATCATGAAGCTTTTAAAATCAGCCGATGACCTGGGTTCCTTTGTACTGCAAAAAAGGCAAAAAGGCTTATCAGTGGGATTTGTACCAACGATGGGCGCCCTGCACCAGGGCCATATTTCACTGTTAGAAAAATCGCGTGCAGATAATGATATCAGCATTTGCAGCATTTATGTTAACCCAACCCAGTTTAACAATCCGGATGATTTTAAAAAATATCCCAAAACAATTGAAAACGACATAGATCTGCTGGAGAAATGGGGTTGTGATGTACTTTTTCTGCCCGAAACAAATGAAGTTTATACAAAGGAATTCGTAATTAACCAATATAACCTGGGTTACCTGGAATCAATGCTGGAAGGGAAATACAGGCCCGGGCATTTCCAGGGAGTTTGCCAGGTAGTTCACAGGCTCCTGCAAATCGTTAAACCAGATAAACTTTACCTGGGCCGGAAAGATTACCAGCAATGCATGGTTATCAGTAAATTAATAGAATTAAAAGAAATAAATACCGAAGTAGTCATCTGTCCAACGCTCCGGGAAGCAGACGGGCTGGCCATGAGCAGCAGGAACCTGAGGCTGAATGAAACCCAGCGCAGCAAAGCCGTCCAGATTTTTAAAACAATGCAAATGATCAAAAATGAGATCATTCCCGGGCACCTTAGCCATCTCAAACAAAAAGCGGTAGATATATTATCGGATGCCGGCTTCCGGGTAGATTATGTTGAAATAGCCGATGCCGGCAGCCTTGAACCTATTATTGAATGGAACGGGCAGCAAAAAGCTGTAATACTTGTTGCTGCATATCTCGATGATATCAGGCTAATTGACAATCTGGTTATTAACTGAAGTAAACCGGCTCTATGCAGCATAGCAATTGCCCATTAATATCCTAAAATAAAAAACCATTTGTAACTTGTAACCGATTATGCATAAACGCTTTTTTACCATAATGCAATATGCGTTTTTCCTGGGCGCAGGTATTTTCCTGGTCTGGTGGCAGTTGAAATTGCTTAGCCCGGATCAGAAAGCAGCTTTCCTGCATGCACTGAAAGATGCTAATTACTGGCTGATCTTACCGGTTGCCGCGATGACCGTACTCAGTCACCTTAGCAGGGCCATGCGCTGGAAACTGCTGATGGAACCCCTGAATTATAACCCGGCTTTGAAGAATGTTTTTGCCGTTACATTGGTTGGATATTTTGCCAATGCAGCTTTCCCCAGGCTGGGGGAAATACTTAAATGCACGTTTCTTGCCAGGTATGAAAAAATAAAAGTTGATAAACTGGTTGGCACCATCATAGTTGAAAGAACATTTGATATGGCCTGCTTCCTATTGTTCATTGGTATCACCGTAATTATCCAACTGGATGTGGTGGGAGATTTTGTAAAAAAGCAGTTTGTACAACTCTCCGTTACCAGCGGAATGCCGCTATGGATAAAATTAACCGTTTTTTCCGCCATACTGGCCGCCGGGTATCTGCTCATGAAATTTATCTTCAAAACCTTTCCGCACAACAAATTACTTATTGCTGTAAAAGGATTTTTACTGGGCATACTGGAAGGGTTTAAATCTATCAGGAATTTAAAACACAGCAAGGCATTCATTTTCCACACACTGCTCATCTGGACTTTATACCTGATGGAAGTGTACGTGGCATTTTATGCCATGGAAGGCACCGCCCACCTGAGCCTGAAAGCTGCATTCTCTGTACTCACTTTATCTGCCCTCGCCATGATAGTAACCCCTGGCGGTATCGGCTCATTTCCCATTTTTATCAAGGAAACGCTGCTTATTTATGGCATTTCCGAAGCACTGGGCATCGCATTCGGATGGCTGATGTGGGGTATTTCAACAGGAATCGTAATCATTACAGGGTTACTGGCCCTGTTATTGTTACCTTATATGAATAAAAACAAAAACCATGAAAACAGTAGGCACAATACCATCCAAGATATACAACCTGCCGGCACTGAAACAGGAAATTACCAGGTGGAGGCTTAAAAATAAACGGATTGTTTTTACAAACGGGGTATTCGATATCCTGCACGAAGGGCATATCGCCTCCCTTTCTCAGGCTGCAGCCCAGGCAGATGTACTGATTGTTGGGTTAAACAGTGATGCTTCCGTTAAAAGGCTTAAAGGAGAATCAAGGCCGGTTAATAATGAAAATGCCCGGGCACTGGTACTCGCTTCATTACTGATGGTTGATGCCGTTACCATTTTTGAAGAAGATACACCATTGGAACTCATTAAAAGCATCATGCCCGAAGTGCTTGTAAAAGGAGGCGATTACAGTATTGAACAGATTGCCGGAGCCAGGGAAGTACTGCAAAACGGCGGCCAGGTTATTCTGGCCGACATGGTAGAAGGCGTTTCAACCACTGCTATTATTGAACGTATGAAAATACTATAAAAAATTCATATTAATTTAATATTAGAACCACAACCGGATATTTATAAGCAGCTATTTTTATTAAAAGTTCACGTTATCTATTAACTGTTAACTATTTACTAATAACTAACAGCTAAAGACTAAACCCCAAAACCCAAACCATTCTTGCTAAAAAGGAAAACCATCATCAGAGATATTAGCTGGCTTGCATTCAACAGCAGGGTGTTACAGGAAGCAGCAGATGAAACGGTTCCCCTGAAAGAACGCATCAAATTCCTCGGCATATTTTCAAATAACCTGGATGAATTCTTCCGGGTACGGGTAGCCGCACTTAAACGGATGATAGAACTGGGAAGCAAGGCCAGGATGCACCTCGAATTAAAACCAGAAAGCATACTTGAAGAAATCCAGGAAAAAGTTGTGAAACAACAACAGGCTTTTGAACGTATCTGGAATGATATTTACAGGGAATTGAAAAAAGAGGGTATCATGCTGGTTGACGACAGGAAACTGAATGCTACCCAGCAAAAATTTGTGATACAGTATTTCAATGAAGAAGTGAGGAGTTATATTGTTCCGCTGATGATAGAAAGCATACACGGGTTTCCTGTTTTGAACGATAAATCAATATACCTGGCTTGTAAACTCTCAAAAGCCGACAGGAGCATCCCTCAAAAATATGCCCTTGTGTCTGTTCCAACCCGGAGCCTTTCAAGGTTTGTACTTTTGCCTTCCAAATTAAATGAACATACAATCATCTTGCTGGAAGATGTGATCAGGTTCTGCCTTCCCTATATATTTTCATTTTTCGGATACGACCGCTTTTCTGCCCATACCATAAAACTTACCCGTGATGCAGAGATCGATATCGACAATGACCTTTCCACAACCATCATACAAAAAATAGAAAAAGGACTAAAGAACCGGAAAAAAGGCAAACCGGTGCGGCTGGTATATGATAAAGAGATTGACCAGGGACTGCTGTTATACCTGATAAAAAGGCTAGGACTCTCGCACAAAGACAATATCATTGCCGGTGGCAGGATTCATAATTTCAAGGATTTCATCAACTTCCCGGCTTCCGTCTTTAAACAGAAAAGCACCCGGAAAAAACCGTTCACCCACCCTGCCCTTCAGCACACAAAAAGTGTAACAAATGTAGTGCTGGAAAAAGATGTGATGCTGCATTTCCCCTATCATTCATTCGACAGTGTGATTGACCTGCTCAGGGAAGCTGCCATTGACCCGGATGTTGCCAGCATCAAAGTAACCTGTTACCGGCTTGCATCCAGGTCAAAAATCATCAACGCCCTTACCAATGCCGTAAGGAACGGCAAGCAGGTAACGGTGATGCTTGAACTAAAAGCCAGGTTTGATGAAGAAGCTAACCTGCTGTGGAAAAATGAACTGGAAGAAGCCGGCGTAAAAGTGCTGATAGGCGTTCCCGATATGAAAGTACACGCCAAACTTTGCCTGATTAAAAAAAGGGTGGGACATGTTACCACGCATTATGGTTTTGTAAGTACAGGCAACCTGAATGAAAAAACGGCGTTGCTGTATGGCGACCATTGCCTGCTAACCTCCGACAGGAATATAATGGCAGACGTAAACCGCATTTTCACTTTCCTGGAAAACCCGAAAACAAGGGAATCATTCCTGAAATCGTGTAAAACCCTTATTGTAAGCCCGTTTCAGATGAGGAAACAATTCACCCTGCTGATCAATAAGGAAATAAAAGCGGCCAGAAGCAAAAAAACCGCTGCCATTACACTTAAATTGAATTCACTGAGTGACGAAAGACTGATTGCAAAACTTGTTGAAGCGGCTAAAGCAGGTGTGGAAATAAAAATGGTTGTCCGTGGGATCTTCTGCATGTTCACAGAAAATAAGAAATTCAGGAAACCGCTGCAGGCCATCAGCATTGTGGATGAATACCTGGAACATGCCAGGGTAATGATATTCCATAATGGCGGCAATGAAAAGGTTTTCATTTCATCTGCTGACTGGATGGTGCGTAATATAGATCACCGGATAGAAGCGGCATGCCCGATACTTGAAAAAGATATCAAAAAACAATTGAAAGACCTGATTGAAATACAACTCAATGACAATGTGAAAGCCCGTATCCTCGATAATGACCTGAGCAACCTGTATGTAAATCCGCGTAATAAGATTAAAATCAGGTCGCAGGTAGAGATATACAACTTTCTTCATTATGCAGATAAGCAAAAAAAGCTGCCGGAAACCGGACCCGCCCCTGAATAAATGTTCAATTGTTTTATTGAAAAGAAGCATGCAAATAATGAAAACGCATGTTTCATCCGGAATGCATCCGGCTGGCAATACAGTTTATCATTAACCGGCAATTAATAAAATCCATAACCCGTAAATTTCATGCATTTCATGTAATTTGTGAACCAAATCATATCATTATTGAAACTGGCAGCGATCGATATTGGCAGTAATGCGGCACGGTTACTCATAACCGAAGTAACAACCGGCAAGGAAGACAAACCCATATTCACAAAAATGAACCTGTTCAGGGTACCACTACGCCTTGGTTTTGATGTATTTGAAAACGGGGTGATATCCAGGCATAAATCTGACATGCTGATGCAGACCATGATTGCTTACCAGCACCTGATGAATGCTTACCAGGTGGATGCCGTAAAAGCATGCGCCACCAGTGCCATGCGTGACGCCAGCAATGCCAATGACATCATTAGTGAAGTAAGGGTACGGACCGGTATAAGAATAGAAGTGATTTCCGGCGACATGGAAGCAAACCTGGTGTACGAAAACAATGTGGCTGAAAACCTCGACAAAGACCATAGCTATATGTATATAGACGTGGGCGGCGGCAGCACCGAATTATCTTTTTTCAGCAATGGCATACTCGTTTATAAGAAATCCTATAATATAGGAACCATCCGCCTGCTTAAAAACAAAGTGTCTGAACAGGAATGGGAAGAAATGAAAGATGCCATCAAAGCCGTTACCAAAGGCCATAAGGAAGTGGTTGCCATCGGTAGTGGCGGAAACATCAATAAGATATTCTCATTAAGCAAAAAGAAAGACGGCAAACCTTTGCAACTGGACCTGCTTCGTGATTATTACCGCGAACTGGAAGCCACTACCCTTGCAGACAGGATATCCAAATACAACCTGCGCGAAGACAGGGCCGATGTGATTGTTCCGGCACTTCAAATTTATATAAATGCCATGCGCTGGGCGAATGCAGAAAATATCTTCATACCCAAAATCGGCCTCGCAGACGGGCTGATACAGCATTTATGGGTAGAGATGAAGGAAAAACAAACGGTAAGCATGTAACTGCATTCACGGCTTTATAAAAGATATACGCAATATCTTATTCTCCTTTTTTCAATAGAATAAAGCGTTTGGCCTCCAAATGTTGGTTTTTACTTTTTTCGCTACATTTACAGTACCAAGCGATAACGCCGGACTTGTTTTATTCTAACGCAGAGCCAACTCCTTTCGCCTCATCCAAAAAACATATTTGTATGTCAGTAAATAAAGAGATCAAAAAGATCACTACCAATACCATCCAGAAAATGAAAAGTGCCGGTGAAAAGATATCCATGATAACGGCATATGATTTTTCATTTGCGCAGATTTTTGATGCGGCAGGTATCGATATCATACTGGTTGGAGACAGTGCCAGTAACGTGATGGCCGGCCACGAAACCACCTTACCCATTACCCTGGAACAAATGATCTACCACGCCAGCTCTGTTGTAAGAGGTATCAACCGTTGCCTGGTTGTGGTTGATATGCCTTTTGGATCTTACCAGGGAAACTCCAAAGAAGCGCTTAACTCTGCCATACGCATCATGAAAGAAACCGGTGGCCATTCGGTTAAAATGGAAGGCGGTGAAGAAATAGTTGAATCGGTAAAACGGATCATCAGTACAGGTATCCCGGTGATGGGGCATCTTGGCCTCACACCCCAGAGCATTTATAAATTTGGCACCTATACCGTAAGGGCCAAAGAAGAAGCGGAAGCGGAAAAACTAAAAAAAGACGCCCTGCTGTTGCAGGAAGCCGGCTGTTTCGCCATCGTGCTGGAAAAGATACCGGCAAACCTGGCAAAAATTGTTTCAGAAAGCCTTCATATCCCCACTATTGGCATCGGAGCCGGCGGCGATTGCGACGGCCAGGTGCTGGTGATGCACGATATGCTGGGCATTAACACCGAATTTAAACCCAGGTTCCTGAGGCAATACCTTAATTTGAATGAACAAATAACTTCAGCCGTGCAGCAATACATTAAGGATGTTAAAAGCAGCGATTTCCCTAATGACAAGGAACAGTATTAATTTAAATACAGCAGTCCGGTAAATTGTGTTGCTTAATTCTCATCCTTTATCTTGTATCCAATATTTTGTATCTTACATTTTAAATCCTGCCAACTGCCAACTGCCAACTGCCAACTGCCAACTGCCAACTGCCAACTAAACCAACTTCCCCCGCAATTCGCTAACTTGCAGCCGCAATTATCATTATTTAAAATACCCACCATGGAATTTCTGAAAAAACTTGGAATTAGTTCCCTCAATCCCGGTGTTTCTACCGGAGCAGTATGGATAAAATCAAAAGGCGGAAAAATCGCTTCCTATTCACCGGTAGATGCAAAACTGATCGGATCGGTTACGGCTGCCGATTGGACATCTTACGAAACAGTTGTAAAAAAAGCTCAATCGGCTTTTGAAGAATGGCGCAACTGGCCAGCCCCCAAAAGAGGTGAAGTGGTAAGGCAGGTTGGTGAAGAACTCCGAAAATATAAAACAGACCTTGGTAAACTGGTTAGTTATGAAATGGGCAAAAGCTTACAGGAAGGCATGGGCGAAGTTCAGGAAATGATAGACATATGCGATTTTGCGGTTGGCCTTTCCCGCCAGCTTCATGGCCTTACCATGCACAGCGAAAGACCCGGGCACAGGATGTATGAACAATATCACCCGCTGGGCCTTGTTGGCATCATTTCCGCTTTCAATTTCCCCGTAGCAGTTTGGAGCTGGAATAGTATGTTGGCATGGGTTTGCGGCGATGTTGCCATTTGGAAACCCAGCGAAAAAGCGCCCTTATGCGGCATTGCCTGCCAGAAGATCATACAGGCCGTATTCAAAAAAAATCATGTACCCGAAGGCGTTAGTAACCTGGTAATCGGCGACCGTGAAGTGGGCGAATGGATGAGCAACGATGAAAGGATACCGCTCATATCTGCCACCGGAAGCACCCGGATGGGAAAATCGGTTGGAGCAGCCGTTGGCCAGCGGCTTGGACGGAGCCTGCTGGAACTGGGCGGCAACAATGCCATCATCATTTCAAACGAAGCTGACCTGAATATTGCCCTGGTTGCAGCCGTTTTTGGAGCAGTAGGCACCGCAGGCCAGCGTTGCACCAGTACCAGGCGCCTCATCATTCATGAAAAAATTTACAACAGGTTTAAAGAAAGCCTGGTAAACGCATATAAGCAACTGAAAATAGGCAACCCGCTGAATGAAAAGAACCATGTTGGCCCATTGATTGACAAAGACGCCGTAAATATGTACCTGGCAGCTATTGAAAAATGTAAAGCCGCCGGCGGGCATTTCATCGTGGAAGGCGGTGTGCTAAAAGGCAAAGGATACGAAAGCGGCTGTTATGTAAAACCATGCATCGCAGAAGCAAAAAACCATTTTGACATTGTACAGCATGAAACATTCGCCCCTATCCTGTATATCATGAAGTACAAAACGATGGATGAAGCCATTGCCATGCAAAACGGCGTACCCCAGGGGCTGTCTTCAGCCATCATGACCAATAACCTGCGTGAAGCAGAAAAATTCCTCTCGCACAGCGGCAGCGATTGCGGTATTGCCAATGTGAATATCGGCACATCCGGCGCCGAAATCGGCGGTGCTTTCGGCGGGGAAAAAGAAACCGGCGGTGGCAGGGAAAGCGGCAGCGACGCCTGGAAAGTGTATATGCGCAGGCAAACGAATACCATCAATTATACAGATAAACTGCCCCTGGCTCAGGGCATCAAATTCGATTTATAAAATTTAGCCAATACTCTATGAACGGTAGATATGATGTATGTAATATCACTAAATTCGCTGAATATTTAAAAATAACAATATGACAAAATTCTCCAAACTTTTCCTGGCAGCTTTATTAATAGGCGGAACAGCTTTTGCACAAGACGAAGCAGAAAACAAGGAAAAAGTAAAAGTGCCGAATAACTGGCACCACCTGGATGCAACAGAAACAGGCTATAATGGCATCAGCCTCGACAAGGCATACTCGCTTTTAAAATCGAAAAACCTGAAAAGCAAACAGGTTGTGGTTGCCGTCATTGACAGCGGTATAGACACTTTACACGAAGACCTGAAACCGGTACTGTGGAGTAACCCGAAAGAAATTCCCGGAAACGGTATTGATGATGACAAGAACGGGTATATAGATGATATTCATGGCTGGAATTTCATCGGCGGTAAAGATGGTCGCAATGTAAAAGAAGACAGTTACGAAGCGGCAAGGGTTTATTACAACCTGAAACCTAAATGGGACGGAAAAACAGTTGATGAAGCAGGATTGAGCAAAGAAGAACTGCTTGAATATACTACTTTCAAAAAAGCGAAACTAAAAGTGATTGGCGAGGAAGGCGGCGATAACGGCGCCCAGTTAGTGATGCTTAAAAGGATCCAGGCAAACCTGATAAAAAGCGATAGCCTGCTGAAAATTGCCATGGGCAAAACAGAATACACCGGAAATGACCTCGATGCCTTCAAACCGGACAATTCAGATGTTACAAAAGCAAAAACCACTTTGCTTAACCTGATGAAAGGCAATGATGCCATGGACCAGAAAAACACCGAATTCCTGGATGGGCTGAAAGGGTATATTGAAGGGGAAATTAAAAAAGATGATGCCAAAAAGAACCCACCGAAAGAATACCGCAAAGACATTGTAGGCGATAATGAAGCTGATATCAACGACCGTAAATACGGCAACAAAGATATCATGGCTGAAACCAGTTTTCACGGCACCCATTGCGCTGGTATCATTGCAGCAGCAAGGAATAATGAAAAAGGGATTGACGGCGTTGCAGATAACGTTCGTATCATGGCTTTACGGGCCGTACCAGATGGCGACGAGCACGATAAAGACATTGCACTTGCCATCCGTTATGCAGTAGATCATGGTGCAAAAATCATCAGTATGAGCTTTGGAAAAGACTTCTCCCCGGAAAAAAACTGGGTAGACGATGCTTTCCGCTATGCAGAATCAAAAGGTGTTTTATTGGTACATGCTGCCGGTAATGATGCCAAAAATGTTGACTCGGCAGATAATTTTCCAAACCCTATTTACAAAGACGGAAAAGGAAGGGCTAACAATGTGATTACTGTTGGCGCCAGCGGAAACAAACATAATGGCGGACTTACCGCATCTTTCAGCAATTATGGAAAATCTGAAGTGGATATATTCGCACCGGGCGTAGGTATTTATTCAACCATTCCGGGCGGAACCACCTATGGCAATGCTAGCGGAACCAGCATGGCATGCCCTGTTGTTGCTGGTGTTGCAGCGCTCATATTGGAATATTATCCTACCCTTACAGCCCAGCAACTTAAATATGTTATTGAAAAATCTGCCGTTGCTCCGGATGAAAAAGTAAATCGCCCGGGAACAGATGAAAAAGTGAACCTGAGCGATATCTGCAAAACCGGCGGATTACTCAATGCTTACGAAGCCGTAAAACTGGCTGGCACCCTTAAGACTGAAAAACCAAAAACTACCCTGCCAAAATCGAAAGTGAAAAAAACTAAAATGGGATGATGATAATCTCATAAATATTATCAGCCGCAGGCAGCTATATCATACAGGGCGCCTGCGGCATTTTTTTTAAAGTAAAATATTCAATTATGCCAAAACCGGTTAAGGGAACCTATCTCCCCTATTTTGACAATTATATTAAACTCGTTAAGGAAGATGATCTTTTTGAAGCATTCAAAAACCAGCAGCTACTGGTTTCCGGTTATTTCGAAAGTATACCAGAAACAAAAACGAATACCGGGTATGCCGAAGGGAAATGGTCATTAAAAGAACTGTTACAGCATATTATTGATACGGAAAGGATATTCAATTACAGGTCGCTTTGCTTTGCCAGGAAAGAAACGGCATCTTTGCCGGGTTTTGATGAAAACCTGTATGCTGAAAATTCTCATGCTAATAAACGAACCTGGAAAAGTCTCTGCGATGAGTTTAAAGCTGTGCGCAGATCAACAGAACTCCTCTATGAAGGATTCACTCCGGAAGCATTGTTGCAAACCGGCATTTCCAATAATAATACCAATTCTGTTATTGCATTTGGCTTTACTACAATTGGGCACCTGGCACATCATATAAATATTATTGAAGAAAGGTATGTGTGATGTGAGATGTAAGATTTATGATGTATGATTGTTGATGTATGATTTGTGATGTATGATTGTTGATTTGAGATGTGAGATTTATGATGGATGATGTAGTGCTTCAAGAGAAAATAAATTGTATACCGGAAAATTGGAAATGAAGTCACATGAAAGTCTATGGTTGTTGCATAGATGGAATATTTTCTGCCTCCCCTTTCATATTCCGCCTTTTTACCAGCGAAATATCAAATTTACCGAACCGCCAGTTGAAATTGAGTTTTACCAGTTGCGGGTCTCTCCTGCGTGAATAATCCTGAATAAAGTAGGGAGATGAAAACCGGCTTTCATATAACCTTGTCCTGAATATGTCCGACACCTGTAAAGTGAGTGACGCTGCCTTGTTTTTCATAAAATCGTACCGTAATGCCAGGTCTGCATAAAACAACGGCCTGCTAAAACCCTGCGAAGTTGGCTGCATACCTGCGCCATACATTCCTCCGCCACCGCCTGCATAACCTCCCCGGGAACCGGTGTTAACAGGCACAATGGACTTTGACTGGTATTCGGCAGTTAACTGTACGGTAAAACCCGCAGGCAACCTGAAATTATTATTTACTTTTGCCACCCAACTGAACTGGCTTGCCCTGGCAGATTCCGGTTCAGTTCCGTCAATAATTACATGAAAGATATTCAGGTTCGTGGCCAGGTTCCACCAGGTTGCCGGTTTACACTGCCCGGTTAACTCTAAACCATAATTAAAGCTCCTGCCAGCATTGGTAAAAGAGGTAAACAATACCGAATCCGTTTTTGCCGGGTTGGGGTTAATGCCTTTATAGAGATACCTGGCAATCATATTGTTGGTATACCTTCCATAAAGGTTTGCCAGGAATGATGCTGAACTGTTAAACTCATACAGGTATGACAGTTCCAGCAGGTTTGTAAACTCAGGCTTCAGGGCAGGGTTACCAGCCACCAGGTTCAGCGAATCTGAGAAATCGATGAACGGTATCAACTGGTTATAAGCCGGCCTGTACACTTTCCGGGAATAATTAAGCTGAAATTCATCCCGCTTACCGGTTTTATGGCTGATACTTAACGATGGAAACAGGCTTACCGGGTAACTGTTTGAAAACCGATTCCCGCCTGTTACCAGCTCCGCATCATACATAGAACTTTCTGCACGCAAGCCGGTTAAAAAGCTTACATGTTTCACCTTCATGGAATAGGTTGCATAGGCGGCATATACAATATCATCGTACCTGAATTTTACATGCAGTGCATCTATATAATCATACCCGCCGGCCTGGTTTTGAAGGAAATTATCGTTATTGCTGCTGTTATACCTGTATGCCAGCCTGATGCCGGCTTCCAGCTTCCTGTTATTATCAAACGGGTTCTCCAGGTCGCTTTGGAATGTAATAAAATTCGTTTTACCGCCACCGGTAGACCTTTCAGCCGGTGCAATATAATCTGAAGTAGAGTTCATAAAACGGTACCGGCTGTTATAGTCGGAAACATTGAAATTGTTATTATAACTGTAATTGATATCCGCAGTAAGTTCCTTCCCCGGGCGGGTGAAATTATGCCTGAAACTTACATTAGCGCCATAATTACAGAAATCATTGATAGCCATGATATACCGGTTGCCGGATGATGAAAAGGTTTCCGTGGCCTTAACGGTATCGCCTGACAGGCTGATCATATCTTCACTACGGTAAAGCGCACGCATCAAACTACCACTAATCGTTAACGTTGTTCGGTTGCTCATGAAATAATCTGCCCCCAGCCTGCCGAAAACAAAACTTCCCCTGTTAGCGGGATTGTTTTGCTGCTTGATGAAAGCGGTATAAGTATTGCTGAAGTCGGTACGCTCCGTATGTACTTCGCTCAACGTTTTCCGCATATTAAACATCCCGGCAGCGAATAGATTGACTTTACCCTGTTTCAGGTTTACATTTCCGCCAAACCCGGGCCGGGCCCTTGAATCTATTCCTGCCCTTATATTGCCATTATACCCTGCACGCCGGTTCTTTTTCAGCACAATGTTCAGTATTCCGGCACCACCGTTACCGGCATCAAACCTGGCAGAAGGGTTGGTTATCACTTCAATGGTTGCTACCTGGTCGGCCGGAATCTGGTCGGCAGTTAGCGTTGTTGGTCTTCCATCTACAAACAATTGAGGGGAAACATTTCTCAGGGATACATTCCCATCAATATCAACCATAACAGAAGGCACATTTTTCAATAAATCTGCTGCCGTTCCTCCTGCTGCCTGTAAGTCTTTTTCTGCATTATACACTTTCCTGTCAAGTTCAAGCCCAATCATATTCCTGGAAGCATTTACGGTTATGTTCCGTAACTGGTGTATATCTACGGTCAGTTTGATATTGCCCAAATCCCTGCTCAAACCATCCGGAAAATGAATACCGTTGTTTTCAGCCGTTTTACTGCTGGCCGAATTGGGTTCAAAAGATAATTTCCTTTCATAATGAAGGAAACCCAATGCAGTCACCAACAGGGTGAAACTTCCCGATACCGGCAGGTTATCCAAACTGAACTCCCCTTTCCTGTCAGTAACTTTCAAAGCAATCACCTGTTCTTTTTTTAGCTTTCCGCTGCTGTCGCCAATGTGCTGAAGTAATTGAACCGATGCGCCGTCAACCGGTTTTCCGTTTGTTTCATCCAGTAGTTTTCCGTAAACCTGCCCCAGATTCAATGAACGGGCAGTATGGTTGCCACCTGCAGGTTTTTGTGCATACAGTTTATCAACTGCCTGCAGGAAGATAAAAAAAAGGAGTGTACAAAGGCAGTTCTTCATATACAGAAGCAAGTACGGATTGTTATTACGGGATTAAAATAAGCATACCTGCTTCCTCATTTCATCAGCCACAGTATCAAAACAGTTATAAAACCCATCAGCAGAGCAGCCATTACACAAAAACATTTCCAAAGAAATATTTTTTTCCCTGCTGCATCAGTTAACATCTTTCTCAACATACTGTCATCAATACTTTCTAACCGCTCTTTCACCATTTCATCTGCCCTTAGTTCATTTTTCAATTCACCGGAAAATTTTTGCATCAAAACCGGGAACAGTTCATCAATTTCGGCCAGCAGGGATGATTTGAACTGGCTGATTGTTTTTTCCCCCATAAATTGGGAAAGCAACGGAAAAACAGCCTTTATCTTCACCTGCAGGAAATGATCCACATGGTTTTCTATCTCGGGCCTTAATTTCTGCAATAACGCAGGATCGGCCATTTTTTCGTCAAAGCCACGGTAATTCATCAATGCAAGCTTCGCCCATTCCCCGGCCTTTTCTGATACGGCCCTTTTTGAAGCCGGAATCAATCCCTGGATTCGCATAATACCCAGGTTTACCGGTTTTACCGGCTTGAATAACAACCAGGTTGTAATTCCGGCAATTAACCACCCAGTAAACGCAAAAAGCAGGAGAATTATTATTGATTCGTACAAAGGTTTTCCTTTAAAGTTGGCGCAAAAGTAGGCTTTTCATACAGGCTGGTAAAATGTTCAGCATTAAGGAGGTATGGCAACCAGCCAATCTTTTTATATTCCGGGAAAACTTGATCCGGAAATTTTGAAAATGCATCCTTTTAATTTTGTACAAGCGTTGTTTTTCTATACTTTTGCAACACAAATGACTACGGTGGTTGTAGCTCAGTTGGTTAGAGCATCAGATTGTGATTCTGAGGGTCGCCGGTTCGAGCCCGGTCATCCACCCCAAAAAAAGCCTTCCGCACTTACAGCTGAAGGCTTCTTTTTTTTCAAAATTAACCGCTCATCCCATTTTTCTGCCGAACTGTTTGTTTAACAAAACATTATTGCGATAATTGCGTTACACTTTTTCCTACACGTACTATTTTACGTTATTTTTACAACATGCAAAAAATTGCAGACTTTATTATGAGTAAGAAATTTATCCCGGTTGCACTGGTACTGGTTGCTACCAGTTTTTTCCTGGCATTTAAATCGCAGGGGAAAAATGATTTTGAAGATAACCCGAAAAGCAGGTATGCCCGTATTTTGCGCAATGTGGGCGTATTGCTGGAAGAAGGCCATTTCAGCCCTAAAAAGATTGATGATGCTTTCAGCAGGGAAGTGCTTAAGAAATTCACCGATGACCTGGATGCTGAAAAGAATATTTTCCTGGCAAGCGATATAGAAAGTTTCAGGAAATTTAAAGACAGGATAGACGATGAGATTCATGGCAGCGACCTGCAGTCTTTCTATGCCATCAACGAAGTTTACCTGAAAAGGCTAAGCGAAGTTTCGGGCTTGTACAAGGAAATTTTAGCCAGGCCCTTTGATTATACCAGGGATGAAAAAGTGGTGATGGATGCAGATAAACTGGATTTTCCAAAAACTGAAAATGAAAGGCTGGAAAACTGGAAGAAACGCCTGAAATTCCTGGCCCTGGGCAAATATGTTGACATGCAGGAAGAAAGGGAGAAGAACAAGGGTAAAGCAGATTATAAAGTGAAAGCCGATTCAACCCTGGAAAGAGAAGCCCGTGAATCAACAGCCAGGCAGATTGAGCGGTATTTTTCAACCAAGAAAAACAGGGAATCTGATGATGAGAATTTCAGCAAATTCGTAAATGCCATCACCGGAACCATGGATCCGCATACCAATTATATGCCCCCGATCGACTTACGTTCTTTCAACGAATCGATGAGCGGCCGGTTTTTCGGCATCGGCGCCCAACTGAAAGAAGATGACGGTAAAATAAAGATTGCCAGCCTGATCAGCGGCGGCCCGGCATGGAAAAGCGGTGAACTGAAAGAAAACGATGAGATCATGAAAGTGGCACAGGGCAAACAGGAACCAGTAGACGTAACCGGCTATGCTGTTACTGATGCGGTAAAACTGATTCGTGGCGCTGAAAAAGGATCTGAAGTAAGCCTCACCATCAGGCGGATTGATGGCAGTATTAAAGTGATTACACTATTAAGGGACGATATCAAACTGGAAGATACGTATGCCAAATCAGCTATCATAAAAGGCGAAAACAGGATCGGGTACATTTACCTTCCCGAGTTTTATGCCGATTTTGAAAACCCCAACGGCGCCAGGTGTGCTGCAGATGTGGCCAAAGAAATTGATAAGCTAAAAAATGAAAAAGTTGACGGCATCATCCTCGACTTACGCGGAAACGGTGGTGGTTCATTATATGACGTTGTTCAGATGGCCGGCCTTTTTATAGAAGACGGGCCAATATGCCAGGTTAAAGGAAGGGATGAAAAAGCCAATGTATTACGCGACAGGGATAGATCAGTTCAATATGACGGGCCGCTGGCAGTTATGGTAGATGAAACGAGCGCCTCTGCATCCGAGATCTTTGCAGCAGCCATACAGGATTATAACCGGGGAATCGTAATTGGCAGCACGTCCACTTATGGCAAAGGAACCGTACAGCGCAATATTCCACTGAATCCCGAAAATGAAAATACTTTGCTGGCATCAAAAAAATCTGATGACCTGGGTACAGTGAAACTTACCCTGCAGAAATTTTACCGCATCAACGGCGATGCCACCCAGTTAAAAGGCGTTACGCCTGATATCATCTTACCCGACAGGCTTGAACACCTTAAATTCAGGGAAAAAGACAATCCCAATGCACTGCAATGGGATGAGATTGCCAAAGCGGATTACAGAACCTGGACAAGCAATATCAGCAACCCGGCCATTATCAGCTCTGCAAATGATGAAGTGAATAAAAGCACCACATTCGGAAAGATTAAGGCAAATGTGCAATGGCTTGAAAAAAATAATGAAAAGGAATATTCACTCAACATCAGCAAATACAGGGAAGAACAGAAAAAACTGAAAGACATTTACAAGGAAATTGATAACCTGTATAAACTGAGCAAACCTATGACGATGGTAAACCTGCAGGCAGACAGTATCGCTGTAAGCAATGATACCGACAAGGCTGAAAAAAATAAACAATGGCTGAAAGTAAGAAGCGATGATATCTATATTGATGCATCCGTAAAAGTGATCAATAAGATGATTACACAAAACAATACGGCAAAAACAAACTGATCTGATTTCAATAAGTGAAAGAGCGGCACATGATATGTGCCGCTCTTTTTCTTTAAAGTATCCTTACAATCGTTAAAGAAAAATATTACCATGCCGGGAAGCTAACAATAATATCATGCACATAATATCGGTAAACCTTTTTCATTCCTGCAATAAAATTTACAGCAAAACACCGTTCACATCAGGATAAACCTTAATTTGCTAACCGGTATTGGATTCCTGTTTCATCGTACCGGGAATCATTAAAGGATTCATACAATTTTATATATAATTTATCTACATGAAGCAATTTAATTTCAAGCGCATTTTACCGCATTTGGTGGCTGTTGCCGTGTTTCTTATAGTTGCTATTATCTTTTGCAGGCCCGCCCTTGAACAAGGTGTTGTAATGAAGCAATCTGATATTGCGGGCTGGCAGGGAATGAGCCACCAGTCGTTTGAATACCAGGAAAAAAACGGCCGGTTCCCTTTATGGCTCACCAGCATGTTCAGCGGAATGCCTGCATACCAGGTGGCTTTGGAAGGGCCCTGGTCGCCGTTAAAACCAATAGACCAGCTTTTTCAGCTTTGGCTTCCCCAGCCAATGAATTTTTTCTTCCTTGCCTGTATATCTTTTTATTTCCTTTGCTTGAGCCTGCGCATAAAGCCATACGCAGCCATATTGGGAGCATTGGGTTTTGCCTATTGCAGCTTCTCTCCCATCATCATCACTGCCGGGCATAATACCCAAATGCTCGCCTTAGGGTATGCACCTGCTGTTATAGGCGCTGCCATACTTATCTTTGATAAGAAGTATCTGACTGGTTTCATACTAACGGCAATGCTTACGGCCTTACAGATATTGCAGAACCACCAGCAGATCAGTTACTACCTGTTCCTTGTACTGGGCATCATGACCATTTCCTATTTCATTCATGCTATCCGCAACAAACAGCTGCCACACTTCATTAAAAGCATCGGATTATTGATGGTTGCCGGTATACTAGGTGTAGCAGTAAATGCCATCACCTTACTGATTACTTATGACTATGCCAAGGAATCAAAACGCGGCGGACAGCTTGTTATGGACAATAACAGCAACAGGAAAGACAAAGTTGCCGATGGAAAAACAAAGGGATTAAGTAAGGATTATGCTTTCCAGTGGAGCTATGGCAAGGCAGAAACCATGAGCCTGATGTTTCCGGGCGTTCAGGGCTATGGAAACCACCAGGCTGAAAGGGATGGCGAATATTACCAGTTTCCGGTGCTGGACGAAAATGCAAACTCGGTAAAATACCTATCCGAAAAATTTGGAGCCGGTGAACAGGCGGTAAGTTATGCCAGTTCTAACCTGTATTGGGGAAAACAGCCTTTTACTAACGGTCCCGTATACCTGGGAGCCATTATCTGTTTCCTGTTCATTGTTGGGATGTTTTACCTCAACAATTCACATAAATGGTGGATACTGGCGGCTTCCGCCTTAGGAATCATGCTGGCCCTGGGTCATAATTTCCCTTCCTTCAATTATTTCATGTTTGATTATTTCCCGTTATACAGTAAGTTCAGGGTACCTACTATGACACTGGTAATTCCCCAGTTATTATTCCCGGTAATAGCTGCGCTTGTTATAAATAACATGTCGGAATCTATCAATGAAACATCCTGGAAGAAATTCAAAACCGGTTTATTGGCAACCGGCGCCGTATTCCTGCTTGCTCTGGGTTTTTATGCCAGCAGCGATTTCAGCAATGAAAACAGGTTGCGTACAAATAAATTCAACGAATTGTATAATGCAAAAGATCCCGCCCTGCAGCAAAAACTATATGAAGCCGGTGAAGCCTATAAACCGGAAAGGGATAACCAGGTATATGAAGGAATGGTAACTAACCTGCAAGGTAACCCGGATGCGCAAAAAGTTGCCAGGGATTTTGTACAGGCCATCCAAAAAGACCGTAAATCAATATTGCTGGCTGATATCGGCCGTTCATTCCTGTTCGTACTCCTGGCGGCCATTTGCATCGTTCTGTACCTTAAGAAAAAACTGAACGCCAGCATCATGACCATGGCTGTAACATTACTGATTGCCATAGACCTGCTTGGATTCGGCATGAAATACCTGAATGATAAGAGTTTTGACAGTAAGGATAAATACGAGGCCAGTGAATTCCCGATGACAGATGCAGACAGGACAATCCTTGCTGATAAGGACCCCAATTTCAGGGTATATAATCCGGCCAGCATGGAAGAATCAAAAACATCTTATTACCATAAATCCATTGGCGGATACCATCCAGCCAAACTGGGCATTTACGACGACCTGATTGCTTACCAGCTGAGTGGCTCTCCGAATGTGGGTGTTATCAATATGCTCAATGCAAAATATGTGATACAGCAGCAGGGCAACAATACGATGGCAGTTAAAAACCCCGGTGCATTGGGAAATGTATGGTTTGTAAAAGGCATCAGGTTTGTAAACGGTCCGGTAGAAGAAATGAAAGCGCTTACCGGCTTTGAACCAAAAGACACTGCTATTGCCGATGAGAAATACAGGCAGCTTGTTACCGGTTACCAGGCGCCGGACAGCAGCGCTTCCATCAGCATGAAGACTTTCGACAATGATGCCATCACATATGAATCAAACACGTCAGCCAGCCATATTGCCGTGTTCAGTGAGATATATTATAAAGACTGGAAGGCTTATATTGACGGCAAACCGGCTGATTTCTTTAAGACCAATTATGTATTACGGGCTATGCTGGTGCCGGCCGGTAAACACACTATAACATTCAAGTTTGAACCTGCAGCTTATTATCTTGGCAAAAATATCACCCTGGTATCAACCTGGTTGCTGATGTTATTGCTGGCAGGGTTTATCGTGTACCAGGCCATACGAAAAAAAGAAGTGAAAGCATGATGCCTGTAAGCGAACTGACTGTTTAACCACTACTGATACATTTGGGTAAAACAATAAAAATAGCTGCGCTTGTGCCTTACCGTATATATCCTGCCAAAATGGGCGGACAAAAAGGTATTGCACTGTTTTATGAATACCTGTCGCAGCTATTACCTGTTACCATGGTTTCCACTACTGCCAATGCGGTGCCAAACGTTGCAGGCATTCAGTTCATAGCAGCATTGGGGCAATCAAAGTCAAGGTATTTCAATCCGTTCCTTTTTTTCAGTATCAGGAAGATACTGAAAGATTCGGGTTCCTCTCATCTCATACTGGAACACCCCTATTATGGATGGCTTGGCTTTTTACTGAAAAAATTTTGTGGTATACAGCTTGTCATCCATTCTCATAATATAGAATCAATCAGGTTTAAAAGCACCGGCAAATGGTGGTGGCGCCTGCTGTGGCAGTATGAAAAGTACACACACCGGCAAGCGGATATCAATTTTTTCATCACAGATGAAGACAGGGAATTTGCCGTAAAGCATTTTGGGCTGCTGCCTGAAAAATGCCTTACCATCACATATGGTTTTGAAATGAGTGAAGCCCCTTCTGCATCCGAAAAAGCGGTTGCCAGGTTAAAATTGCAGCAACTGCACCTTATCGGGGCAAATGAAAAAATATTGCTTTTTAACGGCACGCTCGATTATAAACCAAACCTGGATGCTGTTGATGGCATTTTGAATAAAATGAACCCTCTCCTGCTTGCGCAGCCGGAACTGGCATATAAAATCATTATCTGCGGCAAAGGCCTGCCTGCTGAATACAATGAACTGGAGGCATTTAAAAACAAGAACATCATATATGCCGGGTTTGTAGACGATATCAATATATATTTCAAAGGGGCCGACATATTCATTAACCCGGTTACAGATGGTGGCGGTATTAAAACCAAAGTGGTGGAAGCGCTTGGCAATGGGCTATCGGTAATAAGTATGCGCAGCGGGGCAACAGGCATACCGGTTTCAATAACCGGCGATAAAATGAAAATTACCGCAGACGATGATTGGCAGGAATTTGCAGGGCAGGTGAAACAAATAAATGCATTATCTGAAATCCCTTTTAGTTTTTTTGAGCATTTCTACTGGCATAACATTGCAAAAAAAGCAGCCGGCATCATCAGTAAGTAAATAGAAAACAACCAGGCAAACATAACATTCCGCATAAACGATTATACATAAATAAAAGGGTGCCATGTATACTACCATGGCACCCTTTTTATATTAAATCCCTTATTGATAAGTAATAACCAGCTTAGGATGTTTTGTAACATCCGGATGCCTGCTTGATGCGAATATCCTGATATTATATGCAACTTCATTCTGAAGCCGTAACTTAAATCCGTAATTATTGGTTGAAGCCATAACCCCAACCATGCTTGTAACATCAATATCTACGAGGTCAAAAAAAGTTAGACTGGTATGAGGTATAGATAACTGGCTCGCCGCATCAGTACCAGGTTGATTTGCCCAGGTTACTGTTGACGGGTCCCAGCTACTGGTAACACGCTCCAGGAAAAGGCTGTTTGCTGTACCAGAATTAGCATCAACCAAATTGCCATTCCTGGGTGTTGGGTTAGAGTAAAGCGTAAGTTTTGCTGAGAGTATTGTTGCACCGGCGGGAATAGTACTCATATCGAATTTAAAAATACCCCTTGTAATTAATGGTGACCCTCCGTTTGTCCATGCACCACCTGAAAATTCAATGGCACCGGGATCAGTTCCGTTACCTCCATTCATAAAAGCCAGGTGAACATCATTTGGATTATAAGCAGGTTGCAGGGTTAATGTTTGTACCGGTGATGAAGTAACAAATAAAGAAACGGTGTCAACGCCGGTTAAACCTGCTTCATCTATCACCATAAACTGAAACAAATAAGTACCGGAAACAACATTACTGATTATTGTGCTGGATGCTGCCGGAGTTGCAATTATGGGCAGGTTTGGACCTGAGATGATGCTCCACAGATAACCGCTGATTATCCCATTGGTACTTGTGCCTGTTCCAGTTAATGTAATGGAAGATGATGGTAATTGTATTGTTTGCGAAGGTCCGGCATTGGCTATTGGCGGGCTTGATAATACATTATCAACAACATCTTTCTGGCAGGAAGAAAAAAGCAGGCAAATGACCAGGCTATTTATTAAGAATTTAGAAAAAGAACGCATAAAACAGTTTTGTTTAAAGTGAAAAGTCTGGTGAAACTTGTTTGAGCGGATACAATGTACAGTAATTTATACTGTAAACCTACATTTTTTTTCATCAGGCAGCCATACATCATTAATCAATAAGATGTATGGCTATTTGGTTTAATAAAC
>WBZP01000663.1_pt1 | contig 45816 bp, 43 predicted proteins | sample 5204301 | NCBI WGS metagenome assembly WBZP01 (sample SAMN12412401, study PRJNA552823) | activated sludge metagenome | isolation source: activated sludge from nitrification reactor of wastewater treatment plant... | place: USA: Pennsylvania | collected 2017
TTGGTTGCTTCGCTCAACCGCTTTTGTGCCATGACAACATTCTCCAATATCGCTCTTGGAGATACAACGTTTCAGATGATTAACGGTTGTCATGATTTACGGAAATATCAATAATAGAGGGAAAGAAATTGAAACGGCCTTTTCAAGGAAGCGAATGCCTGTTGGACCGCCGTTTGCTGTGAAGGCCGCATTGATACCAAGGACCGTGACAAGCAGCGTTCCGATAGCCTCAGTGGCTAACGAAAACATGTTTTCCCGCGAGCCCAACATTACGAGATAGAGGCAAGCGGAAGTAAAGATGGAAGTTGCCAAATAGTAATTCTTGAAATCCGTCTCACCGAGCGAGCTTCTCTTCAGATCGTCCACCAGTAGATGTGTCTTCCAGAAATACATCTAGTTCCTCCTTAGGAATGCCTACTTGAAGTAGACACCACTTCGTCCAGTCGACAGATTATTGGACTGTCCAATAATCTGGCGGCCTGCCGCAACAGGCTGTCTATCAAAACAGAATGCAATGGATCGGAGTGCGTCATGTCGGATAATCTGTTTACGGTTCCTGCTTCTTCGGATCCGCCCAAACTGCTTGATCGGCTACCTGCCGGGCTACGGTTTAAGCACTATAGCATACGTACTGAATCGGCATATACAGGCTGGATTCGGCGTTTTATCCGTTTTCATTTCATGGAATGCGTTATCCGGCAGAACTGGGCAAAGGCGAGGTGAATGTATTGATTTCCTGCCTTTCGGTTCAGTGCCATAGCCAGGCGGCGCCACGCACGCCTGACGAGTCGCCGTGCCGGTTTTGCAGCAAGCGGGTACGCACGCTGTCGGAAAATACCGCGCCGTTCCAAAGCGCCGGCACATTGGAGTACAGCCGTTCCATATTGGACAGGCCGCCGCCCAGAACAATGACGTCGGGGTCGAGGATGTTGATGACCAGCGCGAGCGCCTTGGCCAGGCGGCGTTCATAGCGTTGCAAGGTCGCTTCGCAGGCGGCATCGCCGTGTTTGGCCCGAACGTCGATTTCCTGCGGCGTCAGGGTTTTGTCATTGTGCCGCGCGTGATCGGCGATCAGTCCCGGGCCGGACAGCCAGGTTTCGATGCAGCCGTGGCGACCGCAGTAGCAAATCGCAGGCGGCAAGGTTTCTTCCCCAGGGTTCGGCAAGGGGTTGTGCCCCCATTCCCCACAAATGCGGTTGGCGCCAGTGAGTACCCGCTCATTGACGACGATGCCGCCGCCGACGCCCGTGCCAAGAATGACGCCAAAGACGACTTGGGCGCCTTGTCCGGCGCCGTCAACGGCTTCGGAAAGCGCAAAACAGTTGGCGTCATTTTCGATACGAATCTCGCGTTGCAACAGCGTCTGCAAATCGCGGCGCAGCGGCTGGCCGATCAGCCAGGTCGAATTGGCGTTCTTGATCAGCCCGCCCGTGGCCGATTCCGCACCGGGGATGCCCAGGCCGACGCTCCCGCGCTGCCCAAGTTCGAGTTCGACCGCCTCAACCAGCGCGGCAACGGCCGCGACCGTACCCCTGTAGTCGCCCTGCGGCGTTGGAACCCGGCGTCGGAGCCGTTCATTGCCCGACGCATCGAGGGCGACGATCTCGATCTTGGTGCCGCCAAGGTCGACGCCGAGCGACAACGATGTTGGGAGTGAAGTGTCCGAACTGGGCATGGCAGCAAGTCTTCGCATCCGAGAGTGGCCTTATGACGTTGACCATTCTAACCGGTCAGGTGTGCTAGATGATGCGATAAGCAGGCGTACAATGGTCAAGCTGTACGTCGACCATACCGATGATCGGCGAGGTGGCGGAATAGAAGCTATATAGGGAGAAAATAATCATGTTGGTCAGACTGACTTCGAGCGCTTCCGGCGAGATCATCATGTTCGCCAAGGATATGCGACAACTGCTGGAGATCGTCGGCAAGGAATGTACAGCACGCGGCGTATTCACCAAAGACCAGTTGCCGGAGGCCATGGCGACATTGCAGAAAGCCGTTGATGAGGAAAAACTGGCACTGCGCGAAGCCGAGCATAAAGCTCGGCAGGAAGGTGTCGTCGATGACGACACGAAGGGCGACGACGAAGAACACAAATCCGGACGTGCCGGCATTCACCTGGGCCAGCGAGCCCATCCTTTGCTCAAGATGATGAACCTAACGCTTCAGGAGGAGGGGTTCATCCTCTGGGAAGCGCCCGACGACTTTTGATCGTCGGCCATTGCGGGCCGGGCTGAATCGCCGCCGCTACGCGCATTGACGCCAACCCTAGCGCCAACCAAAGCGGCGAGTGTAGTAGCGCTTCATGGCCTGCGTCAGGATCATGTAGCCCGCCAGGATGACCAGCAGAATCGGGAAGTAAGTCAGCGGCAGCGCTTGCAGCTTGAAATAGTGTGCGAGCGGACCCATCGGAATGGAAATGCCGATCATCATGATCAGGCCGGTCGTCGCCAGCAGGGCCGTGCCTGGACGACTCTCCAGGAAGGGGATTTTCTGGGTGCGGATCATGTGCACGACCAGGGTCTGGGTCATCAGCCCTTCGATGAACCAACCCGACTGGAACAGGGTTTGTTGTTCCGGCGTGTTCGCGCCGAAGATAAACCACATGACGCAGTAAGTCGTTATGTCGAAGATGGAACTGACCGGCCCGAAGAAGAGCATGAAGCGGCCCAGATCGCCGGGATTCCAGCGCTGAGGCTCTTTCACGAGTTCTTCGTCAACGTTGTCGAACGGGATGGCGATTTGCGAGATGTCGTACAGCAGATTTTGCACCAGCAGGTGCATCGGTAGCATGGGCAGAAACGGGATGAAGGCGCTCGCCACCAGTACCGAAAACACGTTGCCGAAATTGGAACTGGCCGTCATCTTGATGTACTTCAGCATGTTGGCAAAGGTCTTGCGGCCTTCGACCACGCCTTCTTCCAGCACCATCAGGCTCTTTTCCAGCAGGATGATATCGGCGGCTTCCTTGGCTATATCCACTGCGGTGTCAACCGATATGCCGATGTCGGCGGTGCGCAGCGCAGACGCATCGTTGATCCCGTCGCCCATGAAGCCGACCACGTGTCCGTTGGACTTGAGCAATCGGACGATGCGTTCTTTGTGCGCAGGCGTCAGTTTGGCAAACACCTGATGGGTTTCCACTGCCAAGGACAATTCGGCGTCGTTCATCCGCTCGACGGCTGAGCCCAGAAGGATGGCGTCCGCTTCCAGCCCCACTTCACGGCAAATCTTGGCGGTCACCAGTTCGTTATCGCCGGTCAGAACCTTGACTGAGACGCCGTGCGCGGCCAGGGCCTTGAGTGCCGGCGCCGTGGATTCCTTGGGCGGGTCGAGAAAAGCCACGTAGCCAACCAGGGTCAGCCCGCTTTCGTCGGCGACGCCATAGGCCTCCTGAGTTGGCGGCAATTCCCGGGAAGCCACGGCCACTACGCGCAGACCATCGGCATTCTGCTCGGCGGTGACGGTGCGGACGCGCTCTAGCAATTCGGCGGTCAAGGGTTCGTCCGTGTCGCCGTGACGGACCCAACTACAGATACTGAGAATTTCCTCGACCGCGCCCTTGCAGATCAGCAGGTGATGCTCGTCGTGTTCGGCCACCACCACCGACATGCGACGCCGGGTGAAATCGAAGGGAATTTCATCGACCTTGCGAAAAGCCGTGGCCACTTCGAGTTCGCGATGGACTTCAACGTGTTCGAGCACGGCGACATCGAGCAGGTTCTTCAGGCCGGTCTGGTAGTAACTATTGAGGTAAGCCGATTCCAGGACGTCGTCGGATTCCTCGCCCCAGACGTCGGTATGGTGAGCCAGGAAAATCTTGTCCTGGGTCAGCGTTCCCGTCTTGTCGGTACACAACACGTCCATGGCGCCAAAATTCTGGATGGCGTCCAGTCGTTTCACGATCACTTTCTGGCGCGACAGCATCACGGCGCCTTTGGCTAGCGTCGATGTGACGATCATCGGCAGCATTTCCGGAGTCAGTCCGACGGCAACGGACATGGCGAAGAGGAAAGCCTCGGCCCAGTCACCTTTGGTAAAGCCGTTGATGAACAGTACCAGCGGCGTCATGACAAACATGAAGCGGATCAGCAGCCAGGCGACCTTGTTGACCCCGGCCTGGAACTGGGTCGGGGTGCGATCGCTCAGGGTCACGCGCTGAGCCAGAGCGCCAAAATACGTGCGGTTGCCAGTGTTGACCACGATGGCCGTCGCCGAACCCGAGACGACGTTGGTGCCCATGAACAAAATGTTGTCCAGTTCCAGGACGTTCTCGGCATTGTCATCCCGCTGCAGAACATACTTTTCAACCGGAAGCGATTCGCCTGTCATGGCCGCCTGGGCAACGAACAGATCCTTGGCGGAGAGCAAGCGGCAATCGGCGGGAATCATGTCGCCGGCGGAGAGCACGATCAGATCGCCCGGGACAAGCAGTTTGATCGGCAGTTCGATTTTGCGCGGGGGTTTCGGGTGGAGCTGGATCTCGAAATACCGGCGGGCGACCTCCAAAGCATCTTCCGCAAGATCGTGTCGAATGACCGTAGCGGTGTTGCTCACCATCGCCTTCAGTTTGTCGGCGGCGCGGTTGGACTTGCTTTCTTGCCAGAACCGGATGAATACCGAGATCACCACCATGGTGCTGATGACGATGGTCGCCTTGTGGTCTTCGGTGACGTAGGAAATCGCCGCGAGCAATGTGAGCAGCAGATCGAATGGCGTCTTGTAGCAATGCCACAGATGCAGCATCCAGGACGGCGGCTTTTCGTGTTCGACTTCATTCAAGCCAAAGCGCTCGCGCGCGGTGTCGGCTTGCGCTTCGCTCAGTCCGTGGGGGTGGGAATCAAGTTGCTTGAGCAAGGCTTCAGGTTCGCTCCGGGCGGCATTGACCAGGCTTTGCGACAAGGCGGGCGGCAATTCACGACTGACGCTGGTGCCCGTGATAGAGTCGAGCATGACGAGGCGTCGGAAATGGCGGCCGATGCCCCGGGTTCGAACGAAACTCGCGAAGAAGTCTTTCAGCAGGGCGATATTCATGACGTTAAGTTATTTCGTTAGGATGTCGGGAGGCCCTGTGCCAAGGGTGCTGTGGAACGATCGCCAGGCAGCCACGATCCGGGACTGAATCGGCAGCAATCGGAAATCAATATGAAAATTCGCTCGATCCGTAATACGCTGTTTCTGGTCATTATCTTTCTGGCTGGGTTTTCACTGGCCGCGCCTGCGGATCCCAAGGGAGCGCCCGTCGAAATCGTCAGTGCGGAATTCGGCATCTTTGACGACAGCAACCCGCTCGAACTGGTCTTTGAGCCGACCCGGGTGGTACCTCATCGCGTCGGTCAGCGCTATGGCTGGACCATCGAAGTGCGCACGAGCAGGCGAGCCGTGAGTGTCCAGGAGGAATACGTTCTGCCAAATCCCACCAAGACCAAGGATGCTGCCGATCCGGTGAGCGAAAGCCTCGACGTTCCCGCACAGCGACGCAACCAGGTCAGCCAGAGACAACTGGTGCCCGTCGAGGGGAAAATCTATGGCGAATGGGCTATCGGCTCAAGCGAGCCAGCCGGACACCGGCATCTCCAGGTGATCATTGAAGGCCAGGTGGCGGCGAGCTTTGAGTTCGACGTCAGGTAAATTCGCCAGCGGAGCTTAGGGATACTTCAGGCTCAGCGCGCGGCCGGCGGAATCGTGTCCGTCGGGTGTTTCTTGGCTTGCTTGGCAGCCTTTTTTTCCTTGGCTGTCTTTACCGGTTGTTTCTTCGATTCCTTGCTGGATTCCTTGGCCTTGCCCATGATCTTGCTCCTTGTCAATGCCAGCGTGCGCAGGCAGGTTCTCAGTTTAATCCGATCAATGGCGCAAAACCAGAGGTCGATGCGCGCCGCTTGGCGTCCCTGTCGTTGTTGAGGTCATGGCTGCCTCAAGCGATGCCGATCAGCTCTGGGTCGTCGCCGTGATCGACAAGAATACGCCGCACGCGATCCTGCCACAGACCGGCAAAGGCTTCGGCTACTGCCGGGTCGCGCTCGCCGGCCAGCAGCCGTTGCAGCAAGGGCCCGGTGCGTGGGTCGGGCGCAACGCGTTCGAGATGCAAGGAAGCGGTCAAGGTGCGTCCATTGTCCCGGCGTGTGAAACCGATCCCGCCGGGCAGATCGAGTGCCTCGAAGCCGAGCAGGTTGCGCCGCGAGAAATGCCCGCCGATGCCCTTGAAGCCGCCAAGGCCGGCGGCGCCGGTGATCAGCCCGACAACGGCGCCCATCACGCCGGCGACGCCGGCATCCTGTGCTTCGCGAAAGTTGACCTCGATCTCGCCGCGCTCCGGCAATTCATCCGCATAAAGCGCGGCCAGTGCGCGACGGGTTAACAGGTAGGCGCCGGCGACCGTCGGACAGGAATGCCCGGCGAGCTTCACCGCATCGACATAGCGATATTCGATGATGCCGGCGTCCGCCGCGCCGAGAAACTCGGCCAGCCGGTCATGCATGACGATGGGCTGGACTTCGGAAAAGAACGACGGAAACGTCATGGATCAGGCCGCCTTCTTTTGGATCAGCTCGATTTTGTAGCCGTCCGGATCTTCGACAAAAGCGATAACGGTCGTGCCGTGTTTCATCGGACCGGCTTCGCGTGTGACCTTACCGCCCTTGGCTTTGATCTGCTCGCAGGCCGCGTAGGCATCGTCGACGGCAAGTGCGATGTGCCCGAAGGCATTGCCAAGATCGTAGGACGGCGTGTCCCAGTTGTGCGTAAGTTCGAGCACGGCCCCCTCGCTTTCCGCGCAATAACCGACGAAGGCCAGCGTGAACCGGCCTTCGGGATAGTCCTGTCGGCGCAGCAGGCGCATGCCCAGTACGCCGGTGTAAAAGGTCAGCGAATTTTCGAGGTTACCGACGCGGATCATGGTGTGCAGGACTCTCATGGATTCTCCTTCGTGGATGTTTTGGTCATTGCCGCTTTTGCCTCAAGCACTTTGACCAGGGTGTGCAGGACGCGATTGACCGGTGTGGCGATTCCCAGTGCCTCGCCCTGGCGCAGGACATGGCCGTTCAGATGGTCGATCTCGCTGCGTTTGCCGCGCCCCAGATCCTGGGCGGTTGAAGAATATTGATTCGGCATGGTTCGTGCGATGCGCTGAACTGCCTCCCAGGTGTCTCCCGGAACACTCACGCCCAAGCCCTGCGCGACGGCCAGGCATTCCTGGACCACATCGCGCATCACGCCGTCTACACCGTCGCTTTGCACCAGACGACCATAGGGGATTTGAGTAATCGCGGACAGCGCATTGTAGGCGCAATTGAGGATCAGCTTGGCCCACAGCTCACCCGTCACGTTGTCGGAGATTGCTGCCGGAATGCCGGCTTCGACGAACAGCGTGACCAGTGCCTGACCGCTCGCCGTTGGGCCCATGACCAGTTCGCCGCGGCCGTGGTGTCGGACATGACCCGGCCCGGCCATTTCGGTGGCGACGTAGACGACGGTGGCGATCACGTCTTGTTTGAGCAGCGCTTGCAGCCGCGCCGCATTGTCCACGCCGTTTTGCATGCTCAGCACGAGAGCGTCGGGGTCAAGGTGGCGTGCCATGTCCGCCGCCGCGCTCTCGCTATCGGTCGACTTGACGCAGCAGAGGACGAGCCCGGCGCCCTTGATACAACGCGCGTCGGTACTGGCCTGTACCGGCACGTGCAAGCTGAACGCTTGCGTTTCGAGGAGCAGGCCATTGCGACGCATGGCTTCAACGTGGGTAGGGCGTCCGATCATTGTAACTTCATGTCCGGCGCGCGCCAGCATGCCGCCGTAATAGCAACCGACAGCACCCGCTCCCATGACGGCGATTTTCATTCTGTGCGTTCCCAAAATATGCCTGTCTTGTCAGGCGTAAAGTTTGCGACTTGGCCCGTGCTTCCAGTCGCCTGGGTCAAGGGAGATGTCTGAGTTGTTGCGCGCGATCGTTCATCTTCTTCACCCAATTGGGGGACAGCGTCGATATCGCCGCGATGGATTCCAGCGCCTCGGGCGATGGCCGATGCGCTCGCCATAGGCTCAATAGCTGTTTGACGCTTGTTTTGCGCGGATCGCGTTCGATCAGGCAAAACTCGCCGCCGGGTGCGACCAGCCCCTCACTGAGCACCCGAAAATACCACCCCGTCAAATCGTTCTGGTGAATATGCTGCGTCATCCCTTCCACGCCGAAGCGGCTGTCAATCTTCCAGCACGGCGTTCGGGGTTGCGACACCTGGATGACCGCATCGCCCAGCTGGAAGATGTCGCCGATGCACACGGTCGATTCGTCCCAACCGCTTACCGACAGGTTCTCACCGAGCGCGCCAGGAAAAAGCTCGCTCCGAACGTCGGGGAAGTCCTGGGCCAATACGGAATAATGGCCCGCCGGGTACTGGTGCAAGGCCTTTTCCGGACCGCCGTGCACACGAAGGTCAGCCTGCGCGTCACCTTCCAGACCGTTGCGGCCAATCCACACGGCCTGCTCTACCGGAGTTTTGAATATACCGCTGGGCCGATTGTTCGGGGTAAGCGGGCGGATGCTGCCGGCAAAGAGCGCCGCCACCTTGCCGAGTTGCCCGCGCATTGCCGATGGGCTTATCGCGAACACGTTTGGAGCGGAGTCATGGAAACAGTCAATCGACCGCTTCAGCCGTCATGCCCATGGCCACGACCATGACCTTTGCCTTTTCCTTGGCTATTGCCTCGTCCCTCGTCCCGGTCGTTGCCGCGATCGTATCCCCGGTTATCGTGGCGCTCGTTTTCCCAATGTTCGCGATGCCGGTCCTGATACCTGGGCGCAAATTCACGGGTATACCAGTCATCCTGAACAAAGTAGACCGGCTCGCCACAGGCGTTGTATCGACTGCAATGCTTGCTCCAGTGTTTGGCGTGACCGGGCGGAACGCGCAGATAGATGGGCGGGCGATTCATCGGGGCAGGCCCGATGAACACCGGTTGAGCGTAGATGACCTGGGGCGGCGGATAGCCGCCGATGTCGAGACGGCCGTAGAAACCGGGTTGGCCGACGCTGACCGAGACACCCACATTGGCAGCAAATACCGGGGAAACAAAGGTCAGGGCCAGGGCTGCTGAAAGTAGAAATCGCTTCATGTTCATTTCCTAAAAAACGTTGAGCTGCAAATCAAGAGGTGTGTGCAGTCGGGATTATAGCCATCGTCAAACGCATACAATATCGCATCGACAAATAGGCCGGGGACACCCGTGCTGTCGGATCCCGCAATTTGGAGAAAAAACATGTTGAAAGCAATTACCTTGCTTTTGTTGTTTCAACTGGCAGGAGAAGCGATCAGCCTGCTTCTCAAGCTGCCGATACCTGGCCCGGTGATTGGCATGGCCTTGTTGTTCGCTGTTCTGGCGCTACGCGGCGGGCCGGGCATCGAACTGCGCGAAACGGCGCAACAACTGTTGCAGCATCTCTCGCTGCTGTTTGTGCCGGCCGGCGTGGGTGTCATGCTGCATTGGCAGCGCATGGCCGACGAATGGCTGCCCATTGTCGTCTCGCTCGTCGCCAGCACCTTCGTCACCATCGCCGTCACGGCCTGGGTGCTACGCGCACTGATCCGGCATGGCCTAAAGCAGGACACCATGGATCCATTGCCATGAGTCCGCGCATCAGCGAATTGTGGGTCTATCTCGCCGCGTCGCCCTTGCTCGGCCTGACGTTCACGCTGCTGGCCTATCAGGGTGCCTTGTTTGTTAATAAGCGCTGCCACGCGCATCCGCTGGCCAATCCGGTGCTGCTCGCCGTTGCCGTGGTGGTCATGGCGTTGTGGGCGACGGGCACGCCGTACCGTACCTATTTCGACGGGGCGCAATTCGTGCACTTTCTCCTCGGCCCTGCCACGGTCGCCCTCGCCATCCCGCTCTATGCCCAGCTTGGCCGGCTGAAGCGCATGGCCGTGCCCTTGCTCGTCGCCTTGCTGGCCGGTTCGATTACGGCGGCATGTTCCGCGGTATTGATCGGTCGCCTGTTCGGAGCCAGCGCTGCCACGCTGCTGTCGCTGGCACCCAAATCGGTGACCACGCCCATTGCCATGGGCATCGCCGAACACCTTGGCGGCCTGCCGTCGCTGACTGCCGTGCTGGTCATTCTTACCGGCATCCTCGGTGCGGTCGGCGCCAATGGCGTTTATGCCCTGCTCAAGATCGACGATCCTGCCGTGCGAGGCTTCGCCCTCGGTACGGCGTCGCACGGTATTGGCACCGCGCGCGCCTTTCAGGTCAATGAGCAGACCGGCGCCTTTTCTGCCCTGGCGATGGGGCTGAACGGTTTGCTAACCGCTCTGCTGCTGCCGTGGTTGATGCCGCTGCTTTTGCGCGGGCTGGGTTGATGTCAGTATCGAGAATCCGACATGCAAGGACTCCGGATTGTTCAGACCGGTCCAAGGCGCCGCCTACCAGCGCGGACAGCGGGCGGCGAGCTGTTGCAATTCGGTGCGCGCCGTTTTGTAATCGGGATAAATCTGCCCGACGATAGCCCAGAAGCGCGGGCTGTGGTTCATTTCGCGAAGATGGGCGAGTTCATGCACCACCACGTAGTCGATCACGTGCTGAGGGAAGTGAATCAGCCGCCAGTTCAGACGGATGCCGGTTTTCAGGCTGCAACTGCCCCAGCGTGTTCGCGCGCTCGACAGAGTCAGCCGCGGAGCCGCCAAGCCAAGTGGTCCCGCGTAGTATCCAAGGCGCATATCAAACAATGTTCGCGCCTTTTCCCGTAGCGCTTTTTCCAACAGGCCGGCCGCATCTTCTGGCGAGCACAAGCACAGGGTGAGAATCGGGGCAGATTGCCCCGGCGCTTCGGTCCACAAGGCACGGTTGTTTCCCGCCGCCAGGCGGATCAGCAGCGATTCGCCGAGCATCGGCAGGCGAACGCCATCGACAATGGCCAGCGACTCCTGGCACAGGCGGTGATGCCATTCGTCGAGCTTCTGTTTTACCCAGTCGCCATGACGAAGAATCAGCGATTCGACGTCGACGAGCGATGCCCGGCGTGGTGCGCCAACGCGCAGACCGCGCTGGTCGATCGAAAGGCCGATGGTGCGGCGTCGGGCGCGACGCAGAACGTAGGGAATGACCCGGTCGCCGAGCACGATTCGTCGCGGCGTTTCATTTGCCGCCAGCGTTTGCTCACGCGATCCGAACAGGTCAGCCTGCCAGGGCATGAGCCTTATGCGGATATCGGTGCGGCGACAGGCGGTGCATTTCGCCATCGATCCACTGCTCGGCGAGCGTGGTGATTTCGGCCGCGGATTTGCCGTTTGGATCAATGGCCGGGCCGATGCTGACCGTGATCAGACCGGCATGTTTGACGAAGGCGTTCCTTCCCCAAAACTCACCGGCATTGTGCGCCACCGGGACGGTCGGAACGCCTGCGTGAATCGCCAGGTGCGCGCCGCCGGTCTTGAAGCGGCGTTTTTCTCCGGGAGCGATACGCGTGCCTTCGGGGAATATGACAACCCAGTAACCGGCCTTGAGCCGATCGCAACCCTGGTTAATCACCTGGCGCAGCGCGTCCGTGCCGGCACTGCGGTCGATCGAAATCATCTTGACGGCGGCGAATGCCCAGCCGAGAAAAGGAATCATCAGCAGGGACTTCTTCAGGACGAAAACCAGCGGCGGAAAAATGGACTGCAGACTGACCGTTTCCCAGGCCGACTGGTGTTTGGACAAGATGACGCTGGGCGTTGACGGGATGTTTTCACGGCCGACGACCTGGTAACGCAGTCCAAGCACGTATTCGCACAGGGCCATGAAGATGGCGCGCCAGAACGCGATGAGGCGGAAGCGCAATTTGATCGGCAAGACAATGGCCAGCGTCACGATCAAGCCGAAAGGTGCGGTGATCAGGATGGCGAGTAGCAGAAACAGGGTGGAACGAAAAAAGGCGGTCATGACTTCAGTATGTATTCAACCGCTTCGGCGAGATCGGCACAAACCCGCGTGCCTTCGGGTAGTACATTGTCGCGCTGCGTAATCTGGCCTTTCCCGGTGAGTACCAGAATCGGCCGGGCGCCGACGGCTACGCCCGGGCTCAGGTCGCGCAGGGAATCGCCAATGACATAGGCTTCGCTCAAGTCGGTATTGAAACACGTGCCGATGCGTTCAAACATGCCGGTCTTGGGCTTGCGGCATTTGCACTTCGATTCGGCGGTGTGCGGGCAATAGAAGATGGCGTTGATGCGTCCGCCAAGACCCTGCACGGCGCGGTGCATTTTGTCGTGAATGGCATTGAGCGTGTCCATGTCGAACAGGCCGCGGCCGATACCGGACTGGTTGGAGGCGACGACGACGCGGTAACCGGCATGCGTCAGCCTGGCTATGGCCTCGAGACTGCCGGGCAGGGGCTTCCACTCCGACGGCGATTTGATGTATTGGTCCGAGTCGTAATTGATGACGCCGTCGCGATCGAGGATAACGAGTTTCATACGCCCAGCTTCGAAATATCGGCTACTGCATTGAGTTGGTCGAACAGCGCCTTGAGCAGGCCAAGTCGATTGGCCCGCACACTTGAATCATCGACGTTGACCATCACCTTGTCAAAGAAAAGATCGACCTCGAGGCGAACCGAGGCCAGCGCCTTGAGCGCGTCGGCATAAGCGTCGTTGGCGACGTGCGCTTTGACCACCGGTGAAATCGCCTGAATCCGCTGGTAGAGCGCCTTCTCGGCGTCTTCTTGAAGCAGGGCTGCATCGGGGGGTGCGTAGCTGATTCCGGTCGCGCCTTCGCTCTTCTTCAGGATGTTGCCGATGCGCTTGTTCGCCGCAGCCAGCGCCAGCGCTTCGGGCAGGATCAGGAAGGCGCGTACGGCGTCGAGTCGGGCGGGGACGAGATCGATCCGGGTCGGGCGCTGGACCAGCACGGCCTCGATCGCATCCTGAGCGTGTCCCGCTTCCTTGAGCAGGCCGCGCAGGCGGTCGAGGATGAAGTCTTCCAGACCGGCAGGCAAACCGTCGGTCAGGTTCAGCAGACCAGGCGCGAAGCCGGCGGCCGCATCGCCAAGAAGCTCTCGCAGATCGAGGGGTAGCGGTGACTCCATCAGGATGCGCAAGATGCCGAGCGCGGCGCGGCGCAGGCCGAAGGGGTCCTTGTCGCCGGTCGGAATCTGGCCGATGCCGAAGAATCCGGCCAGCGCGTCGAGCTTGTCGGCCAATGCGGTGGCGCAGGCAATGGCGCCGCGGGGCAGGGCGTCGCCGGCAAAGCGCGGTTGGTAATGACTCTGGATGGCCTCGGCAACCCGTGCATCCTCGCCATCGTGCAGCGCGTAATAGCACCCCATGATGCCCTGCAACTCAGGGAATTCGCCGACCATGTCGGTGACCAGATCGGCTTTGGCCAGCCGTGCGGCGCGTGCGGCCAGCGAGGCGTTGGCGCCGAGTCGAACGGCAATTTTCTGGGCCAGTCCTTCGAGGCGTTCGACGCGTTGCAGCACTGAACCGAGCTTATTGTGGTAGACGACGCTGCTCAAACGGTCAAGGCGCGAGGCCAGCGAATTCTTGCGGTCCTGGTTGTAAAAGAATTGCGCGTCGGACAGGCGCGGACGAACCACCCGCGCGTTGCCGCTGACGATATTCGTCGGGTCGTCAACCTGCATGTTGGAGACGATCAGGAACTTGTTCATCAACTTGCCGTTGCCATCCAGCAGCGGAAAGTATTTCTGGTTCTGTTGCATGGTCAGAATCAGGCATTCCTGCGGCACTTCGAGGTAATCCGTTTCAAACTCGCCGACATAGACCACCGGCCATTCGACCAGCGAGGTGACTTCATCGAGCAGGCCTTCAGCCGGATTCAGGCGCGCGTTCAGTTCGGCGGCCTTGATGTCGAGCTGCGCGGCAATCGACGCGCGCCGTTCGGCGAACGAGGCGATGACCTTTCCGGCTTCAAGCTTCGCTGCGTACTCTTCGGGGTTCGCAATGACGATATCGCCCGCAGAAAGGAAGCGGTGTCCCAGCGTCTTGTTGCTGCTCGTGAGGCCAAGCACCTTGCCCGGAACGACGCGCTTTCCGTGCAGCATGATCAGGCTGTGCACCGGGCGTACGAACTGGTCTTCTGAATCGCCCCAGCGCATGACCTTCTGGATCGGCAGCTTCTTGAGCGCCTGTGTGACGATGCCAGCGAGCACTGCGTCGAGATCAACACCCTTGACCGTTGCCTTATAGAACAGAGCCTGAGCTTTGCCATCCATGCGCTTCTCAAACTTGGCGATTTCAGAAACCGGGATCCCTGACGCTTCGAGCTTCTTGAGCAGCGCTTGTGTCGGTTGACCGTTTGCATCGAGTGCGACGGAGACAGGCATGAGTTTCAATTCTTCGACGCGGTCAGCTGCGGTTGTCTCGACTTCACGAATCGAGACGGCCAGTCTGCGCGGCGTGGCGAACCATGATACGTTTGCCGGTACTCTCTGGCTGAGCTGGTAGCGCACCAAGCCGTTGAAAATTTCGTCCTTAAAAGCTTCGCCGAGAAGCGATAAAGCCTTCGGCGGCAGTTCCTCGGTACGCAGCTCGATCAGCACACTGCCGTTCATATCGCCTCCACAGCAGCAGTTGCCTTGCACATCGGGAACCCCAGAGCTTCACGAGAGTTGTAATAGGACTGTGCGACTTCGCGCGCCAGGGCGCGAACGCGGCCGATGTAGGCGGCGCGTTCGGTGACCGAGATGGCGCCGCGGGCATCGAGCAGATTGAAGCAGTGCGAGCATTTCATGACCTGCTCGAAAGCAGGGAGCGCCAGATTGACCTCCATCAGGCGCTTGGCTTCGGCTTCGTGATCGCAGAAATGGCGGAAGAGCATCTCGATATTGGAGTGCTCGAAATTATATTTCGATTGCTCGACTTCGTTCTGGTGGTACACATCGCCGTAGGTCACGCGATACCCCGGTCCTTCGGCCCAGGTCAGGTCGAAGACGTTTTCAACACCCTGTAGATACATGGCCAGCCGTTCAATGCCGTAGGTGATTTCACCGAGTACCGGCCTGCACGTCAGCGAGCCAACTTCCTGGAAGTAGGTGAATTGTGTGACTTCCATGCCGTCAAGCCAGACTTCCCAGCCCAGCCCCCAGGCGCCGAGCGTGGGCGATTCCCAGTCGTCCTCGACGAAGCGGATATCGTGCTCCTTGAGATCGATGCCCAGCGCTTCGAGCGATTGCAGGTAGAGTTCCTGGATATTCGCCGGTGAGGGTTTCAGGACGACCTGATACTGGTAGTAATGCTGCAGGCGGTTCGGGTTTTCGCCGTAGCGGCCATCCTTGGGCCGGCGCGAGGGCTGCACATAGGCGGCGTTCCACGGCTCGGGGCCGATGGCGCGCAGGAAAGTGGCGGTGTGAAACGTGCCCGCACCGACTTCGATATCGTAGGGCTGGAGCAGTGCGCATCCCTGTTTGTCCCAGTAATTCTGGAGACGCAGAATGACTTCCTGAAAAGTTGGCATGAATGATTTCGTAAGCGCTGAACAAGGGTCGATCTTACTTGGTTTTTCCCCTGACTTGAAGGCGCTTTGCCACTTGCACAGTGTGAGACGGAGGTTCCGGCGGGTGTTTTTCGACTAAAGGAAGACGCGGCATGATGTTTGGAACACAGACTTGAAAACGCAATTCTTCAGGATTTTCCCTCAGCCGTTTGTGGTGCTGCTTCTCCACTAGCATTCTGCGTGCGCGCCAGATAATTACGGAAACGGTAATCGTGGTCCAGGATATGATCAAGCAGCCAGGACTTGACGAACTTCATGGTCTCGATCTCCAGTCGAAGATGGCCTTCCGCATAGGAAGCGTGCAGTTCGAAAATCTTGTCGATCATCGATTCGTGAATCTTCTGATGCTCGGCGAGCATTTGGTAGCCGGCGTCCTCCATGATCTTTTCTTCATGCTGGAAATGCATCTGGGCGTAGACGATAAGCTGATGCAGGATCTTGGCGATATCCTGACGATTTCGCGCTTCAACCCAAAGCGTGTGAAAGTCGTTGATCAGACGGAACAGTTCCTCGTGCTCGGCATCGATCAGGTCATTGCCGATCAAATACTGGTTCGACCAGGAAAGCAGTGCCATGGAGCCAATCTCCGGTGATTTGATATCCGTTCAGGATACCGTGTTACGCGGGTGGACGAAAGCAATCGACACCAGCAGGGCCAAGATGACCGCCGGCCAGTTGCCCCAGCGCACATAGGGGGTGGCACCGACGTAGCCTTGAACTTCCCCGCGCAATGCCGCACGGGTAAAAGGTTTAAGCGCGCCGATGACGGTACCGTCGGCGGCGACAATGGCGGTCATTCCGGTATTGGTGGCGCGCAGCATCATGCGACCCGTTTCAAGCGCGCGCAACTGGGCGATCTGCAGGTGTTGCGCCGGGGCCAGCGAGTCGCCAAACCAGGCGACGTTGGAAATGTTCACCAGCAAAGTGGCTGCGGGCAATTGTCGGATGATTTCCTCGCCGAAGGCATCTTCGTAGCAGATATTCACGGCGACTTTCTGGCCGGCGATCTCCAGTGGGGTTTGTTGTTTCGCACCGGGGGTAAAGTCCGACATCGGGATGTGGGCCAGATTCATGAACCAGACAAAGCCGGGCGGGACGAATTCACCAAAGGGCACCAGATGCGACTTGCTGTAGCGCTGCCGCGTCGATTGGCCCAGGCTGATGGCCGCATTGGCGTAGCTGGCAAAATCACCGACGGCAATTCCCAGGAGCATGTCGCCGTGCTGGCGTTCGGCGAGGCTTTTCAATTCGTCGAGGTATTCGCCGGGCACCTGACTCAGAAAGGCGGGCAGCGCCGTTTCCGGCAGGACGGTCAGTTGCGCCGGATTTTCCAGCGCCAGACGGTAATAGATACGCAGCGATTCGCTGAATTTTTCGGGTCGCCATTTCAGATCCTGCGCGACATTGCCTTGCAGCAGGGCAACGCTGGACGGCTGACCGCGTGGCGCAGTCCAGTGCGCCGCGCGCAGCAAGCCGCCGCCACCCAGCAGCAGACCGGCGATGACCACCGGCAGCAGCGCACGCCAGCGCCGTGGCGCGCCACATCCCGCTTTGCCTGAAATCCAGCGCCGGGCTGCCTCGGCGATCAGCGTTGCGAGAAATGCCGTTATCAGCGTTACGCCATAGATGCCCAGCACCGGAGCATAACCCGCGAGCGGGCTGGGTGGCGCCTGCGAATAGCCGGCGGCCAGCCAGGGAAAACCGGTCAGGACCCAGCCGCGCAGCCATTCGGCGAGCATCCATAACGAAGCAAACAACAGACCGCGTTGCCACCATCCCGGCGGGGAAAAACGAACATGAACAGCACAGGCAACTGCCGGGAAGATCGACAGGACACCGCAGAACAACAAGGTGGCCAGTGCCGCCACGGGGGCGGGCATGCCGCCGAATGCGCTGAGGCTGACATAGACCCAGGATACGCCGACGATGAACAGGCCAAAGCCATACGCGGCGCCAAGAAGCGCGCCGGTTCGGGCGTTGCTTGCTGCGCCACGGGTGCCGTCCGTGGTGCGTTCAAGCAATGCGTACAGGCCGCCGAGGGTCAGCCAGATCAACGGGAACCCGCCCATCGGCGCAAAGGCCAGCACACTGGCTGCACCGAGCAGCAGAGCAATGGTCAGGCGCGGGATGTGCACGGCTCAGGCCGCTGCATTGGCGTCCGGTAGAGGGCTGACAAACAGCGTGTAGATCCGGCGACTGTCGGCACGCAGAACCGTGAAATGAAAGCCGCCAAAGTCGATCGATTCGCTGCGTTTCGGCACCCGCCCCAGATGATTCAAAATCAGTCCGCCCACGGTATTGCAATCGTCATTGGAGAAATTCGTGCCGAAGTGCGTGTTGAAGTCCTCGATGCTGGTTTGCGCCTTGACCCGGTAGCGGCCGGTTTGGTCCAGCCGGATGTTGTCGTCGGCTTCGTCGAAATCGTATTCGTCCTCGATGTCGCCAACGATCTGTTCGAGCACGTCTTCGATGGTGATCAAACCGCTCACGCCAGCGTATTCATCGACCACCACCGCCATGTGGTTGTGCGAAACGCGGAACTCGCGCAGCAGAACGTTCAAGCGCTTGGACTCGGGGATGAATACGGCCGGGCGCAGCCAGTCGCGCAGGTTGAATTTGACGACGGTCTGCAAGCGCAACAAGTCCTTGGCCAGCAGCAGGCCGATGACATTGTCACGATTGCCGTCGATGACCGGAAAGCGCGAGTGCGCCGTGCGGTTGACCTGGGCAATGATGTCGCTCAGTGGATCGTCGATGTCGACAACCTCCATCTGCGCGCGTGGCACCATCACATCGCGCACGCTGATCTCGGAGGCGGCGAGCGCGCCTTCGGTAATCGACAGGGCGTCGGCGTCCAGCAGATTGCGTTCACAGGCTGAATGCAGCAGTTCCACGAGTTGTTCCCGATCCTCCGGCTCGCGCACGAGGATCGAGGACAGTCGTTCAAAGAAACCGCGCTTGTTGGCTGGGTTGATGTCCATAGGTCAGGTGATTCCGCAATAAGGGTCCGTGTATCCGAGTTCGGCCAATATGGCGCACTCCTGCTTTTCCATCAGGCGAGCCTGCTTCTTGCCGGCTTCGTGGTCGTAGCCGAGCAAGTGCAGCACGCCATGGACGATCAGATGGGCGAAATGGGCTTCCGGCGCCTTGGACTGTTCGTCCGCCTCATGTTCGACCACCGGCGCGCAGATGACCAGGTCGCCGCAGACGACCGGCTCGGTTTCGTAGGGGAATGACAATACGTTGGTGGCGTAGTCTTTACCGCGAAAATGGCGATTGAGCGACTGACCTTCCTCGATGCCGACAAAACGCACCGTGATGCGTCCGCCGCGCGCGCCGTCGACACTCAAGGCCGCGCGGGCACACGCACGAACCAGCGGGCGCAAGGGCAATCCGCTGGGATCGCAGGCATACTGCACGCAAAGATTGAGGCGCCTGCTGATCATTTACCCTCCATCGCGAGGGTGTGCGCTTCATAGGCCGATACGATGCGGGCGACCAACGGGTGGCGGACGACATCCTCTTTCTCGAACTCGGTGAAGGCGATGCCGCGCACTTCCTTGAGAATCTGACGCGCTTCGATCAGCCCGCTTTTCTGTCCACGTTGCAGATCGATCTGCGTCACGTCGCCGGTGACTACCGCCTTGGCGCCGATGCCGATGCGCGTGAGGAACATCTTCATTTGCTCGGGGGTGGTGTTCTGTGCCTCGTCCAAGATGATAAAGGCATGATTCAGCGTGCGGCCGCGCATATAGGCCAGCGGCGCAATTTCGATGGCGCCGCGCTCGAAAAGCTTGGCGACCCGGTCAAAGCCCATCAAATCATAGAGGGCGTCGTAAAGCGGACGCAGGTAGGGATCGACTTTTTGCGCCAGATCGCCGGGCAGGAAGCCGAGCCGCTCGCCGGCTTCGACTGCCGGTCGTGTCAGCACGATGCGCTGCACCAGCTCACGCTCGATTGCGTCTACCGCCGAAGCTACGGCCAGATACGTCTTCCCGGTGCCGGCCGGGCCCGTGCCAAAAGTGATGTCATGTTCCTGAATATGCCTGAGGTATTCGACCTGGCGCGGCGTGCGGCCGTGCAGTTCGGTCTTGCGCGTCATCAACGCCGGTGACAGGCCGCCGCTGAGCGCGTCACGACGAGCCGGGCGGTTGATGAGCTCGATCAGTCCGAGCTGGATTTCATCGACCGAAAGCGTGTCCTTGGCCAGTGCATAGAAGCGTTGCAGTGCTTCGGAAGCGCGTGCTGTCTGTATCGATTCGCCGCGCAGTGTGAAACGCTCGCCGCGACGGGCGATGGAAACATCGAGCGCGGTTTCGATCTGGCGCAGGTTTTCGTCGAGCGCACCGCACAGATTGGCGAGTTGGCTGTTGTTGACGGGCGAGAGCAACAGCTCGATGGTTCGGGGTTTTGCCGTGGCTTTGCTATTCATGATCCTGGAACGCTGCATTTCAGGCGGGCAACATTTCGCCTCGCAGCGAATGCGGCATGGCGGAGCTGATGCTCAGGTCGACGAAACTGTGCACCAACCGGGGATCGCCGATGAAATTGACGATGCGGTTGTTATCGGTACGCCCGGCCAATTCGGTCTTGTCCTTTTTCGACTGGCCTTCGACCAGCACGCGCTGGACGCTGCCGACCATCGATTGCGAGACGCTTTGCGAAAGTTCTTCGATGCGCTTTTGCAGGCGCATCAATCGTTCGAGACGAAGCGCGTGCGGCGTGTCGTCGTGCAGTTCGGCGGCCGGCGTGCCGGGTCGGGAGCTGTAAAGAAAAGAAAAGGAGGCGTCGAAACCGACGTCATCGATCAGCTTCATGGTCTTCTCGAAATCTTCGGCAGTTTCACCGGGAAAGCCGACGATGAAGTCGGAAGACAGGGATAAATCGGGGCGCGCGGTGCGCAGTTTCCGTACCAGACTTTTGTATTCGATCGCCGTGTGGCCGCGCTTCATCGCCGCCAGCACGCGATCCGAGCCCGATTGCACCGGCAGGTGCAGATGCGAAACCAGTTTGGGCACGGTGGCGAAAGCCTCGATCAGCCGCGGCGTGACTTCGCGCGGATGCGAGGTCGTAAAGCGGATTCGTTCAATGCCCGGAATTTCGGCAATATATTCGATAAGCAAGGCCAGGTCCGCGGTGTCGCCGGAATGATCGTTGCCCGCCGCCATTGCCCCACGGTAGGCATTGACGTTCTGCCCGAGCAGCGTGATTTCCTTGACACCCTGCGCGGCCAGACCGGCCACTTCGGTCAGGACGTCGTCGAAGGGGCGCGAGACTTCCTCGCCGCGCGTGTAGGGAACGATGCAGAAGGTGCAGTACTTGCTGCAACCCTCCATGATCGAGACGAAAGCCGACGCGCCGTCAACCTTGGCCGGTGGCAACCGGTCGAATTTCTCGATTTCCGGGAAGGAGATATCGACTTGCGATCGGCCAAGACGCCGCTTGTCAGCAATCAATTGCGGCAGGCGATGCAGGGTCTGCGGGCCGAAAACGATATCAACATAAGGCGCCCTGGCGATGATGGCGGCTCCCTCCTGGCTGGCGACGCAACCGCCAACGCCGATCACCAGATCGGGCTTGTTCCGCTTGAGCAGGCGCACCCGGCCGAGGTCGTGAAAAACACGCTCCTGCGCCTTTTCGCGCACCGAACAGGTGTTGAACAGGATGATATCCGCATCTTCAGGGTTGTCGGTCTTGACGATGTCTTCAGAGGCAGCGAGCACATCGGCCATTTTGTCCGAGTCGTACTCGTTCATCTGGCACCCGAAGGTGCGGATGAACAGTTTTTTTGGCATATTGCGGATCAGTTTTTTTGATGAGCTGAAGATTCGGACAGGCTGAGCATCCATACGCGGTATATCGCACCGGAGGTATCGGTGAGGTAAACGACCTCGGACGGCTTCTGGATGCTCATGGTCATGACGATGAGATTGCGCTCGCTGCGAAACTGGGCGGTCGGCGCCAGCCGCATCGGCTGGCCGTTGATCACGACGAGGCCATCCCCCAATGGCGGCAGCATGACGCCCGTCTTGGCCTCCGGCGGCAACGTGCGGGTCGTGGCATAAATCTCGTATTGCGAGGGATCCCTCGTAGGGCTTTGCGCCGCAGTTTCGATGATGGCGCTGACAATCGAGGCGATGAGTGAGGCGGGAATCGGCATGGCCCCATTATAGTCAAGCTTGGGTGCCTTGTGTGGCCGTAAAAACTTGACCGCATCCCGTGCCGAACCGTATAATCTCGCGCCCTTCCCGGTGATGTAGCTCAGTTGGTTAGAGCGATGGATTCATAACCCATAGGTCGGCAGTTCAATTCTGCCCATCACCACCAATTGAAAAAGCCTGACCCTTATCGGTTGGGCTTTTTTCTGCTTGTCGTACCCGCATTGGCGCTGCCCCGGGTAGCGATGCGGTGCCGACCCGTCCGACGAACACCCCATCTTCTTGGCCGCCAGCACTCCGAATCCACTCTTTGCTCCATTTGACCTGTGGCGGGTCATCGCACGTTCAGCGCATGCGCTGCTATAGCAAGATTGGGAGGATGCTGCTGAAGTCATCAGTCCATGTCTGGGTGCCGGATGGAACGTAAATCGTCCTGGCCACGCCCTTGACGTCTGGATTGGAAAGAAAGTGCGGATTCGCCGTCACGAGTACCCAATCGGCGGCGTCGACCCCTTGGTCTTCATTGGCCTCGCTCGTCACAATACGGGCCTTCATGCCGAATTCGTTGGCCGCCATCATTACGATGGGGGCCAGGTTCAGGTATTGGTTGGAAGCATGGACCGCCAGCACACCGCCAGGAGCCATGTGCCGGATATATTCCCGAAACGCCTCTCGAGTCAGCAAATGCATAGGAATAGAGTCTCCGGAGAAGGCATCGATTGCGAGTACATCGAATCGCTGCGGCGCCTCCCGCTCAAGGGAAAGGCGCGCATCGCCAGAGACCAGATTCACTGCCGCGTGAGAATCCCGCAAGAAGCTAAAGTACGAATGGGCAATGCCCTGAACAGCAGGATTGATCTCATAGAACCGATATTGATCTCCTGTGCGACCATAGCTGGCGAGGGTGCCTGCCCCGAGCCCGATAACCCCGACTCGCACCACAGGCAAGCGCTTGTTAAAGTAATTTAGCGTAATGCCAATACCGCTCGATTCGCCATAGTAGGTTGTTGGCCAGTGCAATCGGTCAGGGTCAACGAATTGCGCGCCATGGACGATCACTCCGTGCATCAAGGTGACTTTCAGATCGTTCTCCGATCCATCATGGTCGACACGCAGGGAGCCATAGAAATTGCGCGATGCCAGTAACGTGTCGTTGCGCCGTTGCATTTCGCTGCTCACGAAGATGTAACCCGAGCCAATCGCTGCACACATTCCGGTCAGCAAGATCAAGGTGCGAGGATATTTCACGTAACGCATCGCGCCTCGCTGCCGATCGTATGCGTACACGACTGACGCCACAGCAATGGTCAAGACCACGCCGATTTGGAATTCGTAGTCGCCGGAGAATACTTGCGGCGCCAAGATCGCTACAAACAACCCGCCGAGTGTCCCCCCTCCGGCGATCAACAGGTAGAAAGTCGTCAGGTGATCCGTCGGTGGTGCCAGACGGGCCAGTTCGCCGTGACAGACCATGGAAAAAACAAAGAAAGCAAGCAAGTACGCCGAAACCACGATCTTGATATCGAGATCCCCAAAGTCGACCGCCGCCAAATAGCACGCAGCGACCACCGCGATGATCAATAGAGGGGCGAATACGATGCGCTTGTACCATCGGCGATGGTCGAAGCTGATGCTGAAGCTCAGCAGGTATATGGTGAGAGGAGCGATCCACAGCATGGGTATCGGCGCGACATCACGAGTTAGATGACTCGTCAAGGACACCAGAAGCAAGGACGGACACGCCGCCAGGAATACCCAGGTTAGCTGGGTCATCAGACTCGGCGGAGCGGATGGGTGCTGAGGTTGGACCGCGTTCGACGCCAGAGAAGCGCGCTTCGACCCACGCCAAGCGAGCGATCCGCACAACAAAGCGAAAAAAATGAAACCAAATGACCATCCGGACGACTGCTCGGAAATACTCGAAACGGGCTCGATGGCGAAGGGGTAGCTCAACAAACCAATCATCGAGCCAACATTGGAAAGTGCAAAGAGCCGATAAGGCAAGGTACCCGGCCGTTCTCGTGAAAACCAGACTTGGACCAGCGGACCCGTGGTGGATAGAACGAAATAGGGCAGTCCCACGCTCAAGGCAAGAACCCCAAGCAGATGAAGGCTCGGGCTGTAATTTCCCAGGGGCTTCCATGTCAGATTTGGTGAGATCGGAAGCATCGCCACGGCAAGCGCGAGCAGAGCAATGTGCAAGACAGCCTGCGGCCTGGGTGAAAGTCGGCGCACAAGGAAATGGGTATAGATGTAGCCCAATAGCAGCATCGACTGAAAGAACAGCAGACAGGTCGTCCAGACCGATGCCGCACCCCCGTACCACGGGAGGATCATCTTGCCCATGACTGGCTGGACCTGAAACAGAAGGAACGCGCTAAGGAAAATAGTCCCGCCGTATTGGGCCTTCAGCCATAGGGTTTCCGGTGCTTTGATTGCGTCAGAGGCAGGCATGTCAAAAGGGTTCCTTCAGTTGGCCGGATAACGCAGCTTACAGTAGGCTGAAGAGGTCAGTGTACAGGCGGCAAGACTGTCGGCGGTGGGGTGTCGTTCAAGCGCCACGACCTGACGGCCAGCGCTTGCACTGGCCCCACCGTGGCAGCCAGTAATTGTGCGCTTTCCGGCCGCAGTGAGTGGCTTCAATCCGCGTTTCTGGGTTAATATTCAAGTGAAGAGCGGACTTGCTCAGACGGTGTGTGTTCTGACGGTTCGTCGCTGAAATTTTTAACCAGCAAGCAAACCGAGGGGAGCAGCAAAATGTTGACCTATGAAGATTGCCTTGAACTGAGCGACCTGACCGAAGAAGAGGTTGAGGCCATTGCCCAGCACGAGCATATACCCGAAATTGTGGCACTTGAACTGGGGAGCTATCTGGTTCATGGCCCGGACGGCGTTCCGATGATCAAGCGCATCATTCTGGATGACATAGAGGAAGAGCGCCGGCTCGGCAATCAGAAAAAAGCGCTGCATCTGAAACTGGTGCTCCGGCACTTCGTGCATACCCACCCCAAGCACAAAGCCAAGGCTTGAAGGACGTAGCACTTCGGTGGGGTTGCCGCGTGGGGGAGGGCTTGTGGCCTCTGCGTCGGAGGGTTTTGGTTGGGCTTCGCCCAGACACTCAAATTTTATCGAGCGGTCTTAGTACGCTTCAAACCTGACGGCACCGCGTCGTTCCCCCTTGAAAGGCCTGCCGAAGAAAAGCAGGCCTTTGCCTTTTAGGACAACGAAGTTGTTCTTGACCAGAAATTCTTCGCCGGTGTCCGGTAAAACGCTGGTGCCATTGGTGCTCGTGTCCGTCAACACGATGTACTTGGCCTGCCTTTCGATCAGACAGTGATTGCGCGAGACAAAGAAGTCGACAACGACCAGGTCGGATGTCGGATCGCGGCCGATGGTGACCAACGGGTTTTCCTGAGTGGCTTCTATGGTTTTCAGCCCGTGGTGCAACACGAGGTAGGGTCCGACGGGATTGGAGGCCATGTTGGCCGGCCAGAAGGATTCGCCGCCAAACGCGGCCGAAGGTATCTCGCGCCGCCAGTCGACCTTGTGCACGGCAATGTCGAGGGGGATGTCGTCAAATGGCCGAGTCAGTTCGCGCAGTTCGGGGTTGAGCGATTGCACGACCAGTTCGGAAACCACGATGCCATCGTCGGCCACGGCCAGACGCATGGCGATATCTTGCGTGTTGTCCGCGCCATCCCTGGCGCGTTGGCGGATGAGTCCTTGGTGAATGCCGATACGCAAAGCAAGCCTTTGCTTGGCAACCTGCGGCAGCACGGCGCAGCGGTGCTGCATCTCGCATGCGCTGAGTAGCGCGGCATCGGCCGTGTCGAAGGTCATCTGCAGCGTGTTGCGGGTTCGCCCGTCGATGCGACCCCGGTAAGAAGCCGTGATCCGTTCCAGCCGATTCAAACGCCGCTCCAGGGGGTGTCCGGCCTTGGCGTCATCGAACTCCGTCGTGTCCAACCCGGTTCTCAGAATCACGGCATGGACCAGATACTTGCTGCGTGTTTTGTTCATGGCCTTAGTCTGTCGCGTGTTTTGTCAGGTGTACGTAATTTCAGGGTGAATTGTAACGTATTCGTCCGGCTTGCCCGCAGGTGCGTAGCGTTGGGCCGAGTCTGTATCGTGCCGCGCACGACCGCTGAACCCGCAGGGTCGTGTCATGCTGAGGCGACTCTGCGGGTTTTTACGCGTGCGCGCAATACAGCCTGCCCTGCCAGGTGTTTCGGGCTTCCAGTTTTGCTTCGAGCATGGCCGGGAACTTGAAAAGTCGCATTCCCCAGTCGGGTGAGACGAGCACACTCGGTGGAACCTCGCTGCCCAGCCGCTGAATCTTGATGCCCGGCGGAAGCAGTTCGAGCATGTCGATCACCGCATCAAGGTAGCTTTCGGGAGTGAGCAAGGAAATGCTGTCCGGCGCGGCGCGGTACAGATTGGCCAGTCGCGTACCCCGCACAATCTGCAGTTGGTGGAACTTCAGCGCGTCGAGGGGCAAGGCTGCCAGCGCCCTGGCGCCAGCGATAAGGCTGTCTCGGCTTTCGAGCGGCAGGCCAAGCAGGAGGTGCCCGGTGACGAACAGATCGCGCTTGGCCGCACGCCGGATGGCGTCCTGGGTGCAGGCAAAATCGTGTCCGCGCAGGCATTCCTCGAGTACGTCGTCGTTGCAGGATTCAATGCCGATTTCCAGTTCCACCATCGTACGGGTCGCCAGCTCGGCAAGATAATCGAGCGTTTCCTCAGGCAGGCAATCGGGTCGCGTCCCGATGGCGATTCCGGCTATGTCCGGGTGCGACAGCGCGAGGCCATAGACCTGTTTCAGCGCATCAAGATCGTCGTAGGTATTCGAATAGCTCTGGAAGTACGCAATGAATGCCTTGGTTTTCGGATAGCGCCGCCGCATGAACTCGATACCGGTGTCGATCTGGGTGAAGATGTTGCGTTGTTCGAGCAGGTAACTCGGTGAAAAGCCCTCGTTGTTGCAGTAAGTACAGCCGCCGATGCCAAGCGAACCATCGCGGTTTGGGCAGGTGAATCCAGCGTCGATGGAGACCTTTTGCAGACGGCCGCCATATTCGTGTTTGGCCCAGTCGTTGTAGGCGTGGTAACGGTGGCCAAAAAAACGGGCCACGCATTCGTCAAAAGCGTTCATGGGCGGCTAACTGGCGTGGCATTCAGGCGTCGGAATTCCCGTTCGGGCTATAGTGCCGACACAGTCGCAGATAACGCTCATCCGCCTGTTTGAGCCGTTCGGTGGATAGCCGGAAGAAGATTTTGAGCATTTCCGATTGCAGCCCGGTCGAGGCCGTATTGAGTCGGGCGTTGGGCCATTTGCCTATGATTCCGTCGCAGGTGGCGGTCAATGTTGCGGCGCGCGGCGCAGGCGTTTCTTCGGCAAAGGCAAGTTCGCCAAACAGCGTGCCCGGATTCAGCAGAGCGATCAGCTGACCTTTCTGCGTAACTGTGGCCTCGCCCTTGAGCAGCAGGTAACACGAAAGCGCGTCGTCACCTTCGCGCATCAGCACCGTTCCAGCCTTGATTTTGCGCCACCGTGAAATGCGCAGGAGTTCCCACAGCTGGGCGTCGTTGAGCGAGGCGAGCAAGGGCAGTTTGCGCAATTGGTCATACAGTTCCGCTTCGGCAGGTCGTCGGTTGGCCGCCGGTTTCATTCTCAAGGTTGCGGTGACGTGCGATGAGAGCGCCGAGAGAACCGACGGCCAGTTGGCAAAACGGTCTTCCAGACTGCGCGCGAGCATTTTGTCGAGCAATGCGTTCAGGTTGGTTGGCAGATCGTGGCGAAAACTCGTCAGCGGTTCCCGCTCGCCGTTCAGAATCTTGTACATCAGCGACGCCTGATCGGGCGCGTCGAACGGGCGCTGGCCGGTCAATAACTGGTGCAGGACAACCCCCAGCGCGTAGATGTCCGCCTGCGGCGTGACCCATTGGCGAAAAAGCTCGGGCGCCATGTAGGCCAGCGAACCGATGTCCATGACCTGCGTGGCCTCGTTGTTGCTGCTAGACCAGTATGCGGCGCCAAAGTCGCAAACTTTGGCTTCGCCCGGGCCGACATATTGCAGGTTGGCCGGTTTGATATCGCGATGAATGATCCCGGAGCGGCCAGCATAGTTCAGCGCGCTGGCGCATTTGTAGGCGATCTCCAGCACTTCGGAGACCGGCTTGAGCGTATCGGCTTTGGTGTAAGGCTCCAGGGTGCCGTGTGCAAGGTATTCCATGGCCAGATAGGCGCTGTTGTCGCCAAAACCGGCGTCGTATATTTCGACGATGTAGGGGTGGTGCAGACTGCCGGCCAGATGCACCTCGTTCAACCAGGCTTTACGTACCAGGGCCTGCGCGGGGTCATCGTTGAAGACGCTGGCATGAGCGACTTTCAGCGCCACCTCGCGCTGGGCAAAAGTATCCTGGGCGAGATACACCGTTCCCGTGGCGCCGCGCCCGAGTTCGCTACGAATTTCGTAACGCTGGCTGAGGCCGGCGGGGAGTGCTGCGAACGGCTTCGCGGCGTTGGGCATGGCCTATCGTAACCCCAGCGATACGGGGTTAGAACGGACGGCTAGGACGAAGCCGCCGCAGCGACCGGTTTGTCTTCGGTAATCCCCGCATAAAGGCGCCTCAGCTTGTTGCTTTCGATCAGGGCGTCGATGCGGGCAAATACCTCGTAACGGGAAAACGGCTTTTTCATGAAGTCGTCGGCGCCAATCCGCTTGGCATAGAACTGTTCCGTCGCCTGCTCGTTTCCGCTGATCATGATGACCGGAATGTCCCGCGTCAGCGGATTGCGCCGCATCAGCCGCAAGGCGGCGAATCCGTTCATGCCGGGCAGCACGATGTCGAGAAAGACCAGCTCGGGTTTTTCCTGGAGGACCATTTCCAGGCCTTTCTCGGCATCCATCGCTTCCAGCGTGACGCAGCCGGCCGAGCGCAGCATTTTACGGAGCGCGGCGACGATCGTCGCCGAATCGTCGATGATGAGCACACGCCGTTCGAGGTGAGAATTCAGTCGCTTGCGGCTGCGCCGCTCCACCGGCACGGAAGGTCCCGCCTGGGGCTGAGGAGCTGCGATTGGTGGCTGGGCCACGGATTCGGTCTTGCCGAGAATTGACCGGAATGGATTGAAAATGCCCATGCGTTCTACCTTTCGATCAAGCGTACGGCGAAGCGTTGAACCTGATCCGATCAGCTCGCCTGTGTCAAGGTTGCCAGTATAAATGAATTGCCCTCGAAACGTGGTCAATCACCGGCAAACAACGGGAGATTTGCACGACTCGTCGGGAGCCTGACCTGCCGGCAGGCCAAACCGTCGCAAGTTCGGGATTCCCTTTGCGGCAAACGCCTTGTACCATTCCGCACGGCTGGCCTTTGACTTTATTGCGAAACCTAAGCACGCAATTGGAAACACGCAAATCGGGGAGTGACCATGGAAGCTTTCGGCAATTTCGTTTTCTGGATCATCAAGATATTTCTGTTGCTGTTTGGTTTCGCACTCATCCTGGGCGGCGGTTTCTGCGTCGTACTGCCCCTGGTCGAAAAAGCGGACGGCTTCGGAGGTGTTTTTGCAGCGGTCGGGCTGGTATCGATCCTGATTGGCAGCCTTGTCTTTTGGGCCGCGATACGGATTATCCGGAAGACATCTGCCGCGCAGAACGTGCGGCGGGAGGAGAGCAAATCGCCAGCGGACAACACGAGCGACTCGAATGACGCGGAGGGCAAGTAGCCCGTGCCATCCGTCACGGCCTATCCGTGGGTTCACCCTCTTTTCGAAGCGCTGGGGCTGTTTACCGGCGTTCAGTATTACCGCATCTTGCGTCGCCGAACTGGTGCCCCGGGCCTGCTCATGGGCAAGGATTTTGGCGTGGTGCTCGGTTGTGTATTTGGCGCCGCGCTGGGCAACAAACTCGTCTTCTGGGCCGAGTTCCCGCATCTGCTCACCCAATACTGGGATCAGCCGGTAGTTCTTCTTGCCGGGCAGTCGATGGTCGGTGGGCTGCTCGGTGGCCTGCTTGGCGTCGAGCTGGCAAAGAAGCTGACCGGAATAACACGGTCAACCGGCGACGATTTCGTCTTCCCGGTACTGCTGGGCTTGATGATCGGTCGTATGGGCTGCTTTCTCGCCGGCTTGTCCGATGGTACCTACGGCATCGCGACGAACCTGCCGTGGGGAATCGATTTTGGCGACGGCGTTGCGCGTCACCCGACACAGTTGTACGAAACTGTTTTCGCGGGATTGCTCTGGGCATGGCTGCGCCGAATGCAACCGATGCTGGCAGGAACGCCGGGCTTGCTGTTCAAGCTGATGCTGAGCGCCTACCTGCTGTGGCGTCTGCTGGTCGATTTTCTCAAGCCGGTGCCGTATGAATTTCCCGGCGGTCTGTCGGGTATCCAGGCCGTTTGTATTCTGGCCCTTGTGAGCTATCTGCCCTCCGTAGTACGCCACTGGCGCGGGGTTCGCTTGTTGGCCCTGGAAGCGGAATCGTGAGCCGCAAGAACCGCCCCTATCTGTTCTACGACACCACTTCCTCGGTCTGCTCGACCTGTCTGCAGGTGGTCGAAGCGAAGGTTCTGATCAAGGACGAATCGGTCTTTCTGGAAAAATGGTGCCCGGCGCATGGTATCGAGCGCGTGCTGATCAGCGACGATGCGGCGTGGTACAAACTGGCGCGCGAGGTGTATGTCAAAGCACCGGAAATGCCCGAGCGCTTCAATACGCAAATGACGTATGGTTGCCCGTACGACTGCGGCTTGTGTCCCGACCACATGCAGCATTCCTGCCTGACGCTGATCGAAATCACCGAGCACTGCAATCTGCGTTGCCCGGTGTGTTTTGCCGAGTCCGGGCCGGAGCGCCTGAAGCACCGCACGTTGGCCGAGATCGAGGCAATGCTCGACGCCGTGGTGGCCAACGAAGGCGAACCCGATGTGGTGCAGATTTCGGGCGGCGAGCCGACGCTGCATCCGGATTTCTTCGCCATCCTCGATGCGGCGCGGGCGCGACCGATCCGCCATCTGATGGTCAATACCAATGGTTTGCGCATTGGCCGCGAACCCGATTTTGTCGCTCGTCTGGCCGATTACAAGCCGGGGCTGGAGATCTACCTGCAATTCGATTCGTTGCGCGACGAAGCGCTGCAAGCCATGCGCGGCGCCAATCTCGCCGAGGTGCATCGGCGCGCGCTGGAACAGCTTGAAGCGCACGGCATCTCGACAACGCTGGTGATGACCGTGCGGCGCGGCGTGAACCAAGACGAAATCGGCGAAGTGATCCGCCACGCGCTGCAGTGGCGCTGCGTGCGCGGCGTGACGCTGCAGCCCGAGCAATCGGCCGGCCGCAACGAGGGGCTCGATGCGCAGCCCGGCGCGCAGCATCGCCGGCTGACGGTAAGCGAGTTGCGCCGGCGCATTGCCGAGCAGTCGGGCGTATTCAGTCTGGAAGACATTGTTCCCGTGCCATGCAATCCGGATACGCTGGCCATGGGCTACGCGCTGCGACTGGGCGATGATGTGCAACCGCTGACCCGCCACGTCGGCCCCGAAGCGCTACTCGCCGGGCCGCACAGCACCATCGTTTTCGAGCGCGATCCGGCGCTCAAGGCGCAAGTATTTCGCCTTTTTTCGACCAACCTGTCGCCGGAAGGTCAGGCCAGTTGTCTCTCGGATCTGCTGTGCTGCCTGCCGCGCATCGACGCGCCGCAGCTGTCGTATGAAAATGTCTTCCGCGTGCTCATCGTGCAGTTTATGGATGCGCACAACCTCGACCTGCGTGCGCTGAAGAAGTCCTGTGTGCATATCGCCCAGCCCGATGGCCGGCTCATCCCGTTCGAGGCGTTCAACCTCTTCTATCGCGGCGACCGCGCGCAGCGCACCGAAGAAATCCGTGCCGGCATTGCGCAGGCCACGCAGCGGCGAGCGACGGGGCGAGCGATCCAGGTGAGCCCGGTGGACGCTGGGTGTGGCAGTTAAAATAATGGTGATTAGCCTTTGTTGTGCTGCCGCGACCATCGCCGGAGAGCGCGCCAGTTGGCGTTCTACGGTGCTGAATTGGCTAGAGAGGAGGGGGTGCGCCACGCTCCAGTCTGGTGATGCTTTTAGATTGCGTGCCTTGGGTGAAGACCGACAAAGGCCGTATTAAAGTTATTGGCATCGAAAACGGAACGGCAGCAAACAGTCTGTAGCACTCATTCGATTCTACTTTGACCGATGATTAGATCGAATGTCGGCAATGGAGTACGGTGATTTTGGCTATACAGCGGAAGCAGCCAGTGGCTGCCTTAGAACTTAGAAGACAGAATGGACGGTGTTCCAGTTAACAATTAGTCGGACAAAAAGGGGAATATTGGACATTCCGGATTTTTATACCGACGTTCGGCTGTCGATATCAACCATCCGGAATTTAGCCCGACGTTTTTTAGGCTAATACAAAGTCTGGCATCGGGACAGGAACCACGGCGAGAGCCGCAACGCGCATCATTGCAATACCTTCAGGAGGAAATCGGAACCTTGGTACATATTCAGGCAGTCATAGGATTCTTGATTCTGGTTGCACTGGCTGTCTTTTTTTGGAGACGCTACGGCATTGGATCTGGCCGCGCGTTCGGGAATAGGCTCGCGGCACACAACGGAATTCCTAAAAATACGTTCTATTATCTTCTGGAGAATGGCGTCAAAGGTTCATCACGGGAGTTCTTGGCATCTCTTGAGCAGTCCAATTTAAGTTTGGATCAGGCTAGCGTGGCCATCGCCCCATCACTAAGCAGAGGAATCGAACGGTTGGAGGCGCGCTTTGGCACTCAAGAGATGTATGACAAGGCGAAACCAATCGTGGCTAGACTTCTTGCCGAATCGGAACAGAAGAGATGAGCTTCGGGGAGCCGATCACGGCGATGCTTAGCGAGGCTGTTTGAGCGTTTTGCAGAGCCGAATCAAGTGATGAGAATCATGATTGCCCAGTTCAAGTTGAAATCGGCGGCACTTGGTGCGGAGGCTCTGGCTGCTGTGCTCTCAAATTGCGCGGGACGCCCTCGCTAGGCAACGCCGCCGACGAGAAACTGCCCGCTCCCCGATTCCTCCGATATTTCTCCATCGCAAGTGCCAGATCGGCGTTCAGAATGCGTTCCACGGAGGGCGATTCCGCGCCACTATATCAACGGCGTCGGCTTTGTCTTCGAACATTGAATCTCACCGTAACCCTGGCTAAAGGAGAATCATCATGGTCATGAAAAAGATCAGCATTGCGCTGCTGCTTGCGGGCTTTGCTGCGGGTGTTTGCGCACAGAGCGGCCCGATGCAAGGTGGCGGGCAGAATATGAATTCAGGCAATCAAGGCGGCGGGCAGGGCGGGGGGCAGCATCAAGGGCCACCGCCGCAAGCCATCGCTGCCTGCAAAGGCAAAGCGAGTGGTGCGGCGTGCAGCTTTGCCGGGCGCCAGAACAATCAGGTGAGCGGCTCCTGTTTTTCGCCGCCACCTCGTCAGAATTCCTCCTCAGAAGGCGGCCAGGGTGGGGCGTCGGGGCAGGGCGAAAAACCTTTGGCGTGCCGTCCTGAACGGGGCGGGCAGGGCGGTGGTGGTGGCCAGGGCGGATCAGCGGCTGGGCGCTGAGTTTTTAAGCGCCACCGCTTTTCAGGCGATTGCCCCGGCCAAGTTTGCGACTTTTGCGCTTAGACGGGGCGCCCGCTGGTCGGCTGGCGCGTGCTGGCGCTCGCTTCGGCTTGAATGGTGGCCTGGTCGTGCATTAGTTGTTTGATCAGCGATTGTTGCGCATCGCTTTGCCCCCACTGGTCGAAGTACACGAGGTCTTCAATCGGCAGGCGCGGCAGCCAGCCGGCGGCTTCGAGTTCGGGTTTGGCGTAGAAGTGGCTGACGTAGCCGACGCACAGGTAGGCAATCGGCGTGATGCCCTTCGGGATGCCGAGCGCTTCTTGCAATGCGGATTGATTGAAAATGCTTACCCAGCCGACGCCCAGCCCTTCGGCGCGCGCTGCCAGCCAGAGGTTCTGCACAGCGCAGACGCTGCTGTACAGGTCCATGGTTTTCATGTGCGTACGGCCGACGACGACCGGGCCGGTCCGCTCGCGGTCGCAGGTGATGCAGATGCCGATGGGCGACTCCAGGATGCCTTCGAGTTTGAGTGTTTTGTAGATGGCGCGCTGCTCGCCATCAAACATCTCGGCGGCTTCGGCGTGCGCTTTGGCAAAAGCGGCGTGCACCCGCTGCTTGGTTTCGTCCGAACGGACGACGAGAAAATTCCACGGCTGCATGAAGCCAACCGAAGGCGCGTGGTGCGCAGCGGTGATGATGCGGCTCATCACCGCGTCCGGTACAGTTTTGGGTAGAAACTGGCCGCGTACGTCGCGGCGCGAGAAGATGGCTTGGTAGATCGCCGCGCGTGCTTCGTCGGTGAAGGCGTGGATGTCTTGTTCGGCTTGTTCTGTTTTCATTGCAATTCCCCTTGCGTGAAAAGTGAGCGCCTGCCGGGCCTTGCAGCGCGCGAAATTTTTCAGGCCGGTCTTCTGACTCGGATTCAGTTGCGTCTGGCGCCTTCCCGGTGTTCACCAGTGGCTTGTTGCCAGAGCATCATCCTTACAGCGTTGGGCACGTGGCGGAGTTGCACCGCCTTCCCGATTCTCCCCCGCCTTGCGGCGCAGGGCACCTGAAGGCCGGAATGATCCAGGAGCGGGGCGGCGTTGTCAAAGTTTTTGGGATGGCGGCGTGCCAGTAGGCTGGAAGCAGGCCACAGAAACAGCGGCTGGCACTAAAATGGCGTCCATGAATATTTCCCTTGAACATTGGCGCGACCGTTTCGATCGTTACGAAAAGCTGATGCGGCTCGACAAGCCGATCGGCATCCTGTTGCTCCTTTGGCCAACCTTCTGGGGTTTGTGGTTGTCGGCGCATGGGCGGCCGAACTGGGTTGTGGTGTGGATATTTACGCTTGGCACGGTGCTGATGCGTTCGGCCGGTTGCGTGATCAACGATTTTGCGGATCGTGATTTTGATCCGCATGTGGCACGCACGAAGGCGCGCCCGCTGGCGGCGCGGACGGTCTCGGTGAAGGAGGCGACGATCCTTTTCCTGGCGCTGGTTATCAGCGCCTTTTGTCTGATCCTGCCGCTGCAAAGCTGGCTCATCGTCGAGCTGTCGGTTGGCGCCCTGTTTCTGGCGGCGAGTTATCCCTTCACCAAACGCTTCTTCGCCGTACCGCAAGCGTATCTCGGTGTCGCCTTCGGCTTTGGCATTCCAATGGCCTATGCGGCGCAGCTCGGCATGATTCCGGCGGAGGCGTGGTGGCTGCTGCTGGCCAACGTCTTCTGGGCGATTGCCTATGACACCGAATACGCGATGGTTGACCGCATCGACGACCTGAAGATCGGCATCAAGACATCGGCGATTACCTTCGGCCGTTACGACGTCGCTGCGGTCATGTTGAGTTATGCGATGACGCTTGGATTGATCGCCTGGATCGGTTACGGGCTGCGTTCGGGGTGGCCGTTTTACGCCGGGCTTTTACTCGCCGCCGGCATCGCCGGCTATCACTTCACGCTGATCCGGGAACGCGATCCGGCACTTTGCTTCAAAGCCTTTCTGCATAACAACTGGATCGGTGCCAGCGTGTTTGCCGGGATCGCCGTGGATTATCTGATTCGGCCGTAGAAGGCCCTCAGCAATTCTTCCGCGCCGTATTTTGCGGCAGCGTAACGCGGAAACTGGCGCCAGCGCCGGGCGTGCTTTGCACTTCGATGCGGCCGCCATGGTCGGCAACGATGCCGAAACACATCGACAACCCCATGCCGGTCCCCTGGCCGACCTTGCGCGTGGTGAAGAACGGCTCGAAAAGACGCGGCAGGTTTTCGGGAGCGATGCCAACGCCGGTGTCGGCAATCTCAAACCACAGCTCGCCCTGGTCGTTCTGCCCGCTACTGGCCGTGATCGTTCCGGGATGGTCGCCAATCGCCAGCGCGGCGTTGCGCAGCAAGGCCAGAAAAACCTGGTTAAGTTGCAGTGGTTTGCAGCGCAGCGTTGGCAGTTTGGCGTAACGGCGTTCCAGCCGGATCGTCGAAGGCAAGCCACCGACTACCAGATTGATGGCGCTCTCCAGACAGGTATGGATATCTACCTCACTCCAGTCAGTATCGCCCTCACGGGAAAATTCACGCAGATCGGCAACGATTTTCCGTACCCGTTCCAGGCCATTGCGGCATTCATCGAGCAGGGCGGGGGCGTCCTGGCGCACGAAGTCGAGATCGGCCTTTTCCTTGGCCGCCTGTAGCGCTGTGAGCGTCTCGTGCGCCGGGCCAGTGGCTTCGACCGCCGCGTAGTGGTCGACCAGAACCAACAGCGAACTCAGGTACTCGCCGAGCGTTTCAACGTTGGAGCGGATAAAGCTGAGGGGATTGTTGATCTCATGGGCGACACCGGCGGCAAGTTGCCCGATCGAGGCCAGCCGTTCCGATTGCTGCAAACGCTCCTCGATGCGCCGCGTGGTGGTGATATCGGCGGCGATGCCGTAGTAGCCGAGAAATTTCCCGCCGTCGTCGTAGCGCGGTCGGCCGCTGATGCGAAACCAGAAAATCCGCCCATCGGCACGGCGGCCGGGGTATTCGAAATTGCGGAAAGGTTTTTGGTCGAACATCAACTGCTTGTGCGCTTCCCAGTCGATATTGCCGAGGCGCTCCTTGCCGATACCATCCCAGCGCGTTTTGCCCAGCACACTGGCGCTGGGAACGCCGGAGACTTCTTCAAACTCGCGTGAAAAATAGCTGAAACGGTGTTCGGCGTCGGTTTCCCAGTACCAGTCGGAGGTGATCTCGGTGTAGTCGCGATAGCGCTGCGCGACTTCTTCCATGGCCTTGAATTCGGTGGCGTCGGTGAGCAGGGCGGTATAACACAGCGCGTCAGCATGGCGATCAAGGTCGCCGATGCGCAGGTTGAACCAGTGCCATGCGCCGCGGGTGTCGCGCAGCCGGACCAACTGGCGCGACTCGCCTTCCGGTGGGGCCAGGAAAGCCGCCGTTTCATTGGCGTGCATCGCTTGATTCAGCCAGGTCGGCGCCGTTTGACCCGCAGTAAATAGCTCAAGCATGCCGCCGTCGGCGCGCAGAACCTCCAGTTCCCCACGACTGACCCGCGCCGAAAAGGCGATCAGCGGTAGTGCGGCCAGCTCAAGCGCGGTACTCATGCGGGTTCCCCTATCGGCGTCGGATCAAGGATAATCCTGTTTCCACATTCCTACCATGGGTTTTCTTACATGCGTTACCACGACCTGCGGGATTTCATCGCGCAACTTGAACAATTGGGCGAGTTGAAGCGCATAGGCATCGAAGTCGACCCCCGGCTGGAAATGACCGAAATCTGTGACCGCGTGCTGCGCGGCGGGGGGCCGGCTCTTCTTTTCGAAAACCCCAGGGGGCACAAGATACCGGTGCTGGCCAATTTGTTTGGCACGCCGCGCCGCGTGGCTTTGGGAATGGGTCAGGATTCGGTCGGGGCGTTGCGCGAGGTCGGCAAGCTGCTCGCTTTTCTCAAGGAACCCGAGCCGCCGAAAGGGCTCAAGGATGCCTGGGACAAATTGCCGATTTTGAAGCAGGTACTCAACATGTCGCCCAAAGTCGTGTCGTCGGCACCCTGCCAGGAGATCGTCTGGGAAGGCCAGGACGTCGATTTGTCGCGACTGCCGATCCAGCATTGCTGGCCGGGCGATGTGGGGCCGCTGATTACGTGGGGACTGACCGTGACGCGCGGGCCGAACAAGGCGCGACAGAACCTTGGCATCTATCGGCAGCAGGTCATTGCTCCGAACAAGGTGATCATGCGCTGGTTGGCGCATCGCGGCGGCGCGCTCGATTTTCGCGATCACTGCCTGCAGAATCCGGGAGAGGCTTTCCAGGTGGCGACGGTGATCGGCTGCGATCCGGCGACCATCCTCGGCGCAGTGACGCCGGTGCCGGACAGCCTGTCGGAATACCAGTTCGCCGGCCTGTTGCGCGGCGCGAAAACCGAGGTGGTGAAATGCATCGGCTCGGGTCTGCAGGTGCCGGCGTCCAGCGAGATCGTCCTCGAAGGGTTCATCGATCCGCATGAAACGGCGCTCGAAGGCCCCTACGGCGACCATACCGGTTATTACAACGAGCAGGCACCCTTCCCTGTGTTCACCATCGAGCGCATCACGATGCGCAAGAATCCGATCTATCACAGTACCTATACCGGCAAACCGCCGGATGAGCCGGCGATGCTGGGCGTGGCGCTCAACGAAGTGTTCGTGCCCTTGCTGCAGAAACAATTCCCGGAGATCGTCGATTTCTATCTGCCGCCCGAAGGTTGCTCCTATCGTCTGGCGACGGTCAGCATCCAGAAGCAGTACCCCGGCCATGCCAAGCGCGTGATGTTCGGCATCTGGTCGTTCCTGCGCCAGTTCATGTACACCAAGTTCATCATCGTCGTCGATGACGATGTCAATATCCGCGACTGGAAGGAAGTCATCTGGGCGATGACCACCCGCGTCGACGCCGCGCGCGATACCCTGATCGCCGAAAATACACCGATTGACTATCTCGATTTCGCCAGCCCGGTGGCCGGGCTAGGCAGCAAGATGGGCATCGACGCCACCAACAAGTGGCCCGGCGAAAGCAGCCGCGGGTGGGGTACGCCGATTGTTATGGATGCCGCGGTGAAGCAGCGCGTCGATGCGCTGTGGCAGGATCTCGGCCTGTGACAGAACCGTGCCGCCGGTAAGCGGGTTGTCCGCAGGGAAGGCGCCCTCTTGAACGCCGTATGCCGAAAATATAGGCTTCGGCGTATGATGGAAGATCAGGAAAAGATGCCAAAAGCCCGATGAACCAGCCACTTAAACCGACATCCACGAGGCGGAGACTGTCTCCGGGGCGCATCGCCCTGCTCTACGCAGCCTTCGCTGCCTTGTGGATCGTTGTGTCGGGAGCCTTGCTGAAGCTCAGTGTCGACGACCCGGTGGTGCAGGGGCGAATTGAACTGGGCAAGGGCCTGCTGTTCGTCCTGGCAACCAGTGTGCTGCTCTATTTCCTGCTCAAGCAGTGGCGTGAACCTTTGCCCTCCCTTGCCGCGTCTCGCCCGCCCCTGGCGCTTTCAGCGTCGTCCACGCCACGCCGTTGGCTGAACTTGCCCGGCCGGTGGTACTGGCGCGTGCTGGTCTGCGCGGGCGTGCTGGCACTGGTGCCCGCAGTCGGGTTCGTCGTGGTCAAAGTGCATGGCCCCCACGTCGAGCATCAAGTCTTTGAAGATCTTGCGGTCATCGTAGAGCTCAAGGCCAGCCAGATCGAAAACTGGCTGGCAGAACGCCACAACGATGGGCTTGTCGTCATGTCCAAGCCCGGTCTGATCAGACAGGTGTCATCCTTACAGCAGATGGGTGGAGATGATCTAGCAGACGATGTGCGCGAGCGTCTGACCTCGGCCATGAACGCGATGCATATCGATGCCCTTTTGCTGGTCGATCCGCAAGGAAAGCCGCTCATGGAGGTCGGGCCGTCGCGACCACCGTCGCCACAAATGATGGACCTGCTGTCCAAGGCGTTGGCGAGCGCACAACCGCAACTCAGCGAAGTATTTGCGGATGCTGATCGGCATCACTATATCGATCTGGTTGCTCCTCTTTTCCGGACCGGTAAAGGCGTGCTTCAACCGGTCGGTGCCGTGGTGCTCCATCTATCGCCCGAACGCTTCCTGTTTCCCTACATCGAGCGCTGGCCGACCGCCAGTGCCAGTGGGGAAACTCTGCTCGTTCGCCGCGATGGCGATTCGGCGATCTGCCTTACCAATGTGCGCCATCGACAGGGTGAAAATGCGGCCAAGCGGGTGCCGTTGAGCAGAACGGAATTGCCGACGGTGGTGGCGATCAATGCAGGACTTCCTGGCACTGCCACAGGTAATGATTATCGCGGCGTGTCGGTGCTCACGGCTTTCCGCCCGGTGAAAGGGACCGACTGGGTCATCATCGCCAAACTCGATCGCGACGAGGTCATGGCGCCGCTGCGCAATCTGGCGTTCTGGGTTAGCCTGATCGCCTTGCTATCCATCGTCACGCTCAGCGCTGTGATGCTGCTGCTTTGGCGACAGCGCGGTCGAACCTTGCAGTTGGAGATGCAGGCCCACTCGGACCGGCTGCTCCGTCAATTCTTCGATCTTCCCTTCATCGGCATCGCCGTGAGTTCGCCGACGACCAGGCAGTGGATTCAGGTCAACGACCGCCTGTGCGAGATCCTCGGGTATTCGCGTGAAGACATGCTGCGTATCACCTGGGAGGAAATAACGCACCCGGACGACCTGGCAGGAAATGTTGTCGAGTTCGAGCGGGTCATGCGTGGCGAATCCGAAGGGTATGCCCTGGAAAAACGCTTCATTCGCCAGGATGGCACCACTGTGCTGACCTCCCTGGACGTCAAGTGCGTGCGCACGCCTGACGGCGCACCGGAGTACTTGATTGCCACGGTGCAGGATATCAGCGAGCGCAAGCTGGCCGAAGAGCGGATTCTTCGCTTGACGCGCATGTATTCTGCGCTGAGCGAGTGCAACCAGGCCATCGTGCGCTGCACCAGCCAGGAAGAGTTGTTTCCGCAAATCTGCCGTTTCGCCGTCGAGTACGGCGGCATGAAACTGGCGTGGATCGGATTGCTCGACAAAAATTCCCGGCTCGTTCGGCCTGTGGCCACTTTCGGTGCAGGCGCGGATTATCTGCTGCGTACGCAGGTATCAGCCGATGCCGAAAGCCCTTACGGCAAAGGTGCCACCGGCAGTGCGATTCGCGAGCGTCAACCCGTGTGGATTCTGGATTACTTGAACGATCCGAGAACGGCACCATGGCATGACCATGCGGCTATAGCCGGATGGGGGGCCGTGGGCGCGCTACCGCTGACTCGGAGAGATGAGGTAGTCGGCGCGCTGGTCATCTATGCTGTGGCGGGCGATACCTTCGATGAGGAAGTGCGTAATCTGTTGATCGAAATGGCCCATGACATCAGCTTTGCCCTGACCGCTTTCGCCAAGGACGCGGAACGCAGGCAAATCGAAGTGGCCTTGCGCGAGAGTGAAAGCCGTTTTCGCGATCTCTACGAAAATGCGCCGCTGGCTTATCAGTCGCTGGATATAACCGGAAACATTCTTGAGGTTAACGACGCCTGGTTGAGCTTGCTCGGACGGACTCGCGACGAGGTGATCGGCCGACCCGTCAGCGATTTCCTGACCGATGTTTCAGTAAGAACACTCGACAAGGAATTCCCGCAGTTTCAACATCAAGGGAAGCTCGACGGACCGCTGTTTCAGTTTGTTCATCGGGACGGGACCCTGCGTTTGCTGATGATCAACGGGCGAATCAGCCGTGACGCGGAGGGAAATTTTCAGCGTACCCACTGCATCATGATCGACCTCACCGAACGTCAGAAGGTTGAGGAGCAGCTCAAGCTCGCCGCCAAGGTATTTGAACAGAGCGCCGAGGGGATTGTCGTTACCGACGCCGATCTCACCATCCGGATGGTCAACCGGGCCTTCTCCGAAATCACGGGGTATAGCGCCGAAGAGGCTCTGGGGCGCAACCCGCGCATGCTGGCTTCCGGGCATCACGACCTGCAGTTCTATCGCAGCATGTGGGATGACATCAACAATAATGGTTACTGGAAAGGCGAGTTGTGGAACCGCCGCAAGGACGGCAACATCTATCCGGAACTGGTGTCGATCAGTCAGGTGCGCGACAGCGATGGCAGGGTCAGCCACTATGTGGGCATTTTTAACGACATCTCCGAGCGCAAGGAGAACGAGGCGCACATCCATCGTCTCGCCCATTTCGATGCGCTTACTGGTCTGCCGAACCGCAGCTTGTTGGCTGGCCGTGTCGGGCAGGCGCTAAGCATGGTTGAGCGAAGTGGCGAAATGCTGGCGCTGGTTTTTCTCGATCTAGATCGCTTCAAGAATGTCAATGATTCGCTCGGGCACCGGATCGGCGATGAACTGCTGATTCAGGTGGCCGGGCGCTTGCAGGCGGCCTTGCGTGACGAGGATACGGTTTCGCGCCTGGGTGGCGACGAATTCATTCTTGTCTTGCCGGGAACCGGTGCGGATGGCGCCGCCCATGTCGCGGAAAAAATCCTGAATGCACTGTCACGCCCCTATCAAATCGAACAGCATGTATTGACCATCACACCATCGTTGGGCATTGCCATGTACCCCGCCGACGGGGATACCTATGAAACGTTGTCGATGTGTGCCGACGCCGCCATGTACCGGGCCAAGCAAGGCGGACGTCAAACTTTCCGCTTTTTTACCCGGGAAATGCAGGAACGCTCGGATCGCACGCTGCAACTTGAAAACGCCTTGCGCCACGCCTTGGAGCGCGACCAGTTCCAGCTCCATTACCAGCCGCTGATTTCTCTGGAAAATGACCATATCATCGGTGTTGAAGCACTGCTGCGCTGGCAGCACCCCGGTCTCGGTACGGTTTCCCCGAGTGATTTTATCCCTGTGGCCGAAGATAGCGGCCTGATCCTGCCCATCGGCGAGTGGGTATTGCGGACGGCGGTTCGCCAGATGAAAGCGTGGGCCCATGCTGGTCTGGCGCCGATGGTGATGGCGGTCAATCTTTCGGCGGTCCAGTTCCGCCAGAGTCGCCTCCCCGAGCTGATATCGCAGATTCTCAATGAATACGATTTGCCGCCACACTGCCTGGAGCTGGAGTTGACCGAAGGCGTGGCGATGGACGATCCCCTCGCGGCGATCAAGGTGATGAACGATCTGCATGCGCGCGGCGTCCGCATGTCGATCGACGACTTTGGCACCGGATATTCCTCGCTGAGTTATCTCAAACGCTTCAAGGTCAACAAGCTTAAAATCGATCAGTCCTTTGTGCAGGACATTTCCAGCGATCCGGAAGACGAAGCGATCGTCGATGCCATCATCGGATTGTCCCGAAGTCTCGGCTTGCATACCATTGCCGAGGGTGTGGAGACGGCGGAGCAGGTCGCTTTCCTGCGCGACAAGGGATGCCATGAGGTGCAGGGTTATTTTTATGCCAAACCCATGTCGGCCGAACAGCTGGAAGCGTTCGTGCGCGACTATCGACCGCGGTGATCGTTCAGCGTTCCGCCACCCAGCGCAGCAGCGCATCCATGGCCGGCTTGCCGTTCCTTGATTTCGGGTCGTTGATCAGGAAAACGACGACCCAACGCTGATCATTGCTGTCCAGCACGTAACCGGCAATGGCCCGAACACCGTCCAGGTAACCGGTTTTCAAGTGCGCGCGTCCAGCGGCGGCACTGTTGCCGAGACGTTTCTTCAAGGTGCCGTCGATACCGGCAAGCGGCAACGAGGACATCAACTCCGGCATCACCGGGCTTTTCCAGGCCGAAAGAAGTAACTGGGTCAGGCCGTCGGCCGAGATGCGCTCGCTGCGCGACAGTCCCGAGCCGTTGTCGATGGCCAGTTCGGGCAGTTTCAATCGCTTGTCGGCCAACCACCCCTTGAGGCGTCGGCGCGCGCCTTCTGCCGTGGCCGGACGGTCTCCGTCAAGGGTCAAAAACACCTGGCGGGCCATGACGTTATTGCTGAACTTGTTGATCTCACGGACCACTTCGCCGAGCGCGGGTGATTCCTGTACGGCCAGTACCTGTGCGTTGGCTGGCGTCACGCCTTCGCGAACCTTGCCGCGTAGGGTGCCGCCCAGCTCGCGCCAAAGCGCGCGAAACAGCCGTTCGACCTGCACATCGGCGGACCATGGCGAGAGGTTCAGCGCCTTGTCGCCGCAGCTTGCCGAAAAATTACCGGTGAGTTCTATGCTTTCTACATTGACCCTGGTTTTGATCTGTTCGCGCCAGTCGCCACAGGCGTCTGCCGATAGCAGCAAGCGGTTGTCGATGCGCAGGTCGTCACTCGGTGTTTCGACGATTACGCCAACAGCATGTTTGGCGCTGTCCGGGCGCAGGGTCAAGCGCAGGCTCTTCAGATTGACCAGCAAGGCATCCGGCCCAGCGTTGTAGGGACGCAGCGGCTCGTTGTCAAATTCGGCTGGGTTATACGCCGGCAGGGCAAACGCGCTACGGTCCAGAATCAAGTCGCCGGCAATGTCGGTGACGCCCCGTGCGCGCAACTGGCGTAAGAGTAGCCAGAACTGCTCCAGCGCAAGCCGCGGGTCGCCGCTGCCACGCAGGTAGAGATGGCCGATGGGCTGGCCGTTGTGGGGTGGCGTATCCGTCAGCGCCTCCGTTTTCCAGGTGTAAGCCGGTCCGAGGAGTTCCAGCGCGGCGTAAGTCGTCACCAGCTTCATCGTCGAAGCCGGATTCATCGCCTGCATGGCGTTGTGGCGGATCAAGGCCGGCTCGGCATCGACGCCTTGTACGACAATGGCCGTGCTGCGTAGCGGAATCCCGGCGTCCTGCAACGCTCGCGTGACGGCAGGCGGCAACTCGGCGCTCTGGGCACCCAGGGGTGGCGCCAGCAAGAACAGCAAGGTGGTCAGAATAAACCTCAGGCGAGCGCGGCGGGAGGTAGGGGATAGTTGTGCCATGGCATGGTGTTGCATGTAATATGTGCGAAAAATAATGAATAAAATATGGGTCAGGAGCGTTATGACGGAACAACGTAAACACCAGCGCATTCGCTTTAACGTTCTGCCCCCTGTGCGTATCGGACAATTCGGGCTGGCTGGAACCGGCGCATTGGAAAATATTTCACTCGGCGGGCTGTTGCTGCGAACGGAAATGCCTCTCAAGGTGGGCGAAGCGTTCGGTTGCGAGTTTACCGTCTTTGATTCGCCTCTCATCGATATGTCGGCCGTCGTCGTGAGCAAGATCGGTGATCGCTACGGGGTTCGTTTTCAGGCCGGGCCGATCAGCGAAGTGCTCATTCAGGACGCGATCGATCATGCGCTGGCTTCAGGCAAAGCTTCCGTGCTGAGTATAAATGAACTGCAGGGACGCAAGGTAATGCGGATTGCCGGGGGCCTGAACGCCAGTTTGCGCAGCGACTTCATGCACAGCCTGACCCGGATGGGCGTCGATGAGATGGACCTCTCCGGTGTCACGGAGATCGACAACGCCGGCCTCGATTTATGCCGGATCGCCGTCGAGCAACATCGGGTCGGGATCGTTCGCCCGTCATCGTGTGTACGTGCGCTGATGGCGGCTTGATCCGCTTCAGCAAGTAGAGAATTTCGGGATACAGGAGACGCGCCATGATCGATCGCATGAAACTGAAAACAAGAATTGCCCTGTTGGTCATTGCTGCGCTGCTTGGCTTGGTCAGCCTGGTGGTCTTTTCTGCGGTCGAGACGCGACGGGACATGCTCAACGGCCGCAAGGAAGTCATCCAGTCGGTGCTCGAAGGGGTTTACTCGACCCTGGCGGCCTATCAGGCGCAGGAAGTGGCTGGTCAGATGACCCGCGAACAGGCGCAGAAGTCGGCCGCAGAGGCCATCGGCAGGGTGCGCTACGGCGGCCAGGACGGCAAGTCGGAATACGTCTATTCCTTCACGACGGAAGGCGTCGGCGTCTATCATGTGGTCAAGGAACGCATCGGGCAGAACATGCTTGAGAAGATCAAGGACACCCGGGGTAACTACACCTGGAAAGACATTCTTGCAGCAGTCAAACAGAGCCCGAATGGCGCATTTCTGACGACATTGACGGCGCGCCCGGGCGACAAAATTCCGGTGGATAAACTTGGGTACGTCAAGCTTTTCGAGCCGTGGTCGTGGGTGATCGGCACAGGGGTCTACATCGACGACATCAACGACGAATTTCAGAAACGCCTGCTCTTCGATCTCGGCGTAGCCGGTGTTCTGATCGTTCTGATCGCCGGGCTGGGATTCGCTATTGCGCGAGGGATATTGCGACAGGTAGGCGGCGAACCGACCGTTGCCATTGAATTCATGTCGCGGGTGGCCGCTGGCGATCTGACCGGTACCATGCCGGCAGCGCCGAAAGGAAGCATGTTGGATTCCATGGGTGAAATGGTCGGATCGATTCGCAATATGGTCTCCGAAATCAGCCAGAGCTCGTCCAGGTTGACCAAGGATACGGAGCGCATCAGCAGCGCATCCCGGGAGGTCGCTTTGGCTTCGGAGAAGCAATCCGATGCAACGCAGGCGATGGCCGCGGCGATCGAGGAAATGACGGTCAGCATCAATCATATTTCCGATAACGCGAGCGATACCCA
>WBZP01000312.1_pt2 | contig 45761 bp, 41 predicted proteins | sample 5204301 | NCBI WGS metagenome assembly WBZP01 (sample SAMN12412401, study PRJNA552823) | activated sludge metagenome | isolation source: activated sludge from nitrification reactor of wastewater treatment plant... | place: USA: Pennsylvania | collected 2017
GACATCTTCGCTGGGCAACCAGAAAATGAAAGCGGCAGCCAAAAAAATACCAGGGGCAGATGAAGAACGCAGCAGGGTTGATTAATAACAGTTACCCATACATGCAGATATATAACGATAATATCCCGGTAATGCCGTTCAGATAACATCAAAACATTTTTTTATGCAGCCTTCATTGACCGCCCATACCAAAAGAATAGAATCCATCGATATATTACGTGGCATTGCCATGATTATCATGGCACTAGACCATGTACGGGATTATTTTCATGTAACGGCAAATATCGACGACCCGCTGAACCTGGATACCACTACCCCGCTGCTGTTCTTTACACGCTGGGTAACGCATTTCTGCGCTCCCGTTTTTGTTTTTTTATCGGGTACGTCCATTTACCTGCAAAGCCAGCGGAAAACAAAAAAAGAACTCAGTTCCTTTTTAATCAAACGCGGTCTATGGCTCATCTTCGCTGAATTCTTCATCATTTCCCTGGCCTGGACCTTTGACCCCTTTTATCACCTATTCCCCATGCAGGTTATCTGGGCCATTGGTATCAGCATGGTAATACTGGGACTGCTCATTCATCTTCCCTTCCGGGTAATTCTAATTACAGGGATTGTAATTGTAGCCGGGCATAATCTGCTTGATATCCCTGAATCTGAACCCGGTTTCAAAGCAGGGTTTTGGTGGAACCTGTTCCATTCCGGTTTTTTCAAACTGTATTCATATGCCCCCAACCGGTATATAATGATGGTTTATCCATTCGTTGCATGGACCGGCGTAATGATGCTGGGCTATTGTGCAGGAATAATATATACTGCCAGGTATTCAGCCATGCAAAGAAGAAAGATATTAAGAACCCTTGGGTTTGGGCTGATCGGCCTGTTTATTATACTCAGGTTTATAAACAGCTATGGAGATCCGTTTACCTGGAGCACACAAAAAAACGGGCTATACACTTTCCTTTCATTTATCAAAGTACACAAATATCCACCTTCGCTTTTGTACTTATGTATCATGATAGGCCCGGCTTTGCTGCTATTATCAGTAATGGAGAAAATAAAAAACAGGCTTACAGACATCATGGTTATATTCGGCCGAACGGCTTTTTTTTATTACATCATCCATATTTACCTGATACACCTGCTTGCCGTTGTCGCTTTTTTCATCCGGGGGAACCATACAGTACAGGATGCATTGGAATCTGTACGGCAGGTGCCTTTCCTGTTTGTTATGCCGGGTGAAGGGGTTGGACTATTAATGGTATATGTAGTATGGGCCTTTGTAATCGTATTACTGTACCCGCTTTGCAAGTGGTATGATAAATATAAAACAGGGCATAAGGAAAAATGGTGGCTGAGTTATATTTAATTTCATAATGTACATTACTTATCAGGTTTGTTTTATCAAATAAAAAATTGCCCTTTTACCGGTAACCGGTTTAAAATTCACAAAGCAATATGACCAATAACAAGGGAGATGAAGGATTAAAACGTGTAATAGGCGTTCCCGGGCTTGCGCTTTCCATCGTAAATGGAGTTATTGGCTCTGGTATTTTTGTATTACCGGCCATAGTAGGAATGGCTTTAGGGGCATTTGGCATTTTTGGATATATCTTTTGCGGGATCATGCTGGCTGCCATCATGCTTTGCTATGCAGAAATCGGTAGCAAGGTAACCTGCAGCGGGGGCTCTTATGCTTATGTGGAAGCAGCTTTTGGTGATTTTCCGGGTTACGTTGTAAACTGGCTATACTTTTTTGGATGGAGCGTGCTGGGCAGTGCTGCTGTCATTAATATCCTTGTAGATTCGCTGGCAGTCTTATTTCCTGCATTTCAAAACCCTTCAATGCGGGCAGTTATCATTTGTACGCTCATTGGTTTGATGGTTATGATTAACATACGCGGGGTTAAGCAAAGTATATGGCTGGTGAAAATAATTGCCATCATTAAATTATTACCATTACTCGGTATCATCGTTTTTGGTTTCCCTAAAATAAATACAGCTAATCTCCAATGGGAACAATTACCATCACTCAAAACATTTGGTGAAACCGCTTTTATTTTATTTTATGCATTTGCAGGTTTTGAAACCTGCCTTTGTGTGGGCGGGGAGTTTAAAAATCCCAAACGAACCGTTCCGCTGGGTATTTTTCTTGGAGGATTAATCATTTTGATCATTTACCTATTATTACAAACAATAACACAGGGCATTCTTGGAACAGATATTGCCGGGTTTAAAGAAGCCCCGCTCGCTGCCGTGGCAGAAAAAATTGCAGGCCCCGTGGCTACTACGGTTCTGTTGTTTACCGCTGCCATTTCCTGTTTTGGAAATGTAAGTGCCGATATTATGGCAACGCCACGTTCGTTATTTGCAGCCGCAAATAATGGCCTGTTTCCAAAATTCCTTGCAAAAGTTCATCCTACATTTGCCACTCCCCACCTCGCAATAATAATCTATGGCTTATTAATACTTGTTTTTTCCATATCAGGCGGATTTAAACAATTAGCCATTTTAGCCAGCGCTGCCATCCTGCTCATCTACCTGTCAGTGATTTTATCAACCATCCGGCTGCGACTGAATAAAAAGTATACCGATGAAAATACATTCAGGGCCCCCGGCGGACTTGGTTTCCCGATTATCGGCATCATTTCCATCATTTGGCTGCTCAGCAGTTTAAGCAAATGGGAAATTCTTTCTACGCTTATATTTTTAGTGGCTGTTAGCTTACTTTATGTTTTATCAAAGCAATTCGGGAAAAATAAGCGGGCACATGAAAGTATCTATCCAATGTCAAAGGGAAAAGAGCCATCAAAAAACTAACCTGTAAGAGATCTGTTCAACAGTATCCTGAAACGAATGATACATGCATAACCAGTTGTAAAAAATATTTATTTTTCAGCGCCTATAAAGCACCTATAAAGAATACCGATAAAAGTAAGCAGGTATGTCACCTTGCATAAACCCAAAAAACATCCTTATTTCAATTATGGAATGCAAAAAGCCCGAAAAAGATTTATAACTTCCTGTCCAAATTCAAACTATATGATACAATTGCCTACATTAAAAGCAATGGGAGTAACATGCTTCTGTATGTTCGTTTTTGCCTGTTCAAAAGCCCAGCAAAACAACAGCACTGTAAACCAGGCTGCAGAAAAAGTGCATATCGGTGCCATGCTGGATTCCTTTAACCGGGCTGCAGCAAAAGCTGATTTCAACGCCTATTTTAATTTTTATACGGAGGATGCCATTTTTACCGGAACAGATGCAACAGAAAGATGGGACAAGCCTGCTTTCATGGCCTGGGCAAAACCCATTTTCAAAAGAGGGCGTGCATGGAATTTTACATCACTGGAAAGGCATATTTATTTTGATAATACTGGAACGCTTGCCTGGTTTGATGAATTGCTGAATACGGAAATGAAAATTTGCAGGGGATCCGGTGTGGTTGTGAAAGATGGAAACTCCTGGAAACTAAAACAATATATCCTTTCTGCCACGGTTCCCAATGATAAACTAGACTCTGTAATTATAATGAAAGCAACTCAGGAGGATTCAATCATTAACAAATTATCGGGCAAAAAACAATAGCAAATCAATCCGGAGATTGTCACTAATGGGAATTAAGAAATGCTTGAACATTAAATATGGTAAGCAAATAAGATCAAACTATGGCATAGCTGCTGGAAACCATGTTGCTTTGGTTGATACCTGTTATGAAAAAGTGAAACAATCATTCAATTGCAGGCTGAAAGGCCCGGTAACCCTGAAGAATAAGGCCAATGCAGTAATGATTTATGAAGTGCTGAATTAATGACAGGAATCATCAGCGAATGATCCTGAATCCATCAAACCGGGTGTCCGGCTCTTCACTTATGATCACATCAGTAACCATGGCCCTTTCCGGCCCCCGCCTGCACCAGTTTATGAATACATCCAGTTGTGCCTCATTTCCTGATACCATGGCTTCAACATGGCCGTCAGCAGTATTCCTCACCCAACCGGTTATACCCGCTGCACCTGCAGCCTCTTTCGCCCTTGCCCGATAAAATACACCCTGCACTTTACCTTTTATGATCAAACGCTTAACCGGCATACTTATTTAATTTTTTTAAAGGTAGGCAGATTGTTTTTGAATGATTAGTGGTTTACTAAAGTTACCAATAAAAAAACGGGCGCACACACGCCCGTTTTTATCAACCCTCTCTTTTTAAAATAATTCTAATTCATTACCAGTTCCTCGCGATTTGCTTCCTTCTTCTTATCCAATTTCCTTCCAATTACATACCCGCCTGCTGCACCTATTACCGCTCCTATCACTGCACCCGCACCACGGTTCTTTCCATTAATGACCGCTCCTCCAATTGCTCCGGCTGCTCCGCCGATAGCTGCACCTTTAGCAGCATCACTCCATCCTTTCTTTTTAGTTACCTTTTCATTATTACCTGTTGTTGCGGTTTCCTCTTTTGCAGGAACAACTTCCGGTACAGTATTTACCGTTTCCTGCTTTGGCTGATTAGCTGTTTCATTTTTCGTTGCCGTTTCTTCCTGTTTTGTGGCCGGCACATGATCAGCATCATTACTAATTTCCATATTAGGTTGTGAACCTGCATTTCCGTTACTTTCCTTTTTCGCCTTTTTTACCGCAGGTTTATATTCAACATCAGGAATACCGGTTTCACCAATATCTGTACTGGCATTGCTGATAGAATTTTCTGCCGTATGCACCGGTACCATTTCTGTTTTTAAAACCAGGGGTTCGCTTTTTTCAGTACCGCAGGCTCCCAGTAATACAATAAGGCTGGAAATAAGTAAATAATTTTTCATGATAAAGATTTTTACTGATGAATAAATAAAATAGTTGCAAAATATCCTTACCCTTCCATCGCAACTATCAGAAAAACAGACATGCCTTTTATTGTATGGTTTAAGCAGCTAAATGAATGTTTATGTTAAAATAATTTAAAAATGAAAATATTTAACCATGTTTACAGTATGCTAAGATGCAATACCGGCGGGCACTTTAGCAGTCACGACCCATATTTTTATCCCTTCTAAAAAATAATGGCACGGTTTTGGAATTTAGACAGGCAAATCAACAATTGAAATCAGATTATTGAAAAATTTACCCTAACAATATTTTAGCATCATTAAATCTTATATCATGAACGCATCAAACAGCCCTTTGGCAACAAACACAGAAACGCAGGCCTTGAAAACAGAAAACAAGCCAATGAAGAATATCATAATCGGTGGATTATCGGTATTGCTTGTGTCTTTAGGCGGCTATATGTTTTACGACAAATCAAACAGCAATAAAGAAATTCAGCAAAAAGAAACAAGGATTGCTGCCATTACAGAAGAAAAGAGCGCAGTACAATCAAGTTTTGACGCATCGCTGGCAAGGCTTGACTCAATGGCAACCGTTACAACCGGTTTACAAACCGAATTGGCAGAGAAAAACAACCAGATAGCCAAAGACAAAGAAGAGATCAGAAAAATCCTGAATAACAAAAATGCAACAGTAAAAGAACTGGCCAAAGCTAAATCACTCATCGCCGGATTAAATGATAAGATTGCCGGCCTGGAGCAGGATATAGCCAGGTTAACACAGGAGAACCAGTTGCTAACTCAGGATAAGATTGCCCTTACGGCTGATAAGGAGAAATTAACGCAGGACCTTACCAGTACAACGAACAGGAAAATAGAGCTTGAAAAAACCGTTGATGTTGCTTCTACTTTAAATGCATCAAATATTTCAATCACACCGGTAAATATCAAGAAAAACGGTCGTGAAAAAGTATCTTCTACTGCAAAACGTGTAGATAAGCTTGTTGTAAGTTTTGATGTGGCAAACAGGATTGTACAGCCCGGTACAACAGATGTTTATGTAGTTGTTTTCGGACCTGACGGAACGCCGATCAGCAACAGCACAGAAAACACATTCGTAACACGGGAAGAAGGAGATAAATCCTATACAGCCAAATTACCCGTAGACCTGGAAACAGCCAAAGTTAAAAACGTGGCATTCACTTTTGCCCCGGGATCAAATTTCCAAAAAGGTAATTATAAGATCAAGATATACCAGAATGGTTTCCTAATCGGTGAAGGTACCCGCGAACTGAAAAAAGGCGGACTGTTCAGTTAAGATATCATACAGGATATTTCAAATCAATATCCCCCTGAAACAATAAAAGGGCTATCTGTTAATTCAGGTAGCTTTTTTATTTCTTATCCTTATTTCTTTTGATCATGCTATTTTCGCCGGGTTAGGTATTACTTGCGCATACCCATACCCGAAACGTTTATCACATTCACTGAAGGCCGTGATGAATAATTGCAGGATTTTACCGGGTAATGACAGGGCCGCAGAATGGTGACAAACTGGTAGGCCGGCAAAAGCCCCGAGCGGCTGCTGTTAAATGGCATGCCTGCCAATGAAGAACTCACATGCTGGCTTGAATGCAGGGAATAGACCATCAATTAAATTTTTAATTAGCGTGTAACAATTTTACTCTCCAGGATTGCAGGAATCATCTCTATCACTTTTGCCTTTTCCGTTGTTACAAGCATGCTGTTTAACAGCCGCAGCCTGATGTTGGCGTCATTAACAAGCGCAATCCGGCAGGCTGTATCAAAATCAGTATGCATCCCATACCCTGCCAGCACATCCGGTACATTATTAAACTCAGGAAATGTGATGAATTTCTTTACAAAATAATACGTCTTTCCCTGTACGGTTTTTGTATAAGCGGTGTAGATATTTTCCATAAACATCTGTTTAGTTAAAAATATATTCTCAAAAAGAGTATCTGATTCATGTATGAATAAACAGACACCTGTTTGTAAGATTATGTTAGCTGAACCAGGTTAAAAAAAAATTAAATCCCTTGATTTTACCAGGATGGTTTACTGATTGGAATAATATCATATCTCCGGATTAGATGCAGTAAATAGCATATAAGCCTCCCGGGATACAGAGCAGCTGTTCAGTGGATATTATGGAAAACACATGAAGGGGAATGAACAAATAAACAGGAATTTCAGAGGATGTTTCAGTAGCAGGTTGTGTAAGCTGAAGTAAAAATAATACGCAGATCTGACGAATGCAAGCAAAAGGGAATAAAAAACTTCAAAAAGGCAGCAAATAGCTGATATTCATTGCTAAACATCACATTAGTAATTTATGGAATTTTTTCAATTCTTCCTTTTCCACTGTCTGTAACCCTTCATGCTTCTCTAATTTCATCCTGAAATATAAAACCCGCTTATGTTGCGGGAATTTTTCCAGTATCAGTTCAACCAATTGCCTGGTTTCAGCATCCTCCTGTTTTGAATCCGGTTTTACAATGGTTACGCTGGAACGATACCTGGTAGGTTTCCTTAAAATAATGGCCTGCAAAGTGGCCAGTTTGCCTGGTGAAACAGCAGTTACTTTCAGGGCTTTCCCATACAGGCCTTCCAGTTGCTTTTTACTAAGGCTACCCCGTTCCTGGTATTGGTTAAGTAAACTGTTCAGGAATACGGAACCGGGATGCGCCTCTACCGACTTCTTCAGTATATCCAGTATAATATCTATATCATTTGAATTCCTGAGCATCTTCTTTCAATTATTCTTGTTTTGGCAAAACTGAAGTTCAAATTAATAAATAAACGGTGCCTTTGCCAATAACTTTTGCAAATTTGATTTAACTGCACGAAATTTACGCCTGATTTTATAAAACCGGTATGACTAATATTAGAAAAAGTGTAGCCATTATTGGCGGTGGCCCGTCCGGCTGCGCACTGGCAACCCTGTTAAAAAGAAAAGGATTTAAAGTGGCCGTTTTTTACCTTGATAAAAGGCCTGAAATCATAGTAGGCGAATCATTGGTTCCTGCAATCATTCCCATGCTTAGGTCGTTGGGCGTAGAAGATGAAGTGAAATCGTACAGTACCTATAAGCCCGGAGCTTCAGTTTGGGTAAGCAAGGATGAAGAAGCAACGTCACCTTTCAGTTATGGCGGCGGAAACCTGCCACCATATGCATACAATGTACCGAGGGTAAAATTTGATAAAACCATTTTCAACAATGCAGTAAAATCTGGTGTTCAGTTTTTTAACCTCGCTGCAAAAATTGAAAAGACAGGAAATACCGACGAACTTAAACTCAGTGATGAAACCATTGCTGCCACCAACGATTATTTCAACGGACAGCCCGGACTGATTGTGGATGCAACCGGCCGTTCACGCACTATTTCCAGGTTACTCGACATACCAACCAAAAAGGGATACAGAAAAGATGTTGCCCTGTTTGCCCATTTGTCCGGCGCCGAAAAAATTGAACCATATAATATTCATCTTCACAGGCTTGAAAAAGGCTGGAACTGGAGGATTCCATTACCGGACCGCACATCAGTAGGTGTTGTAATAAATCCGGAACATCTAACAAAATACGGAACAACCAAGGAAGAACAATATGATAATTACCTGAAAACGGATGAAACACTAAAAAAATTCACATCCAATGCTAAAAGGGAAACACCGGTGGTGCAATACGACAATTACCAGTTGATTTCACAGCAGATGTACGGGCCAAACTGGGTACTTACCGGTGATGCCGGCGGTTTCCTTGACCCTATCTTTTCATCCGGTTTATTCCTTGCCATAAAAGGTGCCTTCCGGTTAGCCGATGCCATTGAAGCGGATACGCCTGCTGCATATAAAAAATACCAGAAAGAGCAAATGCGTGAACTGGTTGTTTGGCAGAAACTGGTGGATACCTGGTACAGCGGCCGGTTATTCACCTTATTCAAAGTTGGCGAAGACCGTATGGATACAGCATTGGGAAGGTTTATAGGCCCGCATATGCAAAAACACCTCACCAGGATATTTTCCGGTGAAGCCGTTTACAAGCCTTACAGCCGCCGATTCCTGAATTTTGTTACCGGGCCCATGATAGACCTGATGAAAGTTGGCAGGCTGCACAACAGGAAAGTATCAGATCTTGAAATAAAATGAGTAAACGGGCATGTCCCGCCGGTTTGTTTCAACAGCATTCCCGGGAAATAGGAATCGTTTTATACAATACAGTTAACCCAACTGGCCGCTGATACGATTATATATTTTACCTGCATGCCATTCTTTTTTCTTTCCCATATACATTCTGCGTGAAATACGGAACTGATACAGGTTATTCCTGGTCAGGTAATTTAAAGCTGTCGTATTCACTTCAGGCAGCACGGCAAAATCAAAATGCTGAAGCCTGCAATTCATCAATTCTGTTCCGGCAATCTCATTACCGGCAATGATTAACCCGTTTGCAAGCGCCGGCAGATAATACCCTTCAAGGGATTTGTTGCTCACATATAGCATGGCCGATTGCAGGTGGCCGGTTATGGTATCTGCCCTGTCTTCAGCGGATACAAACCTGTCCATTGCCAGCAGATCCGGCAGGAATTCAGGTGTATAAGGTATAACGGACTTGGATATACGCCGTACACTGACAGGCTGATCGGCTTTCAAATGTGCATACTGCATTTCCTGATTAAAACCCAGCTTTTTATAAACAGGGTAACCCATATCTGTTGCATCCAGGTAAATGGTTGAATACCTTTTCTGATCAACGGCATCAATAAGGAACTTTGTAATGGCTGTTCCATATCCTTTGTTCCTGCATTCAGGATGCACTATGATACTGGCCAGCCAGGCACTGTCTTTATGAAAGATGACTGTTCCAATGGCTGCCATCTTTCCTGCAACCGTTAGTTTAACAGGTTTACAAAAAGCATTTTCCAAATGATACCTGAATCTTGGGACAAGGTCACCCCAGCCCGGCGGTTCAAATTCCTTCAACAGTTCAAGGTCTGCCCATGTCAATGGTTCAAATGTCATCATCATAACTTACTTGTCAAGCAACCGCCTGTGATAATTGATTTGCCCAAGATGATAATTCAGGTGGCCGGCCAAATGTATCAGCACAAAATCCGTTGTACTTTCCTGGTTGTTGAAAGCTATGGGAAACCGGGATTTAAAATCTGCATCCTGCATGCCTTCCAGCGTTTTTATCAGCATGTCAACTGTATTTTCCACTTTGCCAATCAGTTCATACAATGGAATATTTTTTTTAGAAAACTCTTCTTCCCTGTTTCTCAGGTAACCGTTATTTCCTAAAACAGCTCCAATAAAATGATTGAGGTTACCAACGAGGTGCAGGCAAAGGTTTCCGGCACTATTGCTGATATTGTTATCAGTTAACCAGATATTATCCCCATGTACATAGCTTTTCATTTCCACTGCCAGCCGTCCCAAATCGCGGGTTAAGATTTGAATTAATGCATGCTTCATTTGTTTAAACTTTAACCTAAAACTACTTATAAAATGTTGACAGAAGTATAATCCCGTATACTTTCTGATTTACTTTGCAACTTATTAAATGACAATGAGCAGGTTTAACTTCCCCTTTAGTTCCTTTTTGTGCATATGCATCCTGTCCCTGTTTTTTCTTACACAATGTAAAAAAGAATCTTCACCGGTGATTGTGCATATTAATACAGCCTTCAATCCGGGGAATAATACAACAGACAGTGCTAAAACATACCTGGCGTTGGGTGACTCATATACGATTGGCCAGTCTGTAACAATTGCAGACAGGTTTCCGGCTCAAACCACTGCATTATTAAAATCATCCGGCGTTAAAATGTCCGATCCTAAATATATTGCTACAAGCGGCTGGCGAACTGATGACCTGTATGCTGCCATGATGAACCAGGATCCTACGGCACAATATGATATTGTATCATTACTGATTGGCGTGAATGACCAATACCAGCGAAGGGATACAACAGGTTACCGCGACCGGTTCAGGCAAATCCTGCTCAAAAGCATCAGCCTGGCGGGATATAAAAGAAACCATGTTTTTGTTTTGTCTATTCCCGATTACAGCGTAACCCCATTTGCAGCAAATGCAGACACTGCTTTCATACGAATGCAAATAGACCAATTCAACCGGATAAACCGGGAAGTGACCGTCCTTGAATCCTGCAATTATCTTGACATTACAGCTTCAACCCGGGAAGCTGCATATGATCTTAGTTTATTAGCTTCCGACGGGCTTCATCCATCCGGAAAAGAATACGGAAAATGGGCCGGGTGGCTGGCACCTATGATGCGTACCGTTTTAAGATGATACTATCAATTTACAACTTGTATCTTCATTATATCAGCCAGGAATTTTTTTGTTTCCCTTTCTACTGATTCCACATCCTTTGATTTAATAGGTGACGCAATTACATGATCGCCTGTATTGGGCAATGCAACAGACCGCTTCATGGAAACCGGTGTGGAAACCTGTTCAAACATTTTCTTCATAGCACTTACTTTTACAACCTTATCCTGCTCATCTTCATTTTTATAATAGTACAACATGAGGACAGGTTGTTTCACTTTTTTAAATGTTGATGCATTCATACTGGTTTCCAGCATCTCTTCCAGTGCTACAGTAGCTTCCAGCCGGTATGGGGTATTCCAGTATTGCTTATAAATTGGCCTGGGATCTTTTGGTACATTATACTTGCTTCCTAAAACCAATCTTGCCAGGTATAATCCCCATGGATTATTCAGCAACCAGGCATTGGGGTCATTTATGGCAATATTGGGCGAGTACAATACCAGGCCGGAAACATCATCCGGAAATGCGGCAGCCAGTTGCAATGCCTGTGTTGCACCGGTACTAGTTCCCATTAAGATAACTTTTTTGCCAAGTTGCTTTCCTATCGCCAATGCTTCTTTGGCAGATTGCCAGTATTTGTCAACCGTAAGGTTAACGAGTTGCTCGGTTGTATCAATGCCATGTTCGGCCAGCCTGGATAAATACAAATTGCATCCAAATTCACGGGCGGTATTCCTGTGCACAGGTTCCCCTTCCTGCTGTGAAGCTGAAAATCCGTGCAGGTATACGATGGCATAATCAGAAACTTGCCGGGATGAATCACTGGCCCAGATGATCCTTGCTTCATTGTTAGCACGCAGTTTATGCTGCTGTTCCCTGTTTGCTATGAAATCAACCAGTGAACCAGTTGCAGGCACTTCCGGTAATTTATTATCATAAACGGGTGTAGCCGGGTTTGGCCCTGCGAGGTATATAACCAATATCAGTAACAGGAAAGCCAGCAGCTTTTTTAACTTGCGCATGAATTTTTTTTTGAAGCTATGAAAAAATCACGTCAAAGCAATGTTCAGCGGATGATTAGCACGGTTCCTTTTATGAGGCTCTCTGTATTTCCGAAACTGATGAAATAATTATAAGCTCCCGCCGGAAGTGGCTTACCGTTTAATTTACCGTCCCATGGCTTTAATGTATTGCGGTTATGGTAAACTCTCTGTCCCCACCTGTTAAAAACGGCAATTTCAAAAAATGAATACGCTGCCAAAGCAGGTATATTCCAGGTATCATTGATTCCGTCGGCATTTGGTGAAAACGCATTTGGAACGAATATCCCTTTAAATACTTTTACAAAAACCGTATCGGCTGATGTACCGCAACCGGCATTGGATATAACGTTTAATACATATTGCATATCGGCCGGAGGATTCACAAATGGCTGCAGTGAATGAACGTCATCAATATACATTGCCGGAATCCATACATATGAGTTACCGGCTTCATTAATGCTACCGGTTAACTGTACCTGCTGTCCCTGCATGATTTGCTTATCGGGGCCTGCATCTGCAACAGGTTTCCGGGCAACATTCACCACGGAGCTTGCTGTGTCTGTGCATCCGAACTGGTTAGTGACTATTACCTCATAAACAGTTGTTTCTCCTGGAGATGCATTGGGACCGGCCATTGCAGCATCGGAAATACCGGTGGCGGGCAGCCACAAATAGGTTACACCGCCGGAAGCTGCCAACTGAACTGAATCGCCCCTGCAAATAGTAGTACTGCTAAAAGCTGTTGATGCACGTGGCCCGGGATTTACTGTTACCAATATAGAATCTGTTTTACTGCAGCCTGCATCACTGGTAACAACAACATAATACATGCCGGCCTGCTGCAAATCAACAGTGCTAAGCGATGGTGAAGCCCCCGATGCGTTAAAACCGCGTGGCCCTGACCATGAATATTGTGATCCGCCTGAAGCGGAAAGCATTAACGTGTCCGCTTCACAAACCGGGCTGTTACTAACGGTACCGGTTACCGGATTTGCATGTATGGTAACCCGTAATGGCTGTGAGGAAACCCTGCATTGGATAGAGCTGATATTGCCGGATTCTGCTACCAGCAACCTGAATTCATAAATACCTGCCGGCGTTAAAGAAGGAAAATTCCTTTGCAGGCTGATATTAGTTTCTCCCCCAATATCGCTCCATGCGGCATTATTTACCCTTTGCTGCCATTGAAATACAGGCAGGCTGTACCCGGCTGACACAACACATGAAAACGTGAAATTTCCGGCAATACCTTCACACAAAGAGGCTGAAGTGCCGGCACCTCCTGCAATGGAAGGATTCAATGTAGGCCCGCAGGCACGAAACGTTATATCATCAAGTGCGAGATCGTTTCCACAACCGCCCGGCGCATTATTGACTATTCGTAAAACCACCTCCGATATGCCTGCCGGTGTAGTGAAAAAATTACCATATTGTTTCCAGACTGCATTGGAGGAAGCTGCAATGCTGCCTGTATTATATGTTTGCAATAACGTACCGTCTGTCTTTTCAATGGTAAAAGTAAGGTCCGGCTGTATGGCGTTTCCATTGCAGGTGGAAGGTATGATGACATTCATTATCCATGCCGCAAATTCGTATGTCATGTTACCACACAATCCCCTCACCGTATCAATATAAAATACTCCTGGCTGTACCGAGGCATTCACCAGCATAAAATAGCCTGAAGGGTCACCTGTATGGTCTGACGTTAATGTATACCAGCTATTTCCAAAACAACTGCTGGTATTATTTCTTATTGTATAAAATCCGTCCTGGGGACAATCAGTTCCTGTATACTGATAGGTTGTGGCGGCTGCAGCCAGTGATGGCCCCGGATTGGTTCCGCTGCCGAATGTAGTGTTTATGATTGGATCGCCCAGGCTACCCTGGCATAACTGTGCATATGCATGATTCATCAGAAAAATTAATGAACATATTGAAATAATCCTGATGATCATATGTAAGTATGTAACCCGGTGCAAAGGACCGTATAAAGTTATTGAATTTTAGTACGGCAATCATATATGTATTACCTGTTAACAGGAAAGAAATAATGCATGGTAAACCATAAATGAAAAAAATGAAATGCAATAGTAGCATACACGTTTTACCACATTGCTCAATACAACAATGAAATACGCCCTTTTAGCCTGATATCCTTTGAAGAAGCGCCTACCATGATATCAAAATCCCCGGGTTCGGCTATCCAATTCATTTGCGTGCCATCCAACGGGTCAGGGGAAAAGAATGAAAGTTTCTCCCTGTCAATGACAAAGTTCAATTCCCGGGATTCACCGGCTTTTAATGCTAATTTCTTAAAATCCTTTAACTCATTAACCGGCCTCACCACTGAAGCTACCAAATCTCTTATATATAATTGAACAATTTCTTCCCCACCATATTTTCCCGTATTCTTAACAGTTACCGAAACGGTAATTTGATCGCCCTGCTTCATTGTATTACTGCTGAACCGAAGATTACTGTATTCGAAATCTGTATAACTCAACCCATACCCAAATTCATATTTTGGATAAATGGACAGGTCATTATACGATGAATTATAATTGTGGTTACTATCGCTGGTAGCCGGACGGCCGGTATTAAAATGATTATAATAAATGGGGACCTGTCCAACACTATGCGGAAAACTCATGACCAGTTTGGCCGACGGATTATAATCACCGAACAATACATCAGCAATGGCATTACCGGCCTCGCTGCCCAGCCACCAGGTATATAATATGGCCGGGGCATTGTCGGCTATATAATTAAATACCAGCGGCCGGCCTGCATTGATCAATACCACAACCGGCTTACCGGTTGCCAGTAGTTCTTTAACCAGTTCTTCCTGTACACCTGGTATACTGATATTGCTGCGGCTTTTTGCTTCCCCGCTCATATCCCTTCTTTCACCTATGCTAACAACAACTACATCCGACTGCCTGGCAACAGAAACGGCTTCTGCAAATCCCGACCTGTCGTTTCCTTCAATATCACATCCCTTTGCATACAGCAAAGCCGTTTGTTTTCCCACCTTATTAACAAGGCCTTCCCATTGTGATACAATAAAATTAGAATCCACACCTGGTACTTCCACATCCCAAAAACCCTTGTTTTGTTTAAGCGGTTTTACCAGTGGCCCAATAAAAGCGATGGTCCTGGTTTCCTTTGACAATGGCAGTAACCGGCCATTGTTCTTTAACAGCACGATGCTTTTTGCAGCTACCTGCCGGGCAATCCTTGCATGCTCCGGATTGTTTAAAGCAGCCTGTTCCCTGTCTGCATTACAAAAACGGTAAGGGTCATCAAACAAACCCAATTCAAATTTCTTTTGCAGGATCCGCTTAACTGCATCATCAATCAGGTTCAGCGGTACTTTCTTGTCTGCAACCAATGTGGCCAGGTTGTTCTTATAATTCCTGCTTTCCATATCCATATCACAGCCGGCTGTGACAGCCGCTTTAGCCGCTTCATACTCATTGCCTACATTTCCATGGTTTATCATTTCTCCAATTGAGCCCCAGTCGCTAACTACAAAACCATTAAAACCCCATTTGCCTTTCAAAATATCTCTTTGCAGGTATTGGTTACCGGTAGCCGGTATACCGTTGAGGTCGTTGAATGCATTCATAAATGTTGCCACACCGGCATCAACGGTGGCTTTGAAAGGAGGCAGGTAAACTTCCCACAGTTGCCTGTAGCTCATGTCAACAGAATTATAATCACGGCCGCCAACAGCAGCACCATATCCTGCAAAGTGTTTGGCACAAGCCATCACGGCATCCAGGTTGCCAATTTTTTTTCCCTGGAAACCTTTCACCCTGGCAAAGGCAATTTTTGAACCCAGGTAAGTGTCTTCCCCGGCGCCTTCCATAACCCTGCCCCACCGTGGATCACGGGCTATGTCTACCATCGGTGCAAATGTCCAGTTTATACCGCTTGCACTGGCTTCGTTAGCAGCTATGCGTGCTGAAAGTTCAATCGCATCAAGGTCCCAACTGCAGGCTTCCGCTAATGGGATCGGGAATGTGGTTATAAATCCATGAATGACATCCTGCCCGAACAATAAAGGAATTTTAAGTCTCGACTGCATGGCGATCTCCTGCCATTTACGAACCCGCTGCGTACCCAGGCAATTCAGCAAAGATCCAACCTGTCCTTTCCGTACCTGGCTTGCCTTGTCTGTATCAATGGTTACCGGGCCGGTTGCCAGCCAATCGTCATTATACTGGTTCATCTGGCCTATCTTTTCTTCCAGGGTCATCAGGCTTAACACAGAATCAGCCTTTTTAGCATTGGTTAACTGCTGTGCAGATATTGACAAGCCGGAAATGGCAGAACAACAGAATAGCAGAAAAAATTGAAGCAAGTTTTTCAATTGTAATTATTTGAGTTATAAATGCAGCTATGTAATTTACGGAAGATAGCTTACTGGTAAACCCTTATATACTCCACTTCCATCCTTTGAGGAAATATATTATCATCAACGCCCATTTTGCCACCCCAGTTTCCACCAACAGCTATATTCAGCAGCAGGTGAAAATCCTTATCAAAAGGCCACTCTGCTGTATTCCTGCGTGTATTCTTAAACACATTGTATTTTTTCCTGTCTATAAAAAATGAAATGCTGTCAGCTGTCCATTCCATTTCATAAATATGAAAGTTTTTTGCAAGGTCGTTAAAACGCAGCCCTTTTGATTTTTGTGTTCCCAGCATACCGTTAAATGCCCCGGTATGAACGGTGCCAAAAACAGAATCCGGCATATAGCCAACATTTTCCATAATATCAATTTCGCCGCTGTGAGGCCAGCCTCCGTATTCCCAGTTTGTTGGCAACATCCAAATGGCAGGCCACATCCCCCTTCCGGCCGGTAGCTTTGCCTTAATTTCAAAACGGCCGTATTTCCAGTCTCCTTTTTTCTTTGTAACCAGCCTGGCAGAAGTATAAGCTGCACCTGAATAGTTTTCTTTTCTGGCTTCAATGATCAGTTTTCCATTTTCAACCCGCGCATTTTCAGGGCGGTTCCAGGTGTAAAACTGTAACTCGTTATTGCCCCAACCGCAATTATCCGGGCAGCCTTTGCCTTTATCATAACCCCATTTAAGGCTGTCTGGCAACCCGTTTTTTTCGAACTCATCAGCCCAAACCAGCTTATTAAAAACCGGCTGGGAAAAAGCATGGTTACCTGAAAATGAAAAGATACATGCAATTGACAGGAATGTATATAAGGTATGTTTTAAGGACATATAAGAGAATTAATAAGTTGGCAACTGTTTAAAAAACGCAATCTTTTAAAAATAGTGGAAGTATTAACCTGGAAAAGTAGATACGTTCCACTAATTAATGATTGCTTAAATGAGAAAACTGCTCGTTATAAACCAAAACTAAAAGTGCACGAAAAGTTGACTTATTTTGACGGGTTAGCCGTTTTCATACATTTATTAACGGTAACGGATAATGCATAATTCCGTTAGTTGTAAACCCTGATATAATCAATTTCCATTGATGCGTCCGTAAACGCAGGGTCTACTGATCCGCCAAACGTACCTCCCATGGCCACATTCAAAATGAGGAAGAAATCCTGGTTGAACGGAACGGAGGAGGAATTGGCGAATGTGTGAAAAAGCTGGTCATCAACATATATTTTGATAAATGCTGCTGACCATTCCATGCTATATTTATGGAATTCTGTGCTGGCATTAGATATTATTTTTGTACTTCCGTTTGCATTGCCACCGGAATGTCCCGGGTAATGCAACGTTCCAAATATCTTATTCAGTTCGCTGCCCCGGTGTTCCATGATATCAATCTCACCGCAATCGGGCCATCCAACCGTGCTTATATTGTTACCCAGCATCCAGATTGCAGGCCATGTACCAACACCTGCAGGTAGTTTTGCCCTTGCCTCCACCTTGCCGTATTTGAAAGAAAACTTGCCTTTGGTAAGCAGCCTGGCCGACGTATAAGCGCTGCCACTGAAATTCTCCTTTATGGCAGTAATCTTTAATGAACCTCCCTGAACAACCGCATTTTCAGGCCGGTTTGTATAATACTGCAACTCAGCATTGCCCCATCCCCCTGCGCCAATATCGTAACCCCATTTTGACGGATCGGGTGCACCTGCCGTATTAAACTCATCTGACCAGACCAGCGACATGGCAACGGATACGGTTACCTGCACTGTTTTGGAAACCGTATTCCCGGTGCTGCTTTTTGCAATTACATTTACAGTATATGTTCCGGATGCAGGGTATTTATACGTAACAATCCCGGAGGCCACGGTCTGGAAAACCCCATTGCCATAATCGAAATCGTAAGTAACCGCATTGGTGGCCATGGCGGTAAATGAAACATTTCCACTGTTGTCTGTACTAACCACCGCATTTACTGTTAAATTAGACGGTATGATACTTTGATTAGTTCCGTCATCCTTACTGCAGGAAATGAAAAATGCGGCAGCTGCAAACAATAAAAATGATGCGTATTTCATTTTAATATTATTTATCATGATAATACAGGCAAATGATTATGGCTTCCTGACAAGTTTCTGGTACCACGAATTTCCGTCAATGCCAATATTGCGCAAATGCATATGATCGGCTGTTATTGACAGAATTTCATAAACAGTGCCTCCTGTTCCGAAATTGATGATACCGTTGCCGGGAACCATGAACTGGATCTGTGTTGACACAGCTGAAGTGGAACCGGACGTTGCAGCCATAAATGCCAGTTGCCTGGTTCCCCCGGTAGTAATTCCATAACAGTTATCACCTCCGCTGAATCCGTAAAAGGCAGAGGCGGCGCCTATTGAAAATGACTGGCCTTTATTGTCGATTGCCATTGATACCCTGTTAAGTGCATCCTTGGAAAAAGTGATCTCATCATCATAAGCGCATAGCTCCCTGCTATTGGGGCTTGCAGCGTACCAAATCGGTGAAAACTGGTCGGCGGGCCCCACACCGAAATGGCCATTGGCATCTTTATCGGTGATCCAGGTTTTTGAATTGCCATCGGTTAAAGCTGCCAGTATATCAGCGGGTATTTCAAAAGCAACAAATACCCTGATCCTCTTACTGATGGTAGAAAGAGCCCCGCCGGTGCCGATTGCATTAACGGTAATGGTGTAATCATTTGTTCCGGGTGTAGTGTATTTGTAATCAATTGACCCGGAAGAAACCACTTTGGTTACCCCGTCACCAAAATCAATATTATAGCTAAGCGCATTTTCTGCGGTTACGCTGATGGACACGGATCCGGTACCGTTACCATCCGGGTTGGTTGCATCAACACCGGCAATCACCGTATTCAAAGCCAGGTTTGTTGGTGTTTTGATATCACCAAACGTATATTTCTCCTTTTTGCAACTGCTGAAAGCCACCAACATGGCAAGAAGAATGATTGATATAGACCTTATTTTTGTTATCATGATTTTCAATTTTTTTATTTTAATTAAGCCTGATGTCATCAAACAGGAATGTGAAATTGGCTGACCCGTCTCCCATGGTGCCTAACTCAAATATCAACACTATCTTCTGGTATGAATTGGCCGTATTGATAGCACTGTAATCAAATGTAAGGTCTTCCCAGGCATTGGCCGTAGTAGTTAGTACTTCTTTTTCATAAGAAATTGCTCCGTTGGTCAGGTTTTCAACTTTCAGCAAAACCTTGGCTCCCACCCTTGGTGAGAACACTTTCATTTTAAATGTAGTTGAGGTTGCGAAACTAATCGGGTTGTCCAAAGCGATCCAGCTGCCGCCCCAGGGCTGTCCGGCATTTTTAACCATTTTACCAACTTTGCTGCTGGTATTAATACCACCAGATTGCGGGTTATTGATAACAGTTACATCACCACCATCAAAATTGGTGAATGTATAATTAAGTGTTCCTGATTCAAAATCCAAAGGAAGGCCAAGACCTGCAATATTAACCGGAAGGAACGTTACATCATCCCAATAAAAAACACTTCCGTTTCCGGCGGTATTGAAATCGAAAAATATGGAAGCCATATTATATGTATACGTAAGGTTCAAAGCAGCCGTTCCTGAAGCCTGGTTGGCAAAATCAAAAACAAGCGTTTCCCATGCATTGGCAACGGTGGTAAGCTTTTCAGTTTCAACAGAACGAGTATTATCGTTGCGGTCTTCTACTTTTAATCTTACCGGAAGCCCTGCTGCTGGTGAATAAACCCTAACCGTCATTTGTGTTGCAGTGGCAGAAAAAGGAAGTGCGGAAATAAAACCTGCCCCCATTGTTGTTCCGGCCCATGTTTGTGCACCGTTTGTTTTTGTTGTTTTTTTAACTTTATTACCGGCATTGGCAGGATCAACATCTGTTACAGATTGATTTCCGCCAAAATCAGTAACGGCATAGTTTACAGCAGGATCATCAAATGTTATTGGCAATGTTAAGAGGCTAACCGGCAATTGATTCGTTAACCGGATATCATCAAACAGGAAAGTGAAATCGGCCGATCCGTTTCCGGCTGTACCCAATTCAAATATCAATACAACTTTATGGTAAGAATTTGAGGTATTGATGGCTGAATAATCAAAAGCCAGGTCTTCCCAGGCATTGGCCACTGATGTGGTCACTTCTTTTTCGAAACTGATAGCACCATTGGTTGCATTTTCCACTTTTAATAACACTTTTGCACCTACCCTTGGTGAAAACACTTTCATCCTGAATACCTTGTTCACTGAAAAATCGATTGCTTCACCCAGTGTGATGAAACTGCCTCCCCAAACTTCCGGCGGGTTCTTAACCATCTTTCCCACTTTACTGCTCGTGTTAATACCGCCTGATTGCGGGTTATTGATAACAGTAACATCTCCACCGCCAAAATTGGTAAATGAGTAATTAATCGTAGGCGATTCAAAAGTAAGCGGTAACAGTACCGGGTCAACGATATTTACGGTTCTGGTGATCTCTGTAGTTGCTGCGCCACCGCTAAGGGCCACCACTTTTACCGTATATGTTCCTACAGCGGCATATGTATGGCTTACGGTTTGTCCTTCATTGAATGACACCGGAATTTCTGTGGGTGATTCCCCGAAATACACTTTGAAGTTTGTTTCATACAATGCGGTTGCTGACACATTCACTTTAAAATTATTGGCCGGGTCAATGACCACGGTTGCATCCAGGTTTTCGGGGGCCCGGAAAGAAACGGTCAACTGCTGTGTTGCTTCTGTTATTTTTCCATTTACAGAATAGGCAACGATCCTTACATTATATACACCTTCGGCATAGATATGGGTTGTTTTTTTACCTGCCTGCACTTTGGCCGGGTCTGTGGTGCCATCTCCGTAATAAATATCATAGGAAACAGCTCCGTTACCGTTAGGCGTAATGGTTACCAAACCGGTGTTGTCCTGTGTAATTTCAAAAAGGGCAGATAATTGTTCAGGAGCAATGCCCGAATCCGCCAATGAAATATCATCATAGGCTTCTTTTTTGCAACCGGCCACCACTCCCAGTAATAACAATATGCCGACAATAAATTTGAATCTTTTCATGATCATTATTTTTTATAAATAAGTAGTTGATGTTAATAACCAGCATTCTGGGTTAATCCGGAAATGTTCACTTCGTGCTGAGGAATTGGAAACACTTCATGTTTACCCGGAACAAAACCGGTAAGTTTTGCAGCAGCCTGCCCTGTTCTTACCAGGTCGAAAAAGCGGTCGCCTTCCATAGCCAGTTCCAAACGCCTTTCATTCCAGATAGCCAGTTTCAATGCGTCTCCCGATGCGGTGATATCATGCATGTCGTCCTTGAATGCACGCCTGCGCACTTTGTTCAGGTATTCCCTGGCTTTGGTATCGTTTGATGTTCTGTTATACGCTTCTGCTGCCATCAACAGTACTTCGGCAAAACGGATTGTCCTGAAATTATTCAGGTAATTCAATTCAACCTGTCCAGATGTTTCATTTTTCCTTGGCAGGTACTTCTGGTTGTATAAACCGGTGTTCTTATATGGAGCAACCTGGTAAGTAATATTGTAAGATGGATTTGCGTTCTTATAAGCTTCAATATCCAGGATTGTTACATCCTTCCTCGTATCTCCCGGTTCGTAAGCCGCTGCCAGGTCTTGTGCAGGCAGGTTGGTACTCCATCCGGCAGCATAAGGCATATCTGCTGTTCCGTTCAGGCCGCGAATACCGCATTGCTGAACAGAGTGGTTACCCTGCCCCCTGGTTACACCGCCCCAGTTATAATAAGGAGAACTGTTTGAATATTGTATTTCAAATACTGATTCAGGGCCATTTTCCCCGGATGCTAAGAATATGGAAGCGAAATTGGAAACCGTATCAAATGCATTGGATGTAATAATTGGCTCCAACACGTTTGCCGCTTCCGTGAATTTTTCCTGGTACAGGTACACTTTACCCAACAATGCCTGGGCTGCATATTTGGTAATCCTTCCTTTTTGTGCCTGTACAGCCGGCAATACATCTATCGCATTTAACAAATCGGCTTCAATGGCCTTATAAACATCGGCTTTGGGTGAACGCTGAATTGACCCTGATTCTGAAAGGCCGAGCCTTTTATCAAGAAACAATGGAACATCACTAAAAAACCGTACAAGGTGAAAATAATAATAAGCCCGTAAGAAATAAACTTCCCCGTAAAGTGCGTCTTTCCCTGCAAAATTCACGGTTTCACCTGCCGGGTTTGCCGCTTTATACTGGTGCATATAATTGGCCCTGTTGATTCCTTCATAAGCGGCTTGCCATAACTCCGATAAAGTAGAATTGATGGGTGTATGTGTAAAATCATCAATCTGCTGTAATGATAAAACGTCTGACGCATTCTCACCGCCACTTACTGAATTATCTGAGGCAATATCGCCAACCGGCACCGACTGGTTAAGCCACTGGATGGGGGTATACACACTTACCGCCATGGTACGGTAATCGCTTTCAGATTTTAAATAATCAAGTTCGGTTATGTTGAATGACTCACGCGGATCATAATCAACCCATTTCTTGCATGATGTAGCCAGGGTAATTACAAGTACCAGGCTAAGTAATTTTATTTTGATTCTAGTCATGGTAATATTTTTTTTGTTTTGAGCATTACAGTTTTATATCAAGACCGATAGCATAGGTACGTGATTGCGGATAAGAACCGCGGTCAATACCTGTATCCAGCACGCCACCGGAAATTTCAGGGTCGAAACCTGAATACTCAGTGAATGTGAATGCGTTTTTAACCTGTACGTATACACGTAATTTGCTGAACAGCTTTTTAGTTACTGAAGCAGGGAACGTATACCCTAACTGTATGTTCTTTATCTTGATAAATGAACCATCTTCCACATACCTGTCAGACACCCTGATATTGCTGTTTACATCAGAAAATGTATAGCGCGGGTTCCTGGCATCATTGGTTGTTCCCGGGCCGGTCCACCGGGCCAGTACAGACCTGTATTTGTTGGAGAAATTCGCATTTCTTTCATAAGCCCTGTAAATGTCATTTCCAACAGATGCATACGTAAAGGCAGTGAAATCAAAATTCTTATACTCAATGTTCAGGTTCCATCCCATGGTGAAATCAGGGAAAGGATCACCGATCTGTGTTTGATCGGCAGCTGAAATAATGCCATCCCCATTTATATCCACAAATCGGATATCGCCGGGCTGGGCACCCGTTTGTGTTGGGGCATCCGCCACTTCTTTGGCTGTTTGAAACAACCCATCCGTTTTATAACCATAGAAATAACCTGGCGTGAACCCTTTTTCAAAAACGGTTACACTTTGCGACTGTCCGTTAAAATAATAGCCTCCCAGTATCCTGGCTGTTCCGTCTGTATTGGTTGCGGTTACTTCATTTTTGGATGTGGTGAATGTTAAAGCGGTACTTATTTTTACTGATTTGGCAACTGTTGTATTGTAACCTAATGTAAGGTCAATACCAGCAGTTTTGGTAGAACCGATATTGGCAACCGGAATAGGCACGGTACCAAGGTACAATGAAGCAGATGGCGTAAACAACAACCCTTCAGTCTTTTTGGTGAAATAATCTGCCGTTAAAGAAAATTTATTCCTAAAGAAAGTAAGGTCGAAACCTACGTTGGTTTGTTTGTTGATCTCCCATTTCAAATCATCATTGGCAGCGCTTCCCACAGTTGATCCGGGATAAAAAACACCATCAAACGTGTAACCATTGCTGTTAGCAGTTGGGCCGTAACTGGGGCCTCCGGTAACGATGCTTACAAACTGTGGCGAAACATTATCATTTCCTGTTGAACCGAAACTTCCCCTAAGCTTCAGGAAATTGATAAATTTTGATTTAAAGAAATTTTCTTTTGAAACCACCCATCCAAGGGAACCCGCCATCAGGTTTACATATTTGTTGTTCTTTCCAAAAACATTTGATCCGTCGCGGCGGAAACTGAATGAAGCCAGGTATTTATCCCTGTAATCATAATTTGCACGTCCAAAAACAGATACGTTCCTTTTAAAATACTGGTAATAATAACCGGTAACTGCATTGGGGTTTGTTGCCGTATTATTTCCGGTTGCTGCTGTAAAATCAGCAAACTCCCATGAATTGAACGGCACATCTTCCCTGCTGGCTCCCGATGCATTGCCGGAAACTTTTGCCAATGAAAAACCGGCAACCGTTTCAAAATGGTGGTCTTCTTTCAGTTTGAAATTATAGTTTGCAAAAGCTTCATAGGTATAATTGAAATTGCTGGTTTTTTCATGGGAAACACTGTTATGTTTTCCGGAAACGGTAGACCCATCTGCGTTCATGGAATTATCAACATTCTGCGGACCATAAAAAACCAACGGCGTAAAGCTCTTGGCATTTCCGTCGTACTTGGTGTACCCGAAACGGGTTGTAAATTTCAGGTTCTTTAAAATATCATATTGCAGTTCAAACTTGCCGTATAATTTATTACCCACATTCTTATTATATGTATTCTCCAGTTTGGTTAGCGGGTTAAATACTTCTGACAACAACAGGTTACTGAATCCGTATTGTCCAACCGTATTAGGTACCGTATTATATTTTGGAACGGTTGGGTCAAAATTCAAGGCACTGCCTATCACACTGTTGAATGAATTTTCCTGTATCCCTTTTGAATCGAGGATAACCCCCGTTGCATTCAATATGAATTTCAGTTTAGAAGTAAGGTCAAAATTGAGGTTGGCGGTAAAATTACCCCTGGAAAACCTTGATTTATCGTTTCCGCCAACAATTCCGGCCTGTTTCAGGTAACCGGCAGTAAGGAAATAGGTCATCCTGTCGCCACCACCCCTTGCTGTAATATTATGTGTCTGCATGGCTGCTTTTTGAAATATCTCATCCTGCCAGTTGGTTCCCACACCCACTGTTGACAGATCCGGAAATATTACATTCCCACCGGCCAGCAGGCTTCCTTCATTTACTATAGCTGCATATTCTGTTGCATTCAACACACCAATCGTTTTAAAAACTTCCTGAACGCCATAATTGCTGTTTATGGTGAATTCAGGTTTTTGATTCCTTCTTCCCGATTTTGTTGTTACAACGATTACACCATTACCGCCTTTTATACCAAAGATGGCTGTAGCAGATGCATCCTTCAGCACATTTAATGACTCGATATCTGCTGCGTTTATTGAATTAAGGTCTACAATTGATTGCTGTACCCCATCAACAATCACCAGCGGTTCATTACCACTATACGAAGGCAGACCACGGATGGTAATGGTTGGTGCCGAGCCGGGTGTACCACCCTGTATTACGGTTACACCTGAAGCCCTTCCCTGCAGGGCTTCTTCTGCCCTAACCGGCTTAAGCTTCTCAATATCACCGCTTTTTACAGAAGAAATGGCACCAGAAACCTTGGTAACTTTCTGCGTGCCGTATCCGATAACCACCACATCTGTTAAGGTAGTTGATGCGCTTTCTTCCATCATAATAATGATGCCGGATGTAACATTACCTATCGTATAATCTGTAGTTTTCATACCTGAATAGCTGATAATCAACACAGAACCCTTTCCGGGTACATTGATTGAAAATTCGCCGGCAGCATTGCTTCTTACTGCTGTAGTAGCTCCTTTCAGGATAATGGTTGCTCCGATAAGCGATTCTCCGGTAGATTTATTCTTAACAGTACCTGTAACCGTAAGGTTTTGTGCGTAGGTAAAGTTAATCATGCTGCATAGTAGGAATACAGCACTATATAATGCAAGTTTTAGCTTCATAAACAATCGATTTGGTTTAAACAAAAGAAAAGTAAATTTATCCTCCAATTTCTCATTTTCAAAATATTGACCCACTTCATTACTACATCAAAAATGAAAAAAGCCTTATTTAATAGCTATTTTTACTACATCATTACTACATCAACCTCCTTTTCCTTACTTTCACATTTCTAAATATGAAATGGATAATATTACAAATCCTAATTTTCATAGTTTTACCCATCACCGGGTTAAGCCAGAATACTATTGGCCTGCCAGAAGTGATAAATTACCTTAAGGGTGAATATAGTGCCGGTTTACAAAACTGGGATATCAGGCAGGATAAAAACGGTATTATATATATAGCCAATAATGAAGGCTTACTTAGTTTTGATGGCAGGCACTGGAATTTATACCCATTACCTAATAAGACGATCGTAAGATCAGTGGAAATTGGGCCTGATAACCGGATTTATGTGGGCGGACAGGATGAGATGGGTTATTTTACCCCTGATGAACATGGCAGACTGGTTTACCATTCAATTACAAACCTAATACCGCCCAAAAACAGCAGTTTTGGAGATGTTTGGGACATTATCACACTGAATAATGACATTTTTTTCAGGTCGGTTAACAAAATTTTTCGATTATCCAAAGAGACCATTTCCGTTTACCATGCTCCTTTTGAATGGGGTTTTTTGGGAAAATTCCATGGCAGGCTCTATGCACAGGATTTTAAGGCGGGATTGATGCTTTTTGCAAACAATAACTGGGAACCCATATCACAAACCAGCAACTACCCGGTAAATGACCCGGTAACCGCCATACTGGAAATTTCTGAAGCCAGCGCTATAATAACATCACTAAAAAATGGGGTTTACCTGTTTACAGGCGAATCTGTTAAAAAACTAAACTGGCAAACGTCAGCCATTTTTGAAAGGGAACGGATATACGCCGCAACCACTATCAACCATGATTGGATTGCCCTGGCTACCAATAACGGAGGAGTTTATATTACTGATATCAGTGGAAATATTATCCAGCGTTTTTCCCGAACAGAAGGGTTACAGAATAATAATGTACTGAGTATTTTCCTGGATACACATCAGAATTTATGGCTTGGGCTTGATAATGGCGTTGATTTTATTGCCTACAACAGCCCCATTAAGCATATTACCCCGCAATTACAGGACGGATCGGGGTATACAGCCATCATCCATAATAACCAGTTGTTTGCCGGTACGTCAGGCGGATTATTCTGCGTTCAGCTTCAAAACCAGCGTGACCTGAGTTTCTGTAAAGGGGCTTTTTTACCAATTGTGGGAACAACCGGACAAGCCTGGAGCTTATCTGCAATTAACAACCAGCTATTATTGGGGCACCATGATGGCGCATTTATCATACAGGAAAAAAAGGCAAGCCCTTTTTCAACCCAAACAGGGTTCTGGAATTTTGTTCCGTTAAGTTCAGGTACCCCTGTACAACAAATCGTTGCGGGCAATTACAAAGGCCTGCGGATTTTTGATTACCAGAACGGTCAATTTACCCAAACAGGCGAAATACCGGATTTCATAGAATCCAGCAGGTTTGTTGCCATTGACCAATTCGGCCATATTTGGGTATCTCATCCATATCATGGCGTGTACAAGATCAGCAAACTGAATAATGGCCGGTACAATACAGCAATTTACACAGATAAGAAAGGCCTGCCTTCAACACTAAACAACCATGTTTTTAAAATTAAAAACGATGTATTGGTTGCCAGTGAAAAAGGTGTGTATATATATGACATCAAAAAAGACAGTTTTACCCGGGCCCCTTTCTATCATAAGTTACTTGGCGATATGGGTATCCGCTACCTGAAAGAAGACAATTCCGGCAATATCTGGTTCATCAGTCAAAAAAAGTTGGGTGTAATTGACATGTCGGGTATGGAGCCGGTAGTTATTTCCTTACCTGAACTGAATAACAGGATGCTCAGTGGTTTTGAATTCATTTACCCGGTTGACGATAACAATGTATTCCTGGGTGCAGAAAAAGGATTTTACCATATCAATTTTGATAAGTATAAAAAAAACCAGGCGCAACTGCAGGTGCAGGTACGAATGGTAAGGATTATCAACAATATGGACAGCCTGTTGTTTGGCGGTTATTTTAAAGGGGTAAATGAAAAGCAACTGCAGGATGTGAAAAAAATTCCTGCCCTTTCATATAGCTGGAAAACGATCCAGTTTGGCTATTCATCCGCTTTTTTTCATGACCAGGAAACCCTGGAATACAGTTACAGGCTTAGCGGTTTTGAAGAAAACTGGTCGGAATGGACACGCCGTACCGAAAAAGAATACACCAACCTGCCTCCAGGCAATTATACTTTTGAAGTAAAAGTGCGTAATAACCTGGGCAATGAATCTGAGGTTTCGGGATATTCATTCAGGATACTGGCTCCCTGGTACCAAACCGGTATCGCATATACGCTATACCTGTTAGGCATAAGTGCATTATTGATTGCCGTTTACCGCTGGCAACGAAAAAAATTCCTGCTTCAGCAGATAAAACATGAAGAAGAGCAAAAAAAACTATCCTATATACATGAGCTTGAAATAAACAAAACAGAAAATGAACTCGTTGCAGTAAAGAATGAAAAGCTGGAAGCAGATATCAATTATAAAAACTCTGAACTGGCTTCTTCTGCCATGCACCTGGTTAAGAAAGGGGAATTGCTTACAAATATCAAAAGTGAACTTACTCAACTGATGAAGCGACTGGACAATGAAAAGGTGGTTTCAGAAATAAAGAAAATAATAAAAACATTGAGCGATGACGACAATATAGACAAGGAATGGGAAAATTTCGCCAAGCACTTCGACCAGGTACACAGTGATTTTGTTGTGAAACTGAAGGAAAAACACCCGGCCATTTCCGGTAATGAAATAAAACTCTGCGCATATTTAAGAATGAATCTGAGCACAAAGGAAATAGCACAACTGATGAATATTTCAGTAAGAGGCGTTGAAATCAGCCGCTATCGCCTGAGAAAAAAACTGGGCATAACAACGGATGTAAGCCTCTTTGATTACCTGATAAAATTAGGTTAACGGCTATCCAAAAGGCCAGGCCTCGTAAAAAGGCCGGCAATCTGTTTATTTTTGTTTATATTTCAAAAACCTAAACCGGTATATGAAACTTCAGTTCTGGAGCATTGGCAAAGCGCATGAAAGTTATGTGAAAGAAGGTGTAGAACAATTTACCAAACGGATTGGCAATTATTTTCCCGTTCAATGGCATATAATCCCGATGCCGAAGAATGCCGGCATGATGAGTGAAATGGACCTGAAAGCAAAGGAAGGTGAAATGATATTGCAGTTCCTGAAAAAAGAAGATTACCTGGTTGTACTGGATGAACGCGGGAAACAATTAACCAGTGAGGGGCTGGCTGCTTTCATCCAGCAACGGGCCAATGAAAGTGAAAAAAACCTGGTGTTTTTAATCGGGGGCGCTTTCGGTTTAAGCAAAGAAGTGATTAACCGGGCCAATTATACATGGAGTTTATCGGCCCTGGTATTCCCTCACCAACTGGTAAGGCTTATCCTGGCCGAGCAGGTTTACAGGGCCTGTTCCATATTAAGAAATGAAAAATACCATCATGTTTAATTTTAATAAAATAGTTAACAGCAGCTTCTCCTCCGCAAAATAGCCTGCATGCAATATTTAATTTAGTTTTGCCAAAAATAACCAGATGAATTTTTCAGATTACCCGGTTACGATCTTACTGATAGCTGCCAATGTTGTTTATTCAGTGATTGGCTTTTCTAACCATAACCTGGTTAGCAAGACCATCATGTGGCCCTACCAGGTAAAATGGGAAAAGCAGTATTATCGCATGATCACGTCGGGTTTTTTACATGCCGACTGGATGCACCTGTTTTTCAACATGTTCACCCTTTATTTCTTTGGAAGAAATATAGAGATCATCTTTACGTTTTATGGTCTTGGAGGCAAAGCAGCTTACCTCATCCTTTACTTTTTGGCATTGGTAATATCAGATATTCCCAGTTACCTGAAACACCAGGATGATCCCGATTACCGGTCATTGGGGGCATCCGGAGCCGTATCTGCAATTGTTTTTGCCGCCATTGTATTTCAACCCTGGAACAGTATTTATTTATATGGGGCATTACGGATTTCTGCAGCCGTTTATGCGGTTTTATATATCATTTACTGTGTGTATATGGGGCAAAAAGGAGGAGATAATATAAATCATGATGCGCATTTATGGGGAGCCATTTTCGGCATTGTGTTTACGCTGGCCTTAATAGCTGCCTTTCAGCCAGAAATGTTCAACTATATTATTGAGGAATTAAAAAAGCCCAGCCTGTTAGGCAGGTAAAACAGTCAATTGCAGTACTTTTTTTGTAGCTGAAGTTATTTTAAATCGGTCATCTATCCGCTGGCCTGCAACCCAGACTATTTTTTTATCCATTTCAACAACCCAGGTGTTCTCTTTATCAACCAGTGATAATTTATTGTCTATAAAAAATTTACTCAGCTTCTTTTTCTTATGCATGCCCAACGGGTAAAAATAATCTCCCCGCTTCCATTTACGGAGCAATAAGGGGAAGCTGATTTTACCTGCATCCAGCAATGCCATATTCCTGCTGCTGTCAATTTTTGCAGGCACACCGGTAATCGAAATACGCATCCGCTGATTGCCGAATATGATACCGGAATCTTGTTCTTCAATCAATATATGGTCATTATTATTTTCCTGCAATACCGTGATGATCAGACATTGCCGGTTACGAAGGATCCGGTGCGAGCGTGAAGTAATATATTTGCCCGATTCGCTTTTCAGCAGGGCGATCACTTCATTAACCTGTGCAGCAGAAAAGCCAAAATCATGGATTATCTCATATACTACTGAATGTAGTGCCGGGGTATTATGCAGTTTTAATACCGGGATATGAAAGGCCCCATCTTTAATTACTATGAGTTTTTTTTTCAGGTTGCTCACCGAAACCCTGTATAAGGTTCCAGCCTCACGAAACCGGCTGATATTATCCAGCAGGTTATCCTCAACAGCCGGAAACACTTCCTTTAAACCGGGTATAAGTTTATTCCGGAAATAATTGCGTGTATATTTATCGCTGCTGTTAGATGAATCTTCACGAAATGAAAGATTATTTTCAGCGGCAAATGCCTCCAGTTCTTCTTTCCATGCAAACAACAAAGGCCTGATCAACCGGTTACCGGTTCCACTCTTTGGCAAAATACCTTGTAATCCTGCAATACCTGTGCCTTTGAAAAAATTCATCAGCATGGTTTCTATATTGTCATTTGCATGATGGGCGGTGAGGATATAAACCGGTTTATCAATTGCATTATCGTTTATCAATTGGTTAAACCAGTTGTACCGAAGGTCCCTGGCAGCTACCTGCACACTTGTTTTGTTTTCATTCGCATATGTAACGGTATCAAATTTTTCTGTAAATAGCCGGACTGCATAGTGGTTAGCCAGGTCCGTTACAAATTGTTCGTCTGCATCACTCTCTGTTCCACGCAACTGAAAATTACAGTGTGCCATCAAAAAATCATAGCCTGCCATCTTACATAAATGACAAAGCACTACAGAATCCACACCACCACTAACGGCAATGAGTAACCTGTCTTTCGGGTGAAAGAGGTTTTCATCTTTTATAAACGCTTTGAACCTTTCCGGTAAACTCATTGTGAACAGGTTAATTAATATCCGGTACGCGCCGGCATGATATCATACCAGCATGAACATTTTCATTCATCTATTTCTTCCAGTGCCATCTGCAATTCATTGTAACTATGTTTATCGGCGGCTAAAGTAGCTATTTCCATCCCCTTCTGATAGGTTTCAATTGCCTTGCCGTATTCACCCAGTCGTTCGTACAGTTTCCCCAGGTGGTAATACGAACCGGTATATGTTGGTTCACGCTGTAAAATGGCAGTAAAAAGTTCTTTTGCAGCTTCTTCATTTCCAATCTTTACATACTCCAGCGCCAGTGCATGTTGCAGAAAACTATCTTCACCCGACGTTTTAATGAATTCAAGCAATTTCTCAATCCTGCTCATGGAGAATATTTTTTAAACGATGTTTTACTTTTACCTTTGCAACGCTTATATTTGCACTTAGTTGCATAAACAACCATTATTCACTCACTCCTTTTCCGGCTTTGGGCAGTTAAAGGAAAAAACATACATATGAAGATATTAGTTTGCATCAGTAAAACACCTGATACTACGGCAAAAATAGCTTTCGCAGATAACAATACGAAATTTGCCACTGATGGTGTACAATGGATCATTAACCCGTACGATGAATGGTATGCACTGGTAAGGGCTATCGAACTGAAAGAAGCAGATGCATCCACTGCCATTCACCTGGTAAGTGTTGGAGGGGCAGATTGTGAACCCATCATCCGGAAAGCACTGGCACTGGGTGGCGATGAGGCCATCCGGGTAAACACCGATAATGCCGATTCATATTTTATTGCCACACAAATTGCAGCCATTGCGCGGGAAGGCGGATACGACCTCGTGCTCACGGGGAAAGAAACGATTGATTATAACGGTTCATCCATCGGGGGCATGGTAGCAGAAATGCTTGATATGCCGTATATTTCTCATGCCAGCAAACTGGATATAGCGGCAGGCAGTGCCATTGCCGTTCGTGAAATAGAAGGCGGTGAAGAAACCAACCAGGTTCAGCTTCCTGTAGTAATCAGTTGCCAGAAAGGTATGGCCGAACAACGCATTCCTAACATGAAAGGCATTATGGGGGCCAGGACCAAGCCACTTAGAGTTGCCGAACCGGTTCCTGCTGAAATACTTACCAGTATTGTTTCTTATGATTTACCACCTGCAAAGGCCGGCGTAAAACTGGTTCCGGCAGACAACCCCGAAGAACTCGTAAGGTTGCTGCATGAAGAAGCAAAGGTTTTCTAATTGCTTTTAAATGTTGTGAATCAGGATTGACTATAACGATTGAACTTGTAATTCCTGCATACACATTAGCAATCAGCTTTTTGAAACCGGTTAAACCAATGCAAACAAGCAAATAACCAATTATAAATTATCCATTCTTAAATTACCAAACATATGGTATTAGTTTTTTTAGACCAGGCAGACGGACACATTAAAAAATCTTCTTTTGAAGCCGCCTGTTATGCCGCTAAAGTGGCGGAAATGACAGGTACTACCGCGGAAGGCATTTTACTTGGCACCGTTTCAGACGACCTGGCTTCTTTAGGTAAATATGGTATCAGGAAAATTCATACGGTAGCGGATGCTGCGCTCAATACGCTGGACGCACAGCTGTATACCAAAGTGCTGGCACAGGTAGCCGAAGCCACCGGTGCAGATGTAATCATATGTTCGCACAATACAAGTGGAAAAGCGGTTGCACCCAGGCTAAGTGTCCGTTTAAAAGCCGGACTTGTTTCAGGAGCTGCGGCGCTACCCGACCTGTCTAACGGTTTTACCGTTAAGAAAACCGTATTCAGCGGAAAGGCATTTGCCAACATTGCCATAACAAGCGCAAAAAAGATCATTGCCTTAAACCCGAATTCATTTGACATTTCCGTTACCGATGCAACGGCAGAAGTTGTACCTTTTGCAGCTACCATTGATACGGGTAAAATATCTGTAACTGATACCAAACGGGTAACCGGAGAAGTTTCCTTAAGTGAAGCAGAAATTGTGGTAAGCGGTGGCCGTGGTTTGAAAGGGCCGGAAAACTGGTCGCTCGTTACTGACCTGGCCAAATTACTGGGTGCAGCCACTGCATGTAGCAGGCCGGTTGCAGATACCGACTGGAGGCCGCATCATGAGCATGTTGGACAAACAGGCCTTGCCATTGCACCAAACCTGTATATCGCCATCGGCATTTCAGGAGCCATACAGCACCTGGCAGGCGTAAACAGGAGCAAGACCATTGTGGTGATTAATAAAGATCCCGAAGCGCCATTCTTTAAAGCTGCCGATTATGGAATTGTGGGTGATGCTTTTGAAGTGATGCCAAAAATAATTGATGCAGTAAGGAAACTGAAAGCCCAGGGAAATTGATATTTCTCAGGTATTTCAATTGACATAAAAGCTATTCATTTTATGCCTTCCGATTGAATTTGGAAGGCATTTGTTTTTATATTTGTATAAATTCTACTGCAGGAATGAAAAAAATAGAACTGGAAATTGTCGCGTTATCCCATAGTATCACCCAAACACACTCATATGCCGTGGTTTTAGGAGAAATTAACGGGCTGCGCCGCTTACCGATCGTTATCGGTGGCTTTGAAGCACAGGCCATTGCCGTTGCTTTGGAAAGGATGAACCCAAGCAGGCCGCTTACCCACGACCTGATGAAAAACTTCATGATGGCCTTTAATGTAGAATTGCATGAGATCGTGATCAATGACCTCCAGGAAGGAATATTCTATTCCAAACTGGTTTGCAGTTCTGCTAATGATACGGTAGAAATTGATTCACGCACATCGGATGCACTGGCCCTTGCCGTAAGGTTCGGTTGCCCCATTTTTACTTATGATAATATCCTTGACCAGGCTGGCGTTCTGATGGAAGATGACCAGAAAAAAGCCATGCCCGGCAGTACGGTAACTTCTGAAACCGGCAGTAAAGATAACCTGCAGTCGCTGAGCCTGGATGAACTGAACACTTTATTGAACGAGGTACTGGAACACGAGGATTATATAAGGGCAATCGCCATCAGGGATGAAATAAAGAGCAGGGAAAAAAAATAAACCATGACGGGTAAACAGCTGTTTCTAAAAATGCCTGTCCAGTTTACCATCCGGGTTAAACCCATATTTACCCCTTATATTTTCCATCATAAGCTAAAGCATTATCTTTTGTAAATGGTAGCATTCCCAAATTGTAAAATTAATATCGGGTTGCGCATCATTGAAAAAAGGCCCGACGGATTTCACAACCTGGAAACCATATTTTACCCGGTTGGATGGAAAGATGCTGTTGAAATCATCAGCAACCATGAAAATGTACAGGAAGTTACCTGGTCGCAATCCGGCATAAAAATTCCGGGTGATGAACTTGATAACCTTTGCATAAAAGCGTATCAGCTGTTAAAAGCTGATTTCCCGGAAATTCCACCGGTACAGATGCACCTGCTGAAAGCTATTCCTATGGGCGCCGGGCTGGGCGGTGGTTCTGCTGATGCCGCATTTGTATTGCTATTGCTGAATCAGCAATATAACCTTAACTTATCAACCCGTCAGTTGCTGGACTATGCCCTGAAACTGGGCAGCGATTGCCCTTTTTTCATTATCAATAAACCCTGCCTTGCTACAGGGCGGGGTGAAATACTGGAAGAAATTCCACTTGATTTTTCAGCATATAAGATACTGCTGGTAAACCCGGGCATTCATATCAATACCGGCTGGGCATTCAGTAAGATAACCCCTCAAAAACCGGCAACCGGCTTATCAGCATTAGTTACATCCCCCATTCATGAATGGCAGCAGCTCATTATTAACGATTTTGAAAAACCGGTCATGCAGGCCCACCCGGAACTGGCATCAATAAAAGAAACCCTTTTAACAAACGGTGCTGTTTATGCAGCTATGAGCGGCAGTGGCAGCAGCTTTTATGGTATTTTCCATAAGGAATCGCAGGCTGTTTTCGATTTCCCGGCCAGGTACTTACATAAATGGGTATAATGTATTATATTTGCCCTATCAATTACTCAATTACCATACACGGTTTCCTCAACAGCAACCTTGACCTGTTGAACCATCGAGGATAAGCATATCCTGCCGCCTTCGGCTACTTTTCATTTTCATTACAACATTGCTCAGCTATTAAAATTATTTTATGCAGTCAACCGTTACCGTTACCCCCACTACCCAACATTTCCTTCACCTGGAAGAAAAACATGGCGCACACAATTACCACCCCATTCCGGTTGTTATCAGGAAAGCTTCCGGCGTTTTCATGTGGGATGTGGATGATAAGCGATATTATGATTTCCTCAGCGGTTATTCAGCCGTTAACCAGGGGCATTGCCATCCTGCAATTATTAAAGCATTAACCGAACAGGCTTCACAGCTTACCCTTACATCCCGTGCTTTTCACAGCAACCTGCTGGGAGAATACGAAGCATATATCACAAACTATTTCGGGTACGATAAGGTATTACCCATGAACACCGGCGTGGAAGCCGTTGAAACAGCGATTAAGCTTAGCCGTAAGTGGGGCTACGAGGTGAAGGGCATTGCTGAAAACCAGGCCAAAATAATCGTTTGTTCCGCTAATTTCCATGGCCGTACAACCGGGGTGATTTCTTTCAGTACAGACCCAACGGCAAAAACAAATTTCGGGCCTTTTGTCCCGGGTTATGAAGTGATTCCGTTCAATGACCTGCCCGCTTTGGAAAAAGCGCTTCAGGACAGGAACGTGGTTGCTTTTATGTTTGAACCCATCCAGGGAGAAGCCGGTGTAGTGGTACCGGACGAAGGATATTATACCGGGGTAAGGATATTATGTAAAGAATATAATGTGCTGATGGTAGCCGATGAAATACAATCCGGCTTATGCAGAACTGGAAATATGCTTGCCTGCGACCATGAAAAAGTAAGGCCGGATATCGTGATCCTGGGCAAGGCTTTAAGTGGCGGTGTATTGCCGGTTAGTGCCGTGCTGGCCGATGATGAGATCATGCTTACCATCAAACCTGGTGAACATGGCAGTACATATGGCGGAAATCCATTGGCGTGCAGGGTTGCCATCGCTGCATTACAGGTGTTGAAAGATGAGCATATGGCAGCAAATGCGCTGGCCATGGGCGAACTGTTCCGCAATGAATTACAAAAACTACAATTGCCGCTTATAGAAACAATACGCGGCAGAGGATTACTGAATGCCATCGTTATCAATCACCGCGACCCGGAAGCCGCCTGGAACCTTTGCCTGATAATGAAAGAAAACGGGTTACTGGCAAAACCGACTCATGGCGACAAAATACGTTTTGCCCCACCTTTAGTAATCACCAGGGAGCAGGTGATGGAATGTGTGGAAATCATACACAGGTCGGTAGAAACGTTTTTGGTGAACGACAATAGTTGAAAGCTGTCTGAAAAATCGTTTGATTCGTTTAAGTCTTTTAAACGAATCAAACGACTTAAACATGTTAACGTCTTAAACGAATTTAATATCCAACCAATTCTCAGCCCCTTTTACCTCGGTCCTATATAAGTAAGTGTATCGAAGAAAGCTCTTCCGGTATCATTATTGAATTGCCAGGCAACGTATATTTTTCTTGATACAGAATCATAATAATTATGTGTTTGGATTGAACCACTATATAGATTTACAGGAGTTGGACCTCCCAAATTATATACATCCGCAATTTCATTTGAACCATTACTGAATTTTATAACAGGAGAAATACTTGGGCCATACCAACTAAGTTGGTTATTGGGCCGAATTCCTATCGGATGTCCATTAGAACTGGCGTCTGGCCAATAAAAAGCAAAATCATTGGCTCCTATTCCAACCAAGTGCATTTCAATACCAATATAAGGTAAATTATAGGGTACCCGATTGTGAAATCCGTTCATGGAATACCTGGCATCAAAATAATTTGACAATAAGCTACATGCCTGCATATCTGGTATTATGTTAGTTCCTGTATGCATTACTTGTCCTATTGTTTCACTTTGCTTCATGCTAGAAATATCTACCGCAAATAGTTCAGACTGCGTAGCGTTATTACATATTATTCTTGTAATATCATATTCTCCGGCAGTATTTAAATCATACCTGGAATACTGATTATCAATTTTTAAGATAATATATCCATTCGTAACAGGGTTATTGTTACAATCAATAACCTTCCCTTTAATGTTTGCTACTAAAACATTATTACCTGTACCTGTAATACTGATAATACCAGCCGCATAAGCAATATTGGTAGTTGTGAAATTTTGTGAATATAGTAATAATGTATTACCGCAAATACCTGCATTCAACACTTCAAGCTTTAAAGTTTCATTATTAGGTACAAACCCGGAAACAAAACCTTCCTCATTGGTATATCCCCAGGTTGAATTTTGTAAATTAGACAGCACAGAGATTTTAACCATCATATTTGGTAAGGGGCGGTTAATGCTATCAGTTATAATACAAGAAAATGGAACGTAACTATTCGGTACATCACAATTCCAAAATGAAAAATGCGAAACCTCTCCTACATATTTATCACCCGTTTTGGTTGCAATACCTTCTTCTTTCCAAAGCCCTTTTTGTTCGTCAAAATACCATAAAGGAATGGTAGCCGGTGCAGTTGCAAGTATGGTTGCAGGAATGGGAAAACTCATTTCAGCCTTTTTCCCATCTATAATTTTCAGGGATTCGCCGCCCGAACCTGTTATTTCTACTGCTGCCATTCCATAAGTAGTGAGTAAATCCATTGACCCGCTGGTATTGATACCACGCAGGTCGCCGGGCATGATGTTATTGAGTTCAGCAGAAGTTGGATCTAACCATTGTGCAGCAACCTTCACCGTTCCATTATACAATAAACCGGTAGCAACATCCTTAACGGCATTGGCAGGAAATGATATGCTTAACCCATTCGGCAGGGAAACTATACCGCCTGAAACCGATTCGATGGTGCCGGCGATGGTTTTGGGCAATAGTTTTATCCGGAAGAATGCCGGCTTGCCCTCTGTAACCGCATAGGTCTTGATTGCATTAAAATACCCGCTATATTCCACCGTTACCACAGCAGCCTCTTTTACAACCATCACATCATTAAATTGGAAAAAACCATATTTATCCGTTTTAGTGGTGCCTGCCCCGGCTTTTACAGTGGCGCCATAGACAGGTTCATCCTGTTCATTTGTTACAAACCCTGAAACAGATGAATTCACTTTTGTTGACAGATCGGGAAAATCACCCTGCATATTATTCACCTCATTGATGTCTTTGCGGCAGGAAAGGGTGATTAAGGAGATAGCCAATATTACTGTTGTAAAGGAGGTAAATATTTTCATGCTGACAGCTTGTTTGATTGCAGGAAATGAATAAAAAAAACAGCGATTGGGTTAAAGCCAGATTTGGATGCAACCGAATATAGGCATTTTTTTCATATATAATGCTGCATCGGCTTTCCATTGATTTACGTATTTCTGATAATAATATAATTATCAAATTATTAGCTTTGAAAATTAACTTTACACAAATGTTATAAGCCTGATATTTTTTATGGACACGCACCTGCACCACGATCATGTTGAAACGCATTTAAAAAGTTCCGATTTTTTAAGGGATGTTGTAATTGGTATGAGTGACGGGTTAACGGTTCCATTTGCTTTAGCAGCCGGATTAAGCGGTGCGGTTGACAAGAGCAGCATCATTGTTATTGCCGGAATTGCAGAAATTGCAGCCGGTAGTATCGCTATGGGTTTAGGCGGGTATTTATCCGGAAAAACAGAACAGGACCATTATCAAAGTGAAGTGAACAGGGAGCATCATGAAGTGGAAAATATGCGCCAGCTTGAAATAGAAGAGACCAAATTATTTTTTGCCAATATCGGGCTTAGCAAAGACCTGCAGGATAAAGCCACATCGGAAATAATAAAAGATAAAAAGCGCTGGGTAGATTTCATGATGAAATATGAACTGGGGCTGGAAAAACCAGATCCGAAAAGGGCAACAAAAAGTGCATTGAATATCGGCCTTTCATATGTTGCCGGTGGAATTATTCCCTTAAGCCCCTATTTTTTTATCAGCGATTCGGAAGAAGCATTAATATACTCTGTTGTTGCTACATTAATCTGCCTGTTCATTTTCGGCTATTTCAAAAGCCGTATTACGGGCGTTAATGCATGGTGGGGAGCAATACGCGTAACACTGATTGGGGCAGTTGCGGCGGCGGCGGCATTTGGCGTGGCAAAATTGTTTGAAGGATAGTGTTACCGGGAAGTTGCAAATAAACCTGGTTTATTAACTGGGTAACATCTGCATTACCGGCATAAATCATCACACTATTTTCTTATGAACAGTACAAATAATTCATTACCCCTCCTGGGTTCAATTGAATTATAACAGGTTTCCATTGTTTTTACAATAAACTTATCAGAGAATAATGCCAGGTACTCATCTTTATTCCCACCAAACGGCGGCCCTCCTTCAAAGTCGCGATTGAATAGCACACCGGCTAGTTTACCACCCGGTTTTACGATATCCGCCATTTTACTTACATAAGCTTCCCTCAGTGAAGGATCCAATGCACAAAAGAATGTCTGTTCCAGTACCAGGTCAAACTGTTTATCCAGCTTAAAAAAATCCCCTTCAATTACATGTAACTGCTTATCAATACTGGCTGCAAATTTTTCTTTGATGGCCTTCACCAAAACGGCAGATATATCTATCAACGTTACGTTGGTAAAACCATGTTGCAATAAATATGCAGCTTCATAAGCGTTGCCGCAACCAGGAATGAGTATGGAGATATCTTTATCCGGCAGCTGGTCTATGTATGCTTTCAGCGGTTCTGATACCGACCCGATATCCCAGCCGGTTTCTGACTTATTATAGCGGCTGTTCCAGTATTCGGCGCCAAATTTTGTTATTTCCATATTTATGAATCAATGGTATGTTTATGATTGGTTGAAATATTATTCATGGTCCAGGGAATGCGCTTTTCGAAAGCCTGTTTCCTTTGCGGGCAATCCGTTTTTTCGCATATCCTGCAGGAATAATCCAGGCAGCCATCAGAATGAACAAATAGTTCAACTGATTCGCCATAATCTTTTCTTACCAGGCTGGAAAGCGCATCAATTTCTTTGTGAGCCTCATGCACTGTAAGATACCAGGGCACCGTAAGATGGCAATCCAGGTGAAGGGTTGGCCCATATTTGATGATGCGCAGGTTATGCAGGTCAACCCAGTTCACATGGCGGTTTTTTTCCAGTGTTTCCACCATCCTTTTCAGTAAGTCCATATCTGTTTCATCCATGATGCCGGCAATAGAACTCCGGATGATCTTGTACCCGGTAAAAATTATGATAAAAGAGAAGATAATGGCAACGGCGCTGTCTATCCATGCAATACCGGTAAAGAAAAGCAACAACAAACCGGCAATGATGCCTGCTGTTGTATACGTATCTGATTGCAGGTGCTTTCCACTGGCAATCAATGCCAGTGAATTGTTACGTTTACCGGTTCGCACACATAGTGCCCCGGAAAAATAATTAACGATAGCTGTACCTGCTACCATGAAAATACCGTAATCAAGCTTTTGTAATGTATGCGGATTACGCAGGTTGCTGATGGCTTCGTAAATGATAAACAGCCCGGCAACAGAAATAAGCGTACCTTCTATGGCAGCCGAAATGAATTCAACTTTGCCGTGCCCGTAAGGATGATCAATATCCCGGGGTTTGGCTGAAACGTAGAGGCTGTATAGCCCGATGAAACCGGCTATCACATTTACAATACTTTCCAGCGCATCAGTGAGGATAGCAACAGAGCCGGTAATATACCAGGCCAGCAACTTAACCAAAAACAATACAACCGATACCAGCACGATCAGTTTCTGTATCCGGAGGCTTTGTGTGGCTGATTTCAACAGTGTTAGATTGATATGCAAATATACATAAGTTACAAAGGCAAATTGACGCCCCTTCACCCCTGTAACTTTCCTGAAAAATGATTTGTGTCATGTTCTGAAAAAAGATGTAACAGGAAGTAATTACTAACCCGCCATGGCTTATTTTTGTGCCCTAATAAAAACCACTTTATGCAGTTTCAACTAACCGAAGAACAATTAATGATTCAGCAGGCAGCCCGTGATTTTGCAGTAAACGAATGCCTGCCCGGCGTTATTGAAAGGGATGAGCACCAGAAATTCCCGAAACAGCAGATTGAAAAACTGGCCGACCTCGGCTTCATGGGCATGATGGTGAAACCTGAATATGGCGGCAGCGGCATGGATACCATCAGCTATGTGCTGGCCATGGAGGAAATAAGCAAAGTGGATGCCAGTGTAAGCGTTTGCGTTAGTGTAAACAACAGCCTGGTTTGTTATGGTTTGCAGGAGTATGGCAATGAAGCCCAAAAACAGAAATACCTTACCCCGCTTGCCCAGGGAAAAAAGAACGGTGAATTGTATATCGGCGCCTTCCTGCTGAGCGAACCGGAAGCGGGCAGTGATGCCACATCGCAGAAAACAACTGCTGAAGACAAAGGTGATTATTACCTGCTAAACGGCACTAAAAACTGGATAACCAATGGCAATAGCGCCAGTGTTTACCTGGTTATTGCACAAACAGATCCAGCCAAAGGCAGTAAAGGCATAAACGCTTTCATCGTTGAAAAAAACTGGCCGGGAGTTGAGGTGGGCGCCAAAGAAAATAAATTGGGCATCAGGGGAAGTGATACGCACAGCATCCTTTTTACGGATGTGAAAGTTCCCAAAGAGAACAGGATAGGTGAAGACGGATTCGGATTCAAATTTGCCATGAAAACGCTGGCCGGTGGCAGGATTGGAATCGCCTCCCAGGCATTGGGCATTGCCAGTGGCGCTTATGAACTGGCTTTAAAATACAGCAAAGAGCGTAAAGCCTTTGGCACCGAAATCATGAACCACCAGATCATTCAGTTTAAACTGGCCGATATGGCTACCCGCATTGAAGCCGCCCGGTTACTTTGCTTTAAAGCCGCATGGGAAAAAGACAATAAACTGGATTATACCCTCAGCAGTTCCATTGCAAAAGTGTTTAGCAGTGAAACAGCCATGTGGACAACCACCGAAGCTGTACAAATTCACGGCGGATACGGATTTGTTAAGGAATATCATGTTGAAAGGCTTATGAGGGATGCCAAAATCACCCAGATTTATGAAGGCACCAGCGAAGTGCAGCGGATTGTGATCAGCCGGTCTATTTTAAAATAGATATTCAAACTGGTCATGTTTTGTTCAGCATTTTTATGGCTTGCCGGAAGTATATCTATTACCTCACGTATTTAGACAATTCCTTACATGCCGTTTCTGATTTCCAAATATGAAAAGATAAACCGGGAACTGGCATTGAAAAATGTTACCCTGGTAGCCGTTTCCAAAACAAAACCGGTTTCCGATATCATGGAAGCTTACGAGGCCGGCCAGCGGGATTTTGGTGAAAACTATGTACAGGAATTACTGGATAAACATGAATCCCTTCCTGCAGATATCCGGTGGCATTTTATAGGCCACCTGCAATCAAATAAAGTAAAGTATATAGCGCCGTTTGTACACCTTATTCATGGCGTTGACAGCAAAAAACTTTTGCTTGAAATAAATAAACAGGGTGCGAAATTAAACAAGGTGATTCACTGCCTGCTCCAGGTACACATTTCAAAAGAAGAAACAAAGTTCGGATTAGATGAAACCGAACTGAATGCATTGCTATCTGAAATGTTGATAAATCCTGAAAACTATTCACATGTTTCCATTGACGGGCTGATGGGTATGGCTTCTTTTACTGAAGACAATAACCTGATCATTTCAGAATTTAAAAAACTGAAATCATTATTCAACCATTCAAAAAAAATGCTTCAGGGAACTACCCATGCTTTCGCTGTTCTTTCGATGGGTATGAGTGCAGATTATGGTTTGGCCATTAATGAGGGAAGCACCATGGTGCGTATCGGAAGCATGCTTTTTGGCTCCAGGATACAATGATGAACCCGCTTTCGTTCAGCTAATATGTTAAAATTACAGCACCTCTTGTGCAAAATGCCTTGACTGGCATCTTTTTTAGGTGATTATCAGATAACTTTATATCGCTTAATCTTCAGGCCATGACCAAAGAATTTGAATCAGAAAAAAATAAAAAAGCATTTTTATATACGGCTGTCATCTGCGGTACCTTGCTGTTACTTTTCATACTGATCAGCTGGAAAGTGATGCCGCCAACCATGCCGGTTGTACAGGACCTGATAGAAATAAACCTGGGCAATGATGCTGATGGATTTGGTGAAACACAGCCGCTGATAAAAGGTGACCGTTCGCCAACCAGGGAAGAAGCCATACAGCCCACCGCTGCCGCCCCCAGGGAAGCCATTGCAGAAAAAACAGAACCCGATGAAAATGCGGAAGCGGATGCTGCTCCTGTAAACAAACCTGAAAAGAAAACGACAAAAGTAAAGACTGCTGCACCCGTTACCCCATCTCCTGCCCCGGCTCCCAAACCTCAAAAACCAAAACTCACCTACAATGGCCCCGGGAATGGTAAGGGAAATGGCGCAACGGAGGATAACGGTTACCGTTACCAGGGCAATAACCCTAATGGTAAAGGCGACAACGGTTCACCGGATGGCAATAAAGATTCATATGGTAACAATCCTGGAGGAAAGATTGGCGGAAGCCCGCGTGTCATAGGAAACAGGAAAATCATCAAATACTATTCATTCACCGACGAACTGCCTAAAGCGGTTATAAATGCGCTGGTAAAGGTTTCACCTTCGGGTGTTGGAACCTTTGCAGGATTCGGGAAAGGCTCTACATCCAGGGAACAGCGATATGCCAACTCCATCATCAGGCACCTGGCACAAATCAGTTTCGACAAATCTGATTCGGAATCAACCGTAACTGTTGTATTTAACTTCAACGAAAATTAAAACCAGGATCTTACTTAACGGCCACTTTCATTTTTCTGAACCTGCATCTTTGATGTATCCGTTATATTTGTGCCTGTGACTTATAAGGAAACATTAGATTACATGTACAGGCAGTTGCCCATGTTCAGCCGTATTGGCCCGGCAGCATTCAAAAAAGACCTGCACAATACCCAGGCATTATGCAAAAGCCTGGGAAACCCAGAACAGAAATTCAAATGCATCCATATAGCCGGCACAAACGGAAAGGGCAGTACAAGCCATATGATAGCCGCCATTCTGCAGGAATCAGGCTATAAGACCGGTTTATACACATCACCGCACCTGAAAGATTTCAGGGAACGTATTCGGATTAACGGCCTGATGATTGACGAATCGTTTGTTGTTGATTTTGTAGAAAAGACCAGGGCGATAACAGAATCTATCCAGCCATCATTTTTTGAAATGACCGTTGCCATGGCATTTGATTATTTTGCTGGTAACCAGGTGGATGTTGCGGTAATAGAGACAGGCCTCGGTGGCAGGCTGGACAGTACCAACGTGATAAAACCGCTGTTATCGGTAATTACCAATATAGGGCTGGACCATATGAATATGCTGGGTAATACCCTGCAGGAAATAGCTGTTGAAAAGGCAGGCATCATCAAAAAAAACACGCCGGTGGTAATCGGCGAAACATTACCGGAGACACTTCCAGTATTTGAAGCAAAAGCGAAAGAAGAGAATGCGCC
>WBZP01000664.1_pt1 | contig 45741 bp, 33 predicted proteins | sample 5204301 | NCBI WGS metagenome assembly WBZP01 (sample SAMN12412401, study PRJNA552823) | activated sludge metagenome | isolation source: activated sludge from nitrification reactor of wastewater treatment plant... | place: USA: Pennsylvania | collected 2017
GGTTTACAATCGTGTAACATACAAAGTGCGGGGGTACAGCGGGTGCGGAAAGAACCATCTAATATAAAGATAATCCCAACGCCGGAAAAATTTATTTACCGCCACCGCAGGCAGCTGCGGCTGAAAGCAGGGAACAGCCCTTCATCATTTAAGCAAAATTTGTCGGTTAAAATATTTTGCCGCCCCGTAATATTCCCTATTATTGCATACTTGACTACTGACGTTATCGTTTAAAAAAAAGGGATGAGTAAGAAAGTTTTATATACCCTGGAATATCCCGTACGGTGTTCACCGAGAATCCTTTTTGAATTTTTGAGTACCCCGGCCGGACTGCAGGAGTGGTTTGCCGATAAAGTGGATGAGCGCGACGGCATCTTCAGTTTTTCCTGGAACGGAAACACGGATAAAGCCCAGCTGGTGGAGAGTGAAGAGGATAAATTTGTGCGCTTTCACTGGCTGCATTCCGCCAAAGGAGAGTATTTTGAATTCAGCATTGATAAATCCGAAGTTACCAATCAAACCATCCTGGTGATCAAAGACTTTGCCGATAAAAAGGAAATCAAAGACCAGAGCCAGCTCTGGGAATACCAGGTGAAAGACCTCTTTCACCGGCTCGGCGCCTGATGTGCCGGCAGCAATGACAGCAACTGATCCGCTGATTCCAGTATAAAATGCGGCGCCTCCGCCCAGCGGTCCACGGGTAAGGAACGGGCGATCTTCAGAAACCCGTTGGCCGAAGCCGCGGGTGCTTTTCCTTTTTCCACCCACTCCTGCAATGGCATGAAATATTCCGGTTCAAATCCATGCTCCCAGGGATCGGTATGTACACAGAGCCGGTAGCCCTGCTCTGCCAGCCGGGAAGCCCTGTCGACAACCGCGGTTTCCACAGCAGGCAAAAACCGGCCCGCCACCTGCAGGCTCACACTGAAATAATTTCCCCACCAGAAAAAAGTACGGATCGCCAGCGTATCTGACTGTTCGAAGAGGCGGGGATAATCGAGCATCACATAGGGCAGCTGACGGTAATGTTCACCCCGCGAAATTTTGGGGGCTATCGTCCTTGCCAATTCCGGCAGGGCCGGGTGCCGCTGTAATGCTTCGGCCACTTCCCCCAGCATGGTAAACAACTTCCCGGTGATGTGCTGTTTCGTTAAAATCCAGCGGGTATTCTGTACCAGTTCCAGTTCCTCCGGCGAAAGGGCTATTTTTGCGGCATCATTCATCGTTTACAAGATACTCATTCCTAACCAACAAGCGTGGTTGCTGCATGCTGAAAAAACTCGATAAGCTGGTACTGCGGGCATTCACCGGCCCCTTTATTGTTACCTTCTTCATCGCTTTTTTCGTGCTGATGATGCAGAGCCTGTGGAAGTACATTGACGACCTGGTAGGGAAAGACCTTGATCTGCTTACCATCCTTCAGTTTTTATGGTATGCCAGCGCTTCCCTGCTGATCCTGGCCATTCCCATCGCTATCCTCATTTCCTCCATCATGACCTTCGGCAACCTGGGTGAAAGTTTTGAACTGGTGGCCATCAAATCATCCGGTATCTCACTCATCCGGTTTATGCGGCCGCTGATTATTGTAACAGCCGGACTCTGCGTGGTGAGTTTCTTTTTTGCGAACAACGTAATTCCGGTTGCCAACCTGAAATTCAAAACCCTGTATTACGATATATATTACAAGAAGCCGGCGCTGGAATTGCGGGAGGGACGTTTTTACACCCAGATCAGCGGCTTTGCCATTAAAGTGGGTAAAAAAGAAGCCGACCAGAAAACCATCCGCAACGTGGTGATTTATGAGCAGCAGGGCATGCTGCAGGATAACTGCATTGTGGCGGAAGATGGTGAAATGGGGATATCCGCCGATAAAAAATTCCTGGAATTCCGGCTGCGCAACGGCTACCGCTACCAGGAAAGAGGCACACCGGGTGATACGAGTACAGAATTTGTGCAGCTGGCTTTCAAAGAATATAAAAAGCTTTTTGATGTATCTGCTTTGCAGCTGCGCAAAACCTCCGATACCGTTTTTAAAAACGATTCCAAAATGCTGAGCCTTCGTCAGCTGAACCGCAATATCGACTCCCTGAAAAAACTGGAAGACAGTATCAAACGGCGCCTGCAAACCGAATCAGACCTTTACTTCCGCAGCGCCCGGCTGGCCGACAGCGCCCGTAAACCGGCAGCTCTGCCAGCAAAAAAACCAAAGACCTTCAGCGAACTCCTCCCCGATTCGGCAAGACTCACCGTTTTCAACCAGGCCATAGCCAAAGCCGGCTCGCTGAAATCTGTTTTTGGATTTACCGGTGATGAACTGGAAAGAAAAAAAGAAGATACCCGGGAAGGACATATTGAACAACACCGTAAATTTTCTTTTTCACTGGCCTGCCTCGTACTCTTTTTCATCGGTGCCCCGCTGGGCTCCATTATCCGGAAGGGCGGACTGGGGATGCCCCTGGTAGTAGCCATTATCTTTTTCATCCTGTTTCACCTGCTGAATATTTTCGGGGAAAAATTTGCGAAAGAGGGCATCACCTCCGTATTTTTCGGCATGTGGCTGGCGGTGATTGTACTTATTCCGGTAGGCGCTTTTTTAACTTATAAAGCCATGCATGATTCGCAGTTGTTTAATAAAGAGTTTTATTACCGGCTGCTGAAGAAAGCAAGGAGGAAAAGGGTTTAGGGATTAGGGTTTTGGGTTTAGGGTTTAGGGTTTAGGGTTTAGGGTTTAGGGAAGTTTAGGGAGGTTTAGGGGCACACTCATAACTCATAACTCATCATTCATAACTCATAACTCATCATTCATAACTCCCCACTCTAACCGGAAGGAATAAACGAATACATTCAAATCAACTCATTATGAAAAAGCAATCCCGGAAATCATTTCTCCGTACTTCAGGGGCGCTGGCGGCCGGCGTACTGGTAAGTACCCGTTCCCTGGGCTCCCTGGTGCAGCCGTTCGGGAGCGCAGTAAATGCTGATTTTGAACAGCAGCCCCTGCCCTATGCCTATGCTGCACTGGAACCGGTGATCGATGCGATGACCATGGAAATCCATTACAGCAAGCACGCCGCGGCTTATTGTAAAAACCTGAAAGAGGCGGCGGCGGCAGAAGCGGTGGACATGAAAAAGCCGCTGGCGGATACACTGAAATCGGTTTCAAAATATTCCACGAAACTGCGTAACAACGGAGGTGGCCATTACAACCATGAACTGTTCTGGCAGCTGATGAGTCCGAAACCAACAACGCCTTCGCCTGCCCTGCAGGCCGCCCTCATCAGCCAGTTTGGCTCGCTGGAAGCGTTTAAAAAGCAATTTTCGGATGCGGGCAAAGCAAGGTTTGGCAGCGGCTGGGCCTGGCTGGTGCTCTCTCCAGCAAAAACCCTGATGCTGGGATCTACGCCCAACCAGGACAATCCCCTGATGGACGTTTCCGAATTCAAGGGAACGCCCCTGCTGGCGCTGGATGTATGGGAGCATGCCTATTACCTGAAATACCAGAACCGCCGGGCCGATTATATTGATCAGTTCTGGAATGTGGTGAACTGGGAAAAAGTATCGACCCTGTATGAAAAAGCAATGCTATAAGCAATACACAGAAACCGTGAGTGCATGAAACGTGCAAGATTGCTGAGCGAAAGAAGGAAAATTTACAGAAAAAGCAGACCGTCCCAAATAGGCTCAGCCTTTGCAGTAGAGGCGAGTTTTCAGGGGGCCGCAACTAAAGCAAAGGCTGATAAATTGGCAATCAATCTGGAGCAAATGTAAAAGCATCCCAGGTATCTTTCCAAAAATAAAATCCCGCTTTCACATTTTTTTGGGATTCTCCTTTTTTAACCGGCCGCTCCTGAAAATCGCTTAATTTTATCCGCCTCCAATCAACAGGCTTTCACGTTTAAAACCACCATATGCAAGTTTGGAAAGAATACCAGGAACAGCACAAGGGCCGTTTCCTGGAAGAGTTACTGGCCCTGCTGCGCATCCCGAGTATCAGTGCTAAAAGCGAACACAAAGACGATATGCTCCGCTGCGCGGAAGCCATGAAACAGCGCCTGCTGGAAGCTGGTGCCGACAAAGCCGAAATATACCCGACTGATGGCCATCCGCTGGTGTATGCAGAAAAAATCATTGACCCCGCCAAACCGACGGTGCTGGTATACGGCCACTACGATGTGCAGCCGCCCGATCCGCTGGATCTCTGGAAAAGCGGTCCTTTTGAACCGGATATCCGGGACGGAAAAATCTATGCCCGCGGCAGCTGCGACGATAAAGGCCAGGTGTACATGCATGTCAAAGCGCTGGAAACCCTGGTGAAAACCGGCACACTGGAAAACAACATTAAATTCTGCATTGAAGGAGAAGAAGAAGTAGGTTCTCCTAACCTGGGAAAATTTGTGGCAGCGCACAAAGAACTGCTGAAAGCGGATTGTATCCTGATCAGCGACAGCGCCATGATCAGCATGGAAAATCCCAGTATCGACATTGGAGTACGCGGACTGAGCTATATAGAAGTGGAAGTAACGGGTCCCAACCGCGATCTGCACAGCGGCGTGTATGGCGGCGCTGTGGCCAATCCCATCACCATCCTGGCAAAAATGATTGCATCCTGTCATGATGAAAACAATCATATTACCATTCCCGGTTTTTATGAGGATGTGGTGGAAGCCACGCCGGAAGAAAGAAAACTGATGGCCGCCGCTCCCTATGATGAACAGGAATACAAGGATGACCTGGGGGTTAAAGAATTATGGGGCGAAAAAGGATTCAGCACCAACGAACGCACCGGCATCCGGCCTACCCTGGAACTGAACGGCATCTGGGGCGGCTACCAGGGAGAAGGTGCCAAAACCGTACTGCCCGCAAAAGCCACGGCCAAGATATCCGCCAGGCTGGTACCCAACCAGTCGTCCGAAAAAATTACCGCTATGCTGCTGGAGCATTTCCGGAAAATTGCTCCGCCCGGCGTTACCGTGAATGCCTTTGAACATCATGGCGGCGAGCCGTATATGACACCGATCGACAGCAAAGCCTACCAGGCGGCTGCCAAAGCGATGGAAACCACCTTTGGTAAAAAGCCCATCCCGGTAAGAGGTGGTGGCAGCATTCCTATCTGCGCGCTGTTTGAAAAAGAACTGGGTATTAAGATCGTATTCATGGGCTTCGGTCTCGACAGCGACAACCTGCACAGTCCGAACGAAAAATTCAACCTCGAGAATTTCTATAAAGGGATAGAAACCATCCCCTATTTCCATCATTATTTCACTGCAATGAACTAACAGGAAAGCATATCCCTAAAAAAACAGGCGGCTGGAAGTTCAGCTGCCTGTTTTTTTACCGGACAGCACCCGAAAAAGGTTACCCCACAGTTCCTACTTTTGCAGTATGGAAAAGGAAAAGCTCCGGATCGACAAGTACCTATGGGCCATCCGCCTCTTCAAAACCCGCAGCCAGGCAGCCGATGCCTGCGATAAAGGCCGGGTAAAAATGAAGGGAGATGCGGTAAAAGCCGCCCGGGCCGTATCGACCGGAGATGAGTATGAAGTAAAAACGGAGAGCAAACGCTGGCAGATCCGGGTAACCGGGTTGCTGGATCACCGGGTGCAGTATTCGGAAGCGGTCAAGTATTACGAAGACATCACGCCGGCGGAAGAACTGGAACGTTTGCAATTCCAGGCCGCCGCCTTCCATACGGGGAAAAGGCTGAGCAAGATCGGCCGGCCCACCAAGAAGAACAAACGGGACCTGGATGAATTCCTGGGACAATAACCGCCTTCGGCACCTGCTGCCGGACTGCCAAAATCAAACGCATGAAAATTGATATCATCACCGTGGTACCGGGATTGCTGGAAGGGCCCTTCTCCCATTCCATTCTTAAAAGAGCGCAGACGAAAGGCCTGCTCGAAGTGCGGGTACACAACCTGCGGGATTACACCACGTATGCCCGCGCCCAGGTAGATGATTATCCCTTCGGCGGCGGAGCCGGGATGGTACTGATGCCCGAACCGCTGGTGAATGCCATTGAAAATTTACAGCAAACCACTACCTACGACGAAGTGATATTCCTGACCCCCGACGGGCAAACCTTTGATCAGCCCACGGCCAATATGCTGTCGCTGAAACAGCACCTGCTGCTCATCTGCGGTCATTACAAGGGCATTGATCAGCGGGTGCGCGATCATTTTATCACCCGGGAACTGTCGATCGGCGATTATGTACTCAGTGGCGGCGAACTGGCGGCGGCGGTGGTAGTGGATGCGGTGGGGCGCCTGATTCCCGGGGTGCTGAATGATGAAACTTCCGCGCTCACCGATTCTTTCCAGGATAACCTGCTCTCGCCGCCTGTGTATACCCGGCCCGAAGAATTCCGGGGCTGGAAGGTACCCGAAGTGCTGCTCAGCGGCAACCACGCGAAAATAGAAGCCTGGCGGGAAGCCCAGGCCCTGCAGCGCACAGAGGAACGACGGCCTGATCTGCTGAACCGGTAAATCTTGAAAACTTAAAAAATTTTGGATACAAACTGATCGCTCACTATCTTTGCCGTCCTTTAACGGAAACGCCGCGTTGGTCAAGGGGTTAAGACGCCTCCCTTTCACGGAGGAATCACGGGTTCGAATCCCGTACGTGGTACAAAACCTTTCTCATGAAAGGTTTTTTTATGGGCTGTACGGAAGGCCGGAAAATGCCGGTATATTTGCAGCCGGTTACGGGATGTAGCGCAGCCCGGTAGCGCACTACGTTCGGGACGTAGGGGCCGCTGGTTCGAATCCAGTCATCCCGACAACACAACTGATGCCCCTGGCGAAAGCCGGGGGTTTTTTATAGGGATGCGTTGCAAGCCCCGCTTGCAAAAGCAGGCCTGTAAAAAACCCCAGCCGGCCTCAGCCGGCGAAGGGGTATCAGATGTGTTGAACCACCCCCGAAGGATCAGCGAAGCTAATCCAGTCTCATCCTAACAGTCAAACCGAAACCTCAGCCGGCGAAGGGGCATCTGTTGTGTTGAACCACCCCCAAAGGATCAGCGAAGCTAATCCAGTCACCTCAGGCGTTGCAAGCCCCGCTTGCATAAACAGACAAGCTGAAAACCCCAGCCGGCCTCAGCCGGCGAAGGGGCATCAGTTGTGTTGAACCACCCCCAAAGGATCAGCGAAGCTAATCCAGTAAACACAGGCGCTGCGGCAGTTTACTTCATCGCCGGGCCCCCTTCGGGATACCTTGCTGTGAAAAGCTTAGTAACGACATTAAAAAAGGGCAGCTTCCAATCAGGCACGCAGGCTGGCCCTATGTTTTTTCGTCACCGCACAAATAACTTTGAAACTCAACCAACGCACAATTGGCACATTTGCAAGCCGCATAAGCCCAAATTCAAACCCTACCGTGCAAAAGAGCCAATTCACCTACCTGCCAAAGCCCCACAATAAGGGTGAAAAATCGTATTTTAACAAACTAAAATTTGTATTGGACTAAAATGGCTGAAAAAGAAGCAAAGGCAAGAATTAAGATTAACAAACTGCTTGAAGAAGCAGGCTGGCGTTTCTTTGACACGGAAAAAGGTAAAGCGACCATCAAACTTGAATCATCCATCAAAATGGACGATTTGGGTGAAGACTTTGAACATTCTAAAAATGGGTTCATTGACTTTTTACTGGTTGATGAAAACCAAAACCCTGTACTTGTTTTAGAAGCCAAAAAAGAAAATTTAAACCCGCTTGTTGGTAAAGAACAAGCAAGAAACTACGCCAAGTCTCAGAAAGTAAAGTTTATAATTCTATCCAACGGGACACTTCATTATTTATGGAACATTGAAATTGGAAATCCTGAACAAATTCAAGTATTCCCGACATTGGAATCCATTAAACAATACTATGATTTCAATCCCGACCCAAATAAATTAGTTAGCGAAGAAGTAAATGCTGACTATGTTGTATTGACTCAACTTCCGAACTACAAACAAATTCCAGAGTTTCAGGACGAGCAGAAAAAGAAGGACTTAATTTTCAATTTAAAACTTCGCTTTCTAAGATATTACCAAGTTGAAGCAGTAGAAGCCGTTCAGAAAGCAGTTAGCGAAGGCAAAAAACGTTTCTTGCTAGAAATGGCAACAGGTACAGGAAAAACGCTGACATCTGCTGCCATCATCAAACTATTTTACAGAACGGGTAACGCAAGACGAGTTTTGTTTTTGGTTGACCGATTAGAATTAGAAGAACAAGCAAGAAAGGACTTTACAAATTATTTGAAAAACGATCTGACAACGGTTGTTTATAAAGAAAAACGTAACGACTGGAGAAAAGCAGAAATTGTTGTTACCACCATCCAATCAATAATGGTGAATAACAAATACAAAAAACTGTTTTCACCGACCGATTTTGATTTAATCATTTCAGATGAATCACACCGACTTTTGGGAGGCGGTAACAGCCGAGCATTGTTTGAATATTTCTTGGGTTACAAATTGGGCTTGACAGCCACACCAAAGGACTATCTAAAACATCTTGACACCGAAAACATTGAAGACCCAAGAGAATTGGAACGAAGAATGTTGCTTGACACTTACACAACCTTCGGCTGCGAGATTGGCACTCCGACGTATCGTTATACACTTGTGGACGGTGCAAAAGACGGCTATTTGCGGCAGCCGATTGTAGTGGATGCAAGAACAGATGTAACTACAAAACTGCTTTCAGAGCAGGGTTATGGCGTAATGGTTACGGTTGCAACGAGTGAGCAGGAAGATGTTTTGGAAGAATTAAAGTACAAGCAAAATCACTTTGAGCGGAAATTTTTCAGCGATGAAACCAACCGAGTGTTTTGCAAAACATTTATAGAAAACGGTCTTAAAGACCCGATTACAGGAGAATTTGGAAAGAGTTTGGTTTTTGCAGTTTCACAAAACCACGCTTCAAAACTGGCTCAATTACTCAACGAGTACGCACATCAATACTTCCCAGGCAAGTATCAAAGCGACTTTGCTGTTCAGGTAACTTCAAATGTGCAGAACAGTCAGCAAATGACCGTTGAATATAGTAATGACAAATTATTAGGCTTTAGCAATTTTGCCAAGAGCAATGAAATGTTGGAATCATACAAATCCAGTAAAGCAAGGGTTTGTGTAACGGTTGGAATGATGACCACAGGTTGGGATTGCCCAAACATTTTGAACTTGGCTTTAATGCGACCGATATTTTCTCCGACAGAATTTATTCAGATAAAAGGACGTGGAACCCGTGTACACACCTTTGAGCATAAATTCAAAAACGAATTAGGAGAGGATGAAACCATTTCCATTGACAAAACCACTTTCAAACTCTTTGACTTCTTTGCCACATGCGAATACTTTGAAGAAAAATATCAGTATGACCAAGTATTGAAACTTCCGAAACACTTTGAAAAAGGCGATGACATTCCGACTGTTGACAACAATACGCTAAAGCCAAAACGTGACGGTTACGAATACAATGAAGATGATAGAATACTAAGCTGGAACGAACAACAAGTTGACATTACAGGAATGAAAGTTGACCGAATGTTTTTCCAAAAGTTTGAGGATAAAGTAAAAACCGATGAAGAAATAAAACAACTGATGGAAGCGGGCGATGTTGAAATTGCCACCGCAAGAGCGAAAGAGAAATACGACAACAAACCCGAAGAATATTTTGACCTGGAAAAACTTCGCAGGTCGTTGAAGATTGACCGAATAATTGGTTGGCGTGAATTATTGGAACTCATCTATTTCGGAAACGAAATAAAAGGCAAGGACGATTTGTTGAGTGATGAATTCGAAAAATTCCTCAGTACCAACAATGTTGCCGAAATAAACGATTTACAAGGTTTACGCTATTTCTTTTATGCGTACATCACCGACCCGCGTGTAAGAGAAATTATAGATCAACAAGATTTTACAGAATTGTATCACAACCCAACGTTTAATGTAGATGATTTTAACCGTGTGCCGGACGAAATGAGACGCCAATTGCCTTATTATGTTAAAACCTACGTTCAGTCGAATAAATTTTTATCTGCCTAATTATGATAAATGAACAACAATTAGACGCCTTAATTTCTGAATTAACTGATCTTGTCAGAGACATTAGCATAAAACAAATTTTAGAGTTAGTTACAAACCCTAATGACCAGGAGGAGAGAATGCACTATTGGTTAGCATTGAATACCGCACAGCTTGTTAAACACAAAGGAATTAGATCTTCTGGTGAATTAGAACTTAAGTATTTGGAAGCCTTTTATAAAAAAGTATGCTAGATAACGTAACAAGGAAAAATATTGACAATTGCCGTGACGTGCTGGTAGGTAAAGTGCCTGACCCTAAAAGCCAAATTGAGCAAATTACACTGGCGCTTATCTATAAGTTCATGGACGATATGGATAAGGAAGCCGTTGAAAAATTCAAAGGAAAAGCCAAGTTCTTTACAGGCGAATATGCCAAATACGGTTGGCGTAAACTGTTTGACCCTTCTCTGAGCGGACAATATATGCTTTCACTTTACAGTGAAACATTGGAAAAACTGAACAGCAACCCGAATATCCCCGAACTTTTCCGAAATATTTTCAAGAATGCATACCTGCCCTACCGTGACCCTTCCACGCTGAAACTGTTTTTGAAATATATCAACGAGTTTGAATACAGCCACAGCGAAAAACTGGGCGATGCATTTGAATACCTGTTGAGTGTAATGGGAAGCCAGGGCGATGCAGGACAGTTCAGAACGCCCCGACACATTATTGATTTTGTAACGGCTTGTGTAAATCCACAGAAAAACGAAACCGTGCTTGACCCTGCTTGCGGAACGGCCGGTTTCTTGTTGAGTGCATACAAACACATCTTAAACCAAAACACCGATAAGCGATTAGGGGACAAACTGAAACCAGATGACAGGAAAAAGCTCGCCACCAATTTTGTGGGATACGACATTAGCCCCGATATGGTGCGATTGAGTTTAGCCAATATGTATTTACACGGCTTTGCCACTCCGCAAATTCACGAATACGACACCTTAAGCAGCGAAGACCGTTGGCAGGAAACCTTTGATGTGATATTGGCAAACCCGCCATTTATGACACCTAAAGGCGGCATACGTCCACACAAGAAGTTTGGCGTGCAAGCCAACAAAGCCGAAGTATTGTTTACCGATTACATTGCAGAACACCTGAACAGTATTGGACGTGCAGGAATTGTAGTGCCCAACGGAATTGTAGCTACCAGCCAAACTGCTTACAAGCAATTACGGAAAATGTTGGTGCAGGATAGTTTGATAGCTGTGATTAGTTTGCCAGCAGGTGTGTTTCAACCTTACAGTGGTGTAAAAACATCTGTTCTTATTTTGGATAAAAAATTGGCGATGAAAAGCCAACACATTTTGTTTTTGAAAATTGATAACGACGGCTTTGACCTTGGTGCCCAACGCAGAGAGATTGACAAAAATGATTTGCCTTTGGCTTTGCAAACATTAGTGGCATACAAGGAAAGTTTGAGCAAGGAACAAGCATTTGAGGATTTTCCGGATTTGGCAACATTAGTAAAAAGGGAAACAATTTTAGGACACAAGGATTTTGCATTAAGTGTAGAAAGATATTTCGAAGGAAAGAAAGGTGAATTTAGTGAATTTGAATTTGTTCGCCTTGATGAAATTTGTGAGATAAACCCAAAGAAGTCTGAACTTAACGATAAATCAGGTGATTTACTGGTTTCATTTGTACCAATGGCAGATATAAATGAGAATGAAGTTTTTTTTACACCTAAAGAGATCAAAAAATTAGCTGACGTAAGAACTGGTTATACATATTTTAGAGACAATGATGTTTTACTGGCAAAGGTCACTCCATGCTTCGAAAATGGAAAAGCAGGAATAGCTAAAAGATTGATTAATGGGATTGGCTTTGGATCAAGTGAATTTTATGTCTTTAGAAGTAGTGAACGTGTTTTACCAATGTGGATTTACTTAAATCTTGTGACGGACAAGTTCAAAGAAGAAGGACAAGCTCAAATGTCAGGAACAAGTGGACTACAGCGAGTACCAAAAGAATTTATAAGTTCATACCAAATCCCTCTACCAACGCTTGTAATCCAAAAACAAATAGTAGCCGAAATAGAATGCTACCAAAAAATAATAGACGGAGCCAAGCAAATCGTAAACAACTACAAACCCAACATCAAAATAAACCCTGATTGGGAATTGGTTGAGTTGGGTGAGGTATGCGATGACTTTAAAAATGGATTGAACTTTACTACAGAGCAAGTTGGCAGGGGAACTAAATTTGTAAACATTAAAGATGTTTTTTCTGAAAACTATGTGGATATATCTAAACTTGAAAAAGTCGACATATCAGAGAAGGAAAAACTTACTAAAAGAGTATCAGACGGCGATTTGCTCTTTGTTCGTTCATCAGTAAAATATGAGGGTGTTGGTTTTCCATCATTAATAAGAACAGATGGTGAGGATATTGTTTTTTGTGGCTTTATCATTAAGTGCACACCCAAGAGAGAGAGATTAATTCCCGAGTATCTTCTTTATTTACTGAGAACGGACAAATTCAGAGGCGAAACGGTTTCATTATCTAACCGAGCAAATATTACAAATATTTCACAGGACAATTTAAAAACACTCAAAATTCCCATCCCACCAATAACTGAGCAACAATCAATCATTCAAGCAATAGAAGAAGAAATGCAATTGGTCAATGCCAACAAACGGCTCATTGAAATCTTTGAGGGAAAAATAAAAGACAAAATAAATGAGGTTTGGGGTGTGAAGGAGTAAGTAGAAACGATTTAAAAAATCAGAAAATGGTAAATAATAAAAGGGAGTTCATAGAAAAACTCAACACAGAAGAACTAGTTCAGTTATTTGAAAATTTATTACCAAATATGGGTTTAACTTCTGTTAAACGCACTTCTGCAAATTGCGTAGAAGTTGAAATTAGTGTTCCAAATGCTGGTAATTACATCAATTGCTATCTTTTCTTTAACGAACCATTAGCTAAAGGGTATCCTCAAATTGCCATAATTAATGAAGAAATTAATAAAAAGCTAAATTCAGGTTGCTCTAAAATATATATCGTGAGCAATCATTCAATTTCAACTGGATTTCGACTTGAATTGGAAAGAGGAGTCGCAAAAAAGAAAGCTCTTGAATTTTACCAGAACTCAGATATTCTAATGAATATCGAAGATAATTATTCAGATTATTGGCGTCACACCGACCAATCACTTATCAGTTATGAAAAAGAGTTTGAGAACAAAATAACTGAATCTTTCCAAATTAAAAAACTGGTTGAATACAAAGCAGCATATCAAAAACTACTTTCAATATTTATTGAACCGAATTTATTTCTTAGGACAGATGATAAACAATCAACAAAAAAGGCATTTACCAAAATACATCTTGAAAGAGTAATTGATGAGAACAATAGATTATTGATGCTTCACGGAGACCCAGGAACTGGTAAAACTAGGTTGTTAAATGAAATCGGACGTTTACTCATAAATCGAAACACAAAAAAATCAGGCAAACGCTACTTACCAATTTTTATTGATACAATTAACTTAAGAGATACTATTTCAGAGAAAGGTGAGATTGACCTATGTACATTAATATTAGAAAACAGATTAAAAGACCATTTTGACAGACTTTCTTTTGATGAATTGGTTACTAATTACCAATTAGTATTACTCGTTGATTCAATTGATGAATTTGAAGAAAAATTCAAAGCCAAAATAACCAATGAACTTGAAACCTTGATGGATAAAGGCATTCTTGTTTTTCTGGGAACTCGTTCAAATACATTGGAATCCTTCAAGAAATCGGCAGGCAAAAACCTCAAGGATGTATTTATTCAAAAATTCAACAATCAACAAGTTGAAAAATTCGCATCAAGATATTTTGAGGGTAAAGGCAATAGAGCTGAAGGACTATTAGAATCATTACGTGAAAATAAAATATTAGATAAACTGCCTGTTACTCCGCTTAACCTTTCTTTAATGTCAATTCTTTATGAGGAAACAAATCAGCAAGAATTACCAGCCACATTGAACGACATTTACGACAAATTCAGCAATCTTTTACTTGGTCGAACAATGGTCGATAAATCAATAGACTTTCTTGATATTACTGTTAAAGAAAATATTCTTGGCTCATATGCATTAGAGCTTCTTAAAAGGAAGAATAGTGAACTACTAACTAAAGATGAATTTATTAAATTCTTTGAAGATAAACTAAGTTCAATATCTGGCACTATTGACATTTCACTTCTTCCTAAGGCCTTAGACTTTATAATTGAACATACTGGCCTGTTAGTTTTGCACAGAGGCAAGTACGTAAAATTCAGACACGACTCATACATGGAGTATTTTGCCGCGAAAGAAATTTTCAAAAATCATCGAGAAATGGAAGATGATTTGGTTGAGAATTTTTTTGATGTTAACTGGCAATTTGCAGCTGTATTCTATGGTGGTCAATCAAGAAGAATGTCTAGCTTTTTAGAGAAGATTATAAAAAAAATAAAGAAAAGCAGCACGATGCAAGAATATTGGGCATCTGCAAATGGCACTGGGTATTTACTTCAAGCTTTGTATTTAACCGATGATGAAGTAAGAAAAAATGCTGTGGTCGAAGTTCTAAAATTGATGGTTGACACCTATGAAGGTTTTAAAAAATTATCATCTTCTTTACCCGAGAATGTATTTTTAAGTAGATTTTCATTGCCCATTCTCAGCATTTTCCCAATATTCCTATTTCAAGACAACTTCGATTCAATTACACTTCGTAAACCCTTATCGATGGCTTTAGATGAACTCTTAGAATTGTACGAAGAGAAGAAGAATGTAAAAGATTATCCTTACCTGGATAACATAATCTATCAAATACTGATTCTATCAATTACTGTTTCTAGTAGCAGATTAAATATGGAAGAAAAATTGACAGAAGTTATTGGTAAAATAAAAACAACTGGAAATGACTTTTATTCAAAGCTTCTTGAAGCATCAATCGAAAACCTCGGAAGCAAAGAGTTGAGAAGGCAAAAGGATGAAATTCTAAATCCAAAAAGAGTAAGAAAAACAGACAATCACCCATATCACATAAAAAAATCACTTGATATTTACATACAACCTGCAAGTCGTCACAGATTTGGGAAGTATGATAAAATCACTCCAAACAGAAAAGTAAAATTGTTTGTTGAAGGTCCATCAGACGCAATATTATTAGAGCAAGCATATTTCGCATTAACTGGACATATACCATATTGGGAGATAAGAGTTGGAGACCCAACAGGCGGGAATGCTAATAGTCTAGCAAAGGCTTTAAATGAAGGCTTGGCCTATTTAGATGATGACCAAATGGTGATTGGAATTTTTGATAATGATGGCGAAGGTCAACAACAATTTGATGGCACTTTACACAAATCAAAATTTGACTACATCGAAAATTACACACGGATTAAAAAAAGAAAGGAAGGTAATATTTACGGAATGCTACTTCCTATTCCAGAAAATTTGCAATATTATATTCAACCAAAACAAACTGACAATTATTTTTCAATTGAACATTATTTTTCAAAAGAATTACTATTAGAAAACAATATGATAAAGGTAACTGCAATACCCGAAATATATAGCATCAATGATTCTGGCGGAGCTAAAATGGCATTTGCGAAGAGAATGGCAAAGATTAATGACTACACATTATTCAATGGCTTTATAATTCTATTTAAAGAAATAGACAAACTAGCAGGTATGGAAGGAGAAATAGAATACAAGGAATAGCCATCACACAGGTGTAAGCTCATTTGCAAGCCTCAAAAAGCAACGCACAAACCAAAGCTTGCAAAAGAGCTTACACCTTTACCACCCGAGAGACACTTTCAAAAATTTTTCTCACACCCTTCAAAAAAAAATAAAAAACGCAACGCACAACCCGACACAGACAGCCAAAAAGTAAACAAACAACGACTCTTAACCCCAATACTGACAATGGATTGCAAAGGTTATCGGGCAGAACACCAGCTGCCAACATAACGGTTTTGCGCAAGCGGGGCCAGACGGAATTAATTTTCAGCTTCATCCCTTTAATCGAGAAGCTCTGTAAGGGAAAACCGCTCTAACCATTTCAAAATGTGACAGTTGCACCCAAATCCGCATTTAAAAGGTTAGAACTCCCAGTAATCACCCCCCAAAGGATCAGCGAAGCTAATCCAGTCTAATCCCAACAGCCAAACCGAAAACCCCAGCCGGCGAAGGGGCATCTGTTGTGTTGAACCACCCCCAAAGGATCAGCGAAGCTAATCCAGTCAACTCAAGCGCTGCGGCAGTTTACTCCATCGCCGGGTCTCACGAAGGGGACCCGGCGAGAAATACTTCCCAAACCTTTTATTTTTTTTCAGCGACGGGTTGGCACAGTTCTCCCGACCTGTGCCAGTGAAGTATTTTACCCGCGTGTAAAAACGGGAAACTTCTCAGGATTATTCCCACCTACGTAGCGTATTTTTCTTCCGGATACCTGGATATAAAACCTTGAAAAATGGAAAATGCCCCCGATTTTCATCAGCCCTGAAAATTACTTTCGACCATTATAATCAGTCTTATGGCCGAAAAAGAAATAGACCTGCTGCTTGCAGAACAAGAAATATTAAAGAAGATTTATATCGTTAGAGGAGAAAAAGTAATGCTGGACAGAGATCTGGCTGCTTTATATGGAGTGGAAACCAAAGTTTTTAATCAAAGTGTGAAAAGAAATGCAGCGCGATTCCCAAAGGACTTTATGTTTACTTTGACAGATAATGAATGGCAAAACTTGAGGTCACAAATTGTGACCTCAAGTTGGGGAGGTGCTAGATACATACCCAATGCTTTTACAGAACAGGGAGTGGCTATGTTATCAAGTGTATTAAACAGCAAGACAGCCATAGAAGTGAATATCCGGATTGTAAGAGTCTTTACTAAAATGAGAGCAACCGCCCTTACCCACAAGGACATTTTACTGCAATTAGCTGCACTTGAAAAAGAAGTAAAGGGTAACAGCAAAGACATTGAAAACATCTTCATTGTATTGAAAGAGCTGATTGAAAAGCAAGGACAGCCCGCTCCACGCAATAAAATTGGATTCAAACACTACGACTGATTTTTAAAACAGCATCCTTCATTCCTGGCAATGATTCTTGCACAGGAAGATGCTTTGGCAATACAATCAAAAAAATCTACAAGATAAGTGAACAAAATGCAATACCGGATAAAGCCCTGGCATCCAAGTATGGAGTTGAAACCCGGCGATTAAATGAACAGGTGAAGCGAAATATAAAAGGATTTCCGGCCGATTTTATGTTTTCTCTTACGGCCAGGGAATATGAAAACTTGATGTCGCAAAATGCGACATCAAAATGGGTAGGGAGAAGAAACCTTTTAGTGTGCAATCCTCCGCATCATTTTCCCCAGCCGGGTCTCCCGCAGGGGACCCGGTGTAAAGAAGTATATGATATTCATTCCGGCAATCAGCATTAGTGCCGCAACGGCGGGTCCCTTTCAGGAGACCCGCCGGACAAAAGAAAAGTTTTCGAACAATTATAGTCGGGAGACCTTCGCCACTACGAAACGTGTACCCGATCCCTACGCCCGATGGCAGCGGAAAGCCCGGTGAGGAAGGGCGGGCGGGCCTGTGCCGGACTTGCAGCGAACAGCGGGACTGCTGCTGATCGGAAACCCGGTGCCGGCGTTCAAAAATCCGGAAAGAAAATCTCCCGTATCCGCGACCCCTTTACACAAAAATTTCTGAATTTTCTCTAATTTGCCCCCCTGTTCAGGCCTTCTTAGCTCAGTTGGTAGAGCATTTCATTCGTAATGAAAGGGTCGTCAGTTCGAGTCTGATAGAAGGCTCTGCAAAAGCTGTTTCCAATGGAAGCAGCTTTTTAATTTGAATGATGAACAGGGGAACAGGGAATGGTGAACAGGGAACAGGGAATGGTGAATTTCGAATACCTTCTTAGATGGTTCTTCCCGTCAACCGTCAACCATCAACTTTTCTCTCCGCCATCTGCCATCCGTCAACCGCCAACTCTCCCCTACGGAGCCAACATTTTGAACCTTGAACGTTTTGAACCTTTAAACCTCTACTGATAGTGCCGCACCGTATGCGCATGGTGCAGGAGTGTTTCGCAGATATGATCGGGGGAGGCGTACTTGCTGAGGAAACCATTCATCCCGGCATCCTTAATAGGTTGCAGAATGGATGTTTCATCATAACTGGTGAACGCGATGATGGGCGTATATCTGTTAAAAGTGCGGATTTCACGCGTGGCCTCCACGCCATCCATCACCGGCATATGAATGGCCATCAGCAACAGGTCGATCTGCTGCTTTTTCATCAGTTCCACCGCCTGCTGCCCGTTTTTGGCAACCGATACACGGAAACCGCGCTGGGTGAGCATGATTTTGATGGCTTGCTGGAGCAGGAGATTGTCTTCCGCCAGTAAAACGTGGAGGGGCTGGGTGGTGCTGGAAGAAGACTGATCCATGAGCAGTAATGCGTTTTGGTATGCACAAACATACAAACTAACCCGGCAAAAAAAAGAAAAAAATACCCCCGGCGCGCGGTGGATAATATGATCAATGGCAAGGCGCTTCGCAGCGGGTAAAGTATATTTGCGGCATGAAAATCCTGATGGTTTGCCTGGGTAATATCTGCAGAAGTCCGCTGGCGGAGGGAATCCTGCAGCATAAGTGCCGCCAGCTGGGCCTGAACTGGCAGATCGACAGCGCCGGCACCAACGGGTTTCATCATGGGGAAGCCCCCCACCCGCTTTCGCAGAAAGTGGCCCTCCTGCGCGGAATTGATATCAGCGGGCAGGTAAGCCGCGGTTTTGTGAAAGAGGATTTTCAGCGTTTCGATAAAGTATATGCCATGGCGGCGGATGTACTGGAGGAGATGGAATACATCGCCGGCCCGCACTATGACAAAACCAAAACAGACCTCCTGCTGAATGAACTGTATCCCGGCCAGCACCGGGATGTACCCGATCCCTGGTACGGCGCGGAGGCAGGTTATCATAAAGTATTTGACATGCTGGATGAAGCCTGTGAAGCCCTGATCCGTAAATATGCGCCGGAAGCATCTGAAAAACTGTACTCCTGATAAACAAACACTCCATGTCAAAACCAAGTATACCCCAGGGCACCCGTGATTTTCCCGCGGAAGTAGTCCGGAAAAGGAACCATATCTTTTCGGTTATCCGTTCGGTATTTGAAAGCTACGGTTTCGAACCGCTGGAAACGCCTGCCATGGAAAACCTGGAAACCCTCACCGGCAAATACGGGGAGGAAGGAGATAAACTGATGTACAAAATCCTGAACAACGGCATCAGCAACCCGAAGAATATTGACAAATCCAAAGCCGGTTTTGAGAAAGTGCTGCAGGGTAAAAACAGCAGCGACCTCACCGAGCGCGCCCTGAAATACGACTTAACGGTACCGTTTGCCCGCTTTGTGGCGATGAATCACGGCCGCCTCACCTTCCCCTACCGCCGGTACCAGATTCAGCCGGTATGGCGCGGCGACAGTCCGCAGAAAGGCCGCTACCGGGAGTTCACCCAGTGCGATGCGGATGTGGTGGGCAGCCGTTCGCTGATGAATGAAGTGGAGCTTGCATCCATTTACCACGATGTATTTACCCGCCTGCAGTTAACGGGATACGAAATCAGGATCAACAGCCGCAAACTGCTGACGGCACTCGCCGATGCCTGCGGGGCCCCGGAGCAACTCATAACCATTACGACCGCGATTGATAAACTTGATAAAATCGGGCTGGAAAAAGTACAGGCTGAACTGGAGGAGAAAGGACTGAATACAGAACAGATCCAGCTTATTTCTGGTTTCCTGGCACAGCAGCAGCAACATACCGGTAAAACAGCCAACGGAGCGATGCTGGAATTTCTCAGCGGCTTCTTCGCCGGATCTGAAACTGGGATGCAGGGCATTGAAGAGCTGAAGTATATCACCGGTACCGTGAGTGAAGAAGTGAATATCATCATTGACTGTACCCTGGCCCGCGGACTGAATTATTACACCGGCGCTATTTTCGAAGCCAAGGCCCCGGCTACCGTGAAAATCGGCAGTATCGGCGGCGGCGGAAGGTATGATGATCTTACCGGGCTGTTTGATGTACCGGGCATCCCCGGGGTGGGTATCAGCTTTGGGGTTGACCGCATCTATGATGTACTGACGGAACTGAACCTGTTCCCGGAAACAGTGCAAACGGGCACCCAGGTACTGTTCATGAACATGGGGGAAACGGAAAGCCGCTTCGCTTTCGGCATCATGCAGCGCCTGCGGCACGCTGGCATTTCCTGCGAGCTGTTTCATGAAGCCGCGAAACTGGGAAAACAATTCAATTACGCAGAAAAGAAAAACATCGCCTGGGCGGTAATCATCGGCAGCAAGGAAATGGAGCAGCAGTACTGCCTGGTGAAAGACCTGAAAACCGGCCTGCAGGAAGTGGTGGTGTTTGAAAACCTGGCCGCCTTTTTCAACAGCAAATAAATTTAACTACCTTTCTTACCAAATCATCCAACATGAAACAATCCATCCAACTGCTGACCATCTGCACCCTTACCCTGCTGGTGGTTTCCTGCAGCAAAACCAACAAAGAGGGCCGCTATATTCCGAAAGACGCGGCGCTGGCGGTACATATCAACGGGCAGTCAATCTCTGAAAAACTTCCCTGGGCCGAAATCAAAAATAACCCGATGTTCCAGGAAGCCATTGGCGACAGCAATGTATCGGCTACGGTTAAACGCATTCTGAACAACCCCGACAGTTCGGGCATCAATACCAAAAGCGATATGGTGGTATTTCTGAAAAAAGACAGTACCGGCAGTTATTTCAGCTTCCAGGGCAGTCTCAGCAACGAAGCCGCTTTCCGCGCTTTCTGTTCGGATGTAACCGAAGGATCGAAAGCTGAGGAAAAAGACGGCATCACCTATATCAGCCAGTACCCGGTTTGCGTGGGATGGGATAAAGAGCGTTTTGTGTATACGGTGGATGTGACCGGTATCAATCTGCTCACTGCAACAAACACCTATGGCGCTTCTGACAGTGTTCCCACCGTGCAAACGGCCAAACGCGATATGAAAGCGCTCTGCCTGTCGCTCTACAATCTTGACAAAGACGCCTCCCTGGCGAAAGATGAACGCTTCAGCGAACTGATGAAAGATAAAGGAGACATACGGCTCTGGCTGAACAGTGAGGAAATCAATAAAAACACTCCGGCTGCCGGTGCTCTCTCCATGCTGAACCTGGAAAAACTGTACAAAGGGGCTGTAACAGCGGCCAGTTTTAATTTCGACAATGGCGCTATCCGCATAAAAAGCAAAAGCTATGTAGGAGAAGAGCTTTCCAAACTCTACAAAAAATACGGGGGCGGCGAGCTGAGCGAAGAAATGCTGAAGCGGATGCCTGGCAAGGACGTAATGGCGGTCATCGCGCTGCACTTCAATCCGGACGGACTGAAAGAGTTCCTGAAACTGATTAACCTGGATGGTTTGTTCAATATGGGTACCGCCAGCCTGGGTTTCAGCCTGGATGATTTTATTAAAGCCAATAAAGGCGACATCCTGATTGGCCTTTCCGATCTGAAGCTGGTAGCAGATACTACTGATGCCGGTGAAGACGGCGCTGTGAGCGCGCAGCCGAAACCTGATTTCAATTTTATCTTCTCTGCCTCCATCGGTGACAAAGATGCTTTCGGCAAACTCATTAAAAGCGGTGAAAAACTGAGCAGCACCTTCCTGGCATCCGGCAATTCACAGCTGGCGCAGTTTTCCGACGGTAAATATTTCGCACTGGGCAACTCGAAAGAAACGGTGGATGCCTTTTTTGCCGGAAAAGCCGGCAACAGCATCGCCGACAAACTGAAAGGGTCCGCCGGCGGCCTATACTTTAACCTGCAATCCCTGCTCCGCGTAATGGGGAACGAAGTAAGCCAGGATTCATCCGCCAAGAAAATTTACGATGCTTCCCTGAAACTCTGGGATGATATCCTTGCCAAAGGCAGTTCATTCAGCAACGGCGCTTCTGAACAAACCGTGGAAGTGAACCTGGTGGATAAAAACACCAACAGCCTGAAACAGCTGAACCAGTATGCCATCACCATCAGTGAAGTAATCCGCGATAAAAAGCGGCGGCAGCAGGAAGATATCCTCGCCCTGGAAGATGCCATGTCAAGCGGGAGCATTCCGGATGCTGCTGCATCCCAGGAAAGCTCCGGCGGCCAATAATATTACCAGCAGCCAAACAGCCAGTCTTTATCCGACTGGCTGTTTGATTATACCAGTACATGCAGTTTCATTTACAATCCATAGTGCCCACGTTTTTCCAGTCCTCACAGGCTGGTGCGTCACAGGTATGGCGGCAGGATATCCGTTTCCTCCGGGGTGAAAGGATACACCTGGTGGCACCCAGCGGCAGCGGTAAAACCTCCCTGATTCATTTCCTGTACGGGTTGCGGAAGGAATACAACGGACAGATACATTTTGACAAAACCGATATCCGCACCTTTGATCCGGAAGCACTGGCTGCCTGGCGGCAGCAGCATGTAAGCATTGTTTTCCAGGACCTGCGCCTCTTTACAGATCAGCCCGTGTACCGGAATATAGAAATCAAGCGGGCGCTTGGCCCCTTTCATGCACAGCCAAGGATACAGGCCATGGCCGAACAACTGGGCGTATCCCATAAACTGGATTCGCTGTGCAGTACCTGCAGTTATGGTGAACAGCAACGCATCGCCATTATCCGCAGCCTGCAGCAGCCTTTTGATTTCCTGCTGCTCGATGAACCTTTCAGTCACCTGGATGAAAACAACCGTGCCAAAGCCATGGAACTGATGGAAACAGAAGCCCGCGAACGGGGCGCTGCCATCATCCTGGCCGACCTGCGGCAGATACCTTATTTTAAAGCTGACCGGATATTGTATGTATAACAGATAAACAAAGATGCCAGGGATGCCCGTCCAGAAAAAAAATACCGTCAACTACCAGACCATCGCGCCTTTTCTGTCGGTGGCCCAGAACCGCTGGTCCAGAGCCCTCAGTTATACCGGGCTGGGGGTAGGTGTACTGGTATTGCTCTGCTGCATCCAGGTTTATTTCAATATAAACCGGCTGTTGAAAGACCGGCATCCGAGGAGGGATGGATGGGATTATATCTCTGTTACCAAAACCATCACCAACGATAATATGGCCGCAGATCACAGTTTCAGCGAACAGGAGATCCATGAACTCCGGCAGCAGCCGTTTATTGAAGATGCCCAACCCCTGCTGGCCAACCGTTTCCTGGTGAAAGCCACCGGCGGACAGACACTACCATTCACCACCGACTTATTTCTTGAATCAATCGACAACCGTTTCCTGGATACCATCCCGCCCGATTTCAGCTGGAAGGAGGGGCAACAGATACTGCCCATCATCATGGCCGCCGATTATCTTGAACTGTACAACACGGTTTTCGCCCCCAGTAAAGATTTGCCGCAGATCTCCCCGCAGAGTGTATCAGCCGTGATGGTACAGGTGGAATGTGTGGATGCACTGGGTATACCGCATTATTTCAGGGGCCGGGTGGTGGGGCTCAGTGACCGGATCAATTCCGTACTGGTTCCGGCGGAATTTCTGCATTGGGCCAACCGGCGTTTCGCGGGGAGCGGGGAATGGAATCCCGCCCGCGTGTTCATCAAAACCAGTGATGCCAACAGTCCGGCGTTGCTTTCCTTCCTCGAGCAAAAGCAATATCATATCAACAAGGATAAATCACGGTTTGGCAGGATTAAACAGGTACTGCAGGGGATCGTAAGCGGCTTATCCGCTTTTGGTGTGCTGGTGATTATACTGGCCATGGTACTGTTTTCCTTTTACCTGCAGCTGATGATCGCCCGCAGTAAAGACAACCTGCAGCTGCTGCTCACGCTCGGTTATTCTCCCGGCTGGCTGAGCAAGACCGTAGCCCGCCGCTGGATACCCATCTATGTAGGGATTATCTGCAGCGCCCTGCTGCTGACCATGCTGCTGCAGGCCGTTTTTGCCGTCAGCCTGATGAAGGGAAGGGAGGAACTCTCTGCATGGATTCACTGGCCGGTAGCTGTGGTGGCAGCGGGGATGCTGGCACTGACGATCTGGACAAACTACCGGCTGGTGAGCCGGCTTTTGCACCGCTTATAAACCTTCATAAATAACGGCGGCTCCCTGCCCCACGCCCACACACATGGTGGCCAGCCCGTAGCGGGCTTTGCGCTTTTTCATTTCATGCAGCAGCGTAGTGGAGATGCGTGCACCGCTGCAGCCTAGGGGATGACCCAGCGCAATGGCACCGCCGTTTACATTCACTTTTTCCAGGTCAAGACCCAGGTCGTGAATGCAGGCAATAGACTGGGCAGCAAAAGCCTCATTCAGCTCCACCAGTTCCAGGTCACTAACGGTAAGGCCTGCCCGCTGTAAAGCTTTTTGTGTGGCCGGCACCGGGCCGATCCCCATGACAGCCGGATCCACCCCGGCTACTGCCATACTCACTACCCGGGCGATGGGTTGCAAACCAAAGTGTTTCACAGCTTCTTCACCGGCCAGGAGCAGGGCTGCCGCCCCATCATTGATCCCGCTGCTGTTTCCGGCAGTAACCGTTCCGTCTTTCACGAAGGCAGGCTTCAGCTGGGCAAGTTTTTCCATGGTGGTTTCACGGGGATGCTCATCTTTATACATATCCACCACGTCTTTTCCCACCTGTAGCTTTACCGGTTGTATTTCATCTGCAAAACGGTTCTCTTTGAAGGCTTTTGCATATTTCTCCTGGCTTTCAAAAGCGAATTCATCCTGTGCATGACGGCTGATGCCCCACTGGCGGGCGATATTTTCAGCTGTTTCGCCCATCGTGTAAGGATGGTACAATGCGGAAAGCGCCGGGTTCACGAAGCGCCAGCCCATGGTGGTATCAAACAGTTGTGTGTCCCGCGAAAAAGCCGTTCCGGATTTAGGCATTACAAAGGGCGCCCGGGTCATGCTTTCCACGCCGCAGGCAATCATCAGATCTCCCTCTCCGCACTGAATGGCACGGGCTCCGTCCATCACCGCCTGCAGGCCCGAAGCGCACAGACGGTTTACGGTGGTACCCGGTACCGTTACCGGCAATCCGGCGAGCAGTGCAGCCATGCGGGCCACATTCCGGTTATCTTCTCCGCTCTGATTCGCAGCGCCTGCAATTACATCTTCAATGGCTGCGGGATCAATAGAAGGATTGCGCTGAAGCAGTGACCTGATCACCAGCGCGAGGAGATCATCCGGCCGGATGGCACTGAGCATTCCGCCATACCTGCCGATGGGAGTGCGTACGGCATCCACTACATATACTGTTTGCATACAGATGGGATGAAGATAAACTGATACATGATCGAAACGGAATCACCCGGCCCGTAAGCCCGCATACAGCTATCTGGAAAAGGGTATGCGATGGCAAGCAGCACCGTACTGCAAAGAAAGTGATTTCCCCGCGAACGATCAGCTATAGCAATGGAAAGAAGATTTTAATGCATCCGCCGTGCATCTGTGGTAAACTGCAGGTATAAGCCCGCCAGCAGGCTGCAGGCCGCCGCGTAACCCGTGAGGGTAGTGATGAGCTGCTGCGGTGATTCACGGAACACGACAGACAGTACCATACCTCCCAGCCATGCCAGCCAGCAGAGTTTAACCAGTATGTGACCCTTTCGGATAACAGCAGTTAAAACCGTAGCAGCAATCAGGGCCAGTAATAAAAAAGGTAAGCGGTTGAGTACACTGCCATCATAATTATGTCCATAATAACCGTACATATTGGCGCCAAAATAGATGGAACAACAGAGCGCCGAGGCAGCCAGCCACCAAGCGGTTCTTTTGAAAGCGGGGTTACCGGCACGGGCCAGCCAAACAGAGCCCAGTAAACCCAGAAAATATAATACAGAAGGAGGCCAGTTGCGGGGTATACCGTTATCATCTTTGGCGAAATTCCAGGCATTGAAATGAATCAGGATTTTCACCAGCCCGAGCATCAGGAGCAGGGAAACCAGCACGATGGGAATCACCCGGTTCATCCGTACCTGCAGGCGCAATCCTTCCCCGGAAGGGGTGGATGCTCCCATGGCATAGGTGAGAAAAGAAAACAGGAAACAGAAAGAAGCAAAAATTTCTGAGCCCTCTTCCAGGATCAGGTACATCACAGGTCTTTTCCAGGTGGAGGGATCGGCCGCACTCCGCCAGCTGTGGATTTCGAATTTTTCCTGGATGGGATTACTGGCAAAAAACAACACACCAATGATCGTCAGCAGCAGGGTCATCCTGTTCTTACGGAAGCGATAAATAAAAAATAAGAGCATAAATACCGCCACGGCGCCGCAAAGCGCATAAAAGGCATACCATCCGGCCCGTTTCCCTGAGCCTGCTGTTTTAAAGGCCGCGGTTTCACCGATCATTTCGTGAAAAGAACCCATTTCGTCAAATGAAAGCAGCACAAATATGCCAGCCATCACCAGCCACCCGAAGGATAATGCCCGGTCACGGGCATTGGTGGAACGTGCCCAGTCTGCGAAGCAGCAGAGCAATGCCACCAACCCTGTAGTCATGAACAGCATGGAGGAATACCAGGAAGCCACCACATTTTCCTTGGCAAAATTGAACTGTGCCAGCAGCAGGATCAGGGAAGCCTTTTTTAAATGAAACAGGTTGGTGTGATGAATCCAGGTACCCACCAGAAAAAGAATATTCAACAGTACTACCCCTTTCAGGAAATTATTCACCTGCCGGCGGCTGGCACTGAAATTAAATACAAGTTGCTGAAGGTCAGACATATTACTTATTTACTTGTCTCAAAATACGATAAAATGCGTAAGCGTAATCGCCCCGCAAAACGGTAAACGTCCCGAAGCCGGCTTTATTTTGCCCGTCCGGAGGGTTAACGGCAGGAACGTATCTTTGCGGCATGACTGAATCAAAGCCAAATATCCGGCAACTGGGACTGGAGGAACTGGGCAGCTATTTCGCATCGGTGGGGGAGAAAAAATTCCGTACCAAACAGGTGTATGAATGGATCTGGAAGAAGAATGCCCGGAGTTTTGAGGACATGACCGATGTATCCAAGGAGCTGCGGCAGCAGCTGGCTGAAAAATTCAGTTTTCCTGCCCTGCAGGTGGATGCCACCCAGTTCAGCAGTGACGGCACTATCAAATCACGTTTCACGACGCACGACGGATACCGGATTGAAGGGGTCTTGATTCCGGCTGAAAACCGCATTACGGCCTGTGTTTCCTCCCAGATCGGCTGCAGCCTCACCTGTAAATTCTGCGCCACGGGCAGAATGGAACGAAAACGTAACCTGGAATTCGATGAGATCTACAACCAGGTGGCGCTCATCAATGAGCAGTCAGAAAAAACCTATAACCGCAAACTCTCCAATGTGGTGTTCATGGGCATGGGTGAACCCCTGCTCAACTATAAAAATGTGTTGAAATCCATCGACCGCCTGGTTGCGAACGACGGGATGGCGATGAGCCCTCGCCGGATCACTGTTTCCACGGCAGGAGTGGCCAAAATGATCCGCCAGCTCGGTGATGACCAGGTGCGCTTCAACCTCGCACTGTCGCTGCATGCCGCGGATGACCGGAAGCGGAATGAAATTATGCCCATCAATGAAACCAACAATATTGCCGCCCTGGTGGAAGCGCTGAATTACTTTTACAGCAAAACCAAAAACGACATCACCCTGGAGTATGTATTGCTGAAGGGCGTGAATGATACCCAGGATGACGCCCGCAACCTGGTGAAAATATACCGCCAGATTCCTACGCACCTCGTGAATGTAATCGAATACAACCCCGTGGAAGGTGCAGGATTTGTAAAGCCCGACGAAGACGCCACCCGGCAGTTTACAGACATCCTGGTGCAAAACAGGGTGAATGTACGGGTACGCAGAAGCCGGGGAAAGGATATTGATGCGGCCTGCGGGCAGCTGGCGAATAAGTAACGGGAAGGATTACCCCAGCCCGATCTCCGCGTGCAGTTCCGGGATTTCAACATCATCAAATCCTTTTTTCATCAGCCTTTGCCGGAAGGCAGTCATCACATCGTACTCGCCATGCACCAGGAATAGTTTCTCCACCTGCCGCGGATCCTGGCAGGCGAGGTACTGGCAGAGGTCTTCATAATCGCCATGCGCGCTCATGCTGCGGATACTGCCAATTTCGGCGTTGACTTCATGCACCACCCCGAAAATTTTCACTTCTTTCCGGCCATCCAGTAATTTACCGCCCAGGGAACGGGGCTCGCAGTACCCGGTAAAGAGAATGGTATTGCGGCTGCTTTCAATATTATTACTGATATGGTGCTTCACACGGCCGGCATCTGCCATCCCGCTGGCAGAAATAATCACCAGGGGGCCGTTCTTGAAATTCAGCATTTTCGATTCATCAACCGTTTTGATGAATTTTAACCCTTTAAATCCGAAAGGATCACTGTCGTTCTGCAGGATGCGCTGGATGGTTTTATTAAAGTACTGCGGAAAATTTTTTACGATACGGGTGGCATCCACACTGAGTGGCGAATCCACAAAATATTCGATATCTGGCAGGCGGCGCTCCAGTTCCAGCTGGTTCAGCGCATAAAGAATTTCCTGCGTTCGCCCTACGCTGAACGCCGGTATGATCAACTTTCCCTTTTTATGCAGGCAGGCTTTTTCAATCCAGTGCAGCAACTGATCGGGCGTGGTGGTTTGCAGATCGTGCAGGCTGTTACCATAGGTGGACTCCAATATCAGGAAATCGGCCTGCGGAAATTCATGCGGCGATTGCAGGATCACATCCCGGTAACGGCCCACATCCGCGGAAAAAGTAAGCTGCCGCGTTTTACCGTTTTCCGTAATCCGCAGGTGGACCGAAGAACTGCCGATGATATGTCCGTTATCAGTAAATAAACACTGTACCTGTTCATCTATGGTAAACCACTCTCCGTATTCCACTGTTTCGAACTGTTGCATACAGATCACCGCATCCTCTTCCTTATACAAAGGCTCGAGATAAGGCAACCCCTCCTGGGCCCTGCGTTTATTCTCGTACCGAACTTCACTCTCCTGGATACCGGCTGAATCATCCAGCAATACGGCAGTGAGTTCCCGGGTAGCCGGCGTGCAGTAGATTTTCCCTGCAAACCCGTCTTTCACCAGTTTGGGGATCAGCCCGCTGTGATCGATATGCGCATGCGACAAAATCAGGTAATCCACTTCCTCCGGTTTAAAACCCCATACCCGGTTCATGGCATCGGTATCCTTGCCCATGCCCTGGAACATGCCGCAATCAAGCAATACTTTTTTACCACTGGTAAGGGTGAGCAGGTGCTTGGAACCGGTAACGGTTCGTGCGGCCCCATGAAACGCAATTTTCATTCTGATGATTTTAAGTGGATGATCCGGCCGCTTTCACTTTAAACGACCAGGTGATATAAAATTCAGCTATCAGTTCGCCGGCAGCATTTGTGCCCTGTGAGCGCATACGCAGGGTCCGGGGCTCACCGGTTAAAATGGCCTCCCGGATGGTTGTGGCCATCATTGGTCCATCCTGGCAGATAAATGTGGTAAGTCCTGTCGCTTTTTTAAAATAAGCAGCCTCCAGACCCGTTACCAGCATCGATACCGCCGGTTGCCGCTGGTAGGTGTGCAGCATGGCCAGCAGGCCCGTACTCATTTCAGCCGCCATCGCCAGGCAGGCAAAATAAGTACTCCGGAAAGGATTCTGTGAAAACCAGGTATACGGCACCGTTACCTTTGCTGAGTCCATGGTAATGGCACGCACCCGCACACCGGCAAAAAAAGCGCTGGGCAGTTTGGCAAACAGAAACACCCTGAATTTCAACGGGCTTTTCACCAGCTGTAAAAAATGGTTGGCAGGTTGTTCAGAGGCCATGAGTGTAATTATTTTTCGTAGCGTTCCGGCGCCAGTGCTGCCGGCGTCCACATTTCCAGGAATTCAAATACTTTTTCGTGACTGTATGATTTTCCCTCTTCGAGATACGCGCTGTTCTGGGTATGAATTCGTTCCCCTTTCCCGTTCAGGATAATGAACACCGGAAATCCAAACCGCTGCGGATACCCGAAACGGGCAAATACAGTACGGTTCTCATTTTCTTTGCTGCTGTTCAAGTGATACCAGATATAATCACGGCTGATCAGCGAATCGATCCGGCGGTCGGTCTTACAAAAACGGGCAAACTCCAGGCACCATTTACACCAGTTGCCACCCCCCTGAATCAGCACATGCTTGTTTTCTGCCGCTGCGCGTTCAATGGCGGCATTGATATCTGCTTCCGCATCTGCTTTGGGATTATACAACTTTGTATCCTGGGCGCTGACGGATACCATCAAAAGCATATACCCGATAATGGCAGCCGCCTGAATACGGATTCGATGCTGATGCATAACCTTTACTGTTTATCAATTTCCACGATACAGGCCACCAGTTCCGGCGCCTGGGTTGTTCCGGCTTTGAAATACACCGCACCGGCTGAAGTGCTTTCAAACTGTACGTTCCGGTTCATTCCGGCCCCGATTGCCTGCCGCAGCTTACCGGTAAAATCCGGCGCGGAAGCAGTGTTAATGGCCTGGTTGAGCGCCTGGTAGTCTACCGGCTGTTTACTCACCACCACCGCCATATAATCGCGGTTGCCAATACTGTCGGCGCGGATAGACTCCTTCCGGGGAAAGAGGCGGGTGCCGGTGATACCGCAGTAAGGCGAATGGATGGGTTTATAGGGGAACAGTACAAAACTGTTTCCGGAAGCATCCGGTGTGAAGAGGTAGATATAACATTCCACCCCGTTGCGTATTTCCATTTTAAAGCGGGTACCTTTTCGTACAGGCCTCACCGTGGTGTAGGTGCCGTTGCCGGCATTCCGCAGGGCGATATACGCACTGGTCTCATTGTTAACCAGTCCAACCGAACACTCAAATGCGCGGTCGAGCGCCGCTCCGCGCTTGGGCATGGGATCCAGGCCATATGCCTCCCGTACGAATTCCTTAAAATCGCCGTAGCGCACCCATCCCACCCCGTTTTCTCCCCATTCTGGGCCCCAGCTGTTCATGATCTGGAAAGCGCCGCCTTCCAGCCGGTCGTCGTAACCAATCACACACATGGCATGTCCGCCAAAGCCCATCTGGCTGTAATCAGATTCCGAGGGATGCCACACTTTCTGTCCCATCATGCCCTGCATAAAACTGCCGCCCACCATCATACCAATCACCACCGGCGCGTCTTTGGACAGGTGTTCCTTGATAGCTCTTATATGCAGCCCTTCGGGCGCGTCACTTTCTGTAAGGCGGTTAAAGCCATGCATACGATGCTGCAGCGCTTCATTCCATAACTGGCTGGCAGGCTGCCGGCTGCAGTCGTTTTCATCGTAGGGAAAATCCTGAAAAGGCACGGCACCTTTATTGGTCATAAACTCCATAGCCCGGATGAGGTAAGAGCCCTGGCAACCATCCAGACCAATCTGGTTATACATAAAGGCAGGACTGTACGCCAGCTTATTGGGATCTGCATCGGTACTTGCGCTCTCAATAATGGTGCGGGCGGCATAAGCTGCGCTCCAGGCTACACAACTGCCCTGCTGACCCTGGTTCAGCCGCTCTGGTGCAAACTTCAGCAAGGATACCGCTTCGGGAAGCGGGTTCTTGCTGTCATCTTCTTCCAGCGGTTCATATACACTTGCTTTCTTAAATTCATTGGGATCAAGCAAGCCACCGGTGGCAAATTTTGAAACAATATCTGCCAGGCCACCACCTCCCCCTTCGCAGCCCCCGCTGCGCATCAGCAAGTAACCCCCGCCTGCGATCAGCAGGATGAGCAGCAACCCACCTTTTCCGCCTCCGCCCCTGAACATACTGAAGAGCATGGGCACGAGGGCAATCAAACCACCGCCCCCGCCGGAACCGCCCCGCCGGCCGCCACCGGATTGTTCCTGGTAATCTTTTGAGTCCTGCGGATCATCCACCATTTCCAAAGGCATAGTAATACAGGTTTATGTGATTGATTGGATAATAAATATACTGCAATTTCAGGTCGTTTACTGTGCACTGCCTAATTTAATGCCCATAAAAAACCCCCGCACAGGCAGGGGTTTTTATCATTGCATTATGTAATTATGATTCCAGCACCTGGTTCCTCAGCAGGTCTTCAAAACTGTCTCTGCGCCTGATGAGCCGGGCCTTCCCTCCTTCAAACAGCACTTCAGCCGGTTTCAAACGACTGTTGAAATTGCTGCTCATCTCAAAGCCATAAGCTCCCGCGTTATAAAATACCAGGTAATCACCCTCCCGCACTTCATTGAGTTTCCGGTCCCAGGCAAAAGTATCCGTCTCACAGATATTGCCTACCACATTGTAGATGCGTTCGGGGCCCGTGGGGTTGCTGATATTTTCAATATGATGAAATGCCTCATAAAACATAGGACGGATCAGGTGATTGAATCCGCTGTTCACCCCCACAAATACGGCGGAAGGGGTTTGTTTGATCACATTCGCTTTCACAATAAAATAACCGCACTGGCTAACGAGGTACTTACCGGGTTCAAACCACACCTGCAGTTGTTTCCCGGTCTCCTTTTCAAATTCCTGGAAAGCCTGCGCCACTTTATCGCCGAGGGTATCTATATCGGTTTCCGGATCACCCGGCTGGTAAGGCACTTTAAATCCACTGCCCATGTCAATGAATTCCAGTTGCGGAAAATGGGTAGCGGTGTTGAACATCACTTCCAGCCCTTCCAGGAAAACACGAATATCCTTAATCTCACTGCCGGTATGCATGTGAATGCCGTTTACATGCAGGCCCGTGGTTTTAACGATCCGCTCGATATGCCGCAGCTGGTGGATGGAAATGCCGAATTTACTGTCGATATGCCCGGTAGAGATCTTATAATTTCCTCCGGCCATAATATGCGGGTTGAGGCGGATGCATACCGGGTAACTGCCACCATACTTGTTTCCGAACTGTTCGAGGATGGAGATATTATCAATATTGATATTCACGCCCAGCTCTTTGGCTGCCATGATCTCTTCAAAGTCCACGCAGTTGGGTGTATAGAGAATATGCTTTTTATCAAACCCGGCCATCAGTCCAAGCTTCACTTCATTGATGCTCACACAGTCAAGCCCGGCCCCGAGCGACTGTACGTACTTCAGAATCTGCAGGTTGGTGAGTGATTTGCAGGCATAGAAGAAACGGGCATTGCACTGACGGAATGCCTGCTGCAGTTTTCCGTACTGCTGTGCAATCCGTTCAGCGTGGTACACATACACCGGCGTGCCGAATTCATTGGCTGCCGCGGTGAGCTGCTGGTGGGTTAACAGTTGTTCCATGATGGTTGGGGTTGTTTTGATGGTTTGCCAAAAAAAAAGGTATGAGTCTCAGCGCCTCATACCTTCTTCAATACGTTGTTGTATACATCAGGATGAGGCGGCTTCTTCATCGCCGTCTTTCTCCTGTTTATTTTCAATGATTTCTCCTTCTGCGTTCACCACCAGGTTTGCTCCGTCTGTTTCGGGAAGGATATCCGTCACTGCAGACTGTGCTTCTTCCGGCATCGGTTCAGCAACGGCTTCCGTGGATAGGCCGCTCATCACTGTTGCCTGTACCAGTTCCTCCATCAGTACTTCATTAATCTTGGGCAGATCAGAGGTGCTGTTGATGCCGAAATAATCCATAAATGAGCGGGAGGTGGCGTACACAAGGGGCTTGCCAACCGCATCTTCGTTGCGCCCGGAAATCACAATCAGGTCTTTTTCCAGGAGCTTCTGTACGGCATAATCGCAGTTCACCCCGCGGATAGATTCAATTTCACTTTTGGTGATGGGCTGCTTGTAGGCGATGATGGCCAGGGTTTCGAGAGCGGCCACAGACAGGCGCTTGAGAAACTTCTCCCCGTTCAGCTGGGCAACGGTTTTGTGATATTCCTTCTTGGTGAGGAATTGCCAGCCACCGCCGCTCTGCCGGATTTCAAAAGGGTAAAACTCAGAATTGTATTTCTCCCGGATGCCTTCTACTGCCATTTCCACCTGTTCAGGCGTAGCCCGGTCTTCAATAAAAGCCAGGGCGTTGTTGAGCAGTTCCACCAGTTCCTCGTTACTGAGGGGGCGGTCGCTGGCAAATATCAATGCTTCAAGATGCGGTATGATCTGGGATAATTCCATGGTGAATAATTCGGTACTGCTAAAAATGAAACTGCTTTAAACAATTTGCAAATTACCAATCAGCCAATGTGCAAATGGAAAACAGCATTCATCAGCACATTTGCACATTCCTTTATCCATTCAGCGCTGCCGCACCGCTTACAATCTCCGTCAGTTCCGTGGTGATGGCTGCCTGCCTTGCGCGGTTATAACTGATCTTCAGGGATTTCAGCAACTCGTTGGCATTGTCGCTGGCTTTATCCATAGCCGTCATCCGGGCGCCGTGTTCGCTGGCATGTGCATCCAGCACCGCCTTGAACAGCTGGGTATTCAGGATCTTGGGCATCAGTTCATTGATCAGTGTTTCCTTCGCCGGTTCAAATATAAAATCGGCTTTCTTCTGGCCTTCTTTGGCCACTACTTTCTGCACCGGCAGAAACTGCTCGGATACAAAGCGCTGGGTGGCTGCATTCTTAAATTCGCTGTACACGATTTCAACGGCATCCACTTCCTTATTACTGAAAGTCTGCATGGCATAGCCGGCTGCAGCCTGTACTTTTTCAAAACTCAGGCCGGTGAACATATCCCAGAAGCGGTCGTACACTTTGAAGCCGTTTTTGCTGAAATGTTCGTATCCTTTTTTGCCGATCGGGAGAACCGTTACCTCTCCTTTTGCATGCTGCGCGGCGTACTTCTCGCGGATCAGCTGCTTGGCCAGTTTGATGAGGTTACTATTGTAGCCGCCGCAAAGGCCGCGGTCGCTGGTTACCAGGATGATCAGTACCTTATTCACAGGACGTTCTGCCGCAAGCGACAGGTTTACGCTGCCATCGCTGTTGCTCACAATATTGCCCAGCATCTGCTGCAGTTTCTGGGCATAGGGGCGCATCTGGGTGATGCCATCCTGGGCACGGCGCAATTTGGCCGCGCTCACCATTTTCATGGCTTTGGTGATCTGCTGCGTGCTTTGTACACTTTTAATGCGGTTACGTACTTCCTTAAGTGCTCCTGACATATCGGGTAGTTATGGGATAACCAATTGATTTTCGGTGGGCAAAGGTAGGGCAAAATTGGGTAAATCGGAGGGGGATTTTCCACAGGGAAGGCAGAGGTTCAAAAGGTTCCAAAGGTTCAAGAGGTTCAAAAGGTTATGCAGCCCCCAACCCTCCCTAAACTTCCCTAAACCTTCCAAACTTCCCTAAACGCTAAACCCTAAACCACCCTAACCCCATCCCTCAAAACACTTTCACTTCCGCATTCTTATTCTCCGGCATCCCCCTGAATCCCGGGGTTGCCGGCCGCTGCCCCTGGAACCGTTGCAGGCGCCAGGTAAAACTGAGCATAAAATAGCGGGCCAGCCGGTTACTGCGGCTGTCGGTAATCTGGCTGCCGGTAACCGAACGGCTGATGGCCGCATTCTGGTTGAACAGGTCAATGCCTGCCAGCTTCAGGCTGCCGGTTTTCTTCTTAAAAAGCTGTTTTTCCACAGAAGCACCGAATATGGCCTGGTTCCGGGTCACGGCAGCGTTCAGGCCGTAGTTGAGGGTATAATCAAGATCATATTTCAAGATCCACCCGTGGGGAAGATCCAGGTCAATATTGCTGCTGATGGTAAGCGCACTGCTGCGGGTATTGGGTAATAATGAAAGCGGCTTGCCTTCCGGAGTGCTGTAGCGCACATCATTCAGGCTGTAACTGGCCCCCAGCCCCCACTGCAGCCAGGTTTTGTGATTGAACTCAAATATAAAACCCTGGCTGGCCACCCAGTTGCGGCCGGTATTTTCGATACTGTCCACCAGGTTGATGTTATGATTAAAATTGAGGTTACCCGTGAGCGTGAGTACGTATTTTCTCTTCTTAAATGGCTTCGACCAGGTATAAAAACCCAGCACATTGTAAAAGCCGTTCACATTTTCCGGGATGCTCAGTTGCGCCCCGCTGCTGTCCAGCCGTACCAGGTTGTTCACAATCTGGTTGCGGATGGTGCTAAGGGTAAGATTGGCAAAGAGCAGTTTGCCGGTCACAATACTGAAGCGGTTGTAGGTGAGATTGAGATTGTGATTCACCGCAGGTTTCAGCGATGGATTGCCCCGGGTTACCAGCTGTGGATTGCTGATATCCAGCACATCCTGCAATTGTGAGAAGCCGGGCTGGGTGGCATTCCCGCTGTATGCGGCATTGAAAGATTCCATTTTGGAAACCGTGTAGGTATAACGGGCAATCGGGAAAAAATTGACCCGGTGAATAGTGCGGTAGGCGCTGTCGGCAGTAACAGACCGGCCCTGCAAACTGACCGGTTGCAGGCTGAGCCCCAGGGTATAACTATGTTTCTTCCCGATGGTTCGTACGGAAACTCCCGCCCGGTTGGTATAGAAATCATTTTCAAAATGATTGGATAAAAATGGGAGGAATGTAAAGGTGCCAGTTAATGGATCCTCCTGGTAAGCCGAGCGGTTGTTGCCTGTATGATTGAGCTGGTGCGAAACCGCCAGATCCAGGCTGCGTGTTTTGCCCAGGGGTTCTGAATAGGTCAGGCGCAATCCATACTGATGCCCGCGGTTATCCTGCAGGATGCGCTGCACCTGGCTGAAAGCACCCACCGGGTCTACAAAACGGGTGGTGCGGTTGCGGGTTTCCTGGTCGTTATCACTGGTGGTTCGTCCCAGGTTAAGGTTGGCGGAAAAGTTCCGCCCCTTCTTTCGGAAGCGGTGATTGTAAAACAGGGTGCCTGAAAACTGGGGAGAGGCCGTATTGCTCTGCACACGGGTAAAGCCGTCGCTGGTCTTGCTACCACCCACCGTAGCGAGCCCGAAGCGGTTCTCCTGGTCACCGGCATTGCCTGCATAAGTAATCACCGGGCTGAATTTGAGGTAGTTGAAGGAGTCCAGCTGGTATTCGAGGTTGAAGAAAAAGCGGTGATTATCCGCTGTGCTGCGGCTGCCGGATTGCTGATCGTTGAGATAGCTGCTGCCGGAGAAGAACTGCTGGGTGGAACTGGACTGTACCGTGCTGTTGATACGCCGGCTGAAGCTGTAACTACCGTACACGCTGAGGCCCCGGCCCCACTGATCCCGGTAGTTCATGCCTGCCGAATGGGTGGCGCTGATGCCATTGTTGTTGCCCATACCCGCCATCAGAAAGGCCTGGTCGCCGCTTTGCACCGCGTTCATCAAACCACTGCCACCCCCGAAATCACTCATCATGCGCTGTCCCTGCTTCATCAGGCTGCTCATTCCCCGGTTCATGCCCATGCTGCCAAAACTGAACAGCGCCTGGCTGGTATTATTGCTGTTGGCCAGCACGGAAATCTGGCGCTGCTGGTTAAAATAATTGGCGTTGCCGGATAACTGGTACCGATCCGCCGTTCCCGCACCGGCCGTGGCTTTTCCGAACACCCCTTTGCTTTTGTCTTTTTTCAGCTGAAGATTGATGACTTTTTCCGGATCGCCTTCCCGGATACCACTGATGGTGGCCTGGTCGCCGTAGTCATCAATCACCTGCACTTTATCAATGATATTGGCCGGCAATTCCCGGGTGGCCGATTTGACATCACCCCCGAAAAAGTCCTTTCCGTTCACCCGCACTTTTGTTACCTGTTTTCCCTGGGCGGTTACATTACCGTCCCGGTCAACCGCGATGCCCGGCAGTTTCTTCAGCAGGTCTTCCGTAACGGCATTTTCCTTCACCGGAAAAGCATCCGCCCGGTATTCAATGGTATCCTCCCTGATCACCACCGGCGGGGTTTCCACCACCACCTCGGGCAGCAGCTGCGCGCGGACAGGCAGCAGAATTGTGCCCAGCGAAAGGGGAGCAGACCGGTTACCGGGTGCAATCAGCTGCCGGACGGCTGCATAACCCGGTGCGGTGAAAATGAGCGTACAGGAGGCTGATGGCCATTTCCCGATGGTGAACATCCCCCGGTTATCGGCAGGATAATACAGGGTGTCTTTTGCTGCCGGAGACAGCAGCGCCACCAGCGCGTTTTCCAAAGGCTTACCCGTAGCCGAATCGGCCACTACACCCGTGATCTGAGCTTTCAGTAAAAGGGAAGACAGGGAACACAAAACAAGTAAACACAGCTTCCGGATGGCAGTTTTTGGCATTTGAAGGGATAAAAATACAACCCCTGCTGAACAGTTCGGCGCGCCAGCTATGAAAAGCAGCAGATATTTTCAGGCAGAAATTGCCCGGAATTGATTTATTTCGCAATCTTTAACCTTATCTCTGAACCTAAGAGGTCTTGCCAATGGATTTAGCCTTTAACCTGTTGCTCATTATCCTGATTGAACTCCCCATCATCGGCTTCTTTTACAGTAAGCGCCGGAGAAAATCGGCCTATATGGTGGCGCTTTTTGTGAATGTACTCACCTGGCCCATCGTCAATATCATCCGGCTGAACACTTCCTGGGATCTCAACTGGGTACAGGTGGGTGTGGTTGTAGTGGAAGGCTTCATATTCTGGCTCTTACTGGGCAGACATGTCAAAAAAGCCACACTGATGAGCATCATCGCCAACGTTGCGAGTTTTGTCATCACCAAATTTGTTTACCTGCCACCGGATTTCTTCCAGAAGAAAACCAATATTATCCGCTGATCAGTCGGCCAGTCTTATCTCCACCGGTTGTAAAGTCTGCTGAATGGAAATCTCCCCACCCTCCGGTGTATGCTGCCGGGTTGAACGTATCCGGGATAATACCGCGTACACTGAAAATTTTTGCTGACGCTGCCGCTGCAGTTCCTGAACGGGGATACAAATAAAGTTGCCGGTATCCCGGGCATAACGGGTTACTGTAAACGAAGAATCGGTATCCGTACTGTAAAGCGTTACCTGGTCTCCGTTCCCGAGCGCCGGAAATTCCACCTGGATGCAGGCCGGACTGTTCCTGGAAACCTGCAGGGGGACTCCGGTGAAACGAAAAGGGGCCACTTCCGCCGTATTGCTGTATTCCTTCCCGTTATTATCAATATACAGCAGGCGGTGCAGCCCAGTTCCCTGCGCAGCCGGCAGTTCCGTACGGTAGTATGCGCCGCTGAGCGAGCTGCTGTCGGCAGCTACTTCCTTTCCATCCAGCAAAAAACGGCTGGGCGGATTCAGCACCAGAGTGGTACCCTTTGCGCCGGCAAACCTGAACTGGGCGGTAATGACGGTTCTGCCCAGTTTTTCATCATGATCCAGCAGGTATCCCTGGTGAATACTGGCGGGCTGCACATCCCGGCTCTGGCCGATTTCATTACTCGCGCAGCCGGTCATGAAAACACCCGCGGCAACAATTAATCCGGCTGAAACAGATCTTAATGGAAAAGACATGAGATTTTTTTTATTTATACTGGAAGCGGCGGCAGGTTTGTTAAGAAAAAGGCAATTTCAGCTGACAAACCGGCATTGGTGATTTCAAAGGTAAAAAAGGCTGCTGCAGCTACCCGATCCTGTACAGGAATTGTTACCTTTGCTGCCCGCTCATTACCAGCACTGCCAATATGGCCAATCTGGCGGTTGAGCACCATATTTGACCTGCAAGCTATTCAAATCAACAGCATTTTACATACCCAATAACACGGAATTTCTATGATTGGCATCATATCAAAATTATTTGGCGGCAACAAGAGCGAGAAAGACGTTAAAAAGATCATGCCCAGGGTGGCGAAGATCAATGAACACTTCGCACGATACCAGTCACTGAGTCATGATGAACTCCGCGGAAAAACACAGGAATTCCGGGAACGTATCCGGCAGCACCTGGCGGGTATTGACGCGGACATTACAGCGAAGAAAGAGGCTGCGGAAGCCCTGCCGGTGGATGATATCAACAGCCGGGATGCGATCTACCGGGAAATTGACGCCCTCAAAAAAGACCGGGACAAACAAATTGAAGAAATACTGGCCGAACTGCTTCCCGAAGCATTCGCCGTGATCAAGGAAGCGGCCCGCCGTTTTAAAGACAATACCAAACTGGAAAGCACCGCTACCGAACTGGATAAAACCCTGTCGGTAAAAAAAGAATATATCACCATCGAAGGCGACCGCAGTATTTTCCGGAACAGCTGGAAAGCAGCCGGCGGGGATGTAACCTGGAACATGGTACACTATGATGTGCAGCTGATCGGCGGCGTGGTACTGCACGAAGGTAAAATTTCAGAAATGGCCACGGGTGAAGGTAAAACCCTGGTGAGCACCCTCCCCGCTTACCTCAACGCTCTGGCCGGCGAAGGCGTACATATTGTTACCGTGAATGATTACCTGGCCCGCCGCGACAGTGAATGGAACGGCCCCCTCTTTGAATGGCTGGGTATAACGGTTGACTGTATTGATAAACACGAACCCAACAGCGATGCCCGCCGCGGCGCCTACAATGCGGATATTACCTACGGTACCAACAATGAATTCGGCTTTGATTACCTGCGGGATAATATGGTGCATAACCCGGATGAAATGGTGCAGCGCAAACATCATTTTGCCATGGTGGATGAGGTGGACAGCGTGTTGATTGACGATGCCCGTACACCCCTCATCATCAGCGGTCCGGTAGGACACAGCGATAACACCCAGCAGTTTTTTGACCTGAAGCCGCGGATTGAAAAACTGGTGGACGCGCAGCGTAAAGCGGTCAACCAGTTCCTGATCGAAGCCAAAAAGAAAATTTCCGAAGGCAATGACGATCCGAAAGATGGCGGCCTCGCGCTGATGCGGGCACACCGTGGTTTACCGAAGAACGGCGCACTGATTAAATTTCTCAGCGAACCGGGCATCAAGGTGAAATTGCAGAAATCAGAAAACTATTACCTGGCCGATCAGCAGAAGGAAATGCCCAAAGTGGATGAAGAACTCTTCTTTCACATTGATGAAAAAAACAACCAGGTAGACCTGACCGATAAAGGAATCAACCTGATCACCCGCGCCGGAGAAGACCCGGAGTTTTTTGTACTGCCCGATATCGCCACCAAACTGGCTGAGATTGAAAAGAGCAGCAGCACAGCGGAAGAAAAACTGCACCTGAAAGAAGGCCTGCTGAACGAATACGCCGTGAAAGCCGACCGCATTCATACGGTACAGCAACTGCTGAAAGCCTATACCCTCTTCGATAAGGATGTGGAATATGTGGTGATGGAAGGCGCGGTAAAGATTGTAGACGAACAAACCGGCCGTATCCTCGACGGGCGCCGCTACAGCGACGGCCTGCACCAGGCTATTGAAGCGAAAGAAAACGTAAAGATTGAAGCAGCCACACAAACCTACGCCACCGTAACCCTGCAGAACTATTTCAGGATGTACCACAAGCTCTGTGGTATGACCGGTACCGCAGAAACAGAGGCATCCGAACTCTGGGATATTTACAAACTGGATGTGGTGACCATTCCCACCAACCTGAAAATTATCCGCAAGGATGAGCAGGACCTGGTGTACAAAACCAAGCGGGAGAAATACAAGGCGGTGATTGATGAAATTGAAAAACTCCGCAACGCCGGCCGTCCCTGCCTGGTAGGTACCACCTCTGTGGAGATCAGCGAACTGCTGAGCCGGATGCTGAAAGCAAAGAATATTCCCCACAACGTACTCAACGCCAAACAGCACGCAAGGGAAGCACAGGTGGTGGCAGAAGCGGGCTTAGCCGGCGCCGTTACCATCGCTACCAATATGGCCGGCCGGGGTACGGATATCAAACTCGGACCCGGTGTGAAAGATGCGGGCGGTCTGGCCATCCTGGGTACCGAAAGGCATGAAAGCCGGCGGGTAGACCGTCAGCTGCGTGGCCGTGCCGGCCGCCAGGGCGACCCCGGCAGTTCCCAGTTTTTTGTAAGCCTGGAAGATGACCTGATGCGCATGTTCGGCAGCGACCGTATTGCCTCCCTGATGGACCGCATGGGGTATAAGGAGGGAGAAGTGATCCAGCACAGCATGATCTCCAAATCGATCGAAAGGGCGCAGAAGAAAGTGGAGGAAAACAACTTCGGTATCCGGAAGCGCCTGCTGGAGTATGATGACGTGATGAACAAACAAAGGAATGTGGTGTACACCAAACGTAACCACGCCCTGTTTGGCGAACGCCTGGCGCTCGATCTCGATAATGCCTTTTATTCCGTAGCCGACGGCCTGGTGAATTCTTTCAAGGAAACCAATGATCATGAAGGATTCAAACTGGCTGTGATCATGCACTTCGGAATTGAAACCACCGTTACCGCGGAAGAACTGGATAAAGAAACTGCCCAGCAACTCGCTGAACGGCTGTACCATGAAGCCAAGGGCAATTACAACCGAAAAGTGACGGCCATTGCTGAACAAACGCTCCCGGTGATAAAAAATATCCGCAGCCAGCAGGGTAACCACATCATCAATGTGGCGGTACCTTTCACCGATGGAAAGAAAGCCATCCAGGCACTGGCCAATATCGATAAAGTGATCAGCAGCCATGGTACCGAACTGATGGGTGCGCTGGAACGCAGCATCACCCTGGCCCTGATCGATGATGCCTGGAAAGAACACCTGCGCGCGATGGACGATCTGCGGCACAGTGTGCAAACTGCAGGCTATGAACAGAAAGATCCGCTGGTGATTTACAAGATTGAAGCGTTCAGTGCTTTCAAACAAATGGATGACCAGGTGAATAAAGACATCGTGAGCTTCCTTTGCCATGCAGGCATCCCGATGGAACAAACCAATGCCGGCCGTATCCGGGAAGGTCATGAAGAAAAAACCGACATGAGCCGCATGCGCCAGCGCCGCGAAGAATTTGCGGGCGCCACCAGCCACACCGGCAGTCCGGAATACATGAGCCAGGAAAATGATTATTACGATCCCTCTACCCCGGTAAAACAGGAACCGGTGCGGGTGGAACCGAAGATCGGACGAAATGATCCCTGCCCCTGCGGAAGCGGTAAGAAATTCAAACAATGCCATGGCCGGGATCTCTGACCAGCTTAAACCTACAGGTAAAATGCCAGCCTATCCGGCTGGCATTTTTTATTAACTTTAAACATGGCTTGTACCCGCCACATATGGATATTCCTGCTGTTTGCCGGCAGCCATGCGCTGGGCCAGTCAGATGAATACCGCACCGATCGCCTGGCATTGCAGCTGCCTCCACATGCTGCAACCCATGTTGATTCTATTACCGATTATATCCGCGCGCATTTCAGTACCGAACAGGAGAAAACCCGGGCACTCTATACCTGGATTGTACATAATATTGTCTATAGCCGCGACAGTCTGTTCTTTTACCGCAACTGGGATGGCGATAAAGACAGCAAGATGAACCAGCTGCTGCGTCGCCGGAAAGGTGTGTGCGAAAATTATGCGGAACTGCTGGTGCACCTGCTGCAGAAAAGCGGTATCACTGCCGTGATGGTTCACGGGTATGTGAAAACACCCGGCGCATCCGGCACCACCGGTCATGGCTGGGCTGCGGTACACAACAACAGTCTATGGGGGTTATACGACCCCACCTGGGATGCGGGTGTTACCGGCAGCTACCGGTATTACAACAGCGATCCGGGGGAATTCATCCTGACACATATGCCTTTTGATCCGGTCTGGCAGCTGCTCAATCAGCCCTGGACACACCAGGATTTCAGAAACGGGTATGCGAAAAGAAAAGATCAGCCGCGTTTCAGTTATACAGACTCCATCAACGCCTTCCTGCAGGAAGATTCGCTGCAGCAATTGATTTCTTCCGCCCGGAGGCTGGAACAGTCAGCCGCCGGGCAGGAGGATACGGACATCTGGCACCGGTACAGCCGCATGAAAATCCACATCATCCGGCAGGAAGAAAATATGCAGCTGTTTAACAATGCTGTGAACGATCTCAATGAAGCGAAAAAACTGTTCAATGAATTCGTGCAATACCGCAACAACCGTTTCAAACCGGCCAGGAACGATAACGAAATCAAACGCATGTTTAACCGGATTGAAGACCTGCTGTTCAACGCAACCCGTCAGCTGCAGGGCATTGGCGTAAAGGCAGAAAATTACCAGTATGACACCGAAGGATTATCGGAAAACCTGCAGCGGCTGCAGCACCGGGTAGAGGAACAAAAGCAGTTTCTCCAGCGATATTTCGACTGCCGGCCGGAAGAGCGGGAAAAGCTGTTGTACCGTTGAGTAAGGGTAACACTACAAAACACAGGATTAGGCATTTTAATTTCAAAGCCGTTTTAGACATAGCATTGAACCTGCTTTCTTTTTTGTCTTGAAACAAAAAAGAAACAAAAAAATTCAAGGCTGCAGAAAAATAGCTAAAATGTACGGTCTTACGCTACGGCGAAAAAGCTAAGTCTATACTGCATTTCGCTGCTCTGCTAATACCTTGATCTGCGGGGTGCATTTCCAAACACTTTCGCCGCTTGACGCTTCAGACCGTACATTTCTTAACGCTATTTTTCTGAGGCCGTAAGCCCGAGTAAGAAAATACTATCTAAGTCAATACAAAATATTCAGATGCAAAAGAAATGGCGACTGCTTTTACTACTGGTATGTTCAACCTCTTCAGCATTTACACAACCCTACCCAACCGGGCGTCGTTCACTCACCTTCACCGATCCTGCACGCGGAAACCGTACCATCCCCACAGAACTGTTTTATCCGGCAGCCGCAGCGGGTAACAATACAGCTATAGCGCCGGGTACTGAAAAATTTTCACTGGTCGTATTCGGACATGGTTTTCTGATTCCTGCTGGCAGTTACAGCTGGCTGGGCGACAGCCTCTCCCGCCAGGGATACATCGTGGCATTTCCGGCTACAGAAGGCACGATCAGCCCCAACCATACGGCTTTTGGTGAAGACATTGCTTTTCTGTGCAGGCATCTTCCCACCTTACATGACAGCAGCGGTTCATTTCTGCAAAGCAGAATTTCCAACCGCGTAGCAGCAGGCGGACACAGCATGGGCGGAGGCGCCTCCTTCCTGGCTGCAGCAGGCAATACCGGCATACAGGCACTTTTCAATTTCGCGGCAGCTGAAACCAATCCTTCAGCGAAAGCAGCAGCAATCACTTCCAATATGCCTTCCCTGATATTTTCCGGAAGCCGGGATTGCATTGTACCCGACAGTAACCAGTTGCGCATGTATCTCAATATTCCCTATCCCTGTAAAACATACGTACGTATCACCGATGCCCTGCATTGCCATTTTGCCAATAATAACAGCACCTGTGCTTCCGGGCAGTTTTTCTCCGGATGCAACAGCTCACCGCTCACTGCAGCCATAATTTTTGAAAAAACAACGCAGCTTTTAATTCCATTCCTGGATTATTACCTCAATAATCAGTGCAGCAGCAATACCCTTTTTGAAAACCGCCTGACTGCTATGAATGGAATCAGTTTTCAAAGAAGCTGCACTGCGGATCCCTTCACCTGCATTCCTTCGGAGTATATTTTTACAGGCAATGGTGATTGGAGTAACCCAACCAACTGGCTGAATCAGCAGCAACCGCCTGCCATATTGCCTTCCGGATACCGTATACGTGTACGACCCGCTACTGGCGGCAGTTGTATACTTGATCGTTTTCAGCAAATGAATACCGGTTCTGCATTGATTATTG